>Ga0209515_10000491_pt1 | contig 71254 bp, 71 predicted proteins | sample Subgroupgradi54m_FD_187454 | JGI IMG/M metagenome (GOLD analysis project Ga0209515, IMG submission 187454) | Subsurface groundwater microbial communities from S. Glens Falls, New York, USA - GMW60B uncontaminated upgradient, 5.4 m (SPAdes)... ...
TGGCGAGCTGCGACGCACGTTCGGGATCCGCGAGGGCGACTTCGTCGAGATCGCCGTGGACGACGGCCGCATCGTGCTCGCCAAGGTCGAGGAGCGCTGCGTCTTCTGCGGGACCGCCATCGACCTCCGCGAGTTCTCCGGCAAGCTCGTGTGCTCGCCGTGCGTGGGCGAGCTCACGAGCCAGTAGCGCGACGGAGCTCGACCGCTGCCTCGTAGGCGCGCCGGCGGGCGACACCGAGCGCGGCCGCCACCTCGGCCGCGGCGTCACGGGCCGACGAGCCCGCCGCGAGCGCGGCGCGGAGCGCGACCGCGAGGTCGTCGTCGGTCACCACCACACCCTGCTCGGTCGCGGGGCCGAGCACGATCACGTGCTCGCCGCGGGCCTCACCCCCGCCGAGCCGGGCCATCGCCTCCCCGAGGGTCCCCCGCCACAGCTCCTCGTGGAGCTTCGTGAGCTCGCGGGCCACCGCGACCCGCCGATCCGCACCGCACGCCTCGGCCAGCTCTGCGATCGTCGCCGCCACCCGGCGGGGCGACTCGAACAGCACCGCGGTACGCGTCTCGGAGACCAGGGCCGCGAGCCGCTCCCTGCGCTCCTTGCCGCGCCGTGGGAGGAAGCCCTCGAACACGAAGCGCGCCGTCGGGAGGCCCGAGAGCACGAGCGCGACGAGCGCCGCGCTCGGGCCGGGAACGACCTCCACTGCCAGGCCCGCGTCGACGCAGGCGCGCACGAGCCGCTCGCCGGGGTCGGAGATGCCGGGCATGCCCGCGTCGGTCGCGTACGCGACCCGGCGGCCGGCTCGCACTTCCTCCACGATCCGGGCCGCGCCTTCGGCTTCGTTGTGCGCGTGCAGCGCGCGGAGCCGCCGCCCGGCCGGGATGCCCGCGTGCGAGAGCAGCACCCGTGTGCGCCGGGTGTCTTCGGCCGCGATCACGTCGGCGAGGCGCAATGCCTCGACGGCCCGCGGCGACAGGTCACCGAGGTTGCCGATCGGTGTCGCCACGAGGACGAGCGCGCCGCTCACTCCGTGATCTCGATGACATCACCCACACGAAGCCTCCACCGCTCGAACGCTCCCGACGCGGCCTCGATCACGAACGAGGACCGGAGCACGATCGGCGCGACCCGCCACGGACGGAGGCAGCACGTGCGGACGACCGTGCCCTCACGGTTGCAGAAGGCGACGTCGATCGGGAACCGCATCGCGATCGTGTGCACGTGGCGGCAGGGCTGGAGCACGAGCACGCCGTCGATGTGGTCACGGCCGAGGAGCCCCCGCCGACGCTCGCGACGGATGCGCGCGACCTCGGCCACCGCCAGCACCTCGCCCTCGCGCACCAGCCATGGCATGGTCGGCCTTCTTCACACGTTGAAGCGGATCTCGAGCACGTCGCCGTCGGAGACCTCGTACTCCTTGCCTTCGACCCTCAGCTTGCCGAGCTCCTTCGCCTTCGTCCACGAGCCGATCTCGAGGAGCTCGTCCCAGCGGATCACCTCGGCCCGGATGAAGCCGCGCTGCAGGTCGGAGTGGATCACGCCGGCGCACTCTGGCGCCTTCGCGCCGGTCGGAAACGTCCACGCCCGGCTCTCCTTCTCGCCCGTGGTGAGGAACGTGCGCCGGCCCAGCTTGTGGTACGCGGCCCGGGCCAAGCGGGGCAGCACGCTCTCGGCGATCCCGAAGCTCGCCAGTATCTCGGGCCGGTCCTCCGGCGCGCACGCCGCGATCTCGGCCTCGATCGTTACGCACACCGCCAGCGCGTCGGAGCCGAAGGGGGCCGCGATCTCGTCGGCCTGCGCGAGGCGGTCCTCGCCGATGTTGACCACGACGAGCACCGGTTTGTCGGTGAGAAGGAACACCGGAGCGAGCAACGCGCGCTCGGCCCGGGTCAGGTCGGATCGGTAGACGGGCACCCCCTCGCCCAGGACCGCCTGCCCTCGCTCGAGGGCGGCGACCTCGGCGGCGAGGGCCTTGTCGCCCTTCATCGCCCGGCGTTGACGTTCGAGCCGCTGCTCGACCGACTGCAGGTCGGTGAGCGCGAGCTCGAGCTCCAGCTCGGCCAGCGCGGCGTCCGGGTCGGAGCCGGGCTCGAAGGCGCCGAGCACGTAGAGGATCGCGTCGCAGTCGCGGACCGCGCCCACGAACGCCTTGCCCAGCCCGGCGCCCGGGGTTGCGCCCTTGGCCGCGATGTCGACCACCTCGAAGCCGGCCGGCACGACCTTCTTCGACTTCGACATCGCGGCGAGCCGATCGAGCCGCGAGTCCGGTACGTGCGCGACGCCGACCACCGTCTCCGTGCGGGACGACGGGTCCCGGTCGACGAGGCCGGTGAGCGCGTTGAACAGCGTCGACCGGCCCGATCGCGGCAGCCCGACGAGGCCGAGGTGCTCCACGGCGCGTCAGGCTACCGGGAGGCCGGGCAACCGAACCCGTGCGCTAGGCTCCCTGCTTCGCGTCCGGGAGCGGTGATGAGCAAGAAGACGAAGAAGCGCCGACTGCGGTCTCGCCGCAACAAGGCCAACCACGGCAAGCGCCCCAACGTCGGGCGCCGCTAGGCCCGTCGGACACCGCTAGGCCGCTGCCGAAAGAGTCGGCGCGCGCCATGAACGACCGGGTGCAACCCTCGGGAACTCCCCCGGCGGTTCCGCGGAACCGCCGATCCTCTCTCAGTCGTCTCAGTCGCGGGCTGGAAGCGACCTCGAGAGCCAGAGCAGCCCGACACACACGATTGGAATGGTGAGCAAGCCGGTGACCGCGCCGATCTGATCCGCGGTGTCCCACACGTCGAGATGGAACAGGTGGTACAGGAGGTGGGGGATGTCGTACACCAGCCAGCCCAGCGCGGTTGCGATCACCAGCCGCCTCGTCAGCCACACGAGCGCGCAGGCCGCGACCACGCCCAGGCCGAGGTTGAGCGCGCCGTAGTCACGCATGAGGTGCTCGTTGTACGGGCCGTCGGCAACCACCCAGTGGAGCCCGGCACCGGGGAAGTGCTCGAAGTAGTGGCGCGGGGCGACGGTCGCGTACGCACCCAGCGCGAGGCCCGTGAGCGCCAGCACCGCGAGCAAGAGCCTCGTCCAGCGCTCACGCACCGTCGCCCCCCTTGGCCCACTCCTTGCCCGACACCTTAGGGTCCGACCCCTGAGGGCCCGACCCCTGAGGGCCCGACCCCTCTCCCGACCGGGTCGAGGCCACCGCGGCCCATCCGTCGCGTGCGCTCGCGAAGCGAGGCTCCCAGCCCGTGGCTGTCTTGAAGCGCCTGTTCGCGACCCGCTGCGACCGGGTCATGATCGCGGCGGCGGGCCCAGCCACGGCGCGCACCATCCAACCCGGCAGGATGCGGGGTCGCCCGAGCCCGAACGCGGCCGCGAGCGCGTCGGCATACTGGCGCCGCGTGAGCGGCTCGTCGTCCGTCACGTTGTAGACGCCGGCCGGCAGGGCGACCGTGGCGGCCACGGCCGTGCCGGCGTCGTCGGTGTGAATCGACGACAGGTAGGCGTCGGGCCGGCCGAGCACGGGCGCGACGCGCCGCCGAGCGAGGCGCAGCTGCTCGTCGGTCGAGCGGGCGGTCGGTCCGTAGAAGCTAGCCAGGCGGAGCACGATGCCGTTACGCCCGGCGTCGGTGAAGTGCCCGACCGAGGCCTCGGCGTCGAGCATGGACCGGAGCCACATGGTCTCCCCGTCGGGGGGCGCGTCCTCGTCGATCCACTCGGCACCACGGTCGGGATAGGTGAACGTGATCGACTCGAGCACGAACGTGCCGACCCCGGCATCGAGCGCAGCATCGACGAGCACTCGCGTCACCTCCGTGCGCAGCCGGTCGTTCTCGGCCCACGCGCGGCGTGAGCGCATCCGCGCGACGGGCGGGATCTTGGTCGCGAGATGGAGCACGGCGTCGCTCCCCACCACGGCCGCCTTGACCGCGGTCGCATCGTGCAGGTCCATCTCCACGGGTTGGGCGCCGAGCGAGCGCAAGAGCGCGGCCTTGTCACGTGTGCGAGTCACGCCGCGCACCGCGTGGCCGCGCCGCACGAGCTCCCGTACCGTGGGCCGGCCGAGCTCGCCGGTCGCTCCCGTCACGAACACCTTCATCGCAACACCTCCTGGAACCACGAGGCCGCCTTGGTGGCAGCGGAAGGCTATCCGTGACACGCAAGGCAACCCCGCCCGCTTCGGCGTCACGAGACCCCCGTTTTCGAGGGCTCGGTGACGCCAAAGCGTGGAGCGCGAGCCGAGGGGCGGCTCAGCGCCGGTCGATCAGGAGGCTCTGGACGGCGCGGCCGATGCGGCCGCGCTCGTCGAACAGCGCCGACTCGGCCACGCCCACGCCCCCGGTCCCGGGCCAGGTGATCGAGTCGAGGCAGACCCACTCGCCCTCGGGGAGTCGATGCAGGTAGATGGTGAGGTCGGGGTTGATGAAGAGCCAGACCTGGTAGTCGAGGGAGGAGCTGATCCCGTTGCCGTAGTCGGCCGCGGCCGCGACCCGCATGAGCGGCGACGGCTCCTCGCCGGCGACGATCGGACGGACGAGCCGGAACCAACACGACGCGGGGCCGCCCCAGTCCTGCCAGCCGAGGCGCGTGGCACGCCACTCCATCGCGTCGCCAAAGTTGATCGGGCGCTCGTCGAGATCCTCGGGTGGCGGCATGTCGTGCTGCGGTGGGGCGGCTGCCGACGGGAACGCGCTGTCCGGGAGCTCGAGCGGCGTCTCGCGCAGGCGGACCGCACTCGCCCGCACGACCTCATCGCCGTCGGCGGAGAGCGATGCCTCGACCACCTGGAACTTCCTTCCCGGCCGAACCATGCGGACCGAGATCTCGAGCGGCACGAGCGGGACGGGCCGGAGCAGCTCGACGGTGAGGCGCGCGATGTGCGTCGCCGGCCCGGGCTCGAAGCGCTCGATGGCGCGGGCGAGCAGCGCGGTCGGCGCGCCACCGTGCTGCGCGTTCACGTCCCAGGGGCCCCGCGCGAGCTCGGTGGGCACGAAGCGGTCGGCGTCGGGATGGAAGACGGCGTCGGGGAGGCCGTCGCGTTCCATGGTCGGGCAGCGTAGGTCGACCGCTCGGTCGCGCTCGACGGATTACGCCGCGGGTGAGCGACGTTGACCGGGCGGCACCGGTGGCCGTAGCGTCGGCCACCGTGCCGGGAGATGAGCTGCTCGAAGGCCGTGTCGCCCTGATCACGGGCGCCGGGTCGGGCCAGGGGCGGGCCGCGTCGGTGCTCTTCGCCGAGCACGGCGCCCACATCGTCGTGGCCGACATCGCCGACGAGGGCGCTGCCGCCACCGTCGATCTCGTGGCCGGCATGGGTGGCAAGGCGCTCACCGTTCACGCCGACGTGTCGACGGCGGCCGGCTGCGGCGCCATGGTCGACGCCACCGTCGACGCCTTCGGCCGGCTGGACGTGCTCTACAACAACGCGGCGGTGCAGATGTCGGGGCGGCTCATCGACACCACCGAGGAGCAGTGGGACTTCACCATCGCGACCAACCTCAGCGCGATCTTCTGGGCCTGTCGGGCCGCCATCCCGCACATGCTCGAGGGCGGTCGCGGCAGCATCATCAGCACCGCTTCGGTGCTCGGGCTCATCGGCTCGGAGGGCTACGCCGCCTACGGCGCGGCGAAGGCCGGCCTCGTCTCCCTCTCGCGTCAGATCGCCACCGAGTACGGCCCCACGGTCCGAGCCAACGTCATCGCGCCCGGCTCCATCGACACGCCTCGCTTCCGCAAGGTGGCCGAGACGATGCCGGCGGGCTTCGTCGAGGGGCTCGAGCGCACGATCCCGCTCGGGCGCTTGGGGACCGCGGAAGACGTCGCCGGGATCGCACTGTTCCTCGCCAGCGACCTCTCGGCCTACACGTCGGGCGCGGTCGTCCCGGCTGACGGCGGGCTGGCGGCGCTGCGATGAGCGGGCGCTTCGCCGACCACACGGTCGTCGTCACCGGCGGCGCGTCGGGGCTGGGCGAGGCGATCGCCGCCCGCTTTGCCCAGGAGGGCGCGCGCGTGGTGGTGGCCGACGTCGACGAGGTGGGAGCGCGACGTGCCGCCGACGGCATCGTCACCACGGGCGGTCGGGCGGAGGCGGTCACGATCGACGTGACCAACGAGGCCGAGGTGTCGGCCCTGTTCGACGGCGTCGCCGAGCGCGAGGGCGGGATCGACGTCCTCGTGTGCAGCGCCGCGGTCGAGACCCGCTCCGGTGTGGTCGACTGCACCGACGACGACTGGCAGCACGTCATCGACGTGAACCTGAAGGGGCCGTTCCTGTGCCTCAAGCACGCGCTCCCGGCCATGGTGGCCGGCGGCGGCGGGTCGGTCATCCTGATGGGCTCGGTCCTCGGCGCGATCGGGTCACCCGGCTACGCCGCGTACTGCGCGTCCAAGGGCGCGCTGGTGAATCTCGCGAAGCAGGCCGCCATCGAGCACGCGCCCGATGGCGTGCGTGTCAACGTCGTCTCGCCCACCGCGTGTGAGGCCGGATTGTTCCTCAAGGTCGTGTCGGAGGCGCCGGACCCCGAAGCGGTGAAGAAGATGGTGGCCGACCGCACCCCGATGCAGCGCCTCGGTCGGGCCGACGACGTGACCGAGACCGTGCTGTTCCTCGCGGGGCCCGAGTCTTCGTACATCAGCGGGACGGTCGTGCCACTCGACGGCGCGCTCGCCGCCCGCCGGATGTAGCGATGCGTGACGGGCGACGCGTCCTCGACGCCGACGCGCACGTCGTCGAGCCGGGTGGCGTCTTCGGCGACGCGCAGCCGCCCGGTCGGAACCCGATGGATCTCCCGCCCACCACGCCCATGGTGCCCTGCGGCGACGCCGACCTGCTCGTCGACCAGTGGGAGCACGGCTTCGACGCGCCCTCGTACCTGCGGGCGATGGACGCGCAGTGCATCGACGCGGTGGTGCTCTATCCGTCCATCGGCCTGTTCGTCCCCTTCCAACCCGAGCTCGACGCGACCGAGTCCACGGCCGCGTGCCGCGCGTACGCGGAGTGGGTAGCCAGCTACTGCGCGACCGACCCGTCGCGCCTCGCCGCGGTGGGCATCGCACCACTCGCTGACCCGAAGCTCGCCGCCGGCGAGACTCATCACGCGGCCGACCTCGGACTGGTGGGGATGATGGCGCGGCCCAACCACCTCTACGGCCGCAACCTCGGCGATCCCGCGTACGACCCCTTCTACGACGCGCTGGAGGAGACGAGCCTCGTCCTCGCGGTACACGAGGGGCTGGGCCTGCGCGGGCCCACGATAGGGTCCGACCGCTTCACGGGCTTCGCGCCTCGCCACGCGCTCTCGCACCCGATGGAGCAGATGGCGGCCATGGCGAGCCTGATGCTCGAGGGCGCGCTCGAGCGCCACCCCGCGATGCGGGTCGCGTTCCTCGAGTCGGGCACCGGCTGGCTTCCCTACTGGCTCGCCCGCCTCGACGACCACCGCGAGTGGATGGCCGGCTCCGAGTGCGCCGGGCTCTCGCTCTCGCCTTCGGAGTACTTCGCCCGCCAGTGCGCGATCTCCTCCGATCCCGAGGATCCCGTTGCCCCGTGGGTCGCCTCACGCGTGGGCGCCGACCATCTCCTGTGGGCAAGCGACTTCCCCCACCCCGATGCCGCCTTCCCCGACGCGCTCGACGAGTTCCTCGAGAAGGCCGACACGATGAGCGCCGCCGACCTCGACGCGGTGCTATGGGACACGCCGGTCCGCTTCTACGGGCTGGCCGATCGCTTCGCGTTCACCAAGTAAGCCCATCGCCCGTCATCCGACGCGCGTCACCGACGACGTGCCGAACCGCTCCGACACCAGCTCCTTGAGCGCGGCCGGGAAGCGCTCGCGCGACGCGAGGTGCGCGGTGGCGAGCTCGTGTTGCGCGCCCGCGTCGCCGGCGAAGGCGCGCGCACAGCGCTCGGGATCGAGGTTGGCGAGCGAGAGGATGGCGCCCGCGCAGCCGAGCGGCCCCGCGAGCGAGAGCAGCGCCGACGACCCCGTGTAGAGCGGCCCACCCCAGGTGATGAGCTCCTCGAGCAACCGATCGGGGTCGCCGGTCGAGTCCTTGCAGCCGCCGACGGGCAGGTCGGCGAGGACCTCCACCGGGATCCCGGGCGCCGACACGGCCGGGAAGTGGTAGGCGATCACGCGTTCCGGGGAACCGGCCGCGGCCACGACGGCATCGTAGTAGGGGCGGACGTCGGCGGAGCCCGGCGGCGACAGCGCGAGCACGGCGTCGGCGCCGTGCTCGATCGCGTCGCGCGTGAAGGCCGTGGCCTGGCGGGCCGACGGCGCACCCGTGCCCGCGATCACCGGCACCTCGGCAGGGAGGGCAGCCCGCACCACGTCGAGCAGGGCGACCCGCTCGGCGCCATCGAGCGTGCCGGCCTCGCCCGTGGTCCCGGCCACCACCACCGCCCGCACGCCCAGGTCGACGAGCCGCGCCGCGAGCCCCGCGGTGGCGGGCCCGTCGAGCTCGCCGGCGTCGTCGAAGAGGGTCACCAGCGCGACGCCCACGCCCCGGAACATGGTCACGCCCCGAACCTACCGCCGGGCCGGGAACCGCACCGGGCTCGGCCATCGTCCAACGGGGGAGCCGAGCAACGAGGAGCACGACATGAGCCGCATCCCCCGCATCGTCACGCTGCTGGTTGCGACCGCGACCGCCGGCTTCCTGGCCGGCTGCGCGGGTGGCGCCCAGGCCGCGCCCCCCGCCACACGACACGCGCCCGCGGGCCTCACCCCGCTCGTCGCCGCGCCGGCGGCCGACGTCGTCAAGGACATCCGCAGCGTCACCGGCAGCGCGACCGGCCGGGTGGTGGCCACGCCCGACACGCTCACGCTCACGATCGGCGTGCAGAGCCGCGCCGGCTCGGCCCAGGAGGCGCTCGCGCGGAACAGCGACCGGGCCGGGAAGGTGATCGAGGTGCTGCTCGGCGCGGGCGTCGACCAGAAGGATCTCCAGACGAGCGAACTCTCGATCAACCCCGTGTTCGACGACGGAGGCCGCCAGGTCACGGCCTACGAGGTGTCGAACCTCGTCACCGCGAAGGTGCACAAGATCGGCGACGCCGGCAAGATCATCGACGCCGCGGCCGGCGTGGCCGGTGACGACATCCGCTTCGAGGGCGTACGGTTCTCGATCGACGACACCAGCAAGTTCGTCGAGGCTGCCCGCACCGACGCCGTGAAGCGGGCCCGGACCCAGGCCGAGCAGCTCGCCACCGCGGCCGGCGTGGAGCTGGGCGATGTGCAAACGATCTCGGAGACGAGCACGCTCCCCGGCCCGCCGATCCTGGCCGAGAAGGCCGCGGCCTCGGCACCGAGCGGGGCGCCTCCCGTGCAGCCCGGCACCCAGGAGCTGACGGTGCAGGTGACAGTGGTGTTCGCCATCAAGTAGCGATCTGCGTTCTTTCGCGCATGCGGTGCGGTCTCCGGGCCTCATGCGCGGAAGAATCGGGCGGGGTCAGCGGCCGGGGTCAGGCGGAGGCGAGGCCGAGCAGGAACTCCTCGATCAGCTCCGCGCTCCGGTCCATCACCTCCCACGGGATGAGGTGGCCGACGCCGGGGTATGCCTCGAAGCGCGCGCCCGGGATCCGGTCGGCGATCATCACGCCGTTGGGGAACGGGATGAGCGGGTCGACGTCGCCGTGCAACACCAGCGTGGGAGCCCGCACGCCGGCGAGCCGGTCGAACACGGCGAACCCTGACATGGCCTGCCACTGCAGCAGGATCACCGACACCGGTGTGGGCCGGGCCGCCACCGCCGCTACCAGCAGGTCCATGACCTCGGGCTCACGCTCGCCGAAGCCCGGGGAGACGATCCGGCGCCACACGCCGCCGACGAGCTCGTCGGGCGACGTGCCCGGTGCCGGCGTGATGAGCCGGAGCATGACCTCGGGCGACGCTTGCACCATCTCCGGGCCGCCGGGAGCGGTGGAGCACAGCACGAGTCCCCGCACCCGTTCGGGCTGCTCGACGACGATGGTCTGGGCGATCATGCCGCCCATCGACATCCCGAACACGTGAGCGGTGCTCACCCCGAGGTCGTCGAGCACGGCCAACGCGTCGTCGGCCAGGTCGACCATCGTGAACTGCTCGGAGACCGCATCGGAGTAGCCGGTCCCCCGGTTGCAGACGATCACGAGCCGGAAGGACCGGGCGAGGTGCTCGAGCCACCGCTCCGGCCAGATCAGCCCCGAAGCGGACCAGCCGTTGAGCACGAGGAGCGGCTCGCCTTCCCCGCGCACCTGGAAGTGGATGCGCGCCCCCCGGGTCTCGCAGAACGGCATCGTCCTCGTCACCCCTTCCGGAAAGTGCTGGTCGTACGCTAACCGCCGATGCTCTTCCCGACGGTCACGTTCACCATCTTCTTCATGATCGTGCTGCCGGTGAGCTGGCTCCTCATCCCGCGCCCGCGCCGCTGGAAGCTCTTCATGCTGGTGGCGGCGTACTACTTCTACGGCTACTGGAACTGGCGGTTCATCTTCCTGCTCCTCGCGTCGACGATCGGCAACCACGCCCTGGCCCGCCTCATCCACGCCGGACGGCACGACGTGACCCGGCGGATCTGGCTGACCCTCGCCGTCATCGGCAACCTCGGACTGCTCGGCTACTTCAAGTACTACGACTTCTTCATCACGTCGGCCGGCAACCTGCTCCACCGGGTCGGCATCGGGATCTCGCCCCAGATCATCGCCATCACGCTTCCGGTCGGGATCTCGTTCTTCACCTTCCAGGCTCTGAGCTACGTGATCGACGTGTACCGGCGGACCTTCGAGCCGGTCACGCTGCTCGAGTTCGCGGTGTACCTCTCGTTCTTCCCGCACCTCGTCGCGGGGCCGATCGTGCGCGCGGCCGAGTTGATCCCGCAGCTTCGCGAGCACCACGACCCGCGACGGGTCGACGCGAGCCGAGCCTTCTTCCTGGTCTTCGCCGGCTTGTTCAAGAAGGTGGTGATCGCGAACTTTCTCGCCGGCGCCATCGTCGACAACGTGTTCGGGTCGCCGAAGGTGCACTCGTCGCTCGAGGTCCTCATCGCGATCTACGCCTACGCGGTGCAGATCTACGCCGACTTCAGCGGCTACACCGACATCGCCATCGGCCTCGCGCTCCTCCTCGGCTTCCGCTTCCCGCAGAACTTCGACGGGCCGTACACCGCGCTCTCGCTGCAGGATTTCTGGCGTCGCTGGCACATGACGCTCTCACGCTGGCTGCGCGACTACCTCTACATTCCCCTCGGTGGCAACCGCGGAGGTCCGCGGAAGACGTACCGCAACCTCATGTTGACCTTCGTCCTCGGCGGGCTCTGGCACGGCGCGGCATGGACGTTCGTCGCGTGGGGCGGGATCCACGGCGCGGTGCTGTCGCTCGAGCACCGGCGCCGCGAGCTCAGGGTCGCGCGCGGGCTCCCCGACCCACCCGACACCTTCGGCCGCCGCATGGGCCAACGCCTCGCCACGTTCAACATCGTGTGCCTGGCCTGGGTGTTCTTCCGCGCCGACTCGTTCCGGAACGCGCGCGACGTGCTGTGGCAGCTCGTGGGCCACTGGACCGACGCGTCACCACTCGTGAAGCCGTCGGTCCTCCTCGCCATCGCGGTGGGCATCGGGGCGCAGTACATCCCGAAGGGCACCACGGCACGGATCATGTCGCAGTTCTCGCGGCTCTCGCCTGTGGCCCAGGGCGTCGTGCTCGGGCTCGCCCTCATGTTCATCAACGTCCTCGGGCCGCGCGGCGTGGCCCCGTTCATCTACTTCAGGTTCTAGGAATCTCCGTGGACACGACGCACCTCGAGCAGAGGAGACACGGCGAGCCGCCCCGCCGACCCATGCCGGCCGGCCATGTGATCCTCGCCGCGCTGGTGGCGCTCGGCGTCGGCTCGCTCCTCAACGCGAAGGGGATGCTGAAGACCGCCAACAACCAGAACCTCGACAGCACCCGTCGAGGCATGGCTCTCGCCTTCGCCCGCCCGCTCGACGACCTCAGCCACTTCCTCCACACCGATCGCCCGCGTGCCGCGCTTCAGGACGCGCTCGGCCGCAAGGGCGACGACGACATCGCCAGCCTGAAGGGCCCGTCGCCCAGGACCACGACCACCACCACGCTCGAGCCGAGCCGGGCGCCTCCATCCACCGCGGTTCCGCCGAAGCCGGTGTTCACGCCGGCCGACCCGCTGCGCATGTACGTCGCGGGCGACTCGCTCTCCGTCACCCCGGGCCAGTCGCTCATCACCGAGGCCGACAAGACCGGCACCATCACCGCGGTCTCGCCGGTCGACGGCCGCGTGTCGACGGGCCTGGCTCGGCCCGACGTGTTCGACTGGCCGGCCCAGATCGCCGCGGTCGACAAGGCGCTTAACCCCCGCGCCGTCGTGCTCACGTTCGGCGCCAACGACGACCAGAGCGTCCAGTCGCCCGACGGGCAGCGCCACAGCTTCGGGACCGACGGCTGGAAGGCCGAGTACCGGCGCCGCGTGGGCGGCCTCTTGGACCAGATTCTCTCGGAGGGCCGCAACGTGTTCTGGATCGGCGTCCCAGTGGTGCGCGACGAGGCGCGGTCCGCGCGGTACGCGTTGCTCAACGAGATCTACCAGTCGGAGGCGGCCGCGCGGCCCGGCCGCGCCTACTACCTCGATACGCCGAAGCTGTTCTTCGACGCCAACGGCCACTACGCCGACTACCTGCCCGATTCGTCGGGCCAACTGGTGAAGATGCGCGCGCCGGATGGCATCCACTTCGAGCGCGCGGGCGGAAACCGCATCGCGGCCTCGGTGCTGGCCGAGTTCCGCGAGGCGTACGAGTTCCGGCGGTAGCCGGCCGCGGCGAGAGCGCACGAACTCGGGGGCACTAAGTTGGGCGGTGTGGACCTCACTCCGCTGATCCAGAGAGCCGACACGAAGATCCTCATGATCGTGCTCGACGGTCTGGGCGGCTACGCCGACGCCGAGCACGGCACCGAGCTCGAGGAAGCCGCGACCCCCCACCTCGACCGGCTCGCGGCCGAGGGGGTGACCGGGTTGGTGGAGCCGGTGGGGCCCGGCATCACGCCCGGCTCCGGCCCCGGTCACCTCGGCCTCTTCGGCTACGACCCCGAGCAGTTCGAGCTGGGCCGCGGCGCGCTGAGCGCGGCCGGCCTCGACTTCGAACTCCGGCCCGGCGACGTCGCGGCCCGGGGCAACCTCTGCACGCTCGCGGCCGACGGCACCGTTGCCGACCGCCGGGCCGGCCGCATCCCCGACTCCGAGGCGGAGACCGTGGTCGCCACGCTCGGCGGCGTGCACCTCGACGGCGCCGAGGTCTTCTTCCGTCACGAGCGCGAGCACCGCGTGCTCGTGGTGCTGCGAGGCCCCGGGCTCGAGCCCCACGTCTCCGACACGGACCCCCAGCAGACCGGCGTGGCCCCGCTCGAGCCCACCGCGACGGACCCCGGCTCGAAGCGGACGGCCGAGCTCGTGGCCGACCTCGACGCGCAGGTGCGCGTGCTCCTGACCGGAGGGAAGGCGAACGCGCTGCTGCTGCGCGGCTTCGACACCCACCGCGAGCTGCCCGGCTTCGAGGAGCGCTACGGGCTGCACGCCGCCGCGGTGGCCATCTACCCGATGTACCGCGGCATCGCCCACCTGCTCGGGATGAACGTGCTGGGCCGGCCGGCCGATCTGCGGGAACAGCTCGCCGTCCTGGCGGAGGCCTGGCCGAGCTACGACTACTTCTTCGTCCACCACAAGCACGCCGACTCGGCCGGCGAGGACGGCGACCGCGCTCGCAAGATTGCGGCCATCGAGACGCTCGACACCGTGGTGCCGGCGCTGCGCGAGCTCTCGCCCGACGTGATCGTCGTGAGCGGCGACCATTCCACGCCCTCCCAGATGGCCACGCACTCGTGGCACCCGGTGCCGGCGCTGCTGTGGAGCGAGCGGTGCGGACGCGACGAGGTGGACCGGTTCGGCGAGCGCTGGTGCCTGCGGGGCGGTCTCGGTATTCGGCCCACCAAAGACCTCATGGCGCTCATGCTGGCCAACGCGGGCCGGCTCCAGAAGTACGGCGCCTGACCCACTCGCACGCTGTGCGCGGGTTCCAGAGCGGGCGGGCCCGGTCTCGCGGCCCCCGATGCATGGTGGAACGAGCGCATGGTGGAACGAGCGCATGGTGGAATGGGGGACGTGACCGGCGCCGAGCGTTTCGAGCACCACATGAGCGACGCCGACGCGCTCATGTGGAACATCGAGAAGGACCCGCTCCTGCGCTCCACCATCGTCACGGTGCTGGTCTTCGACCGCAGCCCCGACTTCGGCAAGCTCCTCGAGCGGGTCGACCGCGGGAGCCGCCTCATCCCCCGTATGCGCCAGCGGGTGGTCACGCCGGTCCTGCGGATCGGTCCGCCCCACTGGTCCGGCGACCCGCACTTCGACCTCGCCTACCACGTGCGTCACGTGTGCGCGCCCGAGCCGGCGACGCTCGACACCGTGCTCGGCCTGGCCCGAACCGCGGCGATGGCGGGCTTCGACCGCGCCCGCCCGCTCTGGGAGTACACGCTCGTCGACGGTCTGGCCGACGGCCGCGCCGCGCTCGTCATCAAGGTGCATCACTCGATGACCGACGGCGTGGGCGGCATGAAGCTGCTGATGATGCTGTTCGACCTCGAGCGCGAGCCCGGCCCGCCGGCGACGCTCCCCGACGCGGTCGAGCCGGCCGTGCTCGGGCGACTCGACCTGATCGCCCACTCGCTCGACCATCGCCGCCGGCGCGCCCTCGGGATCGCCCGACGGGCAACGGCGAGCGCGGTGACGGCCGCCCGCGACGCGGTGCGCGACCCGGTCCGCGCGATCGGGGAGTCGGTACGGGTAGCGCGCTCGATCGCGCGCTACCTCGAGCCCGCGACCACGCCCCGCTCGCCCCTCATGCGGGAGCGCACGCTCGCCCGGCAGCTCGCCACCCTGGAGGTTCCCCTCGACGAGCTGAAGCGGGCGGCGAAGGTGGCCGGCGGGTCGGTCAACGACGCGTTCGTCGCCGGGATCATCGGGGGCCTCCAGCGCTACCACGAGTTCCACGGCGAGCCGGTCGACGACCTCCGCATGGTGATGCCGATCAACGTGCGCTCGGAGGGCGACGCGCTGGGCGGCAACCACTTCACGCCGGCGCGGCTCCTCGTGCCGCTCACCGTCAAGGACCCGGCCGAGCGCGTGCGCGAGGTCGGCCGGGTCCTGCGCGAGATCCGCGACGAGCCGGCGGTTGCACTGACGGACGCGTTCGCCGGCGTGCTGAACCAGCTCCCTACCTCGGTCACCACCGCGGTGTTCGGCGCCCTGCTCAAGGGCGCCGACTTCGTGACGAGCAACGTGCCCGGCGCGCCGTTCCCCATCTTCACCGGCGGAGCCGAGCTGGAGCGCATGTTCGCCTTCGGCCCGTTGTCGGGCGCGGCCGCCAGCATCGTCCTGCTCTCGCACTGCGGCGTGTGCTGCCTGGGCATCAACACCGACTTCGTGGCCATCCCCGACACCGAGCCGTTCGTGCGCTCGCTCGAGGCCGGCCTCGACGAGATCCTCGCGCTGGTGCGATAACCGGTGTCATAGCAACAGCAGGTACACCGACGCCGGGGGAGGTACGGGGCGCGATCCGCTGACGGGGAACGGGCCGTATCCTCGAGGAGATGGACGGCGCCGCGGCACGGGGCGCTCCGCTGGGGCGCCGGGTCTTCCTGGGCCTGCTGGGAGTCGGCGCGGCAGGGATCCTGTGGGGCGCGAAGGCCCAGGACCTCCTCGAGCGCACCCTCGGCCCGCTCGTCGCCAAGGACGGCACCGGCTTCTCGGCCCTGCTGCCCATCGGTCGGTTCCGCATCTACTCCGTGACCGGCGACCTCCCCGGCCGCAACCACGCGCGGTACCACCTGCGGGTAGGTGGTCTCGTCGACACCCCGCTCGACCTGTCGTACACGGAGCTCCGGGCCATGGTGCCCACGAAGCTCACGCGCGACTTCCAGTGCGTGACCGGGTGGCGCGTGCACGACGTCGACTGGACCGGCGTGAAGCTCGCCGACCTCCTCGACCGAGCCGGGGTGCAGCCGGGCGCGAAGGCGCTGCGCTTCAAGAGCTTCGACGGCGCGTACACCGAGAGCCTCACGCTCGAGCAGGCCCGCCGCCGCGACGTGCTCGTCGCCTACCAGCTCGACGGAAAGGACCTGTCGAGCGCGCACGGTGGGCCCGTCCGCCTCTACGTCGCGCCGATGTACGGCTACAAGTCGCTCAAGTGGCTCGAGGCGATCGAGGTGACCGACCGGGTGCACCCCGGCTACTGGGAGGAGCTGGGCTACGACGTGGACGCGTTCGTCGGCCGCTCCAACGGCCGTGACGACAACGCGACCTCCTGACCGGCCACTCGGATCCGGCGCCCCGACCGGGAGCGAGCTGCTCCCCCGCTTCGACCACACCGAGCGCGCGCTCCACTGGGTCAACGCCACGCTCTTCTTCGTCCTGATGCTCACCGGCGCGGTGCTCTACGTCGGTCAGCTCTCCACGCTGGTCGGGCGGCGTCAGCTCGTCCGCGCCGTCCACGTGTACGCGGGGCTGGCTCTCCCCGTGCCGTTCGTGGTGGCGCTTGTCGGGCGCAGGGGCACGCAGCTCCGCCGCGACCTCGGCGCCCTCGACCGCTGGATCCCCGACGACCTCCGCTGGCTCCGCACGTGGGGACGAGCGAGGTCGGTTCGGCTGGGAAAGTTCAACCCGGGCCAGAAGCTCAACACCGTGTTCCTCGGCGCGGCGGCGGTCGTGATGCTCGCCACCGGCTCGATCATGAAGTGGTTCTCCGCCTTCCCTGTGGACTGGCGCACCGGCGCGACGTTCGCGCACGACTGGTTCGCGTTCGGCATCTGGCTCGCGGTCTCCGCCCACATTTGGCTCGCCCTGAGCGACTCGAGCGCGCTCCACGGCATGGTGTGGGGCACGGTGCCGGCCCGGTGGGCGAAGCGCAAGCGCCCTCGGTGGTACGACGAGGTCACGGACGCGGGCAGCGACGCCGAAACCCGGGCCGAGGTCGCGAAGCCGGCTGGGTAGGCTCGGGCGCATGCCGGCCGACCCCGCTCCGCCCGCCGTCGTCCTCCCGGCGGAGCTGCGGCCCGGCGACGGGCGGTTCGGCTCGGGGCCGTCGAAGGTGCGAACCGAGGCCGTCGACGCGCTGGCCGCGGCCGCGCCCACCTATCTCGGCACGAGCCACCGCCGCGACGGCGTCCGCTCCGTGGTGGGGCGCGTGCGGGCCGGGCTCGCCGAGCTCCTCGCCCTCCCCGACGGCTACGAGGTGCTGCTCGGAAACGGGGGCGCCACGACGTTCTGGGACGCGGCCCTCTTCGGCCTCGTCGAGCGTCGCAGCCAGCACCTCAGCTTCGGCGAGTTCTCCGCCAAGTTCGCCGAGGCCGCCAGGGCCGCGCCCCACCTCGACGACCCGGAGGTGATCGAGTCACCCGCCGGCACCCACCCCGAGCCGCGGGCCGACGACCACGTCGACACGTACGCGCTCACGCACAACGAGACATCGACCGGCGTCACGATGGCGATCCGCCGGCCCGAGGACGCGAACGGGCTCGTGCTCGTCGACGCGACCTCGGCCGCGGGCGGGATCCGAGTCGACCCGCGCGAGCTCGACGTCTACTACTTCGCGCCGCAGAAGTGCTTCGCTGCCGACGCGGGGCTGTGGCTTGCCTGTTGCTCGCCGGCCGCGCTCGAGCGCATCGAGCGGGTCAAGGCATCGCGTCGGTGGATGCCGCCCACGCTCGACCTGTCGATCGCGCTCGAGAGTTCGAGGCTGAACCAGACCTACAACACGCCGGCGCTCGCGACGCTCTTCCTCCTCGCGCACGAAGTCGAGTGGATGCTCGGCCGGGGCGGGCTCGAGTGGGCGGCATCACGGTGCGAGCGCTCCGCCGAGATCCTTTACGGGTGGGCCGAGGTGGGCGCGCACACCGCCCCGTTCGTGGCCAAGCCGGCCGAGCGCAGCCCCGTCACTGCCACGATCGACTTCGACGACGCGATCGACGCCCTGGCGGTGGCGGCGGCACTACGGGCGAACGGCATCGTCGACACCGAGCCCTACCGCAAGCTCGGCCGCAACCAACTCCGAATCGCGCTGTACCCCGCCATCGAGCCCGACGACGTGGCGGTCCTCACCCGCGCGATCGACTACGTGGTCGACGCGCTGGCGCGCACGTAGGCGTCGGCCCCACTCGATCCGGCTAGCCGTCGCGATGGACGGCGGCCGCGGCGATCCAGCCCTGCACCCCGCGCTCGTCGGTGGCTCGCACCCAGCCCGCCTCCTCACCCTGGCCCTGGTACCACTGGCCCGGTCGGAGCACGCCGACCACCTGGCTCGCAGCACTACCCGACACGAGCTGCTGCTCGGTGTCGACGTAGAACCAGAAGTCGCCCGCGCCGGCGGGTGGCACCGCCGCGACCGCGGGAGCTGCGGGAGCTGACGCGACCGGGGGCATCGGGGTCACGGGCTCGGCGGTCACCGCGGTCGCGGCGGTCGCGGCCGCACCGCCGGCGGCCAGCACCGACGCGGCCTTGGCGAGGTCGAAGATCGCGTCGCGCAGCGCTGCCGGTGACGGCTCGACGAGCGTGCGCGTGGCGACGATGGTCGTGCCGGCCGCCTCGAGGCTCGTGTCGCCGGCGGCTCCGAGCGTCGCGGTCGCGGCCGCGGTCGGGTCGACGGCGCCGAGCGCGGGCACCTCGGCCCGGAGCACGACACGCCAGTCGACCTCCTCGACCCGTACCCGGGCCGTCGAGCCGCCCATCGCCACGGTGACCACAGGGGGATCGTTCGCCGGCTCGAAGCCGCACCGCCGAAGATCGTCGGAGACGCTCATGGTCGCCCAGGCTAGCGAGCCGCCCGGGCCGCTGATTGACGCCAGGCCGCGGGCGCGAGCATCCTCGCCCGGTGCGAGCCGCCCCCGGAACCACCCTCCCCGACGGGCTGATCGCCATCGTCAAGCGCTCCTGCCCCACCTGCGCGCTGGTGGCGCCGGTCCTGTGCGAGCTCGCGGCCGGGGCCACCCCGCTGACCGTCTACTCCCAGGACGACCCCTCGTTCCCGGCCGGCCTCCCGGTGGTCGACGACCGCGGGCTCGAGGTGTCGTTCGCCCTCGACCTCGACACCGTGCCCACGCTGCTGCGGGTCGAGCACGGCCGCGAGGTCGACCGGACGGTGGGCTGGAGCCGGGAGCGCTGGGAGGCGCTGACCGGCACGACAGGCCTCGGCGACGGCTTGCCGGGTCACCGGCCCGGCTGCGGCTCGCGCACCCAGGACCCGGAGATCGCCGACGCCCACGTGATCGAGCGCGGGACGCGGGCCCTCTCGGCGCGCAGCGTCGCGCTCGGGGAGCTCGAGGACGAGGTCGAGGCCACGTTCGAGCGGGGCTGGAGCGACGGTCTCCCCCTCGTCCCGCCCACGCCCGCGCGCGTCGTGCGCATGCTCGCCGGAACCGGTCGCGACCCGGCCGACGTCGTCGCGACCGTTCCGCCCGACCTGGTGGAGTGCACGGTCGAGAAGGTGGCCATCAACGCGGTGATGGCGGGCTGTCGGCCCGAGTACCTACCGGTCGTGCTGGCGGCGGTCGAGGCCGCATGCACCGACGAGTTCAACGTCCACGGCCTGCTCGCGACGACCTACTTCTCGGGGCCGGTCGTGGTCGTGAACGGGCCGATCACGCGCGCTATCGGCATGAACTCCGGGGTCAACGCGCTGGGGCAGGGCAACCGGGCCAACGCCACCATCGGACGCGCGCTCCAGCTCGTTGTGCGCAACGTCGGCGGCGGGCGGCCGGGCGAGGTCGACCGGGCCACGCTCGGCAACCCGGGCAAGTACACGTTCTGCTTCGCGGAGGACGAAGCCGGCTCCCCGTGGGAGCCGCTGCACGTCGAGCACGGCCTGCCCGCGACGAGCTCGGCGGTGACGCTGTTCGCGGGTGAGGGGCCCCGCGGGGTGGTCGACCAGCTCTCGCGCGAGCCGGAGTCGCTCGCGCGGTCGCTGGCCGCCTGCCTGCGCACCGTGGCCCATCCCAAGCTGCCGCTCGGGTTCGACACGATGGTCGTGATCTCCCCCGAGCACGCCCGGGTGTTCCGCGACGCCGGCTGGGCGAAGGCCCGGGTGCGCGACGAGCTCATGGCCCACCTCCAGCTCGACGGCACCGACATCGTCCGGGGCGCGGGCGGAATCGCGGAGGGTGTGCCCGAGGGGCTCGCGGGCGTGACCCTCCCGAAGTTTCGCGACGGCGGGCTGCTGCTGGTGCACGCGGGAGGCGGGGCGGGGCTGTTCTCGGCCATCATCGGGGGCTGGATCAACGGCCCCGCCGGCAGCCAGCCCGTCACCAGGGAGATCACACCATGAGCGACCGCGTGCTGCTGGACCCCACCGCCGAGCGCGCGGTGCCCACGCGCGAGCGCGCACCGCGCCCGGCTTCGCTCGACGGCAAGGTGATCGGGCTGCTCGACATCTCCAAGGCTCGCGGCGACGTGTTCCTCGACCGGTTCGCGCAGCGCCTCGTCGAGCGCGACCTCCGGGTAGAGCGGTTCACGAAGCCCACCTTCGCGAAGCCCGCTCCGATCGATCTGCGCCACGAGATCTCCACGAAGTGCGACGTGGTGATCGAGGCGCTGGCCGACTGAGGATCGTGCACGTCGTGCAGTGTGCACGACATCGTCAACCTGGAGGCGGTGGGAGTGCCAGGAGTCATGCTCGCCTCGAGCGAGTTCGCCGACGCGTCGGCCACACAGGCGGCGGCGCTCGGCGCGGATCCGTGCCGCTTGTTCGTGCCCCACCCGATCCAGGACCGCACCGACGCGGAGCTGTGGGCCCTGGCCGACGCCGCCATCGACGACGCCCTGAACCTGCTGACCGAGGAGTGAGCATGCTGTTCCTGCACGAGGTGCATCGCGTGGTCGGCACCAAGGAGGACGACTTCGAGGCCGCCTACCGCGACGGCTTCCTGCCCATGCTGGCGAAGGGCGACGAGGCCCGGCTCCTCTACTTCATGCACCACGCGCACGGCACGGGCCGCGCGTACACGGCAGTGACGCTCACGGCGGTGCGCGACGGCGCCGCCTACGAGTCGTTCGCCCACCGCGTCCAGGACGGTGATCTGAAGGATTGGGCGCGCGAGGTCGACCAGCTCCGCCACGAGGTGACGGGCAAGATCCTGCTCCCGGCGCCGTGGTCTCCCATGCGCGACATCGACTTCGCCCACGTCCCCACCGACGCCAGCACGCACCGCCTCACGCTGTTCATGGAGGACACCGCGTGGCCCCACGAGGGGATGCTCGACGAGTACCTCGAGGCCGCGCGCAGCCACTACGCGCCGAGCCTGGCCGAAGGGCGCCACGGTGGCCGCTCCCTGCTCGAGCTCCAGGCGGTGTTCCAGGGCGCGTGGGGCGCGTCGCGTCGGACAGAGGTCGTGCTGTGGCAGAAGGTGCTCGATCCGAAGGGCATCACGGTGCTCATCACGACCGAGATCCCCGCTGAGCACCGCGCGCCGGGTACCTGGATGCACGACGCGCTGCGCGTCCGCGACGACTGGGAGAGCCGCTTGCTCCGCACCTCGCCCTGGTCGCCGCTCTACTGAGGCCGTGCGGCGCTCGTCGGTGAGCATTGCGGGAGCCGACACGCCGACGACCAGGCGTGCGAACACGCCAGGGAGCGCTGGGGGGCCGAGCCGGACCGTCGTCCTCCTTCACGGCCAGCCGGGGAGCGCGCTCGACTGGCGCCTCGTCGCGGCCGCGCTCCCGGCCGACCTCGAGGTGATCGCGGTCGACCGGCCCGGCTATGGGAGCAACCCTGCCCCCGCCACGGGCCTGGCCGGCAACGCCCGCTCGGTGCTCGACCTGCTCGACCAGCGCGGCATCCGGTCGGCCACCGTGGTGGGCCACAGCTGGGGAGGCGGGGTGGTCCTCGCCCTTGCCGAGCAGCACCCGGAGCGGGTCGACGCCGCCGTGCTCGCGGCCTCGATCGGACCCCGCTGCATCATGGCGCTCGACCGGCTCCTCGCCACGCCGATCGCGGGCCCGGCCCTCGTGCGGCCGAGCTTCGTGCTCGGCGGACCCTGGGCCCGGCGGCGGCTCCGCCGCCTGGTCGGCGGCGACGCCGAGGTGGAGGCCACGATCCGCGCCAACCGAGCCCGGGGAGTGTGGCGCACGTTCGTCGCCGAGCAGCGGGCCATGATCGACGAGCTGCCCGGGCTCGAGGTCGGCCTCGCCGCGATCACCGCGCCGACCCTGGTGGTGACCGGCACCGCGGACCGCGTGATCCCTCCGGCGACGCCGCGCGCGCTCGCCGCCGCCATCCCCGGCGCGCGTCTCGAGGCGATCGAGGGCGCCGGCCACACGTTGCCCCTGCGCGCGCCGGTGGCGCTGGCGCGCGTCATCGTCGACACGCTGGCCCGCGCGGATGGGGGCTGAGCGCTACGTGTCGACCGACCCGCCGATGCGCCCACCGAGGTTCGGGTGCTCGGGGGCGAACAGGCCCCAGCTGCTCTCCCACCCGGGCACGATCCACACGTGGCACATCCACACCTTGTCGAGCAGGGTCTTGCGACCGCCCCGCTTGGCGCACTCGCTGGGTGACGTGGCCTCGTTCCCGACCACGAGCCCGCCGCGGATGCACAGGCCGCCGTTCGAACTGTGGCGGTGCCAGTGATCGTTGGTACCGGCGAAGCCCTCGGGAGGCCCGTTGCTATACACGAGATAGCTGAGCCCGACGATCTTGGAATCGGGGGACGTGCCGTCGAAGAGCAGTTCGGCCGGCTTGGCCGGGTCGACGGAGGGTCGGACGAGCCCGACGTTCGTGTAGTGCGCACCGATGCACGGCACGTAGGGCGTCGATTTGAGGTATCCGCCCTTCTCGCCGTCGGCGACGGTCGGGTACCTCTCCGCCACTGTGCGCGCGGCGGCGATCTGCTTGGCCAGCTGGTCGCGGACCGCCGGATCGGTGACGGGCTTCTCCTCGACCGGGCCGCGATGGTCGTGGCCGCTCTCCGCCGAGAGCTGACCCTCGGACGCGGGGGGGCCCGACCGGCCACACGGAGTGTCGGCGACGCTCTGGGTAGCGAGCGCGGCCGTCGTCGCGTTGTGTGAGTGGGCATGGCCGGGGGCGCCGGCGACAGATCCATCCGATGAGCGCTGACTCCCCTGTGCCAGCGTCGAGTTGCTCGCCACCTGCGCGCCGCCGAGGAGCAGCGCCGCGGTCATGACCGGCGCGCCCCACTGATACAGCTTCAGGTCGTGACGCAGGCGCTGCGAGGGAGGTCCGTAGAGCTTGGCGCCGAAGAACGCGAGCAGGAGCCCCGCACCCAGCAGCACCAACCCGGCCAGGAACAGCGCCTGCCCCACGTTGGACAGGGAGAAGAACCCCTCCCGCTGGGCGAGCGTCGTGTCGCGCAGATGGTCGTAGGCGTCGATGCCGAGGCCCACCGCCAGCGCGGCGGCACCGGCCCCCGCCGCTCGGAGACCCCAGGTGCGCGTGTCCATGCAGCAACCCCCAGTCGCTTCACCGTGTTTGCAAACAGATTAGGGCGTACGGGAGGGCACGTCACCCCACCCCTGGTCAACTCGCTCCGATCTCCCCGCTCCGATCTCCCCGCTCCGATCACCCCGCTCCGGGCCGTCACCCCCCGCGGCTCAGGCGCTCCCACCCCTCGGGCGGCGGGGCGAGGCGCCAGTATTGCTCCGGGGCGGGGGCGGCGAGCTTGGGCGTGAGCGCCCAGTCGGCCTCGAGCGCGAGGAGCTGCGAGGTGTAGTGCGCCACCGCCGCTTGCTTGCGCTCCTGACCGGCGTCGACGGGCGGCGCGGCCGGCGTGGGCCAGCACTCGGCCCGGAACAGCTGCGACACCCGCCAGGCCAGGAGGCCCGGGATGTGCTTGTACCCGTGGTCCTCGTAGCAGAACCAGGCCGGCTCCGCGAAGCGCTCGCGCACCGCCAGCGAGGCCTCGTGGGTGACCGCGTGGTCGGGGTTGGCAAGGCCGAAGGGCGCGAACACGGCGGTGGGCCGCGCCGCGCGCACGGCGGCCTCGAGCCCGTCGACGACTCGGTCGGCCTGTACCCACTCGGGCTTCGGGAGGTACTGGTGCTCGATTTGGTCGAGCCACACCGGTCGCGCCTCGAGCTCGGCCAACGCCTTCACGTCCTCCGCTCGCCGCGCCGCGATCACGTCGTCGCCCACGGAGAAGCCGGCCTTCGTGTCCCAGTCGGTCATGGGATCGGGATAGGCATCGGGCCGGCCCGCGAACACAGTGACCACGGTGGTGCCCGGGTACCGGCTCATGAGCTGGGAGCAGCCGAGCACGGCGTCGTCGAGGTGAGGCGAGATCACGACGATCTCGTCGAGCTCCGCCGGCTTCACCAGCCCCCAGTCACGCATCGGCAACGCCATGGGCGACAGCCTCGCGCGCCATCGCGCGCCCGCGCCCCCGTCGCGCTGGCCCCCCGGAGACGAATCTTGAGGGAGGCCCCGCCTCCGTAGACTGGCCCGGCCCGCTCGGAGGACCCCCCTTTTTGACGAGACGAAGCTGGTTCGCGATCACGGTGGCCACCGTCGTCAGCGGCGCGGTGACGGGAACGCTGGTCGCCGGCGAAGGCTCATCGGGCACGCCCCGAAGGAGTGCAACGCGCGCGACCTCGACGACACGAGCCGCTCCCCCCACCACCACGACCACTGCGCCCCCGTCACTTCCCCCGGCACCGCTCCCGACGCCGGTTCCCACGGTGCCGGGCGACGTCGCGCCGGTGATCAGCCACGTCCCCACCCCCAACCGCGTCGTCTTCCTCACCATCGACGACGGGCTCGTGCGCGACTCGCGGACGATCGAGCTGATCCGGCAGGCCCGGATCCCCGTGACGTTGTTCCTCGTTCCCGGCCCCGCCCGGGAAGGGCAGGCCTACTTCCAGCAGCTCCAGGCGCTGGGCGGCACCGTCGAGGCCCACTCCGTGCACCACCCCGATCTCAAGAAGCTCGGCGCGGCCGCGCAGCACAACGAGGTGTGCGGCACGCTCGACGACTTCGGTGCGCGGTTCGGCCGCCGACCCACCCTCTTCCGGCCCCCGTACGGGTCGTACAACGAGACGACCAAGCGGGTGGCCCGGTCCTGCGGCTTCCAGTGGGTGGTCACCTGGCGGGCGACCCTGAACGACGGGGTGCTCGCCATGCAGGGCGGGCAGCTCCAGCCGGGAGACATCATCCTGGCCCACTTCCGCGTCGACCTGCCCCAGAACCTCGCCGTGCTGATCGCCAAGCTCAAGGCCGAGAACTTCACGGTCGGGCACCTCGAGGACTACCTCAGCCCGGGCACCTGAGCCCGGGACACGCGCCCCTGGCCTCCGGGCCGACCCGAAAACCCGTTGGCCGGAGCCTCCGAGGTGTGGAATACTTCGAGTAACTAATTAGTTGACCGAAGTGATCCAGGTGACGATGACGACCGCCCGAACCGCCCCGAAGCGAGCCCCGGCCGAGACCGGCGGCCTGGAGCTGGCCGCCCGGCTCCGGCTGGTGATCACCCGCCTGGCCCGTCGCCTGCGCCAGCAGGCCGAGGCCGGGGTGTCGCCCACCCAGATCTCGGCCCTCGCCACCGTCGAGCGCCGCGGCCCGCTCACGCTGGGCGAGCTCGCCGCCTGCGAGCACCTCCAGCCCCCGACCGTGACCGCCGCCGTGGCCCGGCTCGAAGAGAGTGGCCTGGTTGCCCGCCACGTCGACACGCACGACCGTCGCATCGCCCGGCTCGAGATCACCGGCCGCGGTCGCCAGCTCCTCGCGCGCAGCCGACGGCGCAAGAGCGAGTATCTCGACCGCCGGCTCCGCCGCCTCGATGCCGACGAGCGCGCCACGCTCGCGCGCGCCGCGACCATCCTCGAGCGCATCGTGGAGGACGGACCATGACCCGCCTCCGGCGCGCCGGGCGTCAGACGTTCCGCTCGATGCAGGTGCACAACTTCCGGCTCTACTTCTTCGGCCAAATGGTCTCAGCCAGCGGAAGCTGGATGCAGCAGATCGCGCAGGTATGGCTCGTGCTCCGGCTCACCGGGAGCGGCCTCGCGCTCGGCATCACCACCGCGCTCCAGTTCACCCCGGTGCTGCTCGCCGGCGCGTGGGCCGGCGTGATCGCCGATCGGGTCGACAAGCGTCGCCTGCTGATCGCGACATCGACCACGGCGGCGATGCTCGCGCTCTCGCTCGGCGCCATCACCGCGTTGGGCCTCGTGCAGTTGTGGATGGTCTACACGATGGCATTCCTGCTCGGTTGCGTCACCGCGCTCGACAGCCCGGCTCGTCGCTCGTTCGTGACCGAGCTCGTGAGCGACGCGCACGCGACCAACGCGGTGAGCCTCAACAGCGCCGCGTTCACCTCGGCCCGCGTGTTCGGCCCGGCCCTCGCCGGGCTCGTCATCGCGACGGCCGGGCTCGCCTGGTGCTTCTTTGCCAACGCGGCCTCGTTCGGCGCCGTGATCGTCGGCTTCCTCGTCATGCGCATCGACGAGCTACGTCCGGTCGAGCCGGAGCCCCGGCGCAAGGGCCAGCTCCGGGAGGGACTCCAGTACGTGTGGGCCACGCCTGCACTGCGCCTCCCGCTCGTCATGACGGCCGTGATCGGCACGCTCTCGTTCAACTTCCAGGTCACGCTGTCGCTGCTCGCGAAGTGGACCTTCCACGGCAGCGCCGGCACGTTCGGCCTCCTCTACGCGCTCATGAGCACGGGTGCGGTGGTCGGCTCGCTCGTCGTGGCACACCGCGAGCGCGCGAGCCGGCACTTCGTCGCGCTCGCCGCGCTCGCGTTCGGCATGCTCATGCTCCTCGCTGCCGCGGCGCCCACGCTCCTGACGGAGATGGTGGTGCTCGTCGCCGTCGGCGCGGCCGGGATCGGCTTCCTGTCCGCGGCGGGAGCGCTCTCCCAGACCGTCGCCGAGCCCGCCTACCGCGGACGGGTCGCGGCGCTGTTCGCGGTCGCGTTCCTGGGAAGCACGCCCATCGGCGGGCCGATCGTGGGGGCCATCTCGCAGGCATTCGGGCCCCGCGCCGGCCTCGTGCTCGGCGGCGTGACCGCCACGCTCACCGCTCTCGTCGCGCTGTACGGCCTGTCGCGGGCGCGTCGGGGCACGTCACTCCCGGAGCTCGCGCCCCGCGCCGCCTGACCGCTCGGCTCCCGCTCGGAGCGCCGATCAGGGCACGTGGCCGATCAGGGCACGTGGCTGATCAGGGCATGTGGCAGGGCCCGCTCGAGCACAGGTCGACGAAGAAGCCGTCGTGCTGGAGCCAGTTCGTCACCTGCTGCGCCACCCGAGGGTTGAAGGCGCCGAGCCCGTGGGGGTCGGTGCCGGCGTGGTTGGGCGTGTTCGTGGTCGGCGGCGCGGGGGTGCCGTAGTCCCACATCACGAGGCCGACCCCGTCGAACGGGAAGCTCGACATCGCCGGGATCCCCCACATCGGGGTGACCGCCGTGTCGCGACCCGCGGCCAGCGCGGGCTGGTAGACGTGCGCGCCGATCGTACGCGCCTCGGTCTCGGTCGCGATGTTGGTCACCTGGTGATCGCCGAACGCCTCCTCGAGCAGCACCTTGTGCTTGGGCGTGTTCGGCAGCGGATCGTCGGTCATGTGCAGCGCGTAGCCGTCGGCCTCGGCCCGGTCCCACAGCATCTGCACCGCCGAGAAGCCGATCGAGCGATCGAGCGGGTCGGGATACGCGCCGTAGTTGACCGGCGCGAACGTCTCCCAGTCGACGCTGCGGCTGAGCAGCGTCGAGAAGTTCATGGCAGGAACGCCGAGCACGGCCCGGGTCCACTCGGTGGAGATCGCGGTGGCGGCGCCGCCGAGGATGCCGCCCTGGCTGTTGCCGTTGAAGAACACCTCGCCGGTCGTGAGCACCGGCGTGTTGCCCGCGCCGGCGCGGAAGGCCGCGTTCGACGCGAAGCCGTTGGGGTCCTTCATCAGCCGGGCGAGGAACTGGAAGTCGAGAAACGCCTGCTGGAGTCGGTCGGCCAGGGTCGGGAACTTCGAGAGGTCGAGGAGGATGGCGCCCACGTTGGGGATGTCGGCGGTCGACATCCCGACCCAGTCGGTGGCACACATCACCGCGTCGTACGCGTTGGCCAGCGCGCCGAACGAGTTGACCTCCGTCGCGCTGCCGAGGAGGCCGTGGCCGTACACGAGCGCGCGGCCGGGCGTGACGGGGTCACCTCCGCTCGCGGTCGCCGAGCGGGGGATGTTGCAGATGAAGTTGGCGGTGAAGTTGCCGTTGCGCGTGGGCAAACCATCGGGCCCGTTGTTGAAGCGTGAGCCGGGCGCGCCGGTGCCCGTGAGGTAGTTGGGCACCTGGAACGTGCCCGTGACCCGCCGGAAGACGCTGGTGTCGACGTTGTCCTGCACGCTCCCGATGGTGAAAGCGGGCGCGGCGCCCCCCAGGGAGGCGAAGGCGTCGTCGCGGATGTGGAGAACGCGCTCGGAGAGGTTGCGCTCGCTCGCCACCGTGAAGTCCCACGCGAGGTAGAGGTCGGCCCGGCCGATCCCCGCGGCCCCGAGCGTGCCGAAGAGATCCTCCATGTGCGACCGGCGGGCCTCGACGACGGGGATGAACGTGGGAATCAGGTCGCGGTACACCTGGAACGCCCGGCCGGGCGAGATCAACGTTCCCGACGAGTCCTTCATCTCACGCATGGCCACGATGTAGCGATGGGCCTCGCGGAGATTGCGGACCGGTCTGAGGATGAGCGCGCGCTGGGCTTCGGTGGTCGCGCCCGCGTCGAGCTCGGCGAAGAAGGGCACGTGCTCGCCGGTGGCCGCGTCGACCACCACGATCGGCGCGCCGGCGTCAAGCGACCGTTGGATATCGGTGATGGGTGCGGCACCGGTCTGGCCCGGGTCCACCCCGGGCACGTGCGTCACGATCATCGACCCGGGGCTGAAGCCGTCGTTGCGGTTCCACTCGGTCGGGTCGACGTGGACGTTCGACGTGTTGGCCGGCATCGACGCGAGCTTGAAGTCGACGCGCCGGCCGGTGTCGGTCGTGCCGTCGGACCTGGTGTACCAGTCGTCGGGGAAGGGCAGCATGCACCTCGACTGCCCAAGGAACTCGCAGCGATCGGCGGTCGTGACGTCGACAGCCGGCTCCCACGAGAACACGGCCGACACCTCCACCGGGCCACCGGGCGTGCTCGCGACCGCCACCACATCGCTCAGGCCCGGCGAGATGTCGGCCGGCCCGAGCATGACCGTCGCGAGGCTCCCACCACCGCCGAAGACGAGACGGCCGGTGAGGTCGGCGCCCGCGCCGAACTTCGTGCCGGTGAACAGGGTCACGTGCAGGGTCGCCTGGTCGACGCTGGGCGAGAGCGAGAGCTGCACGGGTACGGCGGCGACCGAGGCGAGCTGCGAGCGGTTGCCGGGGGCGAGAATGCGCAACGGGCTCCCCGGCCCGCCCGGGTCCGCCGTGATCACGGGCAGGAACGCGCACCCCGAGATCGCGATCGTCGCCGCGATCAGCGCAGCTCCCCGCGCCAGCCGGCGCCCTCCCGTGCCGTCCATGGGCTCCTCCCCGACCTCGGCCCCGCGAAGCCGACCTTTCACCGCGAAGGGCCGGAGCGTATCGGAGCCGACCGTCGCGCGTGATCCGAACGCCGCGCCCCGTGACCGGCCCGGGTCGGCCCGGTACGCTCGCCGACCATGTTCGTCCCGTTGACCGTGACCGACTTCCTCGAGCGCGCCGAGCTCGTCTTCGGCGATCGCGAGGCCGTCGTCGACGAGCTCGATCCCCCCGGCGGGAGCCTCGGCCGCGTCTCGTACCGGCAGTTCGCGGCAATGGCACGGAGCCTGGCCGTTTGTCTCGACGACCTCGGGCTCGGCGCCGGTGAGCGGGTGGCGATCGTGTCGCCCAACGCGGCCCGGTTCCTCGTGGCGCTGTTCGGCGTGAGCGCGTACGGCCGGGTGCTGGTGCCGATCAACTTCCGGCTCACCGCCGACGAGGTCGCCTACATCGTCGAGCACTCGGGCTCCTCGACACTCCTCGTCGACGCCGAGCTCGACGAGCCGCTGCGCGCGCTCGACGTGAAGCACCGCTTCGTGCTCGGCACCGCCACCGACCCCGAGCTGTTCGGGCGCTCGGGCACGCCCGAGCTCACTTCGGCCGACGAAGCCGCCACGGCGTCCATCAACTACACGTCGGGCACCACGGCCCGGCCCAAGGGCGTGCAGCTCACGCAGCGCAATCTGTGGCTCAACGCGGTCACGTTCGGCTGGCACACCACCGTCACCGACCGCGACGTGTACCTGCACACCCTGCCCTCGTTCCACTGCAACGGCTGGGGCCTCCCCTACGCCGTGAGCGGCATGGGAGGCCGGCACGTGATCCTCCGCAAGACCGATGGCGAGGAGATCCTGCGCCGGGTCGATGCCGAGGGCGTCACCTTCCTGGCCGGCGCGCCGGCCGTGGTGGCGATGGTCCTCGACGCGGCCGCGGCCCGTCGTGAACGGGGCGAGGAGATCCCCGGACGAGGCCGCGTGCGCATCGTGGTGGCGGGGGCGCCGCCCCCATCGAAGATCATCGAGCGCGTCGACGAGGAGCTGGGCTGGGAGTTCATCCAGATCTACGGCCTCACCGAGACGTCACCGCTTCTCACGATCAACCGCGCCCCGCTCGAATACGACGGGCTCGACGGAGCCGAGCGGGCGCGGCTGCTGTCGCGCGCGGGGGTGCCGGCCGTTGGCGTGCAGGTGACGGTCGACGGCGAGGGCGAGGTGCTCGCTCGCTCCAACCACGTGTTCGAGGGCTACTGGGAGCAGCCGGAGGAGACCGGGAAGGCCATCGTCGACGGGTGGTTCCACACCGGCGACGGCGGGACCCGCGACGGTGCCCATCTCGCGATCTCCGACCGCAAGAAGGACGTGATTATCTCGGGCGGCGAGAACGTGTCGTCGATCGAGGTCGAGGACTGCCTCTACCAGCACTCCGCGGTGGCCGAAGTCGCTGTGATCGGCGTGCCCGACGAGAAGTGGGGCGAGACGATCAAGGCGCTCGTCGTCCGACGCGACGGCGAGGCCGTCACCGAATCGGACCTCATCGACTTCTGCCGCGCGCGCATGGCGCACTTCAAGTGCCCGACGTCGGTGGAGTTCCGCGACGCGCTCATGCGTACGGCCACGGGGAAGCTCCAGAAGTTCAAGCTGCGCCAGCCCTACTGGGAAGGGCGCGAGAAGCAGGTCAACTAGCGGCGCGGTCGTGCGCGCGTGCCCGGCGGCCGCCCACGATCCACCAGACCGCGGCGACGACGAACCACGTGCTGTTGACGGCGACCGCCTTCGGATCGCCGTCGATCGCCCAGCCCGCCACGATCGCGGCCACCGCGAGCTGATGGGCAACGAACCACCGCAGCCGCTGCTCGCGCACCACGGGCACGAAGCGACAGATCACGACGATCGAGACCGGATAGCCGAACACGAACAGGGCGGTCTTCACGATGTCCTGCACGCCCGCATCTTCGCAGCTTCAGTGGAGGCGCGCGGTCACTCGTAGCCGATCGCCTCGATGACGTTCAGGTGGGACGCGCGCCACGCCGGCAGCAACGCGCCGGCGACGCTCGTGACCATCGCGGCAACCAGCGCCAGCAAGGCGGGGCCGAGCGTGAACCGGTAGTGCACGGGGAGGCCGCCGAGGTTTCGGGTGCCGGCGACCGCGGCGTAGTGCTGCACCTGACCCAGCGCGACGCCGATTCCCGTGCCCAGCGCGCCGAGCGCGGCCGCCTCTCCCAGCACGGTGCGACGCAGCTGGCGCCGCGCGGTGCCGATCGCGCGCATGATGCCCAGCTCGCGCCGGCGCTCGACCACGGAGATCATGAGCGTGTTGAGGATCGCGAGCGCGGCCGCGCCGACCACGACCCACTCCATCGTGTCGAAGATCGCGGCCGACTCGTGCTGCGACCGCTCGACGGCGCGGACCGCCGCCGCACCGGTCTCCACCTTCACCGGCCCGAGCGCGGCCCGGGCCACGACCGTTCGAGCTGCGTCACGGATGGCGCGACGGTCGGCGCCGGGCGCGTCGGTGATCTCGAGCCAGGTCGTGCCCGGCCGCGCGAACCACCGCTGGAGGCTCCCGAGCGACAGCACCACCAGGCCGCGCTCCCAACCGAACGACTCGACCACGCCGGCGACGGGGAGGCGGCGAGGGCCGTCGGGCGTCGTGAGGGTGAGGCGGCTGCCGACGCGCAGGTGCCGGTGCCGCGCGAGCTGGCGGGTGACGATCACGGCGGTGCCGTCGAGCACGGCCCTCCGCGCGGCCGGGCGGGCGAGCCGGAACGCGGGCACGTTGCTCTCGCCCCCGACGCCCTGGAGCAGCACCCGGTCGCGTCCCACGGTCGCGAACGCCGCCTGCCCCGGCGCGACCCGGGCCACGCCCGGGATCCGGCCCAGCGCGGCGGCCCATGCGTCGGGCATCAGCGCGGTACCGGCGAAGTCGTCGCGCTCGCTGCTCGTCACGACCAGATCGGTACGGGCCAACGCGGAGTACGTCGAGCGCACCGAGCGGATGGTGTCTCCCACGGTTCCCGCGGTGGCAATCACGAGCCCCACCGAGACGGCGACCGCGGCCGAGGCGGCCCACGCCCGTCGTGGCGCGCGCTCCAGTGACACGCCCGCGAGCCGGCCCGCGGTGCCGAACCCGCTCGCCACCCAGGCCATGGCACCGACGAGTGGCGTGACGAGACCGCGGCCGGCGAGGAGCGCGCCGGGCGTTACGAGGAACATGGCGACCACGCTCCCCCCTGAGCCGAGCACGAGCACGCACACGAGCCCCGCGCCGATGAGGCCCAGGCCCGTGAGCACCGCACCCCACCGCACCGGCTCCGACGCGCCTCCGCTCTCGAGCACGCCCTCGGGCCGCATGGCCTCCACCGGCGCGACCCGTACCGCCCGACGGGCCGGGAACGCGGCGGCGCACAGGGTGGCGAGGGTGCCTGCGGCGACGGCGAGCGGGATCGCCACACCCGGGAGCACGAACCCGACCCGCACCCCGAAGGCCGACACGAGGAAGCTCGGAAGCCGGTCGACGAGCCGGCGCGCGATCGCGGCGCCGAGGAACGCGCCCGCCGCTGATCCGACGAGACCGAGGAGCGCGGCTTCGGCGAGGAAGCCGACGAGCAACGCGCGCCGCCGACCGCCGAGAGCTCGGAGCGTGGCCAGCTCGCGGCGGCGCTCGAGCGCGGCCATGCTCATCGTGTTGAACACGAGGAAGCCGGCCACCACGAGGGCGGCGGCCACGACGGTGAGCATCCCCGTGCGGAGGGGCCCGGCCGCCGCGGCCGCCTGGCGCGCCAGCAGCCGGGGTGAGCTCACCACCGCGCGGCCTCCGATCACGTCGTCGAGCCGGTGCTCGAGCGCGGTGGGGCCCACGCCGTGGCGGGCGACGACCGCGATCGCGTCGATCCGGCCGGGCCTGCCCGCGAGCTGCTGCGCGACCGGGAGCGGCGCGACGGCCACCATGCCGCGGCTGATCCCGTCGAGCCCGTCGTCGAGCACACCGAGCACACGCACCGTGTGCATGTCGGCCATGCCCGCCCGTACGCGGACACGTCCACCGGCGTGTGCGCCGACGGTGCGCGCGAGCGCACGCCCGAGATAGACGCCGTCGAGGTCGGGGCGTCCGCGGAGCCGACGCTTGAGGGCCGCGCTCACTCCCCGGCCCAGCGCACCCGCCCGCTGGTCGATGCCGATCAGGAGCGCGTCTGCACCCCCGATCGTGACCGAGCTCCGAACCATCGGGACCGCCGCCTGCACCCCGGGCGTCGTCTCCACCGGTGTGAGCAGCGCGGCGTCGAAACCGGTGTCGCTGGCGGCGACCACCTCGAGATCGGCCGTGCCGGCCAGCGCGCCGAGCCGTCCGATCGAACCGGTGAGTGAGCCGTAGAGGGCGAGGACGGATACGAGGAGCGCCGTGCCGACGGCGACGCCACCGAGGCCGAGCAGCGTGCGGGTGGGGTGGTCCCGGAACCGGCGAAGGTGCAGCGCCCAGAAGCCGGTCATGGATCGAGACCGGTCATCGCATCGAACCCCGTCACCGCATCGAGACGCGGAGATGACGAGGAGGCTCGGACTCGGCCACGACCCGGCCGTCGGCGATCTCGACGATCGCGTCCGCCGTGGACGCGGCCGCGAGGTCGTGCGTCACCATCACCACGGTGCAGCCGTCGTCGGTCACGCAGGCCCGCAGCAGGTCGAGGATCCCTGCGCCCGACTTCGAGTCGAGGTTGCCGGTGGGCTCGTCGGCGAGGATCAGCACCGGGTCGACCATGAGCGCGCGGGCGATGGCGACCCGCTGCATCTCGCCGCCCGAGAGCTCGGCCGGCCGATGGTGCACTCGATGGCCGAGCCCGACCCGCTCGAGCAGGCCGACGGCCTTCGCGCGCGAGCGTCGGAGCGGCACGCCGTCGAGCAGCCGGGGAAGCGCGACGTTCTCCCACGCCGACAGCGTGGGCAGGAGGTTGAAGAACTGGAACACGAAGCCGAGCCGGTGACGGCGCGCGGCGGTGAGCTCGTCGTCGGTGAGCGAGGCGAGGTCGCGCCCCTCGAGCACCACGACCCCCGTGGTCGGCGTGTCGAGGCCGCCGAGGAGGTGGAGGAGGCTGCTCTTGCCGGAGCCGCTCGGCCCGACGATCGACACCAGCCGGCCCGGCTCGACGGTAAACGAGACGCCCCGCAGCGCCCGCACCACCTGGGCCCCGCGGGAGTACTCCTTGGTGACGTCTCGGACCTCGACCACCGGCGTCACGGGCGCTCCCCCCTGGTGCTGGTACCCGCTGGTATTCTAGATACTCTAGAGTATTTCAGATACGATCCGGTAGGGCAACCCCCGAGATGGACCACGCCACGAGGCGAGGTGCGGCATGGCCGTCGAACGACTCACGCCCGACAAGCGGCGCGAGCAGACCCGGTCGCACCTGCTGCGCGCCGCGGCCGAGGTGTTCTCCCGGCGCGGCTACCACGGCGCCTCGCTCGACGAGGTCGCCGCCGAGGCCGGGTTCTCGAAGGGAGCGGTCTACTCCAACTTCGAGAGCAAGGAGGACCTGTTCCTCGCGCTGGTGAACGACCGCACCGAGCAGCTCGTGCAGGACTTCGGTGCTGCCGCCGAAGGCCACCGGACCGGCGCCGCGCTCATCAAGGCTCTGAGCGACGTCTACATCCATCTCGGCTCCGAAGACCGGGGGTGGGCGCTCTCGACCGAGTTCTCGCTCTACGCGCTGCGCAACCCCGAGCTGCGCAAGAAGCTCGTTACCGACAACCGGGCCGGACGTGAGCTCGTCATCGAGCTCGTCGAGCAGCACTGCCGTGAGGCCGGCGTGACACCTCCATTGCCCGCCGAGAGCATCGCCACGATCTACATCGCCCTCTTCCGGGGGATGTGGGAGCAGAGGGCGCTCGATCCGGAGACGGTGCCCGACGACCTCTTCGCCTCCGCGATCGTGTTCGTACGCGACGCGATCGAAGCCCTCGGGACTTCTGTCTCGTAGCAAGGCCGATCACGAGCGGGCGAAGCAGGATCGGCTCGCCCTGTGGCTAGGACGCGAGCACGGCCTGGATCTCGAGCTCGACCCGGACCTTGTCACCCACGACCACGCCACCGCCGTCGAGCGGCAGCTTGATGTCGATGCCGAAGTCGCGCCGGTTCAGCTCGGTGGTGGCCGAAAACCCGACCCGGGTCCCGCCCCACGGATCGGCTGAGACGCCATTGAGCTCGAGGTGAAGATCGACCGCGCGGGTTACGCCGTGGAGGCTGAGGTTGCCCGTGAGCACATAGGCGTCGCCCTCGGGCCGTACCGAGTGGGACGCGAACTCCATCGTCGGGAAGCGGTCGACGTCGAAGAAGTCGGGCGACCGCAGGTGCTTGTCGCGGTCCTCGCTCCCGGTGTCGACGGAGGCTATCTCGATGGTGGCCGTCACCGAGGACGCGAACGGATCGTCGGGGACGGTGACGGTCCCGCCAAAGCGGGTGAAGCGGCCCCGGACCTTCGAGACCATGAGGTGGCGGGCGGTGAACTCGACCAGGGAGTGGACGGGGTCGATCTCCCACGTCCCGGCGACGAGGGTGGGGGCGGTGGGTGTGCCGGTCGGTGTGCCGGTCGGTGTAACGGTGGGTGCCATCGCTGCTCCTTTTCCATCTCGTGACGAGGTCGTTCCGGGTTCAACTACCTCGTCCAAGGTCGTTTTTGCTTCAACTATTCCCGGCCCGATCGGGGTAGATTGGCGGGATGGCCCGGGTGCGTTGGCTCGACGACCGACAGCAGGAGGCGTGGCGCGCGTACGTCACGGCCACGGGCCGTCTCCAGGAGCGGCTCGACGCCGAGCTCGTGGCCGCGCACGGCCTCTCCCTGGCCGAGTACGAGACCCTGGCCTTCCTCTCGGAGGCGCCGGGCGGGCGCCTGCGAATGAGCGACCTGGCGGCTGCCGTGCTGACCTCGAAGAGCCGCCTCACCCACCGGGTCGACGCGCTCGAGTCCGCCGGCCTCGTGCAGCGGGAGCGGTGCTCCGCCGACCGGCGCGGCCGGTACGCGGTGCTCACCCCGGCCGGTCGCACCCGCCTCGAGGAGGCCGCTCCTACTCACGTCGAGGGCGTGCGCCGCTACCTCGTTGACGCGTTGAGCGAGCGGCAGCTCACCGCGATGAAGACCGGCCTCTGCACCGTGATCGCGGCCCTCGAGTGCGCCGACGAGTCGCGGCGGTGATGCGACCGGTCGCGGGCGAGGGAGACAACGTACCGAGGCTCGCCCGGCCAGCGCGGTTCACCGAGTCGGGACAGCTCCCGGGCTCCGATACCGGGACACCGCGACTCCGGCCCAGATGAGCTCGACCACGCCGAAGGGCCACGCTCCGGAGAGGAAGCCATAGACGCTCGACAGCAGACAGCCGAGCGCGAAGGCGAGGACGAACCAGCGGTGGCGTCGTTCGAGCGCGTACATCGCCATCATGAAGCTCAGCGCGACGACGCCGAAGATCGTGATCCCCACCGCGACAGTTCACCACGTTGGGCACCGAGGCAAAGCGGCAGGAGCGCGGCGCTTGTTTCCCCTCGAGGCGCTATCACATCCGCCGATACTTACTGCATGCGCTCCGCCGGCTACATGAGTTCCGCTCGCCCCGTCGCGTTCCTCGTGGCGTTCGTGGTGCTGGTCGTCGGGTGCTCGGGCTCAGAGCCGGCGCACAACTTCTCGGCCTGGGGCTCCTACAACTACCCGTGGTATCCGTGGGCGCCGCTGAGCGGCTTTCGTCATTGGACGAGCGCGAGTGTCTGGAAGGACACTGACCTCAACGCCTACCCCTATTACATGCACTTCTGGATCGACTTCTTCGTCCACGCCGACGGCACATATGACTTCAACATCGGCACGAAGACCATCGGGGGGTGCTGAGATGAGTGCGAAACGTCTCGCAATCGTGGTGTTCGTGGGGGCGGTCCTCGCCGGCTGCGGTCGCAGCGCAGCGAGCCCCGCCCATCGTCCTGCCGGGCAACCGACCACCACCAGCCTGGGACCATGTCGTGGCGGGATGGGCGTGTCGAAGACGCCGACCGACCCGCCGGGGCCGGTGGAATCCTGGTCGACGACAGACACCAACCCGTGCTAGGTCGGGGTCCGACGCTTCGCCTTTGGTGAGTTCGTCGAGCTCTCCCGGCGGGCACGCGTGCAGCGAGCCCAGCAGCTTGTGTTGCGCCTCGCTCAATGGTGCCTGTCGCCAGCGGGCCCGTGGGTTCGCCAAGGTCCGCCCTCATCACCGTCGCGCTAGCGCGCCGTCGTCTCAGCCGGCGCAGCGCATAGCACCCGCACCGCAAGGCGACGAGTACCAACAGGCGCCGGGCGGCCGCACGGGAAGCCCCGAGCGCGCGTCGAGCCCCGCTACCGGGGGAGCGCGAAGCACACGACGCGACGATCTATGTGAGACGAGCGCGAACGACATGCACTGCACCGACCCCCCGGGGGTCGGGAAAGATGCCCAACCGCTAGTCGCTGCGCCCCGGGCCGCTGTGGCGAGGCACGGAACCTGTCTCTGGCAGGGAGTCCGGACGTTGCGGGCGGCGCCGAGTCGAGATCAACCATGTCCCAAGCGCCAAGAGACCTAGGCAGGCGACGAGAACTACGGCCCACACGGAGATACGAACGGCCACCGCAACGGCGAAAAGGAAACCGACCAAGGTGTACAGCAAGAGATGCTTGGAGTCGCCCGTTGTCAGCCAGTCGAACAAAGTTCCAACCCGATCTCAGACGACGTCGCGGGGCGTCACCGGAGTTGCTCACACCCCCCGCCAGTGTGCTTCCTCGAAGCGCCGAATAACAGGGCTGCTCTCCACCCGACGGTCACGCGCCCCCATTGCCGGCAGCCGACCCTCGCGCTCGTGAACGTCTGCCAGTCGTGCCACTCGCCGCTGCGAGATTCCCCGTTGACAGTCTGCTGGTCGCATTATATCTTGCTCTCAAGATACCTGTACCCAAGAAGCATGGGTCGAAGCAAAAAGGGGATGGAAGATGGCGACAGCGACGATGATCGTCCGTCACCGGGTGGCGGACTACGCCGCCTGGCGGTCGGTGTACGACAGCGTGGAGGACCTCCGGCAGCGGCACGGCAGCTTCGGCGCCGAGGTGCTGGTCGACCCGGGCGACAAGCAGGACGTGTTCGTGCTGCAGCGGTTCCCCACGTTGGAGCAGGCCGAGGCGTTCGCCGGCAGCGCCGAGCTGCGCGAGGCCATGGCCCGTGCCGGCGTCGCCGGGCCGCCCCGGATCGAGTTCGCCGTCGAGGCCTGAGCTGAGCACGTCGACTCCTCGCCGGAGAGGTGGCGTCCACCGGACGGGCGCCACCTCGGCGCGTCCACCCGAGGCCGACGCGTTCGAGCGCGAGTACCCCGGGGCGTCGTGGCTGTCCAGCCGGTCGTTCCGTGAGCTCGAGGTCGTCGGCAGCATGGTGGAGGCGCTGGTCGCCGGGATCGCCCGCCGCCACGGGCTGTCCCACGCCGCCCTCAACGCGCTTGCCGTCATCGAGGGCAACGGCGGGCCCCTCCCCGCCGGCGAGGTCAGCGCCCGCATGCACGTCACCAGCGGGACGACGACAAGCGTGCTCGACACGCTCGAGCGCAAGGGGTACATCCGGCGCCTCGTCGACCCGGGCGACCGCCGCCGCGTCCTCGTCGACGTGACCCCCGCCGCCCAGGCAGTCCTCGACCGGATGCTCCCCGAGGTGCAGCAGGTCTGCGCGGTGGTCATGGGCGCCCTCGACGAAAAGGCCCTGCACACCCTCCTCGACGCCCTGGCCGTCGTGCGCGACGCGGTTGCCGCCGTCCCCGACGACCTGCCACTCCCGGTCCCCCGCCGCACGCCCCCCCACCTCAGGAGCGGGACTGTCCGGCTAACGGTGTAACGGGGCGCGTCAGTCGCACACGGTGGAGCTAATCGCGCTGCTTTCGAACCCCTCGTTCGGTGACGAATTGCGCGAACTCGCCGGCTGAACCAGCGCGGAAACCGCCAACTCAACCATGCGATCCACATCGCGGCGGTCACCCAGGCTCGCAACGACACGCCCGGGCGCCCCTACTACCTGCGCAAACAGGTCGAGGGGAAGACGAAGAAGAAGCGTTGCGTGCGCTCAAGCGGCCCATCAGTGACACCGTCAAACAGGCTTCTGATGGCGAAGCCGTGGCGGAGGGCCTCGTAGATCGCGACGTGGGCCGAGCGGGTCGAGCCGAGGTCGTCGCAGTTGACGATCAGCAGCTTCGCGTCGGGCGCGTAGCCGAGGCGCTCGGCGAGGGTCGGCACGCCGCGGCGGTTAGATCACCTTCGTGTGGAAGAAGAACCCGATGTCGGGGAACCAGGCCCTGTGCTCCGCGACGAGGTTGAAGTGCTCGTCGAAGGTGCCCTTGCCCGCGGGGACCTTGATGGGGAACTCGAAGGTCCCCACGCCGTCGGGGACGACGGGGAACCCGGGCTGCTCGAGTCGGGCGGGCCGGTTGTCGCCGACCCATCCCTTCGTGAAGTAGCGGCTGGCCCGGTCGCGTGGCCGCTCCGTGCCCATCAGCACCGGGTTCGGGCCCGACCGGCTCCACGTGGCGGCGCCCGTGTTGTGCACCCGCACGACGATCCACACCGTCTGGCCCTCGTGGAGCCGGGTGAGGTCGACGGGGTGGCTCTTCGACGAGTTGGTCCAGGCTTCCTGGGACAGGACCTCCCAGTCGTACGCCGGCGCGACCTTCGTAAGGAACTCGAGCCCGACGTCGGGGAACCAGGTCTTGTGCTCGGCGACGAGGTTGAAGTGCTCGTGGAAGATGCCGAAGCCGGCCGGGGTCCGGATCGGGAACTCGAGCGTGCCGACCTGGCCGGGTGCGACCGAGGCTTCGCTCAGCCGGGCCGGGCGGTTGGTGCCTACCCAGGCCGGGGTGGCGTAGCGGCTGGCGCGGTCCCTTGGCTGCTCGGTGCCGAGCAGCACCGGGTTGGGGCCGTCGCGGAGCCATGTCTCGGTGCCGGTGTTGCGGGCTCGTACCACGAGCCATCCCGTGCGGCCGGGGTAGAGCAGCCATCCGTTGTGGCCGAGGCGGTCGAGCCGGAAGAGATCGAGGAGGGCGGTCTTCGACGAGTCGGTCCACGCCTCCTGGCTCTCGACGGCGAACTCGTATGTGGTCGCCGCCACCGGCGGCGGTATCCGCAGGTAGTAGTTGCTCGCGTCCTTCGTGAACACGCGGGTGGACTGCTGGCCGTCGGCGTACGCGAGGGTGGCGCGGAACGTCCCCCGCGCGCGGGCTAGCGAGGCCAGGTCGAAGGCTCCGTCGACGACGTTGCCCGTCACCGAGCTGCCGGTCGGCGAGATCGGCGTGACGGTGATGGTCGCGGGGACGTCGCGCTCGACCGCGCCGAACACGCCGGCGCCGTCGAGCGCGGTGCGGATCGCGGTGTCGCGCACGGTCGTACCGCCCAGCCCGGGCGCGCTCGCCCTCATCTCCACCTTCCCGGCGTAGCCCGCGGGCAGGCGCGGGGACGGCACGATCAAGCCGTTGGGTGACGTGAGCGCCGTGCCACCGTCGAGCACCCGGTGCGCGGCGTCCAGCGCCTGCCAGGTGACAGGCACGCCGGGGTGCAGCGACTCGTGGCCGCTCGCGTCGCGGCTGAAGTCGTCGATGATGAACCCGTTGATGCGCTGGTAGAGGAACTCGCCGGCGGGGGGACGCGTATCGAGGACGCCCTGGCCCGAATAGAAGGTAGAGAACGGCCGCCCTTCGACCTCAGGCTTCGCGCCGGCCGCGATCGAGACGAGCGTCGACTCGGTGAAGCGGGCCGTCGGGTCGGCGAGGCTCTGCGCGTACAGCCCGGCGTTGAACTTCGAGAAGAACGTCGGGTCCTCGATGAAAGCCTTGCCCCAGGCGTACCCCGAGAGCTGGTACCGCATGAGTCCGAGGTTGTCCTCTCCGGCGAAGAAGCTGCCCCTCGCGGCACCGATCCGGTGGTCGTTGAGCGCGTCGTAGTACACGTCGTACGTGTAGCCATGACGGGGGTCGAAGTAGCCCGAACCCTCGGGGATCCGGCTCATGACCTCGACCTCGGCGGCGCGGGTCATGCCCTCCTCGAAGGTCATGAAGCCCATGATCACGTCGTCGCGGAAGGCGTGGAGCATCTCGTGGACGACGACGTCGGGGGTGGGCAGCCCCTTGAGCGTCATCTCGTTGGTGCTCGCGTTGTAGGAGCCGACGAACGGGCTGTTCGGGTCCTTGCGCACGTTGACTGTCATGGTGAACAGAGGCGGGCCGTCGACCGCCTTCGCGACCGGGTACGCGTCGTGCAGTAGCGCCTGCAACGAGGCCAGCTCCGCCGGTGTCCAGAGGCTGTCGGGCGAGGCGAAGGTAAAGGTCATCTCGTTGGTGCCCGCCGAAGCAGCCGCCGCCGCGACCGAGCCGGTCCGGACCGCGTCGAGGTCGGGCTGGATCACGGCGCCCGTCGCGTCGGTCACGACGACGAGTGGATCGTGCCCCGACGCACGTGACGCGGCCGGATCGGCGCGCAGGCGCGCGTCTACTGCCGCGCGCAGCTCGCCACGATGTTCGCCCCTGCTCACGTCGGCCCGGCTCAGCCCGGCCGGGAGCGGCACCGCGACGATCGAGGAGTCGCGCGGTACGCCGGCCGCGGCCGACCCGGGCGGCGGCGCGGCCGGGCCCGCAAGGGCTCGACCGGCGGAAGGGACGAGGGTGGCGCCGAGCGCGATGCCCAGCGCGACGAGCGACCGGCACGCGCGGGAACGGGAGGATCGCATCGCGGCCACCTCCTGTCCGACGAGCTGCGCTTGCTGCGAGTATGCGCACGCGCGGCCCGCCTGGTCCACCGGCATGGCGCAAGATGGCCGGTGGCACGCCCCGCGTTGCGCACGCCGGGTGTGACTACAGCCGCTCGATGACGGTGCCGGTACCGACGCCCCCGCCGCAGCACAATGGTGACAAGCCCGACGAACCGAGGGCAGGCACCTCGAAAGCCCAACCCACCGAGACCTCAGACGCTACGGAACGCCGCAACCTCCTCACCGGATGCTCAATCAGGCCTCGAAACCCACGACTTCTACGTTGCGAAAGCGAAACAAGGGTATTTCGGCGAACGTCCTCGGACTGAAAGTGCTGGTCAGCGAGTTTCGCGGATGACCGCGAACACCCGCGAATGACGGCGTTCCGCGCGATGGACGCGCGATGACAACCCCGTCAGCTTCGGTCCGTCTCATTGCGGTCCGGTGGCCGCGGCGAGCACGGCGCCGAGCTGGTCGGCAAGCGCGACCGCGAGGGCACGGTCCTCCGACGGGATCATCGTGACGAGCGTCGAGTCGTCGGCCAACACGACGACGAGGCGTCCGATCTCGCGACCGCGCCCCCAAACCTGCAGTTCCACTTCGTTGCGAGGGCCGGCCGGCGGGCCGACACCATCGCCGTGGGCGGGGAGCGTGAGCCGTTCGTGACCCAATCGGGGCAGCGTGGTCGGGAACGGGGGCCGCTCGAATCGTGAACCCCTCCCGCCGAGTAGCTCGACGACCTCGCGCTGCACGATAGTGATCAAGCGGCCGTCGGGGCCGCCTCCCGCCCCGAGTTCTGCGACGCGCCGGATCTGGTCGACCTCGCGCCCTTTGACCTGTGCGATGCGTCGGCTTCGGCGCTCCCGAGCGACGAGCTCACCGACCGCGCCCCCGACGATCAGCAGCACGAGTGTGGTCTCGATGTCGTCGCGGCTGTTGATCGTAAACGAGTAATAGGGCCGGGTGAAAAAGAAGTCGAAGCAAAACACAGCGACGATCGCCGACACGATCCCGCCTCGCCGGCCCCCGACGGTCCCGGCAGCGAAGACCACGAGGACGAGCACCAACGCGGTGTTACCCGAGCCGAACTCATGGCGGAAACCGATCAACGCTCCGGAGACGACCAGAGGGCCGAGCACGGCGAGCGCCCAGATTCCGAGGCCGACGCCATGTTCCTGAGTCCGGGGCGAGTCCGAGTTCATCGGCATCCGTATACGCCTTACCTCGTCTTACGAGGCTGCGACCTCGTGTTGTCTCGGATCCACCGCGCAGACAACGGCCATTGCTACGACCAGCGCCGCGTTCAGCACAAACACGGTCCACGGCCGCGCCTCGCGGGTCATGGCGGCAGTGTACGAGCGCACACCGACAGGCCCACCCGCCGCCTCCCAGATCGCCGCCGGGCGTCACCCGGGCTCGGTGGCGGTGAGGAGCTGGTAGTCGGGGTTGATGATCTCGAGGCGCCCCTTGGAGGGGCCGACCATCCCGGTGGCGCGGAGAGATGCGCCGGGTTCGACGCCGGCGATCTGTTTGCGTCCGAGGAAGACGAGCGTGATGGTCCCGGTGTGGTCGCGAATCGCGCACTCCAGGGTCGCGACACCGGCTCGGGGTGTGATGCGTAGCGCGTGCACGCGTCCCACCACGGTGACCCGTCGTCGGGGTTCGATCTCGGCGATCGGAACGCCGCCGCCGAGGGGGACCGCGTGCTGTTGGGAGGGGTCGGCGAGGTCGGCGGTGGTGCGAGGTGCGTCGGGTACCTGTCGTTTCTTGCCGAGCTGGTACGGAACGATCGTGACGTTGGCATGGGGGAGGTCGGTGAGCTGGCTGATGATCGAATCGGCCGTTCGGTCGTGCAGCAGGCGGTGCCAGAAGCGCGAGCGTTCGATCCGGGGGAGAAGGACGGTGACCTCAGTCTGACCGTCGGCGAGGGCTTCCGAGACGGCATCGAAGGCGGCACGAGTGAGCCGCCGGTCGGGGCACTCAATGACCTCGAGGTTGACGCGCGACAGCCCGAGCGCGGTCCACGCCCGTTGGAGTTGGCGGGCCCGTGGCACGTCGAGCGCGAAGTGGACGGCGCGCATCTCATCGGGCATCAGCGTGCGCGCGTACTGAATGGCGCGAGCGCCGGCGAGGTCGAGCTGATCGAGGAAGACCAGCACGACGTGGCGCCGCAAGATCGGCGCTTCCGCAGCCTGAGGCGCGCCTTGCTCGAGCTCGGCCGCCTCCTCGGTGTACTGGCTGTTCAGCCGGAGGAGCACCGCGACCAGGATCGGGATCGCCGCGATGACGATCCACGCCCCACGGTGGAACTTGGTGACCGCGACGATGACAACGACGACAAGCGTCATCAACGCGCCCGTCGCGTTGATGAACAGTCCCCTCCGCCAGCCTTCCTCGCGGAGCCGGAAGTGATGTCTCGCCATACCCGCTTGGGAGAGGGTGAAGCTCGTAAAGACCCCGATCGCGTACAGCGGAATGAGCCGGTCGACCTTGGCTTCGGTGACGATAAGGATCAGGATCGAAGCGCCGGCGAGGAAGAAGATCCCGTTCGAGTAGACGAGGCGATGCCCCCGCTTCATGAGCTGACGCGGCATGAACCGGTCGGCGGCGGCGAAGCTCGCGAGCCGAGGGAAGTCCGCGAAGCTCGTATTCGCCGCGAGCACCAGGATCAGCAGCGTCCCGGCTTGGAGCGCGAAGAACAGCGCGTGCCCGGACGCGCTGGGCCCGTAGACGAGCTTGCCGACCTCTGAGATGACGGTCGGGGTGCCCTTCCGATAGGGCGCGACGTGCATGTGGGCGGCGAGCGTCGAGAGGCCGAAGAACATCACGGCAAGCAGGGACCCCATGATGACGAGCGTCCGGCGAGCGTTCTTCCACGCAGGCTCGCGGAATGCCGGAATGCCGTTCGAGATCGCCTCGACACCGGTCACCGCCGCGCCGCCGGACGCGAACGCGCGCAGCACCACGAACAGGGCGGCGCCGTACAGCAGACCGGTACCCGGGCTGCCGATCCTCACGAGTCCGGGCTGGTGCAACGACGCCTTCGGGAGGTCGCCGTTCGCCATCCGTACGGCCCCGTACAACAAGAGCAGCGCCATGTTCACCAGGAAGAAGTACGTGGGTACGGCAAAGACGCGCCCCGACTCCTTCACGCCGCGCAGGTTCCCGAACGCGATCACCACGACGAAGAAGATCGAGATCGGGATCGTAAAGGGCTCGAGAGCGCGGAACGCCGACGCCAGCGCGGCCGTGCCGGCAGCAACCGATACCGCGACCGTCAAGACATAGTCGATCAGCAGCGAGACACCGGCGACGAGCGCCGGCCGCGTCCCGAAGTTGTCCTTCGTGACGATGTACGCGCCGCCCGCGCTCGGGTATGCCTTGATCGTTTGGCGATACGACAGGATCAGGAACCCGAGCACGATCAAGAGCGCGGTGGTGATGGGCACGACGAGCGAGAACGCGGCGACGCCGACGATGGGTACCAGCACGCGAAGGATCTCCTCGGTCGCGTACGCCGACGACGAGAGGTTGTCAGAGGCGAAAACCGCCAACGCGGTCGGCTTTCCGAGCCGCTGGTGCACGAGCGTCTCGGTGTACAGGGGCCCGCCAAGCAGCCGACGCTTCAGTCGATAGCGGCGGCTCTCCGGCACGACGTGCCGCGAGAGACCGCCAGCACGGGTGCCTGGCTCCGCCAGGGGTCTGGGCGCCGAGCCCGGAATCGTCTCAGTCGCGGCGACGGGCGGCACGCCATCGGTCCCGACCGCCCCGCCGCCCGCCACGAGCGTCAATGTATTCCACGCCGGACGTGATGTCAGGACCCGCATCCCGCTCTCCGGCACCAACGACTTAGCGCCGAGTACCAGCCGCCGAGAGGTACGCCCTCAGAGCCCCGAAGTGACCAGCCCGACGCTTGGTTAACTCCACGACGGGACGGTTCCCCGATCGGCACCTTGCCGAGGAGTCAAGGTGCCCGATGACGCTCTGTTCAGCGGCTCTGTTCAGCCTCCCGTACAGGCCTTAACGCGAGCGCGCTCAGTCGCCTGTACAGCGCGCCGTGCAGGCCTGAACAGTCCGCCCGGGGTACCACCCAGTGCCGGGCCCGTGGAAGGGTCGCGGTGGGGAGCCGTCCTGTGACCGCTGCCGAATAGGCGAGCCACCGGCGAGACCCTGGCCACCAGGACCGCGGTTGGCGCGGTGGTTGGTCGCCTCGGCCGGTTGCGTGTAGCGGAACCGGCAAGTCTGTGACGATCTTGTCAATGGGATTCGGGGAGCGGTCGAGCATGTCGCGAGGGGCGGTTGTACAGGGAGCGGGAGGCGAGGAAGCGGTCGGGTCGAGGAGGTGAAGGCGAAGGGCGGGCGAAGGCGTGGGGCTGTCGGCGCGTTGACGCATCGTGATGCAACTGCGTGACTGCTGGACAGGACTGGCAATTGGTCGCGTCAGCGGACATGAGCGCGCTTATCAAGAGCATGGACGAGATGAGCGCGAACGGGCGGGAAGAGGGGGTGACGAGAAAGGGCGAACAACCGAAGGAGGTGGGCGCGGTCGTGCCGCTTCTGTTGACGATTCCGCAAGCGGCGCAGGCACTCGCGGTGGGCCGAACAACCGTCTACGAGCTGATCGCCGGCGGCGCGATCGAAGTCGTCCACATCGGCCGCTGCGCACGAATCCCCGTCGAAGCCGTCAGATCCTTCGTCGAGCACCAGCGGGCCCACCGATGACGGGCTACCGTCCGGGCGCGCATCGAGCGCCTCGTCGCATGGCGACCTTCTACTCGGTCCCAACTCGCTCGGAGGGCTGACGTGGCGTCCGTCAACAAGCGAACGACGACCGCGGGGGAACGCCGGTACGACGTGCGCTACCGAACCCCTTCGGGCGAGGTACGGACGCGCACGTTTCGTGGGCATCGCGACGCGGAACGCTTCGCCTCGACCGTCGAGGCCGACAAGCTGCGCGGTGCCTGGGTCGATCCCCGCGAGAGCGCGCGGACGCTCGCTGAGGTCGCTGCCGAGTGGCTCGCGTCCAACCCGGCGAAGCGGCCGAGCACCATGTCGACGGACAGCTCACACTTGCGCGTTCGCATCCTCCCGGCGGTCGGCAGCCGGCCGGTTGGTCGCATCACGCGTCGCGATGTACAGACCGCTGTGAATCGATGGGCGGAGACCCTGGCGCCGCGGACGGTACGGCGGGTATTCGGAACTCTCACGGCAGTGCTCAACTACGCAGCCGAGTGCGAGCTCATCGTGCGCTCACCAACACGTGGTGTGAAGCTCCCAGCGGCGCAGGCACTCGCTCGGCCGCTTCCCTCGGCTGAGGAGCTCGCACACCTCGCCGCCGTGCTCGACCCCGACTTCGCGCCGCTCGTGTACCTCGGAGCTGTCCTCGGGCTCCGCTGGGGCGAGTGCGCCGGCCTCCGCGTGGGGCGCATCGACTTCATTCGCTCTACGCTCACGGTCGCTGAACAGATCACTCGCGGCCGGCACGGGGAGGCGGTGTCCGGTCCTCCCAAGTCGGACGCGGGAAGGCGGACACTCACGATGCCCGCGAGGCTCGTCGAGATGCTGGCCGCGCATCTGGCCAGGCGCGGCCTCACCGGTGCCGACGCCGACGAGCTCGTCTTCACCATGCCTAGCGGCGGGCCACTCGTGTACCAGAACTGGCGCACGCGCTTCTGGCGCCCGGCGTGCTGCGTAGCCGGCCTCGAGGGCCTCGGATTTCACGATCTCCGCCGCTTGAACGCCACCGGGCTCGTCATGGAGGGCGTCGACGTCAAGACCGTTCAGGCCCCTCTTGGCCACTCCGACCCGAGGCTCACCCTGGCCGTCTACGCGCAGGCCACGACGGAAGCGGATCGCAGCGCAGCGGAGCGTCTCGGCGACCGCTTCATGGCCGCACCGACGCACCACGCGCGCGATGGACGCGCGATGGAGTGAGCGACTCGCGACGAGCCCTAGGCCCGGCACCCGCCCTGACCTGCGGCTTCAGCAGTGGAGGTGATGGGACTTGAACCCACGACTTCTACGTTGCGAACGTAGCGCTCTACCGGGCTGAGCTACACCCCCGCGAACTTCGTAGGGTACCACCGGCCCTCCCCATCACGGCCGGGGTTGCGCGTGACGGGGAGAGCGCGACGGCGATCAGGCGCGCGCGTCGCGAGCGTCGCTCGCGCCGGGCTCGAGAACGGGGGCCGGCGAAGCGCTACGTAAGGCGCGGATTCTCGTGGCTGAAGACGCCGGCCGGGCTGTCCCAGCCGGGCACGACCCACGCGTGCAGGAGCCAGAGGTTGTTACCCGGGAGGATGAAGCCCCCCAACGCGGCGCACTGGGCGGGCGTCGTGTTGTCGCCCCCGATCACCATCAACGTGTTCGGGTCGATGCAGAGGTCGATGTGCTGGTGCCACACATCGGTGTCGCCGATGAACCCGGCGGGCGGCGCGTTGCCCAAGAAGAAGTACGCGACACCGACGAGGTGCGCATCGGGACCGTCACCGCCGTAGAGCAGGAACTCGGGCTGCGTGACGTCGAACGTGCCGTCGAGCAGGTCGAGGCGCAGGTAGTGCGCCGCGATCCCCGGGATGTAGTTCGTCACCTGGTGGTAGCCCCCGGCCACCGCGTCGGCCGCCGTCGGATAGTGCAACGCGAACGCCCGGACCGCGTCGAGCTGGGCTTGGGTGTCGGGGCCGATCGGCGTGGTGGGCGGGGGACTGCCGTGATCGTGGCCACCGCCTCCACCGCCACCGGGAGGCGGCGCGCCGTGGTCGTGGGGTGGCTCGCCCGGCGCTGCGGGCGCGCCGTGGTCGTGACCGGTGCCGTCCGAACCGCCGTTCCCGGACGACCCATCGGTCCCGGCACCGCCGGTGCCGTGATCGTGACCGCTGTGGTCGCCGGACGGATCGGCCACCGCGGCGGCCGTGTGGTCCGCATGCACGCTCGGGTCGACGGCGACGTTCTCGACGTGCGAGTGACCGACGGATGCCGCGGCGGCCCGACCACCGTGGTGCGCGTGGCCGGCCGCGACCGAGTCGTCGTGATGGTGGCCGGCGGCAAGCGACGAGGTGGACGCGCCGGCCATGCCGCCACCAATGAGCGCGAGCGCGGCGACGGGCGCGCCGACCTGCGCGAGTCGCAGACGGAGGGGGGCCGGGTCACCGATCGAGCGATACAGCCGGGGCCCGACGAACGCGAGCAGCACGCCACCGACCACGAGCACGAGGCTCGCGAAGAACAGCACGTGGCCGACGTTGGTGAGCGAGAACACGCCCTCGCGCTCGGCGAGGTGCGGATCGTTGGCGTGGAGCCAACCGTCGACGCCGAGGCCCACCACCTGTCCCACTGCCCCGATCCCTGCCGCGCGCATGCCCAGCGTTCGCGGTTTCACTGCGTACCCCCTCGTCCCCAGGATCTCGGACCGCGGCAAACGGCTCGAGATCTTCCTCTACCGTCTCACGTCGGAGCGTAGGGATTCGTTGCGACGATGTCGAGACTCACGCACGCGCGCCGGGTCACTCGCCTACGTCAGGCGCGAGTTCGTGTGGCTGAACACACCCTCCGAACTCTCCCACCCGGGAACCACCCACGCGTGGAGCAGCCAGCGGTCCTGTCCACCGAGGATCACGCCCCCACGCGCGGCGCACTGGTCGGGCGGGGTCCTCTCCCCGCCGATCACCATCAGCGTGTGCGGGTCGATGCACAGGTCGAGGTGCTGGTGCCACATGTCGGCGCCGCCCGCGAAGCCGGCCGGCGGCGCGGCGCCCACCGCGTAGTACGCGACCCCCACGAGCTGGCCGTTGCGGCCGTAGAGCAGGAACTCGGGCTGGGCCGGGTCGAAGAGGCCGTCGACCTGCCCGACGCGCAGGTAGTGCGCGGCGATCCCCGGGATGTACGCGGTCACCTGCTGGTACCCCGCGGCCACCGCGCTCGCCGCTGTCGGGTGCTGGAGCGCGAACTGGCGGGCGACGGCGAGCTGTGCGTCGAGCGGGGCCTGGGTCCCCGGATCCGGGGGCGGGACGGTGCCGTGATCGTGCCCACCACCGGGCGCGGGAGGAGGCGCGCCGTGGTCGTGCGACGCGGGCGGGTCGGACGGGAAGGGGCCGGGATCGAGCTCGTGGGCGGCCGGATCGTGCTGGTGTGACGCCGCGCCGCCCGACAGGTCGGCGCCGGCAAAGACCGCGCCGAGATCGGCTGGCACGTCGCCGCCTTCGTGCGCGTGCTGGAGGTCGAGCGCCGCCGTGCCGTTGTCGTGACCGGCTCCGCCACGCGCGCCACCGTGCGCGTGACCGGTCTCGCCGCTGTCGCCCGAAACACCGCTGTGATGGTCGGCTGCCGCCTGGTGGTCGTCGTGATGATGACCGGCCGCGAGGCCCGACGCGGACGCGCCCGCCACGCCGCCGCCGATGAGCGCGAGCGCCGCGACCGGCGCGACCAGCCTCGCCATCCGCAGCCCACACGGCGTCGGGCTGTCTCGGTGCGCGTAGAGCCGCGGGCCGACGAGCGCGAGCAACACGCCCAACACGACCAGCGCGAGCCCCGACATGAACAGCACGTGGCCGATGTTGGTGAGCGAGAAGACGCCCTCGCGTTCGGCCAGGTGCGGATCGCGGGCGTGGAGCCAGCCGTCGATCCCCAACCCGACCACCTGGGACGCCACCCCCGCGGTCGTCGTCCGCAGACCTGCCTTCCGCACGCTCACTGGCCCCTCCTCCAGGTCGAGGAGCCTCCCTTGTGCCCGCCTCGAGACAACGGGCGGGGGCGGACGCGATTTCACCCGGGCGCGGACCCGGCTCCGGGTGAGGAACCGGTCAGCCGGCGAAGCGATCGTCGCTCGACTCGATGGTGGCGCGCAGGCGCGCGGCCACGATCGCGTTGGTGAGGTCGCCCCGGGTGCGCTCGACCACCGCTCGCAACGCGTCGGTGGTACGGCGCAAGCCGCCGGTGAGCGCGTCGGGATAGTCGATCGTGACGAGCAGCGAGTAGACCTCGTCCATCGTGGCGAGCAGGTCCTCGGCCCGGTCGAGGCGCTCGGCGCGCAGGCAGTCGAGCAGATGGCGACGCAGCTCGCTGGCGGCCTCGGCCATGCCGTTCAGGTACGCGGGCACCTCCACTCCCAGCGCCTCGGGGCTGGGCAGCGCGTCGCCTCGCACGAACGCGAGGGTCATGTTGGCCTCGGCGAACTCCTTCTTCGCGTCGTTCAGGTAGCCGGCCTGGCGCACGTCGGCGTGAGCGGCGGAGGCGGCCTCGGCTTTCGCCACGAAGGTGGCCGCCTCCGCGATGAGCTCGTCGGCGCGGCCGAACTCCTCGCGGTGCACCGCCCGGATCGCGGCCGCGCACGACTGCACGGTGCGGCGCGATGCAGTGAGCGCCACCTCGCGGGCCCGGTGCTTCTCGTCGAGCACCCGCCGGGCCGCGGCGCCTGCCGCGACGATCTCGGCGCTCCGGTCCACGCCGATGCCCGCCACGACGGTGTTGACTACGAGCTGGCGGTGCGGCGCAGCGCGAGCTGCGGCGCGGCGCGCTGCGGCAGGTAGCGCACCTTCAGGTGACGGTCGTGGGCCATGCTCCGCATGCGAACGAGCAGCACCACGTAGGCAACGAGGAGCACATCGGCAAGCATCTGCACGAGCCACAGCGCAAGCATCTGCGTGGCGACCGCGAGCACGAGGCTCACGACGACTGCGCTGGCAAGGCTCAGCAGCACGTCGCGGCGGCGGCGTTGGGCCCGGCTCGGGCCCGTGGGACGACCGAGCGCCGGGCCGAGCGGCTGTACCGACGCGCCCGGAGTGCGGAACACGACGGGAGGCTCGCGACGGCCGGAGGGGAAGCCGCCCATCTTGCCCATGGTGCTCAGTCGGAAGTTGAAGTCGCCGATGGAGTCGCCGTGTCGGCGCTCGATTCGGGCTCGGAACAACGGCGGGACGAGCACCGCCGCCCAGAGCACGGCAAGGATCAGGAGTACCGGAATGGCCAAAGCTCCTGGACGCTTTCTCTTCGCGGAAGCTAACAGGAGAGAGAAACGAGAGGGTGGACCCTGCTGCGCGGTCGCCGGTATCTAATCGTCCGGCGCAGCACTCAGTCAAACGCAACTTCGAACGCGCGTTCGAGAAACGCATGAATCGCGCGTTCTGTGCCTCCGTCGGCGCAGGTCAGGCGGCTACAAGCCGAGCTCGGCGTCGAGCCCCGGCGCGCGGCGATACGTCCCGGATCGTCCGCCCGTCTTCTCCCAGAGGGCGAGCTCCCCGACCGTCATGCTCCGGTCGATCGACTTGCACATGTCGTAGATGGTGAGCGCGGCGACCGCGCACGCGGTGAGCGCCTCCATCTCGACTCCGGTGCGGTCCACGGTGTCGACCTGGGCCTCCACCTCGACGTGGCTGTCCTCGATGCGGAAGTTGACGAACACCGAGCCGACGAGCAGTGGGTGGCACAGCGGGAGCAGGTTGGGGGTCTGCTTCGCGGCCTGGATGCCGGCCACCCTCGCCACCGCGAGGACGTCGCCCTTCGAGATGGCACCGGAGGCGATCTTCGACGCGGTGTCCGACTGCATGAGCACCCGGCAGCGGGCCACCGCCCGGCGGTGGGTGGCATCCTTCGCGGTCACGTCGACCATCCGGGCCCGCCCGAGGGGGTCGAGGTGGGTGAACTCGGATGCCATGTGGACAGTGTAGGGGCAGGTCGGGACTGGTGCGCGGCCCGGTCGCTAGCCGCCGATCTGGCTCATGGAGCGAGGTGGCCGCACGAAGTCGACGCGGCCGATGTGGTGCCCGGCCCACTTCGTGCCGACCGCGCGCTCGATCTCGGCCGCCAGGTCGTCGTCGGTGCCGCCTCCTCGCAGCACGGCCCGGAGGTCGAACTCCTCCAACGCGAAGAGGCAGGTGCGGAACTTCCCCTCGGCCGTCACCCGCACCCGGTCGCAGCTCCCACAGAACGGCTCGGTCACGCTGGCGATCACGCCGACGTCGCCCCGGCCATCGCGGTAGCGGAGCCGCTCGGCCGGTTCGACCTGGCCCGACCTCTCCGCACCCACCGCCTCGAGCGGGAACACGGCGTCGATGCGGTCGAGGATCTCGCGGGCCGGCACGACGCGGTCCATGCTCCACTCCTCGTCCGCGTCGAGGGGCATGTACTCGATGAAGCGCACGCCCACGCCGCGCTCGCGGCCGAACGCGGCGAGGTCCACGACCTCGTCGTCGTTGACGCCGCGCATCACGACGCAGTTGACCTTCACGGGGTCGAGACCGGCATCGATTGCCGCGTCGATCCCTGCGATGACGCGGTGGAGATCGTCTCGCCGCGTGAGCTGCTCGAAGGTGTGCGGGCGCAGGCTGTCGAGCGACACGTTGACCCGTTGGAGCCCGGCCGCCCGCAGGTCGTGGGCGAGCTCCGGGAGCTTCACGCCGTTGGTGGTGAGGGCGAGGTCGACGTCGAGCTGGGACAGCAGCTCGACGAGCCGGTGGAGGTGGGTCCGCACGGTGGGCTCGCCGCCGGTGATGCGAATGGCCGCGAACCCGTAGCGCTCCACACACACCCTCGCGATCCACGTGAGCTCCTCGTAGGTGAGCAGCTCGTCGCGGGGAAGCCAGCGCATGCCCTCCTCCGGCATGCAATACGTGCAGCGGAAGTTGCAGCGGTCGGTGACCGAGATGCGCAGATCCTGGACGCGCCGGCGGAAGGGGTCGACAAGGGGAACGGCTGCGCTCACGAGTCCAGCGTAGGCCGGTCCCCGGCGGACCCCGCCGGGCCCTTCTGCCCGGTCTGGGCCGGTCGGCCCATGCGTGGGGCCGCGGACCATGGTGCAATCGACGCGGAGCGTGACAGCCCGGGGAAGGGGCACGGATGCGCAGGGCCCGGTTCGTGGCGTCGGCGACACTGCTGGCCACGTCGCTGCTCGCGCTCGCGGCGCCGGCAGCGGCCGCGTCGGGGGCGCCCCCGGCTCCCTCGACACCCGGGCCCGCACCCGGAGCCGGCACGATCGTGGTGAGCCGCTCGGCGCTCCACGGGTCGGGCCCGTTCGCGTTCCTCGTGACGTGCAGCACCGGCGTCGTGACCTCCGACGGTGGGGTTGTGCAGACGTCGTCGGCGTTCACCGAGCGGGGCACCCTCGCGGAGGGCCCCGGCGTCGGGGCACCCCTCCCCGGGATCCCGGCCGGCGAGACGTGCGTCGTGACCGCGGCCCAAGTCGGCGCCGGCTCCCTGCGCGCGGTGGCGGGCGGCGAGCCCGTGCGCGACGCCTCGGGCCGCCTCGTCGGCGTGCGGGTGCGAGTCGTCGCCGGCACCGTCGCGCGGGTGTCGGTGGCCGCGTCGTTCGCGGCCACCCTGCGCCGACTGCCGACCACCGGGAGCTCGCCCGTCTCGCTCGCCTTGTTCGGGCTCACGGCCCTGCTCATCGGGTTCGGGATCCCGGCTCTCGCCGGTCGCCGGCCCCGGCCGGCCGGGCTGGCATACCCCGCGGCCTCGGCCAACCCCGCGGCCTCGGCACTCCCCGAGACGTAGCCCGGTCGGCGCTGGGAGAGGTAGGCCGGTCGGCGCTGGGCCGTTCGACCCATTGAGGTGAGCCACTTCTCGTGGTTCACTGACCACGTTCAGTCGCTTCGGGAGGCGGCGGCCGAGCGAAGAAGACGGGTCACACCTCGGGGAGGCGTCGATCCGCAGGCATTCACTGGTCGCTTGCAGCCTGCGGGGAGCCAGAGCGAAACCGGCCCCAGCTCTGGGGCCCGGTCCGCATTCGTTCTGGCGATCGAGGTGAACATGATCAGGCCCGCCCCCCGCCCCCGGCCCTGGCTCACCCGCCCTCGCCCGGCCCGACTCGCCGCCGTGCTCGCCGTGCTTGCCCCGCTCGTCGCCGTTGTCGCGACCTGGCCGGCGACCGCGGGCGCGGCCACCGTCAGCCGTGTCGACGGTCCCACGGCGTGGCCCGTCCTCGTGCAGAAGGAGTGGCAGGACCCGCAGGGCACGCCACTCCCCGAGCCCCCGGCCGAGGTTCCGGCCGACTTCGCAATCACGATCTCGAGCGGCGGCGACGCCGCGAGCTGCGCGTACCCGGCCGGCAGCACGACGCTCGCCTGCACCTACCCGCCCGGTGGCTTCCTCGTCGAGGCCGGCGCGAGCTACACCGTGACCGAGATGAACCTGCCCGTCGGCTACGTCGACACCGAGGGCATCGGCACCTTCACCACCGGCGGGTCCGACCCCGGCTCGCAGTGCCGGCCGCAGCACGGGGGGATCGCCACGCAATGCCACCACATGGTCGTGAACCGGGCGTTCGCGCCCGCAGCAGGCCTCACCATCGAGAAGCGGGCCGTCGGCGGCTCCGGCACGTTCGTGTTCTCCATCGCGTGCGAGACGCCGGTCACGACTGACGGTACGGCTTCCGCGTCCTCGTCGATCGAGGAGCAGCGCACGCTCACCGTCGCCGCCGGCGAGACCGGGAGCACCGCGGTGTCCGGCGTGACGCCCGGCTCGACCTGCACCGTGACCGAGACCGGCACGGGCGGCGCCACCCTCACCTCGGTGTCGGGCGGCACCGAGGTGAGGGACGGCGCCGGCGTGTTGCACGGCGTGACCACCACCGTCGACGGGCCGGCAACCGTCGGGCTCACCAACACCTTCCCGGCCGTGAGCGACACCACGGTCGCGCCGCCGGCCGCCACGGCCCCGACCGGCCCGACCACCCAGGTGCTCGGCGCCACCATCACCCGGGGCACGCTGCCCGCGACCGGCGCGTCCGACGATCGGCTGGTGGCGGCCGGCCTCGGCACGCTGCTCCTCGGACTGACCTGCGTGTGCGTGGCGCGCCTCCGGAGGGCGCTCGGTTCCACCTGAGCCACGAGATCGTTGCGGGGAGGCTGAGTGCCCGGGGGCCCATCGCGGCCGGCCCCCGGGCACTCTCTATCTCATGGTCGCGCTCGCTGCGGGCGGGGATACCCCGCCCGCGGACGCTCACCGCTCCGGCGAGCTCGCTCGCCGCCGCGACACCAGCCCGAGTGGCATCCCCGAGACAAAGCGCTCGCCGGCTGGTCAGTGATCGGCGCGTGCATCGAGGAGCATCACGCACACCTCGTCGCCGGCCTCGACCCCGTCACCGTCATGCAGCAGCGCAAGCCCGTTCGCCGCGGCGAGAGCTGAGAGCACGTTGCTCGCCTGCACGCCCGAGCTCGTCGCGACGTAGCGACCGTCGGCCCGCACGGTGACGCGCACCCGGTCGAGGTGGAGCTTCCCGTCGGGCCGGCGTGTCATCGCGTGCTCGGCCACCGCGGCGATCTCGGGGCGGAAGCGCCGCGGATGCCCCATCATCTGGAGCAACGCGGGACGCGCGAACAGCTCGAAGCTCACCAGCGACGAGACCGGGTTGCCGGGGAGCCCGAACACGGGCACGCCACCCACCATGCCGAACGCGAGCGGCTTCGCCGGCTTGATCGCCACCTGCGACCAGCGCAGCTCCCCGAGTCGGTTCAGCGCGGCCTTCACGAAGTCGAAGTCGCCCACGGAGACGCCGCCACTCGTGATGACCGCGTCGTCGGTCGCGAGCGCGTCGGCGAGGATCTTGGTGATGCGCGCCTCGTCGTCGCGCTCGATGCCGAGGTCGACCGGCTCGCAACCGGCCGCTTCCAACAGTCCGAGGAGCATCGGGCGGTTCGCGTCACGGATCTGCCCGGGCGCGAGCGGCCCACCTTCGACGAGCTCGTCGCCGGTGGACAGGACCGCGACCCGTGCCCGTGGGAACGCGTGAACGTCGCGCCGGCCGAGGCTCGCCAGCACACCGATCGCGGCCGGGCCGAGCACGGTGCCGCGCGGAAACACCAACTGGCCGGGCCGGAGGTCGCCACCGGCCTCGCGCACATGATCGCCCGGCTGCGCGCCACGCTTCACGAACACCATGCTGCCGTCGCGCTCGGTGACCTCGACCATGACGATCGCGTCGGCGCCGTCGGGCACCGGCGCGCCGGTCATGATGCGGATCGCCTGTCCACGACCGACGGCGGTGGTAGGCGCGCGCCCGGCCGGCAGCTCGTCGACCACGTCGAGGCGCGCCGGCGTGGCCTCGGTCGCGCCCGCGGTGTCGGCGGCCTGCACGGCATAGCCGTCCATCGCGCTGTTGGCGAAGGGCGGGACGGGCTCCTCGGCCACGACATCCTCCGCGAGCGCGAGCCCACGCGCGTCGACGAGCAGCACGGAGCGCGGTTCGAGCGGCCTGACCGCGGTGAGGATCGCGGCCTGCGCGTCTGCGAGCGGGATCACGGCGACGGTGACACTCAGAGGAGCTTGCGTCGCTGCACGAGCTCGACGAGGAACGCCTTCAGCTCGGGACCGAGATCGGGGCGGTCGAGGGCGAGCTCGACGTTGGCCCGGAGGAAGTCGATCTTCTTCCCGATGTCGTAGCGGCCCGTCTCGAAGACGCGCCCGTACACGGTCTGCGTGTCGAGAAGGAGGCCGATGGCGTCGGTGAGCTGGAGCTCGCCGCCCGCGCCGGGCTCGATTCGATCGAGCGCGTCGAAGATCTCGGGGGTGAACACGTATCGACCCATCACCGCGAGGTTCGAGGGTGCCTCCTCGGGCCGGGGCTTCTCGACGATCGAGCGCACCTGCACCAGCCCGTCGTCGACCGGCTCGGGGGTGACGCAGCCGTAGGACGAGAGCTCGTCACGGCGCACCTCCTTGAGCGCGAGCACCGAGCGGCCGTAACGCTCGTGCACGTCGAGCATCGAGCGCAGCAGGCGTGACTCGTCGACCATGATGTCGTCGCCGAGCAGCACTGCGAACGGCTCGCTCCCCACGTGCTCGCGGGCACCCGACACCGCGTGCCCGAGCCCGAGCGGGTCACGTTGGCGAATGTAGTGGATGTCGGCCATCTCGGAGACCGTCTGCACCTCCTTGAGGAGGTCGTGCTTGTGCTGCTGCTCGAGATAGAACTCGAGCTCGAAGTTGCGGTCGAAGTGGTCCTCGATGGCGCGCTTGCCTCGGCCGGTGATGATCAGGATGTCGGTGAGGCCGGCTCGCACCGCCTCCTCGAGCACGTACTGGATCGAGGGCTTGTCGACGACGGGCAGCATCTCCTTGGGCTGGCTCTTCGTAGCGGGAAGGAACCGCGTGCCGAGGCCGGCCGCCGGGATCACCGCCTTGCGCACCTGCATCATCGACACCTCACGCTCCCTTCCCGCTCACCCGAAACGCTACTGCCCACGCCGAAGTGGATCGGCAGGAACACGCCCGAGGTTGACCGAGTCCCCGGATCGTCGCTCCTCACCATCGGTCCCGGGCCACGATCAATCCTGATCCGCGTCGGGGCGGGTCTCGAGCGTGGGCTCCTCGCCGCGCAGCAGCCGCCGCAGGTTGGCCGCGTGCCGGGCGATGACGAGGACGGCGAGGGCCGAGATCACCCCGACCTCGAGCCAGTCGTAGCCGCCGAGCGCCACGGCGACGGGGAACGCCACCGCGCCCACGATCGACGCGATCGACGCGCGCCTCAGCACGCGCGCGACGAAGAACCACGCGACGCCCAGCATGAGCACGATCCAGGGGAACAGCACGACCAGCGCGCCGCCGGCCGTGGCCACGCCTTTCCCGCCTTTGAAGCGGCGCGTGGCGGGGAGCATGTGGCCGAGGACCGCGGCGATGCCGAGCGCGTAGGCGCCGGCCCGCCCGTCGAGGGCCAGACCGGCCCCGGCGGCGACCGCGCCCTTCGAGAAGTCCGCGACGAGCACGACCGCGCCCGCCTTCCAGCCCATCAGCCGAGCGACGTTCGACGCGCCGGGGTTGCCCGAGCCCTCCGTCAGCACATCGTGGCCCCCCGTCCGTGCGACGAGAAGCGCGCTCGGGAACGTGCCGAGCAGGTAGGCGACCGGCACGAGCAGGAGGACCACCGTGGCCATGCGGCCCCATCATGCTCCGCTGTTTGGTCGCGCTCGCTGCGGGCGGGGATACCCCGCCCGCAGACGCTCGCCGCTCCGTTGCTTGGTCGCGCTCGCTGCGGGCGGGGATACCCCGCCCGGGGCCCCGGCTCGCTCGGGTACCATTAGCAGTCCGGTATCGAGAGTGCTAACGACGGCGAGGAACCCATGCCCACGTACGAGTACCGGTGCACCAGATGCGCCGAGCACCTCGAGGTGTTCCAGTCGTTCAGCGACGAGCCCTTGCAGAGGCACAAGGGGTGCGGGGGCCGCGTCGAGAAGGTGTTCGGGTCGGTCGGGATCGTCCTCAAGGGCTCGGGCTTCTACCGCACCGACAACCGATCGGGCGCGCGGGCCGGTGCCGAGAAGGCCGACGCCGACGGCCGCGGCTCCTCCGATTCCTCCGACTCCTCCGACTCCTCGAAGCCCTCGAAGCCCTCGGAGCCCTCGAAGCCCTCGGAGACCACCACCTCCGACTCCAAGGCGGCGAGCACGAATGGATCCCCGAATGAGCGCTCGGGAAACGGGCCGGCCAAGTCACGGAAAATCGCGGAACGCACGGATTGAGACGAACTACCGGACACGGGTCGGACGCGAAAGCCAGGTCTGCGGACTGAGAGCGACGGGACGCGACCCCCAACCCGGCTCGAATGTCGCGGCGAAGTCGTCCGACGTGCGAGCCGCCATCATCTTGAGGTCCCGGCATGCGGGTCGTCTACGCACTGCTCAAACCGTGAGAGTTCGCTCATCGCTCATCCGTGACCTGACGCCAGCGCGAGTTTCCCGGCCGAGTTGGGGTAGGTGCGTAGACCGCCGTACTCCACGACGAGGGCATGCGCGGTCGGTTGAGGTCGGGCCCCTTCCCTCCACCGATCCCGCTCGCTAGGCTCGCCGTCTCGACGGCCCGATCCGCTCCCACTCCCTCTCCCACTCCCTCTCCCACTCCCTCTCCCACCTCCCCGCGGCTTCCCCTCCTCGCCACCCGTCGCCCGGGAGGGGTGCACGATGCTCCGCCGCTCTCCACGCGCCGCGCTGCTCTGGCTCGGCGCTTCCGTGATCGCCGTCGTCACCGCGGTGTCGGTCGCTTCGACGCTCGCGTCGCTCCGTCGTCAAGACCGCGCCTTCGGTCGCGTCCGCACCGTCGTGGTCGCCGCGCGTGACCTGTCGGTCGGCACAACGCTCACGGATGCCGACCTCGCCCTGCGGAAGGAGCGCAGCTCGAGCACGACGCCCGGCGCGCTGTCGTCGCGGGCGGAGGCCGCTGGTCGCGTCGTCGCGGTCCCGGCCCTGCGGGGCGCCGACCTCACCCATCGCCAGCTCGCGTCGCGTGAGCGCGACGGGCGCGACGGCGTCGTTCCGCCCGGCCGGCGGGCGATGCGCGTCGTCACCACCGACGGGCTCCGGCCCCGGCCCGGTGACCTGGTCGACGTGTACGTCACCTTCGACCCGTCAAAGGTCGGTCCCGACGTCGAGCCCACGCTCACCGTCGCGAACGCGGTGCCCGTCGTCGCGGTCGACGATGCCGGCCGCCCTTCGGGTGACAGCGCGCCGGGCATACACGTCGGCGTCACCGTGCTCGTGAGCGCGGACCAGGCCAAGCGGCTCGCGTTCGCGACCGCCAGCGGCGTGATCGCCCTTGCCGTGGCTCCGCCCGAGGACGCGAGCGGTGCCCCGTCGCCCTCTGGGTGAGCGCCTACGCTCTGCGCCGACCGCGCCCCCGGCCCAGAGGCTTCCGTGCCCATCCTGCATGCCATCGTCCTCGGCATCGTGCAGGGGCTCTCCGAGTTCCTCCCGATCTCCTCCAGCGGCCATCTGATCCTGGTGCCGGAGCTCCTGCACTGGACGGAGCTCACCAAGCACACCGACTTCAACAAGACGTTCGACGTCGCGCTGCACCTCGGCACGCTCGTGGCCGTCGCCGTCTACTTCCGGCGCGAGATCGTCCGTTACGTGGCCGCGGCCGCGGTGTCTGTCCGCCAGCGAGCCGTCCGCACGGTCGACCAGCGCATCGCCTGGTTGTTGCTGCTCTCGGCCGTCCCGGGCGCGATCGCGGGCGCGCTGCTCGAGAAGACGATCGAGGACGAGCTGGGTGAGCCGGTGCTGATCGGCGTGATGATGATCATGTTCGGGTTGCTGCTCTACGCTGCGGACCGGCTCCCCGCCCCACGCGTGTTCAACGAGCTCGACCGCCGCGGCGCGGTGCTCACCGGGCTGGCCCAGGCGCTCGCGCTGTCGCCCGGGGTGTCACGCTCGGGCGTGACCATCACCACCGGACGCTGGCTCGGCTTCCGCCGCGACGCCGCGATCCGCATCTCGTTCCTCATGAGCCTGCCGATCACGGCCGGAGCATGCATCTACAAGGGCGCCAAGCTGGCCCTCGGCTCGGGCATCGCGCCGGGCATGGGCCCTCCGTTCGTGTGGGGGATCGTGACGTCGGCGGTCACCGGCTATCTCGCCATCGCCTTCCTCCTGCGCCTCGTTCGCACGCACAGCTTCACCCCGCTCGTCGTGTACCGGCTGCTCCTCGGTAGCGCGGTGATCGTCATCTTCGCGACCGGGCTGCGATGAGCACGAGCCGCCCGATCGAGGCCGTGATCTTCGACTACGGCGGAGTCATCTCGAGCCCACTCTTCCGGGGCATCGGCGACTTCGAGCGCGAGAGCGGCTATCCGCGCGGATCGCTCCTCCGGCTGCTGTTTGGCGAGACGCACTACATCGGCGTGGAGGGGAGGAAGGTCGCCGAGGGCGGCGACCTCGGCGGCGACCCCGGTGACAGCCCCAGTGAAGGGGCCGAGCGCGACGATGCCCCGGAGGAAATGCACGACTGGCACCGGCTCGAGTGCGGGGCCATCGGCTTCGACGAGTACTTCCGCGGGCTCGAGGCCCGCGCCCCCGCGATCCTCGGACGACCGCTCGACCTCGAGGCCTACGCCCGGTTCATGCGCCGGGCGACCGTGGGCGTGCACTGGCCCGTCGTGCACCGGGTCCGCGAGCTCAAGGCCCGCCGACTCAAGATCGGGCTGCTCACGAACAACGTGAAGGAGTTCGGCGACCACTGGCGTGCAACGTTCCCGTGCGACGAGCTGTTCGAGGTGGTCGTCGACTCCAGCCATGTGGGCATTCGCAAGCCCGACCCTCGCATCTACGTGCTCACCTGCGAACGCCTCGACGTCGAACCGTTCGTGTCGGTGTTCGTCGACGACAACGCCGACAACGTCGCCGCGGCCCGTGCCCTCGGCATGGAGACGGTGCACTTCGGCGCCGATCCCTGGGAGGCGATGGCCGAGCTCGAGACGATCCTGGCCCGCCGGGGCACGCTCCCGAAAGCTTCGAGGCCGCGCGGATAGGTTCGACGGCCGTAGGCGCGGCGGCAACAACCCCAGGGCAGCGCGTGCTGTCAGCGTCCCAGAGGGACTCGCCTGCCGCCAGCTTGGCCAATCACCGCGATGGACTCGTGCTCGTGTGTCCCGGGCGGGTCATACTCTCACGCCCAACCGCGACTCGCGCGGGTCGGCGAACGAGAGGGAGAGACGATGCCGCTCTATCTATCGAGGTTCAGCTACACGCCGGAGACTTGGGCCAGGCTGATCGGCAACCCAGAAGACCGCCGGAAGGCCGCTCAGTCGTACATCGAGTCGGTCGGTGGGAAGCTCCACGGGTTCTGGTACGCCTTCGGCAAACACGACGGCTACAGCCTTTGGGAGGCTCCCGACAACGTGTCCATGGCCGCGGTTGCGCTGGCGATTAGTGGCGGCGGTGCACTTAGCTCGCTCGAGACGACAGTCCTCCTGACCGTCGACGAAACGATGGATGCCCTGCGCAAGGCCGAGCAAGTCCGGTACCGAGCGCCCGGCGTGTAGCGGCCCGCGCGGCCCGGTCCCGTGTCACCGCGGGTGCCGGACCGGGTGTGTTTCGAGGGCATCCTGATCCGGCCTGTGACCGGTTGCGCGTGGGTCGACGTCGACGGCTCCTGGGCAACCGGGTGTCGGACACCACGTTGCGGGATCGACGCGACGCATGGATCGCGGCGGGCGTGTTCGACCGTCTCGCGGATGAAGCGGTGGCCGGCTATGACCGCGTCGTCGGGCTCGATTTCAGCGCCGCGCTACGCGCCACTCATGATCATCTCGCCCACCAGCAACGTCATCCCGGCCGCGCCGCCCGGCAGCCAGGTGAGGTCGGAGCCGACCTGCACGACGTCCTTCAGGATGCGCTGGAGCGTGGACGCGATCGTGACCTTACGCACCGGCTCTGCGAACGCGCCGGCGCGCACGATGAGGCCCTCGGCTCCTACCGAGAAGTCGCCGCTCACGAGGTTGGTGCCGGAATGCAGCCCGCTCACCGACTGCACGAACAGCGCCTCGGGCACCGACGCGAGGATCTCCTCGGGACTCAGTGCTCCGGGAAGCAGGTGCAGCGCGCGGGCGCCGACGCCGGGGGTCGACTTGTAGCCGCCGCGCGCGGCCGAGCCGGTGGTGGTGAGGCCGGCGCGCCGAGCGGTGTAGACGTTGTGGAGGAACCGCTGGAGCCTCCCCTGCGCGATCAGCTCGTTGCGGCGGGTGGGGACGCCCTCGGCGTCGTGCGCGGCCGCGCCGAGGGCGGCTGCGTCGGTGGGATCGTCGACGAGCGTGACCCCGGCGCTGGCCACGTCCTCGCCCTCGCGGTCCACGAACAGCGACCGCCGCTTCAGCACCGCCTCGCCGCTCAGCGCCGCTCCCACCAGCCCGACGAGCGACGCCGTCACCAGCGGGTCGAGCACCACCGGGATCCGTCGCGATGCGGGCTGCGTCGCCCCGAGCAGCCGGGTGGCCCGTTCGGCGGCATCGGCGCCGGCGGCGGCCACGTCGAGGTCCGCCGGTGCGCGCCCGGCGGAGAAGCCGGAGCCGGTCTGGGTGTCGGGATCGTCGCCGGCCAACGCGAACGAGAAGCACGAGCACAGACTGCGGCGGGTCGCGGCCTCGACACCGCGCGAGTTGGCCACGGCCGCCTCGATGGCGGCGTCTCCGTAGCTGGCAGACGCGACGCCGCGCACACGCGTGTCGGCCGCCTTAGTGGCCGCTTCGAGCTCGAGGGCCATCGCCACCTTGCCGGATGGCGGGACCGCGAGGAGCTCGTCGCGCCAGAGGTCGAGCTCGGCCGCGGCAATTCCTTCGAAGTCCGACGGCGTGGCCAGTCCGTGACAGTCGTCGACCGCGCCGAAGGCGGCGTTGTCGCGCGCCTCCTCGACGGCCTTGGCCACGACGTCCGGCGCGAGCGAACCGGCCCACGCGTAGCCCTGGCGACCGCCGGTGACGACCCGCACGCCCACGCCGTCGACCTCCGCGACCGAGAGCGACTCGACGTCGGCGTCGAACACCCTCACGTCGGTCTCTCGGGAGCGCACGACGTAGGCCTCGATCTCCTCACCGGCGTTGGCCCCGTCGGCGACGCGGCGGGCCAGCGCGAGCAGGTCGTCAGCCACCCGCGGTGCCTCCGACGGTGAGCCCGGCCACCCGCAACGTCGGCTGGCCGGCCGAGACCGGTACGCCCTGCCCCGACTTCCCACAGGTCCCGGCCCACGTGTCGAAGTCGGTCCCGATCGCGTCGATGCCCCGCAATGCCTCGGGCCCGTTGCCGATGAGCTGCGCGGCACGCACGGGCTCGGTGATCTCACCGTTCTCGATCATGTAGGCCTCCGTGACGCCGAACACGAAGTCGCCGGTCGCGGTGTTGACCTGGCCGCCGCCGAGGGCCACGCAATAGAGGCCGCGGGGAGTCTGGCGGATGATCTCGTCGGGGTCGTCGGGACCCTCCCGCAGGTAGGTGTTGGTCATGCGCACCATCGGGAGGTGCTGGTAGGTCTCACGGCGGCCGTTGCCGCTGGTGCGCCGGCCTTCCTTGCGCGAGCGGATCAGGTCCCACATGTAGTCGGTGAGCACGCCGTGATCGATCAGCACGTTTCGCTGCGCGGGCGCGCCCTCGTCGTCGATGGCGTAGGTGCCCCACTCGCGAGCGAAACCGCCCTCGTCCACGAGCGTGACGAGTGGGGACGCGACCTGCTCGCCGACGCGGCCCCGGAACACCGACGCGTCCTTCGCGACGAGGTCGGCCTCCAGCCCGTGACCGCAGGCTTCGTGGAACAGCACGCCGCCCGCGCCCCTCTTCAGCACCACCGGGAGCCGACCCGACGGCGCGGGCCGGGCACGGAGCATCGTGAGCGCGCGACGCGCGGCGGTGCGAGCCACATCGGCGACGTCGATCTCGTCGAACAGCTCGAAGCCGACAGTGCGGCCGGGCGCCTCGGAACCGGTCTGCATCCCGGTGTCGGCGACGGCGACGCAGCTCACGAAGAAGCGCGTCCGCACCTGGTCGTCCTCGGCGAGCAGCCCGTCGGAGTTGGCCACGAGGATACGCCGACGCGAATCCGCGTAGGACACGGTCACTTGCCGGATGGCGTCACTCTCGGAGCGGGCGACGTCGTCGGCCTGCTCGAGGAGCCCGGCCTTCCGGGCCTTCTCGACCGTCTCGGGCAGGATGCGCACCTCGTGAGGCGACGGCGCGACGCGACGTTCCAACGCGACCACCTCGGCCCCACCCTCGCGGCCCCGGGCCGCGGCCGCGGCCGCCTGCGCTGCCTCACGAAGGCCCCCCTCCGAGAGGTCCGCCGTGTGTGCGTAGCCGGTGGTGTCACGACGGATCACCCGGACGCCCGCCCCCCGCTCGCGTCCCGACACCAGCTCCTCGACCCTGGCGTCCTCGAGCCGTGCGGTGGAAGTACGCCGGTCCTCGGCGAACACCTCGGCGAACTCGCCGCCGTCGCGGAGCGCCGCTTGCAACGTGCGCCGGAGCACCGCCTCGTCGATCATGTCCTCTCCCGTGGCATGTCCCCTCCCGCGGCATCTGCTCTCCGAAGCGCACGGGCGGGCCCGGGGAGCCAGAGACCGACGGTGCCGACCGGAGCGGTCGACCGGAGCGGTCGATCGGAGTGACGAAGCGGAGTGACCAAGCGGGCGGCCGCGACTCCCGGACTGGAGCCGGCCGTCAGTATGGTACGCCGGTGGATCTCTCACCCGGCCTGGTGGCCACCGCCGAGATGGTCGTGACCGACGGCGACACCGCGCTCGCGCGACACACGGGTGACGTCCCCGTGCTCTCCACACCCGGCGTCGTCCGACTGGCCGAGGAGGCCACCGTGCTCGCAGTCGAGGGCCGGCTCGACGAAGGCACCACCGCCGTGGGCTACCGGGTGCAACTCGACCACCTGGCCCCGGTGGCCGTGGGGGAGACCGTGCAGGCCGAGGCCGTGCTCGAGACCGTCGCCGGACGCCGACTGACGTTCCGAGTCTCGGTGACCGATCACCGGGGGCTGGTGGCTGCAGGCCGCATCACGCGCGTGGTGGTAGAGCGGAGCCGTTTCCTCGACCGCGCCGCCGGTACCTGACCCTCGAGCCCGGTCGGATCCGGACCCGGCCGGGGCCGCGGGCCGCGGGCTACCGTGCACCGGAACGCCGCCCTGCGGGAGGTCGAGGTTGCTCGAGATCGACTCGCCCTGGAGGTCGAGTTGCCCTGGAGATCGACGTGACTGACGGCGAAGGCACCGCCCCACCCTCCGCAACGCCGCCCACCTGGCCGGTGCCGGGCCCGGGATCGGCTGCGCCACCGACCTGGGGTGCCGGTCAGGGCTGGGTTCCGCCACCCCCGCCGCGGAGGCGCAAGCTCACCTGGCTCTGGATCGTCATCGGCGTGCTCGTCGTGGTGGCAGTCGTGGTCGTGAGCCTCGTCTGGATCTTCTTCCGGCGGATCGGACCCCCTATCGACGCGACCAACGTCGTGCTGCGCGAGGTCAGGCGGGCCAACTACGTCGCCGCCTACGACCGCTCGTGCTCGCGCAACCGTGACGACTACACGCTCGAGGAGTTCAAGGCCGCGTTCGAGGCCGCGCAGCGTGATCTCGGGCGCATCAAGAGCTACGACGTGGACTACGGCAGCGTGCACGGATCGCGGGCCACGACCAAGTACGAGATCCGCTTCGCACACGGTGAGTCCAAGCGCTATGCGGCCGATGTGTTCAAGGAGCAGGGAAAGTGGAAGGCGTGCCTGCTCAAGGCCAAGTAGACCGGGGTCAGCCGAGGCTCAGGCCAGGTTGCTCGAGCGCGGGTAGGCGTCGGCCGGGTCGGTGAGCACGTTCACCAACGTGGGCCCGTCGGTCGCGAACGCGCGGTCGAGGGCGGGGCCGATGTCGGCCGGCTCGGTCACCAGCTCGCCGTAGCCGCCCAGCGCGTCCATAACCCGGTCGTAGCGCGTGCCCGGACGCAGCTCGGCCACCACGTCGTAGCCGTAGAAGAGCTGCATCGGGTGCTTCTCGAGCCCCCAGATCCCGTTGTTTCCGACGATCGCCACCACGTGCACGCCGAACCGCACCAGCGTGTCGAGATCGCCGAGCGAGAAGCCGATCGCGCCATCGCCGAGCAGCAGCACGACCTGTCGATCGGGATGGGCCAGCGCGGCCGCGAGCGCGTAACCCGGACCCATCCCCAGGCAACCGTACGGGCCGGGGTCGAGGAAGCAGCCCGGGGTGAACGTGTCGACGTACTTTCCCGCGTACGACACGAAGTCGCCGCCATCGCCAACGACGATCGCGTCACGATCGAGACGCTTCAAGAGCTCGCCGTAGATGCGGGACGGGCGGACCGGCGAGGCGTCCGACTCGAGCTGCTCGGTCTCCGCGGCGCGCCGCGCCGTCTCCTCGGCTCGCAGCTCGGCGAGCCATGACTCGTGACCGGAGCGGGCGCCGGCGCCGACCGCGTCTGCGAGGCCCGTGAAGGTGCGGGCGAGATCGCCGGCCGTCGACCCCGCCAGCTCGACGTGGCCGGCGATGCCGTCGGCCGAGTCGCACACGTGCACGACGCGCGCGCCGCCGAACGCGCCGAAGCCGAGCCGGAAGTCAAGCGGGGTGCCGGCCACGAGCACGAGGTCGGCATCCTTGAGCGCGGCCGACCGCGCCCGCGAGAACGCCAGCTCGTGGTCGGCCGGGATCGTGCCCCTCCCGAGGCCGTTGACCAGCACCGGCAGCCGGGCCGTCTCGGCGAACGCGCGCATGACCTCCTCGGCCCCGCCCCAGTAGACGTCGGCGCCGACCATGAGGACCGGGCGCTCGGCCTCCCCTACCAGCGTCGCGATCTTCGCCACGTCGCCCGGGTCGGGCTCGGCCCCGGCCAGCGCGGCCGGGTCGGGCGCGTCCGGCACCTCGGCGACGGCTGAGCCGAAGAACACGTCGAGCGGCACGTCGACGAAAGTGGGGCCGCGATGGGGCGTACGTGCGACCCGGAGCGCGGCGTCGACGTCGGCGGGGACAGCCTCGGTGGTGGCCGAGGTGGCCGCGTGCTTCGTGACGCTGCGCACGATGGGCACATGGTCGAGCTCCTGCAGCGAGCCCGCGCCCCAGCGCGCCGCGGGTGCCCGGCCGCCGACGACGAGCAGCGGCGACCCGTTGAGCCACGCGGCTGTGATCGCGCTCACGCCGTTCGTCACGCCGGGGCCCGCGGTGAGGGCGGCGACGCCCGGCCGGCGCGTGACCTTGGCCCAACCCTCGGCCGCGAAGGTGGCCGTCTGCTCGTGGCGGGTATCGACGAGGCGGATCCCCTCCTGCACGCACCCGTCGAAGAGGGGGAACAGGTGGCCACCCGAGAGGGTGAAGACGGTGTCGACGGAGTGGCGGCGCAGCACCTCGGCCGCGAGCCTTCCGCCCGATCGCGCGTCCGCGCTCATCGCTCTCCCTTCAGCACTGGCCCATCAGGCTGTGCGCACCGCTCGCTCGGGCCCGGCACGGAGGAATCCGTCGAGCGCGCCGAGCCACGCGTCCGGGTTCTCGAACTGCGGCGAGTGACCCGCGTCGGCGATCACCTCGAGCGACGCGCCCGGGATCGTCGCCGCCATCGCGCGCGACGGCTTCACGAACGTCGCGTCCTGCTCTCCCACGACGACCAGCGTCGGGCAGCACACTCCCGCGAGCAAGGGAAGCCGGTCCGGCTGGTCGCAGATCTCGCGGAGGATCGTCGGCCACATCACGGCCGAGAGGGCGGACCACTTGCGCTCCCCGAACTCGGCGTAGCCGGGCCGCTCGGCCAGCAGTCGCTCGTGCGCGGGCGTGGCCAGCGGGGCGAAGGCGTCCCACAGCTCCTTGAGCGCGGCCATGCCCTGCTCGGAGGCGACGGTGGCTCCGAGCTCCACCACCTCACGGTCCATGCCCGGCGGCGGCCCGGGCGACGTGTTCATGAGCACGAGTGCTTCGACCCGCTCCGGATGGGCGAGCACGACGCGCTGCGCCACCATCCCACCCATCGAGTGGCCGAGCAAGCGGAAGCGCACGAAGCCGAGCGCGTCGGCGAGCGCGGCCACGTCGACGGCCAGGCGGTCGAGGGAGTAGTCGGCCGGCCGCGGCGGCGCATCGCTCTCGCCGTGGCCGCGGTGGTCGAAGGTCACGACGCGATGGTGCGCGGCGAGCGTGGCGACGTGATCGGCGAAGTCCTCCTTGGCGCCACCGAATCCGTGCACGAGCACGAGCGGCGGACCCGAGCCCGCGTCGCGGACCTCGAGCCCCACCCCGTCGTCGACGATGACCCGCACCATTCCCCCCGTCGTGCACGCCGTGCCACCCGACACGGGCCGATTCGACACGGGCCGATTCGACGCCGCCGTCGCCCGGGCCCGCCCACGGGGCCGCGGCTCCGGCCCATAGGCTACGGGGCATGGCGGTGACGGGGACGGCGGGCGAGGCCGCGCCGGGGGTTTCAGCGCGGCAACGCCCCTGGGGCCTCGCGGTGCGCATCGCCGTCAGCCTGGTGCTCCTCGCGGTCCTGATCTCGAAGATCGACCTCGACGGGGTGCTGCCCCGGCAACGGCACCTCTCGACCCTGGTGTATCTCGCGGCCGGTGTCGGAACAACCGCGCTCGGGATCGTCCTGTCGGCTTGGCGGTGGCAGCGCGTGCTCGTCGTCTTCGACGCGCCGGTCCGGCTCCGGGTGCTCGCCTCTCACTACTTCGCGGGTCAGTTCGTCGGCAACGTGCTCCCGTCGACCATCGGTGGCGACGTGCTGCGCGTGAGTCGGGGCGCCAAGACCACGGGCTCGAGCTCCACGTCGTTCGCGTCGGTTGCCCTCGAGCGGCTCACGGGGTTCGTCGCCCTCCCGCTCATCTGCTTCCTCGGCTTCGCGCTCGAGCCGTCGCTGGTCAACAGCGACCACGCCTTGCTCGCCCTCGTCATCTCGGGAGGCACGCTTATCGCTCTGGTCGTGATCCTGCTCCTCGCCGGCCATCCGCGCCTCGCCGGTCGCTTCGCCGAGCACGAGAACTGGATGCGCTTCATCGGCGCGGTGCACGTGGGCGTCGATCGGCTCCGCCGCCGGCCCCGTCTCGCGCTCGGCGTACTCGGCGCGGCCTTCGTGTACCAGGCGTCGACGGTGCTCTCGGTGTGGTTCGCGGTGCGGACGCTCAGCGTGTCGATCCCGGTGGCGGCAGTGATCGCGTTCGCTCCCGCGGTGGCGATGGCCCAGGTCGTCCCGGTGTCGGTCGGCGGCTTCGGAGTGCGTGAGGGCATGCTCGTGCTGTTCCTCGGACCGCTCGGCACATCAACCGGTCAGGCCGTCGGTGTCGGGCTGCTCTGGTACGTGATGATGCTCCTGGCCAGCCTGCTCGGCGCGCCGGCGTTCGCGGTGGGGCACCGTCACCGCGCGAAGGAAGGCACGAGCTAGCTCGTGAGCACCTCCGCCCCTCGCCGAGTCGTGCCTCCGCGCGCGCCGCTCCCCGGCGGGCGGGTACTGCGCGACGGCCGCTGCATCTACTGGTGGGTCGAGGTGCTGGCGGTGCTCGCGTTCTACGCCGTCTACTCGGCGATCCGCAACAGCGACACCGGCGACACCGGCAACACGGTCAGCGCCTTCAGCCACGCCCGCAACATCATCCACTGGGAGCGGCTCCTCGGCCTCTACCACGAGCGCCGCCTCGAGGACTGGGCCCTGCACTTCCGGCCGCTCGTGATCGCCATGAACTACATCTATGGCTCGCTGCACTTCGTCGTCACCGCCGGAGCCGGCATCTACCTGTTCCGGAACTGGAGCAACG
>Ga0209515_10000493_pt1 | contig 71177 bp, 65 predicted proteins | sample Subgroupgradi54m_FD_187454 | JGI IMG/M metagenome (GOLD analysis project Ga0209515, IMG submission 187454) | Subsurface groundwater microbial communities from S. Glens Falls, New York, USA - GMW60B uncontaminated upgradient, 5.4 m (SPAdes)... ...
GTCGGCGGGGACGGGACAGATCACGCCGGCGTATCGGCTGACCGAGGCGCGGCGCGTTAAATCGTCGGAAACATATTACTTCGACCATCCGAAATTCGGCGCACTGGTGCGCGTTTCGCCGGTCAAGGCGAATTGACCGGACGCTTCAGGTCGTGACGATCAGGGGGATGGTCTGCTCCAGCAGGGTACGGACGTTGGCCATGCCCGTCTCCAGATTTTTTTCAATTTCCTTGAGACTGATGGTCTCTTTGCTCTTCCCCGCCGCGGGGTTCACCACGACGCTGATCGAGGCGTAACAGAGTTCGAGCTCGCGCGCGAGCCCGGCCTCCGGCATCCCGGTCATGCCGACGATATCCGCGCCATTGCGCTCCATGCGCAGAATCTCCGCCGCGGTCTCGAAACGCGGGCCCTGGGTGGCGCCGTAGGTTCCGTGCCCGCGGGCGTGAAGTTTGGCGCGTTTTGCCGCCTCGATCAGGACCTTCCGCAGCTCATCGCAATAGGGATAAGTAAAATCCACGTGCGTGACCTGCTTGTGTTCGCTGTCGAAGAAAGTATGGGCGCGTCCATAGGTGTAATCGATGATCTGGTCGGGAATGACCAGAGTCCCCGACGCCAGAAAATCCGGGGAAATGCCGCCCACGGCATTGACGGCAATGACTTTCGTCACGCCGGTTTGCTTGAGTGCCCAAATGTTGGCGCGGTAATTAACCTCGTGCGGCGGAATCGTGTGGCCAGGCCCATGACGCGGCAGAAACACCGCCTCCCGACCGCCCAGCTGGCCGAACACCATGGGCGCGGACGGTTCGCCGAAGGGCGTACGGATCACCTCGCGCCGCGTGATGTGCAGATTTTTGAGCTTGGTCAGGCCGCTGCCGCCAATAATGGCCACGGTTGTCATAAATGTAGCCCTACTCGCTGCGCTCGTTCGTCTAGCCTAATCACACTTCCGCCTCCGCGTAGATTCCCGGGACATTACGCAGATAACCTTTGTAATCCATGCCGCAACCGAATACATAACGGTTGGGCACCTCGAGGCCGGAAAATTCGACCTTTACGTCATATAAACGTTGGCGCTTTTTCACCACCAGGACCGCCTTGTAAACCTCGCGCGCGCCGTCGGAGCGATAGCGCGATTCGATACCGGCCAGCGTCGTGCCTTCGTCCAGAATGTCATCGACAAGCAGCACCACCCGACCACGCGGATCCTGATGCGGTCCGGACAGCCACTGAAGCTGACCGCCCTGCAATTGCTTGCCGTAACGTGTGGCATGGATGTAGTCGATCTGAAGCGGGAACTGGAGTCGGGTCAGCAACTGGCCGAAGGGAACGACTCCGCCGGTCATGACGCATACGAGCAATGGATCGGTGCCGGCGAGCGTCTGGCTGATGCGCGAAGCCATGCCGGCAAGCGCCGACTCCACCTGCTCAGGGGAGTACAGGCAATCCGCCTGCTGCAGAACTTCCCACGCCTGCTGCGCACTGATCGGGTTCAACGTTGGATCGTTATTTTTTTAGAGCGATTAATAGGTGAACGTAACAACGTCCTCATCCATCGCCTGGCTGATCACGTAGGCACCGCCCACGGTTTCCTCGATTTCAGGGATGAGCTCGTTGCCCCACAACTCGAGCGTGGGTGTGCACACCTTGAATTTCACGCCCGCTTCGTGAGCATCCTTGATGAAATCGTAAACCGACTTGGGGCTGCCTTCCTGTACTCGCAGTTTTTCCGCCACACCTCTGATCGCCAGTTCACCGGCCCTTCCGGTCAGGATGACTTCCACCTCGTATTCCATCGCCGCGGCGACCGTCGCCTGAAAGAACGGCGCGCCCAGCTCGGAAGGATCCGATGGATCGGTATTTACCATCACAATCATCAGTTTGTCGGGCATGAGGCTCTCCTGAGCACTGACAAAAATCAGAGTTAACGGCTCACCTGCCTGTGCGGATTATATTGCCCTTTGTCACGCAAGGCTACTTGTGATGCTGTCGAAGATCAGGAAGGGAGAAACTGCGTCACGGTCGTGACGCAGGCCTGATAAATATCAAAGTTTAAGGCCCCTTAGATAGGCAAGGAACTTGTCTTTCAGCTCGGGGTGCGTCAGCGCGTATTCAACGGTCGCCTGCAGGTAGCCGAATTTGCTGCCGCAATCGAAGCGTTTTCCGATAAACTCGTAAGCCAGCACTTTCTCATGGGATAACAGCGCGGCAATGCCGTCGGTGAGCTGGATTTCGCCGCCCGCACCGGGCACGACGTTCTCAAGCAAATCGAAAATCCGCGGTGTCAGGATATACCGGCCGACAACCGCCAGCGTGGACGGAGCTTCCGCCGGGGATGGTTTTTCCACAATACCCTCTACGGTGTGAATCCGCGGTCCCTTGGATTTCGCTTTCACGATTCCGTACCGATGCGTCTCTTCGCGTGAGACATTTTGCACCCCAATGACAGAACACTGGGTGGATTGATACAGATCCACCATTTGCCTGAGAACGCCCGGTTCGCCGCTGATGAGGTCGTCGGCCAGTATGACGGCGAACGGGTCATCTCCCACCACCTGCCTGGCGCACAGCACCGCGTGCCCCAGACCAAGCGCCTCAGTTTGCCGGATGTACACACAGGATGTCCTGTTCGGCAACACATTCTGCACCAAGTCCAGCAAATCTTTTTTTCCGTCGGCTTTGAGTTCCGCCTCAAGCTCGTAGGCCTTGTCGAAATGGTCCTCGATGGAGCGCTTGTTGCGTCCGGTGACGAAAATAAGTTCGTCAATACCGGCTGCAATCGCTTCCTCCGCGGCATACTGGATAAGCGGCTTGTCAACAATCGGCAGCATTTCCTTGGGGCTCGCTTTGGTAACCGGCAAGAAACGGGTGCCCAGACCGGCGACGGGGAATACCGCTTTCGTGACGCGTGTCATCTGTTGTGGTCTTCTTCTGGTTATGCCTGGTTATCTGTCGGCGCCCGGCGCACCGTCTCCTCCATGCGCAACGTCAACCCCACCTCTCCATCCGGCGTCATCAGGCCAAAATTGCGCACAAGTCTCCTGCTCGATAAACGAGAACTGAAAGGTCGTTTTGTGCCCGTTCGATGACCGGAAAAACGAATGCCGGTAATCCGGATGTTTCAATGTCCTGTTCAAGCAACATTTTAGCGGAACCATGCCATGATGTCTCGCCGGTCGCCGTTAATATGTGGATCATGCCGGAATCGTTCATATCCACAGGCGCGCGATCCGGCGCCACGACCCCCGCATCCGCCCGGGGATGCGTGCACCTGCCGCAACTCCCGGCGATTTGCCGTTTTCCGGATACATAACACCTCGGTGGGAGCTAAACCGATCAGATTTATTCGGACAATAATTCCTGATACAGCTTGACATAGCCGCTGACCATTTTTTCGGCAGTAAACAGTTCCCAGTATCTCGCTTCGGCCCGCTCCCCCATCTCCCGCGCCACGTCGGGGTTCATCCACAGGTAATGCATCGCCGCCCGGAATGCTTCGGGGTTGCTCGGGGGGACGACCAGGCCGGTTTCACCGTTAACATTGATGTAACTGGTTCCGGTGCCGATTTCACTGGAGATCATCGGTTTTCCGTACATTGCGCCCTCCAGTAAAGAGATACCGAAGGCTTCCGAGCGAAGATGGGAGGGAAACACCACGGCATAGCAAAGCTTCAACAGCGCAACCTTGTCTTCTTCGGAAAGGGCGCCCAAAAATACCACATTATTCAGTCCCAGGCGATGAGCATGCGCCTTGAGTTCTTCTTCGATTGGCCCGGCGCCAACGATTACCACCGGATAGTCGGCGCCCTGGACGGCCTCCAAAAGAATATGCAAGCCCTTGTAATAGCGAATGAGGCCGACGAAAAAAAAGAAGCGCTCGCCAAAACGTTGCCGCCAGCCGGCAAGACGCTCGGCGGATACCTCCGGGTAGATGTCTTTGTTCAAACCAATGGGGATAACGGTTACCTTGTCGTTGTATGTACCCAGCACTTGACTCGTCGCCAGATAGTTCGGGGAAGTCGCCACGATTCGATCGACGCTCGCCAGGAAGCAATGCCTGAGCGGGCGATACAATCGGAGCAGATTCTTCTGGCGGATAATGTCCGAATGATAGGTGACGACTGTTGGCTTCCTTACTCGTGTGGCGAAGTGGACAAGATCTGCAAAAGGCCATGGGAAATGGTAATGCACGATGTCTGCCTGTGCAGCCAGCTCGGTGAATCGCCTGATCGCGGATATTGAGAACCCTGTTGAGGCGATCTGGAAATCCAGTTTTGCGCGATGTATCGTGTGCCCACCCATAACAAGGCACGGGTCTTGGACATTGCGGCTAAGTGTCAACACCTCGGTTTCGATCCCTCCATGCCGCGACATTCCCCGGCAAAGCTGGTAAATAACCTGCTCGACACCGCCAACGGTGTCCGGATAGTAGGTTTTGTAGAAGTGTAAGATGCGCACTGATTGGCCCTAGTCAGCGACGGTTCCGCCTGATGTCCGGGGCGCCGTATTCAGATCACTCATCGGCATAACCTATGAAATCAATCTTGCCTCCCGTCGGCCGGCCGTCCCTGCCGGGCAAGCGTTGGTAACGGTCAAACGCAAGATCGATCCGGTGTCGACCGGAACCGGGTTCGACCGGCAATCTGATGTCGAAGATGCCCAGCCCCAGATCTTTCGTCGCCACAACTTTGCCGTCGATCCTGATTGTCAGTGTCGTCCTGAAGTCATCGGCTTCAATCTTCGGTATCAGTCCTTTCAACATGAAGTGGCGCGACGATGCTCCAGGTGAGAGTACGAAAAACGCGCGCTCTGAGATCCAGCCGTCTTCATAGATGCCTGAATATTCCAGATGCTTGTTGGCAAGATCGGCCGGAAAATTTTTAAGGTGGTCCGGCGCCTTGAAGGATCGATACTCCTCTTCGGAGATCAGTGAAATATCCCGCCCAAACGCCGTCAACCACCGCCGATCGGGTGAAACCTCTCTGCCATAGAGCAGCATCAAACCGCGGGGCGTATAGGGAAATTTCCTTCCGTTACGCTCCATATCGATCGAAAAATACGGCACGTCGTCGATATACATCAGATCGAGCGGCTGGCTGACGACCCTGCCGGTGCCCCGGCCCACGAATGCAACTTCATTATTCACCCTTCCGAGGATTTTCGGTCTGGGCAACTCGCTGTCGAATTGTTTCACAACGGTAGTCGTGAGATCGAGAACCACGCGGGGCCGAGGCGTGGTCCCTAACACCATAAACAGAAGATGCCGGCCCAGACCGGAAAATTCCCGGCCTGGAAACATCGGGTCGTTTTCCAATTGATAGAAGGCGATTTTTTTCAGCTCGCCGAGGTAATAATGGTTTCCCAATTCAGAAAATACAAAAACCAGGTGATTCCGGGGTTTTTCGATGATGTGACAATAATCGAGCGCCGTGTTGTCACGCTGATAATTATTGAATATCCCGGTTTTTCGGGCATTTGTGATGAGCGGCAAAATATCAAACTTGTATAACGGAGCGATGGCTTCGAAGGTATTGTGAACTTCTCCGCTTACAAATTCCCGCGAGATGAAGTGAAAAGCCTTTTCCGCCTCTTGGCGCGCCGAGATTCCGTACGCAACAATATTGCGAAAAAAATTCCTGCTGGGGAAAAGGAGGCCGGTCTCCCTGGAGTAAAGTGACTGGAACTTTGCGATTACCGGGCTCGATGCATCGGACAGAAACGTCGTCGATGACCGGTTTCGCAAAGACTCGAACAATTCTCCGAATTGCCGATTTACCTTTAGCGCCGAGGCGTGGGGAATTTCGTTCAGCAGCCCGAAACCATCTCCGGTGCTCTTGTTGACGTAACTGAACTGAGAAATCAGAGAGAAAGACAGCGCGCCGGCAAGCACGGTAAACCCCCATTTACCAAAAGACGGCGAAGTCGTCTCGATCTCGATTGCCGCCACTCCCAGCATAAACGGCTGGAGAAACATCGATAGCTTGAACAACCCGTAATCGCCGTTCTTCACGAACAGCAGGCCGCCAATTGCCAGCATGGCGATCGACATGTGTGCAGATGGGGACAATTGCCCAGCCTGCCTGAGTAGGCGAGGCAAAAACCATAAGGAGAGAAGGATCCCGGCGGCAACCGCCAGCGAAACAAAAGGCTCCCGGATAACTCCGGCGATGGGAATAAGCCCCCATAATGCAGGGATGCCGCTCGGCACCAGAAAATAGGGAAATTGCACGGCCGTCAAATCGACCGATGTCATCACGCCGGGAGCATGAGCATGGCCCAAGAGGGAAAACAGGGCGGTGATTACGTACCGACTGGGGAGAACAAGGAGCACCAACCCGAGCGACAGAACCGGCGCGATGATCTGCTTAGCGCTGCCGGGATCGCGCTTGAGAGAAAGAATGGCATAGACTAGCCACCCGAATCCAAGAAACGGCAAAGCCTCCTGATACCATACAAACAACCCTGCCAGCACAAGCGCGCCGGGCACGCTCGCCAGAACCAGCCGGGGGAACGGTGTCAAACGCTGTTTGCGATACAGCAGCGTTACGGCGGCACACAGTAGCGCCAGACCTCCTACCTGACCGTTCAGCTGGTAAAGGAGTCCGAGAGTAGTCAGCGGCGAAATAGTCATGAACGCGGCGGCAATGAGCGTCGCCCTGGCTCCCCTCGCATAACCGGCCACGATCGCCGCGGCGGCACAGATCAGCGAGAGATGCAGCGCCACGATCACGGGCATGAAAATCTGATGAGCATTCAAACCAGTAACGGCCCAGACGGCGGCGAGCATCAGTTCGCTGCCGGGGCGCACACCGCCAACCGCATACATGAACCAATACTCCAGGGAATAATCGCGCCCGGCATGGAGATCGACCAGATTGGGCACGTCAAAATAGCCGTGGTTGAAAAAGCGGGCCGCGGCAAGGGCGGAATTCGCCATGTCGTCGTTGGAGAAACTCACCCAGTCGAAACCGTAGCTCAACATGGGGCGAGCGGCGAGGAGGATTGCCGCCAGCAGTATGGCAAAGAATGGCCATAGTCTGCTGATCGGGAACAGCGGGCGTTTGACCGCGAGAATAAGTGCCGACAAACCCGCCAAGGCCGGTAACAGATACCCGGCGAAATCCTTGACCGGCAGGCCCGCGCGGTTGAGAAAGAAAACAGGGAGAATGACTGCGGATATCCCGATAGCCGGTGACAGCAGGATGCCCTGCACAATTCGAAGACGAGGAGAAAACAAGGATAGAGTGGCGTAGCCGACCGAACCCCAATAAGCGAACAAGACAATCGTAAATAACAATGCGGTCATTCTAGTAATATTGACTGCTAACGGGTTGTTAAAAAACTTCGTTCGCACTGAACACAGACGTCAGTCCACAGTCGAAGTGCAAACAACGAGCCAGGGAAATCAATAAATTCCATTCGTGTTTCTACAAGCTCAGCGCGAACGGAAGAGCGTTTCGGGAGTTTTTCAACAACCTGCTAATGAAGATTAGAGTTCTTTGCCGTCAGCACTCCATTGCTGTGTTTTTCCTTGTAACACTCCCTCGAAAAAAGTAGCTTGGCTGTGCTTCTGACCATTTTCATACCAGTTGATGCTGTTGCCGTGCAACACGCCATCTTTGTACCCGGCCTCCCCTTTCTTGGCGCCGTTTTCGTAATACGCGGTGGTCTTGCCGTCTAGAACTCCTCCCTTATAGATGGCATCGCTCATCTTAGCACCGCTTTCATAATACATAACAGCCGGTCCATTCAAGACGCCGTTCTTGATCTGTGCTTCTGTGCGAATTGTGCCGGAAGGGTAGTAGGATCGGGCCACGTCTTTTTGCCAGCAACCAGAGAGCAACACGACGCACAAAAAACAGGCAGAGATTTTAGCCAGGACGAGCTGTGTAGTCATAACGAGTACCCCAATTTTTTTCGGATGCGATAACCCAAGTCGGTTACCACGTGCCGCATCAGATACGGTAAGATCGTCTTGCGGATTTCCTCACAGGCCACGTCCCGTCCCAGCACGCGCCTGCGGATGCGCGCCATTTCCCCATGGCCGATGTCGGAAATGACGGCGGACGTCTTTTGCTGCGCATGGACGCGGAAAGCGCCGAGAAAGCGCGGCAGGCGATGGAATCGCGCGCCGGCCTCGCGGAAGCGAACCAGCAGATCCCAGTCCATGGCAAAGCGGAAGGATTCATCCACACGGCTGCCGACTTTATCCCAGATTCTCCGCCGCCAGAACAGGGTTTCCTGCGGCACGTAGTCGGCCCAGGAAAGCACTTCGTCATCATGCTTCGGTAAAACCCATCGGCCGACCTCCCGGTCGTTCTCATCGATGAGAATGCGATTTCCATACACCACGTCCACCTCGGGGTGCTCGTCGAAGAACCGGGCCACATGGGCCAGCGTACCGGGCAGCAGCAAGTCATCCGAGTTTAGCCAGGCCATGATTTCACCCGAAGTTCGGGCAAAGCCGAGGTTGATGGCATAGGATTGTCCATTATCGGGCTTGGACTCCCAGCCCAAAAGTTGATTTTCATACTGACGGAGAATATCGGTTGTGCCGTCCTGCGATCCGCCGTCCTGCACGAAATATTCAAGGTTCGGATACTGCTGGTCAAGCACGCTCTTCAATGTGCGCTCGATGTATTCAGCCTGCTTAAAAGCAGGAGTGATTATGGATATTTTAGGCGGATTTCTGAGTCCTAGTGGCTCTTGGTGCTCATCCAGGAAACGGATCGCCCGAGGCGGGTGTTGATACAGGATTCCAAGACGAGGTCCCACCAGTCTCCTGAACTTCGCTAGACCAATAGTAAGGGGGCGAATAAGGGGGCCCAGAATCACAAATGCCGCCCGATAAGCCTGCAGCGCCCTCCTCTGTTCCTGAATGACCTGCTCCTTCGCTTCGAGAGATCGGGAATGCTCTTCCAGCGCTTTCGTCAGGCCGTCCTTATCTCGCAGAGATTCCTGAAGGCGATCAAGCTCCCGGCCCTGCTGGGCAACCAGGCATGACAACTCGTAAATGGCGATATCTTTTTTTTCAGATACGCCCGTCGACTCAGGAACTCTTTGACGGATTTCCTGAAGATCGCCGGCTGCTTCCGGTTTTTCTCGTTGCAGTTCCTGGATTACAGCCTCCTTGTCACGCGCGGATTTCTCCTGTTGGTGCATGAAAGCCACGAAGCTGCGTGTCGAATCCGCGAGAAGACCGGATATAGCATCCTCCGAAGCAGAACGGATTTTGTCATTGAAAAATATTATATTTCCCCACGCCGCTTCTTCCTCAATGGGAATGGGTTTTCCGATATAAACCGGGGCGGCCGAATTCAGCCAGCGGGAGAAAATCAGATAATTGCCCAGCCGATAATTCCCTTCGACTACCTCTATTAATTCCAATGCTGAAGCGCTTCGCCGGCTCGGATAAACCCTGGAACCCGAAAACTCGACCATCAGGATCTCCGCGCTGATTTTTTTGGCGCCGTACAGGACGTCGAGATCGTTTCCCTCCGTGTCGACCTTGACGAATCCGGCTTTTGCCTCGACCAGGCCCTCGGCAATCAGGGAATCTATGCTGCGGCACGAGACATCCATGGACTTCGAATGAACTATCCTTTCATCATTAGAAAGTGCACGCAAAGAGTTAAACTCCGGCGTGCGGTTACCAGAAGAATCTTCTGCAAGATATAGTTTTCCGGCGCCATCGGTACTGGTAATTGCATATGGGAGGTAAATTCCATTAATTTTCCGCGCCAACCTCTCAAGCAATTCCCTGAAATGAGGGTCCGGCTCAATGACGACCCCTCGCCAGGATAGCTGCCCCAGGACCCTGGAAAAACAACCGTCATTGGCGCCAACGTCGACAAAGTAGCGATTGTCTGCGTGCTTTGAAATTTCCTTGATGAAGAGAACTTCTGAATCCTGGCTATAGTTGTGCGGGGTGTTCATCTGTGCGAGCACCTCATGTCTTGGCAAGAGTGAAGGAACCGCTCGCGGGCAGCCCCACTTGCCCGAGAAACGGGGCAATTTCACTTTCATAATCCCAAACTATGCTGACAGGCCCGATCGCCGTCGCGGTATCGATCAATTCACCTCTGTTCGTGCCAGTAACGAACGCCGTGCTTATGTTGAATGAGTAATTGCCGGCCTCCAGCAGCATGGCAATATCAATTTCAAATATGGAAACGACCTGGTCTTCGGAAATCAGGGGCGGACTGCAGTTGAGGTGGTAAGAGCCCGTTACCGTGCTAATCTGCCGGTATTTGTTCAGGAACTCTATGGTTACGTGACATTCACGCTCTGAATCAGGGTTGTATGCCACAACCAGCTTCATGCGCGAGCCGATCTTGAATGTCGTGCAAGCCTGGCCGGATTCATCATAGGCGGCAATGGCCAAGATACGTCCGGTTTTCTCAACCTCCCCCGTCCCACTCCGCCACAATGCATCCCTGTAAATTTCCGAGAACCTGCCGTTGGCCACGACAACCCCGGCCTCCACGGCACTGGCTGGCTGAGATGGGGCCATTGATTGGGTGCGTTCGCTCAGGAAACAGCGAATCGCTTCCGAAGCGACGCCATCGAACTGGATCTGCCCGTTGCGCAGATAAAGTGCCCGGCTACACAGGTCGCGCACCGTTCCCATGTCGTGGGACACAAAAAGCAGAGTCACGCCTTTCTCGCACAGCGATCGAATGTACCCAAGGCACTTTTGCTGGAAGAAAAAATCACCGACGCTGAGAGCTTCATCGATGATCAGAATGTCCGGCTCACACAACACCTGAACGGCGAAGGCGAGGCGCATCATCATGCCGCTCGAATAGGTTTTAACCGGCCTTTCGAGCACATCCCCGATATCCGCAAAAGCGATGATCTCGTCAAAGCGCCGAAGAATTTCCTTGCGCGTAAGGCCCAGCAGGAGACCATTAAAGATGACATTGTCCCGACCGGTATATTCGGGGTTGAAGCCGCTACCGAGCTCCAGCAGCGCGGAGACACGTCCGTCGACGTGCGTCTCACCGCTCGTTGGCGTGAGCGTTCCCGTGAGGATTTCGAGCAAAGTGCTTTTACCGCTACCGTTCCGTCCGATGATGGCCACCGACTCGCCCCGACGTATGTCAAAGTTGACGTCGCTCAAAGCCCATACCTGCTGTACGTTCGCACGATATCGAGGCCATAGCGCATGGAACAAACGGGCACGCTGGTTTTCGAAGACGTGGTACCGTTTGCTGACGCCGCGAACGGAAATAGCGGTCGGTTCGTTCATGGCAATTGCGGTGCCAATAGAGAACGCATCCAAACCGAGACTGGCCAAGCTAGCCACCATCTGACCGGGACACGGCCATAGTGACGGCGGACGACGGCGATGGCCTCTTGGTAATGCCGGCGACGGTTGGTTCGGGTTTTGGTGGTTGGGTGCACGCGGTTAAGCGCTATATCTTTATTGACGTAGCCCAAGGGACCGCCACTCCGGAACAATCGCCACCACAAGTCATAGTCCATTGCCACGTGGAGGGTCTCATCCAGGCCACCCGCCTTTTCCCAAGCCGTTCGCCGGATGAGGGTTGCTGGCTGGCAGATGATGCAGCGAATGGCTAAGCTCCGCTCGCTGAAGGGTTGTGTCCGCACTTGTGACCGTCGCATCAAATTTTCCGAAACGTTCCACGCCTTACCATAGGCGGCGGGCCATTCGGGGTATTCGGTTAAGGCAGTCACCAGTGTAGCTAATCCGCTTGGTAACAATAGGTCGTCGCTGTTCAACCAGCAGACGTAAGGGGCTGAGCCCTTGGCAATCGCTTCGTTAATAGCCGCTGCTTGCCCCTTATCCGGATGGCTGCGCCAACCGGCAAGACGGCTCTCCCATCGCTCGATAACCTGGGGTGTTTCGTCGGTGGAGCCGCCATCGGCGACAAAAACTTCAATCGGCAGCGCCTGCTTGAAAACCGACTCCAGGGCATCGTTCAGGAACCTTCCCTGATTGAGTGACGGGATGGCCACGGTGATGAGAGGATCGGGAGTTAAGATCTGCGTCATACCCAGTCAGCAAAGCTCTTGCGGAGTCGCCTGAAGACAGCGAAAGCCAGCCAGGAAAATGTCATGGAAAATAGGAAATAAACTGCCAATCCCTTGAAGTTGGGTGCGTGCCCGATGAAAAGCACGAGGCGAAGTTGCTCGACGATAAATGTCAGCGGATTTGCCATCAACAGTGGCTGAAGCATGCCCGGTGCGGCATCGATACTAAAAAAAATGGGGGTCAGGAAAAGCAGCGAGTGCGACAACAGGCCGGTAAGCTGGCTGACGTCGCGCACGACGACTCCGATGGCAGAAAGCAGCCAGCCGATGCCGAGCAATATGGGGAGGAAGATGGCGAGAACCACGGGGAAGTAAAGCACCGTCGGTTTCGGCCAGCCGAAGAGCAGGGTATATCCGATAATCCACACCGCAACGCCGATCAGCGCGTGAAACAACGCAGTAAGACTCGTGACCCAGGCCAGTATCTCCAATGGGAACACCACCTTCTTGACGTAATTAGGATTAGCGGTGATCAGCGTGGGAGCCTTGTTGAAACATTCGGCAAAGGCATTGAAGACGATCAATCCGGCAAAGAGCATGAGCGCGTAATCGGCGGTGCCGCCAGAAAATCCCCAACGCGCCTTGAGGATGACGCCGAACGCCAGCGTGTAGACGGCCAGGAGAAACAGCGGCTGAATGAAGGACCAGAGGATACCGCCGAACGAGCCTCTATAGCGCCCGGAGAATTCGCGTTTCACGAGCGCGAGCGCCAAGTTGCGGTGGCACCATATTGTACGAACCATATCAGTTCGGGGGAGACTCAAGCACGGTCATATCGGCCATACCGAGGATGATACCATCCTCGATTGCCGCAAACCCTGCTTATATAATCAGTGGTCTGGTCGGCCTTACAGGTTGTTTTTTATTGTGGAGTCACCCCTGAACAGAGGTTCTCTCAGAACCAGGCAAAGTTTCCGGGCTAATGGGGCGATTCTTGGAGCCCACAAAATCCAAGCCGATGCGTTTAGTGAGTATGTCCTTCCCGGTAAGGTATGCAAAATGAACCTTCAAGGCTGAAATAAGGGGGGCTATTCCCTTGGGACGCGCGCCCGGGAAAATACGTAAACCCAAGAGGGCGGCGGTGTACATCGAACCGATGAATTTATATAGCGGCAACAGGCGACGCAGGCGCACAAGCCCTCTAAGGACGGGGAACATGAATTCCGGCAACATCGCGAAGATAGGCGCAAGGTAGAACAAATTAAGCTGGATGGTCTTCTCTTTTTCGGTGTAACAGTCCAGCACGGAGTAGCTTGTCAGCGAGGTCAGCTGATAATCGAAATCTTTCTGCAGCAGGCCAAGCTTGATGGCGTGCTCCGTCAACTCGGTTCCCGGAAACGGGGCAAAGATTGTGAATGCGGGATAGGCGATCCGCAGTTTTCTGGCAAAGGCGACCGACTGAAAATCATCCTCGAGTGTCGTTCCGGGAATGCCGAGAATGGTGGTTCCCCATATGTTGATTCCGTTTTCGCGGGCGCTCTTGAACGCGGATATGAGCGTTTCATCCGACATATTCCGCTTCAGTACGACGTTTCGGACATGGGCGCTGCCTGCCTCGACTGACATGCATATGGATAAGCATCCAGCCTTGCGAAGGAGCGCGGCCATCGCCGGAGTAAACGAATTTGCGCGCACAAGACAGTAGAAAGGGACGCCGATTTCGCGCGGGTAACGCTCGGCAAACTCCCGGATCCAGTCATCTTCCTGTATGACGAAGACGTCATCGGCGAAGCGAACGATACGCATCTCGGGATACTTCACCTTCACTTCCTTCAGCTCCGCAAGCACATGATCCACCGACCTGCGTCGCAGCAATTTCCGCCCTTCACCCTTGAACATGCGGTTGAAGGCATGATTGAAACAGTAGGTGCACTTGTAGGGGCACCCTCTCATGGACATCAACGAGCGGATGCCATTCTGCAACATGTCAGGGGCGGCTTCGTAATACATGTCACGATCAAAGAAAGGCAAGTCATCGAGATACTCGATCACTTCTTTCTCGGTGTATCGACCCTGCTTGGTCGAGACATTCGGAATCCCCGTCATATCCCGTCCATCTGCAATCGCGCTCACCATGCTTACTATCGCCCTGTCGCCGTCGCCGGCGCATACGGCGTCGAGATCAAGTTTATGGAGCACATCGGGGTAGTAGGTCGGATGCGGGCCGCCCATGATACGCGTGACCGGCTTGTTTCTGCTCGCGGACCATGCCTTCACCACATCGTTGGCTTGAGAAAATAACAGCTCATCGGACGTCATCGTGCTATATGCGACAACATCCGGTTGGAAACCATCCAGCATGGAAGTCAAATCGTGGTGACGTTTTATGATGGCCAGCTTTGTTTGATGTCCGGCTTCCTTGCTGATGGCGCTTAGAAGCATGACTCCCAGTGGCTCGGAAAAATAAACATCCGCAACTACGAAAAGAATTTTCATGCTGGCCTTGCTCCTTCTTCGTTTTTCCTTGGCCTTCCTACAGCGCCGCCATTGTGCGGGGCTTTCGCCAGCGATCCATTCTCCCCTGGCTCATCCCCTCTTCTCGCCTGCCTGTAAATCGTTCTAGAGAGTACGCCCTGTCTTCCGGGAACACAAAGGATTCTACTTCTGAAAACAGGATCGTTGCCATCGTGTAACGCCCTATGGATACGTTTAAAACCCGTAATCTTCGTAAGGATGATGCAGTTCACGGGCGCCGGCCGGCCCTGCTCATGCGGCCTTCGATTGCGGAGGTCCCCGTTCCGGATTGACCCCGATCCCCTATCGGCCAATTCCCCAGTACTCAACCCCTGCGGCGCGGAGATGTGACGGGTCGTACTGATTTCGTCCGTCGAAAATGATCGGCTGCTTGAGAAGTTTCTTGATCCGATCAAGGTCCGGATGGCGAAATGGCTTCCATTCCGTGATCAGGATCATGGCGTCGGCGCCATCGAGCGCGGCGTATTGCTGATCCACCAATTTCAGCTGGCCGCTGTCAAACCATGCACGGGGAAATTCGCGTTTGGCGGCCGGCATGGCGACCGGGTCATAAGCCTTGATCGCGGCACCCGCACCGATAAGTTCACTTAACAGGACTACCGAGGATGCCTCACGCATGTCATCCGTCCCGGGCTTGAAGGCCAATCCCCAGAGACCGAACGTCATTCCCTTCAGATTGGCGCCGAAGCGACGACCGATCTTTTCGAACAGTACATGCTTCTGCGCCTCGTTCCTGGCCTCCACGGCATTCATTACTTTTGGCTCATAACCGTGGTCCTTGGCCATGCGGATCAACGCTTTCACGTCCTTGGGGAAACACGAGCCGCCATATCCGGCGCCGGGATAGATAAATGAATAACCGATACGCGAGTCCGAACCAATGCCTTGCCGGACGTTCTCCACGTCCACGTCCATGCGCTCACAAAGGTTCGCGATTTCATTCATGAATGAAATCTTGGTTGCCAGCATGGCGTTGCCGGCGTACTTGGTCATCTCGGCGTCACGCACGCCCATGAAAAGCAGGCGTTCGTGAGCGCGCATGAACGGGAGATAAAGATCGCGCATGACCTTGTGCACCTTTTCGCTGTCCGTGCCGATCACGACGCGATCCGGGCGCATGAAATCCTCCACCGCGGCGCCTTCCTTGAGAAACTCCGGGTTGCTCACGACATCAAAGGGGATGTTCGCCGCACGCTTGCCTAATTCCTCTTGAATCGCTTCCCTGACCTTGTCCGCCGTGCCTACCGGAACCGTGGATTTGTCGACAACGATGGTATAACCATTGATGTGCCGTCCGATGTCTCGAGCCACCGCCAATACATATTGCAGATCGGCCGAGCCATCCTCGCCGGGTGGCGTGCCGACGGCTATGAAATATACGTCGGATTCGGCGATAGGGTCGGTCAGCGATGTACAAAAACTCAATCGGCCGTTTTTATAATTGTTCGCGACAATGGATTCAAGACCCGGTTCGTAGATAGGCAATATCCCTTTCTTGAGTCCTTCGATCTTGTTCTTGTCGATGTCAACGCACGCAACGGTATTACCCATTTCCGCAAAACATGCGCCCGTGACCAGGCCGACATAGCCCGTACCAATAATCGTCAACTTCATGGATGTTATTACCTGCTAGAGAATGGAAAATAATTTAGTGTAAACGGTTATTTGTCTCTCAAGGCGATTTTGTCTGTTTCCAGGGGTAAATTACCGCACTTTTGTCTTTTTCAGTGGCCAAAACCGCCAGTCCGGTATGTTCCGGAACCAGCTCAATCAGCATGTCCCTTAACACGGACTCGTCACCTTGGTTGCACGCACGCTGCATGGCATCGAAGGTCTTCTCCAGAAGCTCCTTATCCATCTGACGAGACTGAGCCAGCAGGATCTTGGGATGACTGGTCTCCGCCAGTTTTTCCGCGTCATGGAAGAGTTCTTCGTAAAGCTTTTCGCCGGGGCGCAACCCGGTGTAGACAATCTCGATGTCCTCCCCCGGGGTTTTGCCTGACAGCCGTATCAACTGTTCGGCCAGATACGATATTTTAACCGGTTCACCCATGTCGAGCACGAATATCTCACCCCCTCGGCCGATGACGCCCGCCTGCAGAATCAGCTGGCAGGCCTCGGGGATGGTCATGAAGTAGCGGGAAATATCGGGATGGGTCACCGTGATCGGACCTCCCTGCGCAATCTGTTGCTGAAACAATGGGATAACGCTTCCTGAAGAACCCAGGACATTACCAAACCGCACGGTGATGAAGCGTGTCTTGGATCGGGCATTCAAACCCTGGCAATACATTTCGGCGATACGTTTGCTGGCGCCCATGACATTGGCGGGGTTGACCGCCTTATCCGTGGATACCATCACGAACGACTCGCATCCGTATTTGTCCGCGAGATCAGCCACCACGCGCGTTCCCAATATATTATTGGTTACGGCCGCGCGCATCTGGTCCTCGAGAATCGGGACATGTTTGTAGGCGGCGGCATGATAAATCACGGTGGGCAAATAATTGCGCAATATATTTTCCACCTGCACAACATCGTTGGTATCGCCTAGCAGGCTGACGAGGGACAGGTCCGGCATATCGCGCCGTAATTCAAGATCAATGTTGTACAAATTGAACTCGCTGCGTTCAAGAATGATGAGTTTGCCCGGCTTGAGCCGGGCAATTTGACGGCAAAGCTCGGCCCCGATGGAACCGCCGCCGCCGGTGACGAGAATCGTCTTGCCGTGCGTCGCGTCGGTAATGGCGCGCCAGTCGAGGCTGACTGGTTCCCTTCCCAGCAGGTCCTCGATTTTTACATCACGCAAATCCTTGAGGCTCGCCCGGCCACTGACAAGATCCTGCAGCTGCGGCAGGATGCGGAAAGGCAAATTGGTAGTTTCGCAAATCTCGACAATGCGCCGGATCTGACGTGATGTCGCCGAAGGCAAGGCGATAATAATCAGGTCGATCCCCAGTTTCTTGGCGATGCCGGGAATCCCGTCACAGGTTCCCGTAACGGGAATACCATGAATTTCCTTGCCGATTTTGCCGGTATTATCATCGACAAAAGCGACCGGATAGTAAGGACCGCTCTGTTCGCGGAGCAGATCACGCACCAGCATTTCCCCGGCCTTGCCGGCACCGACTATCAGCGCGTTCTTGATTTCGTCATTCGCATAAAGACTGGAGGCATGGGCGGAACGGTGCAGATGTCGATCCTTGAACCAGCGATATACAAACCTGGGCCCTCCCAGCAGCAACACGAGCAGGATGCCATCCAGAATAAAAACCGAACGGGGAACGCTTTGCAGACGGGTGAGAATGAAGCTGACTGCGGCGGCGGCGGCCACCCCTGCCGCGACGGCCTTGATAATGCGCACCAAGTCCGGGATCGAGGCAAACCGCCAGATGCCCCGGTAGAGTCCGAAATACCAGAACATTCCGCCCTGCACGCTCCACACCACCGGGAGTAATATCAGCGCCTGATTGAAAAAACCTTCGGGTATCGGTTCGAGATTGAAACGAAGCCAGTAGGCGCCGAACCAGGCAATGGGAACCATCGCCACGTCATGCGCAAAGGCGGCGGCGCGTGAACGGAAGTACCAGAGAATTTCCTTCATCCTTGCTGCATTCCGCTTTTTCCGTTCCTTGAAACAATATTCATTATAGACAAGCAGCCCTAAAGAGTTTCCGCCTTATTCCCCCGGACTGCAAGCCGTCCGACCCAGAAAAAGAACAGAAGATAAGCCACGGCCCAGCCGGAAAACGCGGCGAGCTGAATTTGAGCGGGCGCGCGCAAACTCCACAAAGACGTCACGGCGCACCCAAACATAATGGCATATTCAAACAGCACCGTTTTGCGATGACCCCACCCCGCTTGCACCAGTCGCTGGTAAAAATGGGTCTTGTGTGCCTGCCAGATTTTATCTCCCCGCAGAAGACGCCGAAAAAGCGTGGCCGTGGCATCAACGATGAAAGGTGAAAACACGAGCAGCGCGATCCAGAAAGGGAACACGCCGTCCCTGGCGCCCCACAAGGAAAGCGTCGCCGCCAGAAGGCCGAGCGTGGACGAGCCGACATCACCCATGAATATCCGCGCCGGTGGAAAATTGAAAAAAAGGAATCCCGCGGAAGCGGCTGCAATGATCAGGCTAACTGCCAGAAATGCGTCATGCCCGGCGGTCCAGCCCATGATGGCAAAAGTTCCAAATCCAAACACCGCCATGCCGCCGGCAAACCCGTCCATCCCGTCCATGAAGTTGTAAAGATTAATCATCCAGACGATGAACACAGCCGAAAGCACAGCACCGGCGATGGGCGGCCAATCCCAACTCATGCCGGGAATTTCCAGTCCATGCAGAAAAAAACCGCTATAAAGTATCGCCGCCGAAGCCGCCACATGGGCAACAAGACGGCCGGCCGGTGTAATGGAATGGCGATCGTCGATAAATGACACCACGGCCACGATCAGAGCACCAATCCCCATTCCCGCGAGTCCACGAACCGGATATAACAAAGCCACTGCCGCACCACAGACACCCATGGCGATGAGAATAGCCAGGCCTCCGCCGCGCGGGACGGGCCGGTCATGCAGTGACCGCTCATTGGGATGATCCAGTATATAAACAACGGAATCAGGGCGGCAAAACCGATAGGTAAAGAGAGTTGAGATCGCGAGTGCCGCAACAGCCATGAAAAAAATCAGGAGGCTCATCCGGATTTTCGAACCTCCGCCACTATTTCAGGTATCGAACTCATCAATGTATGGGCAGGCCGATAATTCAGCTCGCGGCTGATTTTATCCGAACTGTACCACGCCGAGCTCGTCAATTTATCCAGCGACTCGGTGTCGAAAAAAAACCTCCGCCCCCTGATGCGGCCAATCATATCCCCGGCGTAGGAGGCGAACCTTATCAGGACGAGCGGTATGGTCCAGCGTGGCACCGGGCGCCCCACTTCCGCGCAAATCCACTCATACATCTGACGGGTGGAGTAGGTTTGTCCATCCGTTACTATATATATTTTTCCTGTCGCAGCGTGATTGTCGGTGGCCAGCAGCGCCGCCTCAACCACGTCACGCACGTCCACCATCGATCGCTTGTTGCCAATTTCAGGCAGGGGCGGGAAAAGTCCGCGCGCTATCGCCTGAATCAGGCGCGGCAGATTTCCCTTGCAACCGGGCCCATATACCATGGGCAAGCGAAGAACGGTTGATGCAAGCCCTTGCTGACAGGCATCGAGCACGATTTTTTCCGCCTCCTGTTTGGCCTTTCCATACGACGTCACGGGCGAGCTCACAGCCGTCTCGTCGAGACAGGCTATCCCTCCCTCGCCCATTGCCTTCACGCTACTGAAAAACAAGAACCGGCTCACGCCGGCTCTGATCGCTTGATCGACAAGCGCACTCGTTCCTTCTACCGTCGTCCGCCAACCGAGCCTCTCGCTATCATCATCGAGGCGACCGATAGCGTGGGCATCGCCGGCCAGATGAAAAACAACAGCGCACCCGCGGCAAACATCATCGAGAGTATCGGGACGAGTCAGGTCCCCGATTACCGTTTTGCACTTCATTCCTGCCAGTGACGGAGACCGGCTCAAAATCGTCACGTCGGCGCCTCGTTGCATCAATGCGTCGACCAGATACCGCCCGATGAATCCGCTGCCACCAGTCACCAGCACGCGGGACCGCAGGAGATTGGTATTCATTTATTGCGATGCTTCATGCCGTTCACGGCGAAAAATTGTGGAACCCGTGACAGGATTTTCCTGGCGATGAAAAACGGAGTGACATTGAGCGAATGCTTGCGGCAGGCGCGATAAGCCTCGATGTTTCCTTCGAGGATATGCATCAACTCACGAGAGGCGCCACCGCTGCGCATACGAACGAGCACCCTGGGAATATAGGCGGATTTGATCTTGCGCACCGCCAGAAAACGCATGGTCAGCTCAAAGTCGGACTGGCGACGGTAAGCCAGATCGTAGCCACCGTATTTCTCGTAAACCCGCTGCTTCGCATAGAACGTTGGATGGGCCGGCATCCAGCCTTTTTCGAACAAACCGTCATGGTAGGCTTGCGATTTCCAGTAACGCACGGCTTTTCGCACATCTTTCCTGTCGACATAAACGAGGTCGCCGTAACAGGCGTCTACTTTTTTCGTTTCGATGGTATGCGCAATCTCCTCAAGCACACGAGGGTCTGCGTAAACGTCATCTCCATTGAGAAAGCCGACGATATCGCCCGTTGCCAGCGCCAGGCCCCTGTTCATCGCGTCATAGATGCCGTGGTCCGGTTCGGATTTGATAACCGCGATTCTTGCCATGTGTTTGCGGATAACGTCCATGGTGCCGTCCGTCGAAGCGCCGTCAATAATGATGTGCTCCACGTTCGGATGGGTCTGGGAAATCACGGAAAGTATCGTGTCTTCGATCGTCGACACGTTGTTGTAGACGGCGGTAATGACGGTAATTTTTGGTCTGCCCGCCATGTCAGGGGAAAAATCAGCCATCGGCGCCGTCGCGGACGATCATCCAGTTACCCAGTACCAGCATATCCATGCGGGTGCGCAAAAAACAGTCCAGCGCCTCCTCGGGCCGGCAGACGACCGGCTCATTCTCGTTGAAGGACGTGTTGAGCACCATCGGCACGCCGGTCTGTTCGGCAAACGCCTCGATCAGGCGGTAATATCTCGGGTTGGTATCGCGATGCACCGTCTGCAGCCGCCCGGAACCATCGACGTGCGTCACCGCCGGCACCTGTGCGCGCTTCTCCTGGCGAATCTGGAACACCTCCATCATGAAGGGCACGTCGTCGTCCGTCTCGAACCAGGCTGGCACCGCTTCGCGCAGAATCGACGGCGCGAACGGCCGGAACGATTCACGTCGCTTGATCTTGAGATTGAGAATGTCCTTCATGTCGGCGCGGCGCGGATCGCCCAGGATGGAGCGATTGCCGAGCGCGCGTGGGCCCCATTCCATCCGGCCCTGAAACCACCCAACCACCTTGCCTGCGGCCACGGCCGTTGCCGCGGCACGACACAATTCGCCTTCATCGGCAATACGGCTGATGCGGCAACCTCGGTTGCTTATGGCTTCCTTGCCGGCATCCAGAATAGCGCCAATCTGATTGTCGCTGTACTGCGGCCCCCAGTAGGCGTGATTCATCACCGGACCTCTCTGCCCGGCTTGCAGCTGGTTCCATAAGGCCATGGCGGCGCCGATGGCGCCACCGGCATCGCCCGCGGCCGACTGGATATAGACGCGGCGAATTGGCGTCTGACGATAGATTTTTCCGTTGGCCACCGAATTCATGGCGCAACCGCCGGCCAGCGCCAACGAGTCGATCCCATGGCGTGCGTGGAGACTGTTGAGCAGGTGAAAAAACGCCTCTTCATACATCGCCTGTACCGACCGGGCCATATCTTTATGCTTCTGGGCCAACGGTTCTTCACCGGCGCGCGCCGGACCGAGCAGATCTTCCAGGGCCTGGGTATACAAGCGTCCAACAACCGGCGACCCATTGTCCCAGGTATATTCAACTTTTTCGCTGTGATGACGAAAATAAGAGAGGTCCAGACGAAAAGTCCCGTCGTCCTGCAGGATCACGATGCGGCGCATCTGGTCCAGATAACGCGGTTCGCCATAGGGCGCGAGCCCCATCACCTTGTATTCATCGCCGTAGTGCGGGAATCCCAAGTACTGGGTCATCGCCTGATAAAAAATTCCCAGGGAATGTGGAAAATAGACTTTGCCCTCGACGTTTATCTGCGTGCCACGCCCGATGCCCCAGGCGGCGCTCGCGAAATCCCCGAAGCCGTCCACGGAGACGGCAAGCGCTTCGTCAAACGGCGCAACCAGGAAGGCCGAGGCGAGATGCGCCAGATGATGCTCAACACGATGCACATGTCCGGCAAAACCTTGCTGCGGGAATTCTTTTTGCAACAGATCCTCGACGGACAATCGGCGACGGCGATTGGCAAGACGATTAAGAATCAGCCGCGGATCCGGCCGATGGGTCACGGTAAACCAGGCCTTTCTCCAGAAGTTGGCGCCGGGGTCGCTATTGATGGCCACCTGTTCGACGGCGGCGAGGTCAACGCCGGCCTCGGCGAGGCAATAGCGTATGGACTCGGAGGGGAAGCCGGCCCAGTGTTTGATGCGCCGGAACCTTTCCTCTTCCACCGCCGCCACAAGGCGACCGTCCCGGATCAGACACGCGGAAGAATCGCCGTGGTAGGCGTTGATGCCCAGGATAATCACGCGTGGCGCTCCGCGTATCTCATTTTACGATTCAGATGAAAATTGCTGCGCATAGTCGCTTAATACACGTTCAATCATCAAGGTCAAAGGCGGCATCGAGCCTTCACCCGCGCTGCCGTGCTTTACCTGCACAAGCTTCTGCCGGGCCATCGCTTCTTCCACCGCGTGCGCGAGATCATCCGGGGTATTCGCCATCACCACTTTTCCCGCTTCGGCCAGCGCCTGCGCGAACTCCACCTGATGATCGTTCACATGCTCGCCGAAGGCAGCGCGGCGCGGCATGACGACGGGGACCTTCCCGGCCTCAACAGCGTGCATGATGGACCCGGCACCGGCGTGCATGATCAACAGGTCGGCGTCGTGGATATGCTCAACAAATTCATCCATGCCAAGAAATGGCGCGGGCAGGCAAACACCGTCACGGAATGGAGTATGGCCATGCTGGACAATAACGGGCTGAGGAAGCTGTGTCGCCAGGCGGTCAATCCCCTCCAGAAGGCGCGCGAACGGCTGCAGAGCGTTGCCCAGTGAAACAAAGGTACTCAAATCAGAGGCCCACCGTATTCACCTTTTGGGAATACATCCGACAGCGATTTCCATTGATAGAAAAACCGGTGCGCGAGACGATGCATGATTCTGCCCGTCAGCGACGCAGAATGGACGCTGGTGATGGTTTCAATGAAAACCACTTTTGCGCCGAAGAACAAACGTCCGACGATGGCAAAGGGAACAGCCGGCCCGGCCCCGGTGCTCAGAATCACCCGCGGTCGTTCCTTGCGTAGAATCTGAAATGCCTCCCGCAGGTTAAGGAAAAACTTCCAGTCGCGTTCCGAATGGGCGATGAAGTATGTTTTGCCTTGCATGTCCGCCGGCAAAATGGCCTTGTCGTTCAGCACATAAAAATGCGCGTATTTTTCGTACGCCGGTTTCAGTCGACGCACTTCCGTCAGGTGGCCGCCGCAGGAGGAGACAATACATATCTTCATAAACTCACTTTCCCACCCTGCTGACTAGATTGGAGTAGACGGCGTGCATGCGTCCAGCCACCACCGCCCAGGAGAAGCTTTGCTCCATCCACTGCCGCCCATTTTTTCCCATCTGGCCCAGATTCCGGCCGCGCATTTCGGTGATGGCCTGCGCCAGTGAGGACGGGTCGTTTCCCACCCACAGGCCACATTGGCGCTCCACCAGTTCCTTCCAGGGCGTGCCCCGGCTGGCGATCACGGGGACTCCATGCGCCAGCGCCTCCGCCACAACCATGGCGAAATTTTCAGTATGGGAAGGTACCACACAGATATCCGCGTTCCAGAACGCCCGCGATTTTGCCTCGCCTTCCACCTGGCCGGCAAACTTCACGCGCCCGGACAGTCCAAGTTCTGCCGTCAGCATTCGGAGTGAGGACGCATAGTCTGGATCGCCCATGCCGCAGACGACGAGACTGACCTTTTCATCGAGCTGTTTCAGTGTCCTTAGAAGATTCTCGATGCCTTTCTTGGGGTCTAGCCGCCCAATGAAAAACAATCGCAACATCCCATCCGGTGTCCACAAACGATCGGGGGTCTCGTTGGGAATTTCCACGCCGTTTTCGACGATCTCCACACGCGCACGCGCGATTCGGCGGTGGCTTTCTTCAGCTTCGTCCCGGCTCGTCACGTGCAGCACGCTGCGTTGCGGATTTAGCAGACGGTTGCAGATTATTTCCCAGAATCGCTTGAACAGCAGCCGGGTCGATCCCTTCCACCGCTGCAGTTGCCCGCGAGGAGACCAGACCACCGGCTTGCGCAGCAACCGGCAAAACAAGAGCGTGGGCAAGGTGGAAAAGGAATACGCGCTGGTCAAATGCACCACATCCGCCCAGCGGACCATCGGGAACAATTTAATCAGCAACGGCCCGGAAAATTCCTTGCCCCACCATTTTCGACAATAATAAATCTCGTAACCCGCATTGCTCAGAACCGGCCATTCCTCGACTGAAAGACGATCATTTCGCGATGGTCCGCTGCTATCCGTGGTCAGTACACGAAAACGGACGCCAGGACGACGCGCCAGCGCATTGCACAAACCAAGCAACGAGTAGATCGGGCCGCCGAAATAAGACGCGGGATAAAAGGTCGGCACAATATGAAGAAGCTTGATGGGACTGTCCAAGATTTGTCGTGAGATGAGGCTCGGGTTAACGCCGGATGAATACGTAGTAATCCGGCCAGTTCCACATGTTTTCGTTCAACATCACACCCGCTTTTTGCTCAGTGGACAGCTTACGCGCGAGGAGATACTTGACGAACGTTTTCAGATCGAAACGCGGCACCGCCAGAGGGCTGTGCGTGCGAAACACCAGATCATAATCTTTCTTGAGACTTTCAATGTAGCGATCATCAAAATTCTTCGTGCCCTGCGGCGAAACAACCAGGTAATCGCCGCTCTGAACCTGCTGAAGCGGGCCAGGCTGATAGACGGAAAAAGGGAACTGGGGATAAACGTAGGTATGATTCGGATCAACCGACTCAATATCCTCACGCTTATCAAACGGCGATGCCCGCCCAACCGGGGGGGCGGAATTGTGTGCCTCCATGTTGGATTTGAAATCGAACTTCCGGATCGGCAACCCTTTAAATCGCAGATACTCACCGGCAATAAAATAAACTCCGCGCCCATTTCCGCGGTCCACACCGTCGAAGAAAATACTCAATCGTTGACCGGCATATCGGCGATTGATGTCCTGCACGAGAAAATCGATGCTCTTGTTGAAGTTGACGGGAACATATTTGTAATACGCTACGTAATGGACTGCCAAAGGAATAGCGTTAAGAACAAGCACGAGCGCTGCGACGGCGAAGCATGCCTTCCAGAGAAGGCCACGCAACTCGCCGCGACTTGTGAAATAAACGATCGGCGGCATCGCAAAAAGATATACCGGCAGCAGATAATACGGACTGTACATATTGAGTACAAAGAAGACCGCCACATAGGCTGTACCTGCGGCCAGCATCGGATCGAGAACGGGGTGTACCTGATCCTTGCCACTGACGACACGGGAAAGACGCCACATCAGCAGCGGGAACAGGAGAAAGATGGGGAGCGGGTCCGAAAACAACCCGTAATTCGCGATGTTCCTTGTCACGACCATCAAATTATTGTCAGCAGGCGCCGGAGCATAGATTGCCGCACCGTGATGTGGCCATACGATCACCAGATAAATACCAATGTAGGCCAGCGCACTGATGACGAGCAGCCCATCCAGCAGCCGGGACTTTGCGTTCGATGTTTTCCACGTCAATAGCAGATGACCGGCGGCAAAAACGGCAATTGCCGCAAAAACCGGTTCCTTGTAGTAGATCGCTACATTCGCGCACAACAAGCTAAGAACAAAAAAAACGGTCTGCTGCCGCTGCTGAAACACCAAGTAGGCCGCCACGAACGCCGACAGAAGAAACAGGACGTTTTTCTCTACGTACAGCAACTTGAAATAGGCAAGCGTAAAACCCGGAGTGAGCAGCAACAATATGCCGGCCAGATACACCAGTGCAGGGCGGGATGAATACTGCCGCAATATCCATGTCAGGAGAATTGCACAAAGCAACAGCTCAACGGCATTGAAACCGAAGTATCCCAGCGGGGAATTCGTGAAGAACGCAACAAGATTGTATTCCTGCCCGCCGAGGGGACCGAAGCGACCGAGCTCGGCAGAGTTGTAATAAGGGAAGTCCTCCCCATACATGGGAAAATACTTACCGCTCTGCAACGTCGGGAGGAAAGCATATTCATCGCTGGGTCCCAACGCAGGTTCGGCAAGCAGGAGCACGGCATACAACAACACCAGCGAAATAAAAACGCTCTTGAGAAGCCCTTCCTTTGCCACCAACGCGATAACTCTCACCGGCATGACGCTGTCAGCTGGCCGAAAATTCCGAAAAAACGCGCGTCAGAGATGATGTAATCTCTCAAACAAGGCCGCTTGGCTGGTACAGGACAATTTTGCTGCCTGCATTCTCAAAACGGATGGGCACGTGGATAAGGTCCTTAAGCTGTTCCTTCACTCTCGGCTGGTTTTCGGGCGGAACAAACAACAGGAGGAATCCACCTCCACCAGCGCCGAGTATTTTTCCTCCGATGGCACCTGCCTTCAGGGCGGCGTCGTAGATCTGGTCGATAACCGGCATGGAAACCTTGTCGGAGAGGCTTTTCTTGTACCTCCAGCCCTCGTCCAGCAGTTTTCCGAATTCCAGCAAGAGGCGGTCCGGGCCGTTCAATATGTCCATCGCCTCACTCACCATTTCCGCCATCTTCCGTAATTCGACTTCGCGATTCTTGTAATTGTCTATTTTTGTCTTTTCGACATCCGAGGAAAATCTGGATAAACCGGTAAAAAACAACATGAGATGCGACTCCAGCATCTGTCTTCTTTCCGACGGCAGGATAATGGAGGTTACGTCATAGGTACCATCGGTCTTGAATTCAACGCGGTTGAATCCACCGTAGGCAACAGCTATCTGATCCTGCGAACCAACATTTTCTTTCAGTATGTTCTGCTCAATATGAATGGCACAATCCGCCAGTTCGGCGCTCGAGATATATCTCCCGCTCAATGCCATGATCGCGTTGATCAAACCTACGGTAAATGACGAGCTGGATCCGAGACCGGATCTGGCCGGCAAATCGCCATCGTGGTGTATTTCCAGCCCCTTGTCGCATTTCAGCCATGTCAGAACGGCGCGAACGGCAGGATGTTCGATATCCTGGATTACTTTGATGTTTTCAATTTTGGAATATACGATTCTGTATTTGTGCTCGAAGAATTGCGGGAGGTAACGGCAGCTGATATAGCAATACTTGTCGATGGCCGTGGAAAGCACCGCACCACCATTTTCGCGAAACCAGGCCGGGTAATCCGTGCCTCCCCCAAAGAAGGAAATGCGAAAAGGCGTCCTGCTTATAATCACGTCATCCTCCCGATCTTTTGCATTTATGAATAAAGCTTTCTCTTCAGCTTGATCTTGGTCATGTCCTCTATGTGCCGGATGACATCCCCTCCAAATTTTTTCCGGACCATGTCCAGATATTTCGGGTTGCTGAAATATTTCATGAACGCCTCGTCCCGGAATTTCAGCACCTCCGCCGCGCCCAAGACCTCCGTTCGCAGCGGTTTGGTTTCATAACTGTGCTGGGAATAGCCTATCCATGAATCGGGCAGCTCCCAGCCCTTTTCCACCGCCATGCGGTAGAGTTGGGAACCGGGATAGGCCATGGCAGAGTAGAAGTTGGCGAACTCGCAATTGGCCTCGATAGCCAGCTCCAGCGTATCCTGCATGGACTCGTGCGTGTCATCCGGCAGACCGAATATGTAATTCCCGATGACGTAAATGTCGGCATCCTGGATTTTCTTGACCACTTCCAGAATCTGCGACGTCCCGAAACGACCCTTCTCCACGCCGTCGCGCACATGCTTGCTGCCCGACTCGATACCCAGCGCCAGCCAGCGGAAACCGGCGCGCCTCAGTTTTTCCAGGAATTCATCCTTGACCGTATCGACGCGGGCATAAGCCCAGATATTGAGATCGTAGCCGCGCTCGATGATCCGGTCGCAAATGCCAATGACATGATTTCGGTTGAGCACAAACATTTCGTCGACAAACTTGATATTGCGCACGCCGTACTTGTTGACCAGAACGTCGATCTCTTTGATGACCGTGTCCGGCGACCACATCCGGTACGAGGATTTTCCAAACGGCGCATTGATGCAGCAGAACGAGCACTTGTAAGGGCATCCGAGACTCGTATGAATCGATACATAAGGTGAACGTTCGTGGATGCGCTCGAAGCTATGCCAGTTATGTGCCCGGTATTTTTCCATCGGTAGTAGGTCCCAGGCCACCTCGGGCATTTCCCGGTCAAGATCTTCCATCAATTCGCCAGACGGGTTAGAGACGATGCGCCCGTTGTCGCGGTACCATAAGCTGGGTATGCCGCTGAATTTCGGATTCGATGATTTCAACGCGAGCACGGTTTGCAGAATGGTTTGCGGTCCTTCCCGGTCGCAAACGTAATCGATATTCTCCTCCCGCATGGTCCGCTCCGGTAACGCCGCGAGATGGGTGCCGGTCATCATGATCTTGTAGTTTCTGTCCAATTCCTTGAGCGCGGTACAGGTTTCACCCGCGGCCGGCATGTTCTGCGTGGAGGCGGATGGTTGGAAACCGTAGACCACCATCACAACCAGCACCGGTTTGTAATTCTCCATTACAAACTGGGCGACCCCCTGCGGACTCAAATTATGCGCCGGGGCGTCAATGATGCCGACGGACAGTCCTTTATTCCTTATATATGTCGCAAACATGCCGGCCAGCGAAGGAGGCTCGATCGCCGAGAAAGTGTCGCCCAATTCCTGATAGACGGCCAACCTGCTTCCGGGATTGATGAATAGCACGTCTACGTCTTTTTTAACTGCCACGAATTTCTCCCTTGATCCTCTTATCTATCGAATCCATGCACGCTCGTCATTTTCAAAAGGCTAAGCTAGCGCCAACAGAACACTTCCCGTAAAAACTGAAAATAGTACGCCGCACCCCATTTCAGTATCTTCAACTTTCGCTCGCCACCAATCCGCGGCGGTTCATCGCCCGGAATCTCGGCTATCTTGAGCTTCCTTTTGGCGGCGCGCACGGACAGCAAGGGCTCCCAGCTGATCCGGGTCTGAAACAGCTTTTCGGCCAACGCGTAGCCTTCTTCATTGTTCAGTTCGAGATCGTACACGATCTGCTTTTTATAGGCCCGATAGATCACCATCGCGTCAGTATAATGGCCGCCGTGCAACAGATTGACGGTCCTCGTAAATAACCAATTGCCGAAACCGGTAACAACGTCATCGTCCTCGCTCTTCGCGCTGCCCAGATACCGGGAGACGATCACCATGTCATACCCTTCCTTCATTTTTTCAATGAGTGCTGGAATCAGCTCCGGAATGGAATTGCCGTCGGGGCTGAAGGTGATGATGACATCGCCCGTCACATAGGGGAGCACCTCATTGTAGGCGTGCCGGAAGCCGGGACGTTTTTGTACATACACTTCATACCCCTGCTCCCTGGCCCACTCGATGGTGCCGTCCGTGGAGCCTCCATCGAGGATGATGATCTGGTCGCACCAGCCGCGGCTGACCTGCGGCATGATTGCCTGCATGCCGTGCAATTCATTTAATGTCAGCACCAATAATGTCGTTTTCATTCGTCGATTGACTCGATAGGCGGTGAACGTTTTCCGGTCTGTTTGGTGATCTTCTTGGCCACTATTTTCAGTACGACGAGCAAAGTCACTGCCAGCGATATGGCCAGCATGTCCTTGACCAGCTTATAAACATCGCCATCGAGGACAATGCCTCCGATGGAAGAACCCACCCCGGCAAATAATATACTGAGCGGTACGATGGTGAGTATGGTAGCGACGATATAACGGCTGAACCGGATCTGTGTCAGGCCAAAAAAATAACTGGAAGGCCCGAACGGGAAAATCGGATTGATACGCGTAAATGCCACGGCCTGCCACTCCTTGCGCTGTATCTCGTCCCGAAGCCAGGTCCAGGCGGAATGGCTGAACTTCTTGTTAAGGTAGTCCGAAGCCAGGTGCCGGGCTATCAGGAAAGCCCAGGCAGAACCCGTGCTGGCGCCGATCACGGTCAGGATTCCCCCCCAATATGGCCCCCATATCAGCCCGGCGCCCAGGTTCAACGGCAAGGTAGGTACGAGGCACACCACCGTCACGGCATAAACAATGACGAAAACAACAGGTGCAATGACGGGATGGAATCTAAGAAACCACACAATGCTGTCCGGTGCAAAATAGCCATAATGCCTCATGGCATATAACAGGAACGCCAATCCGAACAGGGCGACCACCAGTATGAACCGCTTGCGTTGAACTGTCCTCAGAACAACGCCCAGGAACGAAGCGACGCCCCCTTTCCCGCCACGTTGCGATTCGAACGCCGACACATCCTGCACATCCGCAGGATCGAACAGGACACCACCGTCGTCTTGTCTTGCTTTCTCTTTCAATCTCATTGACTGGAGCCGTGATCAGCGACGCTGCATCCATCGCCATGCAGGGCGGTTATCAACACAGAACGAGCGGGATAAACGGATTGAAATGGAAACGTCACAATCGGATTATGGAATATTTATGTAAAAATTGCCTACGATCGAACAGGCCGGCTTTTAAAACTTGAACTCAATGCCGGTCCTTTTGCACCCGGAACAGATGGCGATGGGGGCCCTGCCCTGATCGCGGTGGGTCTTTCTCATGCCAATAACCTCCGGACCATTCCAGAGATCTAACAAATCTGTCTCACCCACCTTGTGCTCGCCGTAGCCACTGGTGCTGCTCCAGACCACGTAATCGCAGCATGGCAGCAGGTCGCCATTCCAGTTCACAGTAAGCGCTTTCCACAGCCAGTCACAAGGGATGTGCGTAGTGGACTGGATGCGTAACGGTTGCGCTTTCTCCATGTCCTCCATGCCGCGTGGATTACCGGGCCTGACGCTGAACAGAAAGCCGCATTCTTTTGCGAAGTTTCTGAACAGATCAAGTTGGTGCACATTGTGCTTGTACAAGATGTAATCGACGAGGACCAGAATCCTGGCTTTGCGCTCCCTGATCTTGCCCGCCAGCATCTTCAGGTTGCTCTTGATCACCTCGACGTCGCCGACGCGGTGCTGGATCTGGTGGACATCATTCGTGTAGCCCGATATATGCACCTTGATGAAATCCAGGTCATTGTCCAGGATCTTGTCAATGTTTTCCTCGCCGAGCAGAATTCCGTTTGAGGCGATCATGGTCGCCACATTGCATTCCTTCGCCGTTCGAAGCGCTTGCCCCAGATGTTTGTAAATAAACGGTTCGCCATTGACGTACGGCACCGCCATCAGCAACGTGTCCTTCGCTTGCCTGACGATATCCTGGAACACCTCCAGGCGCATGGTCCCTTTGGGAATGGGTTCACCCGTACTCTTGGGGTTCTGATCAAAGATCTTGCCGCTCGCGGATCGGCAGAAAACGCAACTTTCGTTGCAATGATTGGAAAGCTCGAAATTGATGATGAAAGGAGTTTGTCCCGATCGATCCAGCTTGCGCCAATAGGCAATATAACAATGGACCAGATTAGCGATCTTTCTCAGGGACAATTTTCCCTTCGCCAGCAACAGCAAGATCAGCCTGACTTTCAGAAACGAATACTTGGTGAGCATTACGGACTCCCGAAAGTTGTAGGGCCGACGCGTTCCGGCGTCAGTCAAAACCAATTTGATTAGTTACGATATAGCGAGGCCTGCCCTTGATCTGCTCATAGATTCTCGCCATGTAAATACCAAGGATACCAATAGTAAAGAGAATAACGCCGCCAAGAAACAGGACCGCCGCCATGATGGCCGTCCACCCCGGGATATTGTTGCCCATCAGTTTCATATAGATAACAATAACCAGTGTGACGAAGGCCACAATCGCCACCAGAAAACCCAGAATCAGCGCGAAATACAGTGGGGAGGCGGAAAAAGAGGTAACGCCGCGGATAAATTCCTTATAAGGGTTAAGGCTATTAAATAGGCTAAATTTTTTTTCACCGGAATGCCGCGCATCTCGCTCGTAAAATACCATTTCTTGCTTGAATCCGATCCACACCGACAAGCCTCTCAGATAAGGATCGTGCTCGCCCAGTTTCAGGATTTCGTGAACCGCGTTTCGGGACAACAGCTTGAAATCGCCGGCGTTCTCGTGGAAGTCGATGTCAGCAAAAGCATTGATCAATTTATAGGCGATTGCCGTTATACTCATCTTAACAGGATTTTCCCCGTGTCGTTTTGTCCGTACGGTGTGAACCACCTCGGCGCCTTCCCTCCACTTATTGATCAGTTCAGGAATCAGTTCCGGTGGGTCTTGCAGGTCCGTATCCATATATATCACTGCATCCCCCTTGGCGGCTGACAGACCGGCGATGACACAGGGTGTGACGCCAAATCGTCGGGACATGTTAATAATCTTTATCCTTTTGTTCTTTTCCCGTAGCAATAACAGTGTCTCGATCGACCGGTCGACCGAAGCATCATTCACAAAGATGAGCTCATACTCATAGGTATTCTCAAGTACGCTCTCCATCACGTGGACAACCCGCTCCACCAAAAATGGAATAACTTTTTCCTCATTCCTGAAAGAAAAAACAATTGAAATGATCATCTGACCGATCCTCCGAAGACCTCGCAGCTACCTGCGATTAATCATCAAGCGATTTTGTACATTATGTTCATCACCATCGGAAATTTATTGGGTTGGCTTGTTGTTGTGCCGATAACATGCAATGAGTGTGGAAGAATCCTGGATTTCGCCGGCATCATGCAAAACCGAAACCTGCGCCGGTTCGAATAAGCAAAACTCCTTGTGACCGAATTCCTCGCCGCTGAATGGCCGGATAGCGCGGCAGCGATGCGCCATGAACAGATGCACCCGTGCGGCGAGTATCCCGGGTTCCGGAGCGAATACACCCAGTGATTCCAGGTCGGCATCAGCGCATAACAATCCCGTTTCTTCTTCCAGCTCACGAAGCGCGGAACTACGGTCCGATTCACCGGGATCGACAAAACCTCGCGGGATCTCCCACAGGTAACGTTGAATAGCGTGCCGGTATATGTGCAACAGCCCCAGTTTCCCGTCAACTTCGGGCAGCACGGCTACCCCCGTGATCAGCTCGCCGGTCCTAACCTTCGGAGCCACGACCAGATAATCGTGGACAATTTCACCGCTTGGATTTTCCACGTCATCCAGGAATATCTCGAAACGGATGTTTTCGCAGGCCAGTCTTCGCCGGCGCAATCGGTAGGCATCCTTTTCCTTGTCACGCGACATGGGCAATCGCCGAGGTGGAGCTGTATCGGTCAACGAGCAACTCGGAAAAGGCAAAGGCGCTGGTGAACGCCGGTGAAATGGCATTGAGCACATGTACCGAAGAGGGTGTTGTTTCGATCACAAAATCCATTTCAAGCTTTTGAGTCCGTAAATTGATCAGCTGAGGTCGGATGCCGACCTTCTTCGAAGGCACGAGATCGTCCGCTCTGATATCCGGTACCAGGCGGCGCACCGCTTCAACGAAATGCGTCTTGCGGTATTTCTCGATCTCACTGTGCACCAGATGCCGGAAATTATTTTGATTGCGCAGGTACAATCGTGCAAGCTGCCAGCCGATTTTAATCCCCTCTCCCGTCCGGATGCCCTGGAGCACGCCATAATTCTCGCGCCCAAAAGCCGGTATCGCCGTGGGCCCGGCGTAGACATCGTTACTAATAACACGAGTCAGATGCACGCCCAGAAAAGGCAACGAGATATCCGGCACCGGATAGATATTGCTGCGGACGAGATTTGCCCTCTCCGGTCGCAACGTATAGTAAAGTCCCTTGAACGGCAACAGCGTGTAATCGTGGCCCAATCCAAATTTCCGCGCGATCCGGTCGGCGTTGGCCCCGGCGCAATTGAATACATGCCCGTATGAGCACTTGCCGGAAGCGGTATAAAGGCATCTGTCGCGCTCGGATACATCCGTTACCGTCTCGCCCAAGGCGAAATGAACCCCTTCAGATACAAGCAAGCCGCGCAACTTCTCCAGCACCGCACGGCTGTCGATGACCGCCGTATCGGGACTATAAATGCCAACCCGGTAAGGATTGGCATGGGGCTCGATCTCCTTGATGCCTTTTTCGTCATGTCGTTCTGCGCGGATACCATTGTCGCGCGCGTTCTGAAGCAGGCGCTCGATCGTGGGCAGATCCTGCTCACTGGTGGCGATGATCACCTTGCCGGAACGACGGTACGGGATGCCATGCTCCTCGGCGAAGGCCATCATCCGGGCGGCACCTTTGGAACAGACCTTGGCCTTGAGCGTATCCGCACCGTAATAAATGCCGGAATGCAGCACACCGCTGTTGCGGCCGCTCGCATGCCGCCCCAGCGATGTTTCCTTTTCCAGCACGGCGATGCTGGCTTGGGGAAATCGCCTGCTCAACTCATAACCCGTGGTCAGGCCGACTATGCCGGCACCGATGATGACAAAATCAAAGCTGGGCACAAGAACCCGCGCGGAATATAAATCCCCTCACCCTATCCCTCTCCCGCAAGGGGAGAGGGGACCTTGTAGCCTGCTTTTTCAGCACTCTGCTAGACGTTTCCGTATCTCGCGTTGCGGATCATGGTGTAACCCTTGATCAGTTCCTGAATGCCGAAATCGAGCGAGTACATCTGCTTGAACCCGGTTGCTTCGATCTTGGCGTTGGAGACGATGTAATTGCGCTGATCCGGGTCCTTGCCCACCGGCGCCTCCAGGAAAATAAACTCCGGCAGATGTTTCTGAATGGCCTGACACAACTCCTTCTTGGAAACGTTGGCGTCCGACAGGCCGACATTGTAGATCTGGCCTTTCATCTTGTCGTAGTTCTTGATCGCGTGCAGGAAAACCCGCATCACGTCACGCACGTGGATGTAGTTGCGTTTGAACTGGCTCTCGAACAACACCACGAAACGATCGTAAAAGGCGCGGTACGTGAAATCATTCACCAGCAGATCGATGCGCATGCGCGGCGACATACCGAATACCGTCGCCAGACGGAAGCTGATGGCGTTGGCATGTTGCATGAACGCTTTTTCGATTTCGACCTTTTCGATCGCGTACTGGGAAATCGGCCGGAGTGGCGACTCCTCGGTGCAGAAATTGTTTTCATCGCCGGTGCCGTAAGCACTGTTGGTGGTCGGCATGAGCACGATCTGATCCTTGCTCAGCAGCTTCAGCATCATCATGATCGCGTCGTGATTGGTCGTGGTGGCGCCGACCGGGTCCCTGCTGCACAGCGGTGCACCCACGAGAGCCGCCAGTGGAATGATGATATCGGCATTTTTCATCAGGGGGCGCACGGTAGCTTCCACCCGGATGTCACCGCGCACCACCCTGAAATCCGGGTGGTGACAGGCATGTGCCAGACTGTTCTGGCCGAACATGAAGTTGTCCAGCACCGTAACCTTATGCCCCGCGCCCAACAACTCCGGCACCATCGTGGAACCCAGGTAACCCGCCCCGCCTGTAACAAGAATGTTGTGACTCATGTTCTTTCCTTTTTTAACCTCGAAGCTGTGATGACTGTGTGAAACCCGTTATGCCGGAGAACCCTCTGATTAACTTCCCTCCCCCTTGATGGGGGAGGGTTAGGGTGGGGGTGCAAAGGCGTAAACTCTCGACAATTGTCACCCCCATCCTATCCTTCCCCCTTCAAGGGGGAAGGGACATTCTTTCATGAGCGCTTTTCTTCAGAGGTTCCCTGGCCGCCGGTCAATAGGGCCGCGGCGCGCTGGTAGTCTTCCGGGATGCCGATATCGATGAACCGCCCGGAAGACGGGAAACCATACATGCGCCTGCCCTCCGCCAGCATGCGTGGATACAAGTGTTCTTCAAGCGAAACCGATTCATCGGATTTCGGCGCCATGCCGGCGAAGGCGGATTGCTCCGCCAGGTAAACTCCGCCGTTGATCAATGCCCGATCCTCCGTCCTTGCACGATTATCAAACGTTGTGATCTTTCCTTCTTTATCGATTCCCACGCTGCCATAGCGGCTGTTGGCCTCTACTTGTCTCAAAGCGACCGTCAATTCCGCGCGTCTTTCCTGATGATAACGGCGCATCGGCGCCAGATCGACTTCGAAAAAGGTATCGCCATTCATAATAAGGAACGGGCCGGTCCGGCGCAGGTGCTTGAGTGCCAGCAACAACCCGCCGCCGGTCCCGAGCGGCTGGTCTTCCACGGCATAGTCCACCTCAGTCCCTTTATATCGGGCGCCAAAATGCTTTTCGATAATATCGCGTTTGTAACCCACCGACAGAACGAAGCGGCTCACACCTTGTCCGGCCCAATAGTCGAACAGATATTCCAGAAAAGGCCGGCCATGGATGGGTGCCATGGGTTTGGGCAGATCCGGCACCACGGCCCGCAGCCGGCTGCCGAGACCACCGGCGAGAATAATGGCTTCCATCTGGCCCGGAATTTAACCTGCCGCCTTCACCAGCACTTCATGGAAACGCCGGATCTGGGGTGTAACGTCGTGCGGGTGGTTGCCCACGAAGAACCCACGGTCATGCGCGATATCGGCGTTTTTGATTTCCCCCACGCATTCGTAGTCAAAATGTTTGATAACGTCATGGCGCAGGAAATTGCCACCCGTAATGATGCGATAGCCGATGTCGGCCTGCTTCATGGCGTTCATGACTTTTTTACGGTCGACGTTAAATTTGGGATTAAGAATGACGGTAAAGGCGAACCACGAACTCATGCCGTTCTCGCGCTGGATGATGAAGCGCTCGTCATTCTTGAACAGATCGACGAACACCGCGGCGTTGCGGCGCCGGGTCTCGATCATGGCATCGAGCTTCTTCAGTTGCTCAAGACCGATCGCCCCGCTCAGCTCGAGCGGCCGGGCGTTGTAGCCCGGCAGGATGAACCGGTACGCCTCGAAAAAATCGTCGTCGCGCTTCTCGTAAATCGGGCTGTCCGCCGGCACATCGCGCGTCCAGCCGTGCGCGCGGATGGACCGCGCCAGGTGGTAGAGTTCCGTGTCATTCGTCACCAGGATGCCGCCTTCCATGGTGGAAATGTGATGCGAGAAAAACGAGCTGAAAGTGCCAATGTCGCCGAAGGTGCCGCAGAGCTTGCCGTTGAGCCTGGCGCCCATGGACTCGCAGTTGTCCTCGAACAGATATAACCCGTGCTTGTCGCAGAACTTTCGCAGCACATCCAGCGCGCATGGATTGCCCAGGATGCTGACCGCGACCACCATGCGCGTACGCGGCGTCAATGCTTTCTCGAGTTGCGACACGTCCATGTTGAGCGTGTCGAGTTCGACGTCCAGGAATTTGAGCTTCAGGCCGTATTGCTGAAGCGGGTAATAGGTCGTGGCCCAGGATATCGAAGGGACAATCACCTCATCGCCACGCTGGAGCGGGCAATCTTTTTTATAAAAGAGCGCGGCGATAGCAACCAGATTCGCGGTGGAACCGGAGCTGACCATGAGCGCATGCTTCACTCCGAATTTTTTGGCGAAAGCCTCTTCGAAGCGGCTGACGTTTTCGCCCATAGTGAACCGGCCGCTGGCGACGACGCGCTGAATCGCCTGAATTTCCTCATCTCCCCAGGAACTGCTGGCAAGCTCGTAGAACATACTTCCCCTTTTTTAAAAAGTTATTTTTTGACCATTTCCCGGACGATGGTGGAAATTTTCTGCGCGTCGGGATAATAAAACTGTTCCAGCGTATAGCCGGCCGGCGTCGGAACATCGGGCAGGCCGACACGGCGCACCGGCGCTTTCAGGTAATGGAACCACTTCTCGGCGGCCAGGCAGCCGATCTCGGCGCACACACCTCCCATCGCCCAACCGGTATCCACCACCAGCAACCTCCCGGTCTTCTTGAGGGATTCGGCGATGATCTGTTCATCGAGAGGCTTAAGCGTGCGCAAATCGATGACTTCCGCATCAATCCCCTCGTCGGCAAGCTTGCCCGCCGCCTGCAGCGCGACTTCCAACGCATGTGACGCGCCGACAATCGTGACGTCTTTTCCGCGCCGGCGGTAAACGCCTTTTCCCAGTGGCACGGTGTAAAAGCCTTCAGGCACCATGCCGTCCTTTTTCATTAACCAGCGATGCTCGAAGATCAACACTGGATTGTTGTCGGCAATGGCCGCGAGCGTCAGCCCCTTGGCGTCATACGGTGTGCTCGGCATCACGATTTTTAATCCCGGTACGCCGAGCAGCAGACCCTGAATGGATTGCGAGTGCTGCGCGCCCGATCCCCAGCCGCGGCCGATGGCGGCCCATACCACCATCGGCACCGTCGTCTGGCCGTTGTCCATGTAGTGATATTTGGATGCGTGTGTCACCAGCTGATTGAAGGCGAGCAGGATGAAATCGGGGCGGTTGTGCATGTACACCGGACGCATGCCGTTCATGGCGGCGCCGGTACAGACACCCATCATGCCCTCTTCGGACAATGGCGTGTCGAACACGCGCGCGGCGCCGTATTTTTCCTGCAAATCCCTGGTGGTGCCGAACATGCGGCCCGGATCGTCCACGCCCTGCCCCAGCACGAATACGCCAGGGTCATGTGCAAGTGCGATGTCCAGCGCCTCGTTGATGGCCTTGGCATAACCGAGCACACGCCCCGTTTTGGGATCGGGTGACTCGTATACGAGTGAATTGACTAAACCTTCATCCCACGGCATGGCTTATTCTCAAGCGCTCAATTGCTGTAAACATGGGTGTACAAATCCTTTTCTTCCGGATTCGGGCTGGCCAGCGCGTAATCGAACGCTTCAAGTACTTCATGCATGATTTCTGCACGCATCCGTTCGCGCTGCGCGGCATCGATCAGGCCGGCCTTGGCAAGGAACTGATAATAAGTCTCGACGGGACATACCTTCTCCCAGGCCTCCCGTTCCGCCGGATCGCGGTAACCGGTGTGACTGTCGTCGCCGGCACCGCCGTGAGCGCGGAAACGATAGACCGGCGCTTCGATAAAAGTGGCCCCTCCACCTTCCCGCGCGCGCGCGACGGCCTCGCGGGTCGCCTCATATACGTCGAGCACGTTGGTGCCGTCCACACGGACGCTGGCGATGCCATAGCCGGCAGCCCACTTATATATCTCCCGTGGGGGCTGACGCGTGGCGAGCGGCGATTGCACCGAATAGAAATTGTTTTCACAGAAAAAGATGACGGGAAGTCGTTTGAGGGCGGCAAAGTTCAGGCTTTCGGAGGCGACGCCCTCCTCAGTGGTGGCATCACCTAAAAACACGACTGACACGCGATCAAGGCCCTGAAGCTGGGCAGCCAGCGCCGCGCCAGTGGCGATCGGCATGGCGCCACCGACAATGGCGGAAGTTCCGGCCATGCCCACGCTTTTGTCGATCAGGTGCATGGAACCGCCGCGCGAACCGGCGCAGCCGTTGATACGGCAGTGCATTTCACACAGCATCGCCTTGAGGTCGCCGCCTTTGGCAAGATAGTTGCCGTGCGTGCGATGACTGCTGTAGAGCAAGTCCTCCCGATGCAGCGCGGCGCAACAGCCTACCGAGGTGGCTTCTTGCCCGATCACGAGGTGAATCGGCGTTTTCATCTGATCTTCACGATAGCGCCGTTCGATCTCTTCTTCGATCAGGCGGATGCGCAGCATCTCGCGGAACAGGCGGATCAGAAATTCACTGCGATACTGCGCATGGGCGTCATCCCATTTTGCATAACCTGTCCCACGGTATTCGTACCTGGTCATGATATTCAGCTCAAATTAAAAGGCGCTATTTTAGTTTATGGCAAGCGTTTCCCACAACGAGTTTGCGGGAAGATATTGTTTGCGCGCGCGTGGCGCGCCACATCGGCCCACTCGCCGATTGAGTACACAATTCGCATGATCCGCGGTAAGCAAGAACCAGAGGCTGGTGTTGTCCGTCTTACTCAGCTGCGTCTCCCCTGTAGGGCTCGCGAAGCGCCGCGTGAACGTGGCCGCCAGGGGAAGCCGTGTTGGCGCCGTCACGCATATACTGCCGTACGAACTCCACCAGATGGCCATACCGCTCATGGAGCACCCGCCTCCTCCGGCGCAGCAGGAAATCCCGGATGGTTTTGACTGCCTTGGCTATATGATCAGCATGCAAATGCTCACAGCACCATACCAAAGCACCCAAGATCATGCTCGCGAAAGGGTGCCCACATTCCTTCACACCGAGGGCGGCTCGATAAGCGTACCCATAATTTCCCTTGACCAGCGCATGACCGACTTGTTTTACACCGATTCCCAAATAATCAGGGGACGGAAACTCCCTGATGTACTTTTTGACAGGATACGGAACCTTGTCATCTTCATAAATGGCACGCATCATCGTATCCCACCACTTTACCCACTCCCCACTCACCGGGACAGAGGTTCCGCTCACGGACTCCTCGTGCGCCATGAGCACGGCGGCAACCCCGGGCACCGCCACTCCGGCATACCGGGCTGCCGCATGGTAAACAAACCCGCCATCGGCGTGGGGCCCGACCGATGTATCAATAAGGCCGATTTCGTCGCGGACTTCTCGCCGGAACACGATACCAGTCCATGTCCCCGGTATGGTTCCTTCCATGATCCCCTTGACTGCTTCACCCTGGCGATAGTACCGCACGGAATCAACCGGGATTGGACCGCTGATAACGTGCAGGGCGATATCGATCGCTATTGCCGGCATGCACACAAACATTGCATCCGGATAACGCTCGAACGCCGGCACTGCCTGCTCGTAAAAGCCAGGGGCCAATATATCGTCATCTGACAGCAATGAGAAAAACGGTGTGTCGACATCGCGAATGCCGTAGTTGAAGTTGTTGTATGAGCCGATGTTTTGATGATGACGGTGATACTTTACGCGCGAGTCACGCTGCGCGATTTCCTGAACTACTGCTTCGGTTTCATCGCCCGAGGCGTTGTCATACACGCAGACCTGTACGTACGGGTAGGTCTGATTAAGTGCGCTCAGGATGGCGCGCCGCAAAAGCTGCGGGCGGCGATAGGTAGGGATGATGATAGTTATAAGCGGTGCGGTGGACATTTCCAATACCTTCTCACAGTACTATTCTTCCCATTCTCAATGCCCGCAAGGAATGAAGCAACGACGTCCGCAGATCAGGTCCTGCCCGAAACCAGCCCGCCAGCAGAAACGCAAGGGTGCCCAGGATGTACGAACCTATCAATCCGGTGAGGCTCAGTCCCTCGCCGATAACCCCGGCGCCAGACCAAGGCAATCCGTAAGCGAGCAGCCCGATGATGAAATAAGAGCCCGCCTGCTGGTACCAGAGTGAAGCGTGCGAACCTAAGCATTGGGAACAGAAGCGTGGGATAAAATACAATAGCTGCCAGATGGCATAAAGCACGGAGGCGATAGCCGCCCCGGTCAGACCATAGCGATACGCCAAAAACACGGCCGCCGGGATAACAAACAAAAAGGCCCAAAGATTGGCATGTAACGTGATTTCCGGACGCTTGGCAGCAATCGCAAGCCAGTACGGCACGCTGATCTGGCCGATCAGATACTGACCGACTGACAACAATAGCAGCGGCAACCAGATTAACTGTGCCACCTCATCATTGAAAATAAATTTAGTCACAACGATTCCCAGCATCGCGACAGCGGCCGAGACTGGAAAATACACATAGCAAGTAAAGTCCTGGAGCTTGTGATAGTGAGCGCGCCAGACACTGTCCGGCTGTCCAGTAATACCCGATGATAGGACCGGAAACGCAGCACTAGCGATAGCACCAGGCACAATGTTGCCTTTGGAGACGAGCCCCTGGGCAAAACTGTAATAGCCGAGCAGGCTTACAGGTAAGAATTTGCTGATCGTCCACTTGTCCACCTGTGTGACAAGGAACCCAGAGAGAGAACTGGCGAACAGATGCGACGCAAAACGCACGTTACGCAGCAGGATTCTAATCCTCCACGCGGGAAACAGAAGCCGGACACCGCCTACGCGATATACCAGATACAGGAATGGCAGCAACCCCAGGACGGCCGAAATACCGAACCAAGCAGCAACATGCAACAAGTCACCGCCAGCAGCAAGAACCAAGATAAGACCGAGCTGCTGCACTGCCACAGCCAAAAGATTAGCAACATTCCACAAATCCACGCGTTCGTAACCAGGCAGGACAGCGGCGTAAACAGCCCGCGGAATGGCAAGCAACAGGGCAATCGAGATCATCTGCAGCGCCTGGGCGGCGGAGGCTCGGTCCGTGACTTCGATCTGCAACCAGTGGTCTATCAGCCAAGGAGCAAATGCAACAACCAGCGCGCTGGAAGCTAAAAATGCAAGCCAAGATATGGCGCTGACCGTACCAACCAGATCTTTGACATAAAGCTGGTCGTTGTGCCGATGCGCCGCTACTTCGCGGGCTATAAACACCGACATGCCCATGTCTGAAATAGTTATGAAAAGAAAAGTTAATGTTACTGAGAAACCAATAATACCGAGAACTTCAGGACCAAGCTCGCTGAAAATCGTGCGCGTAGCAATCAGCGACAGAATTAACAGGATTCCCTGCGCGGAAAATCCGAAAATGATATTTCTTTTAATAAAGTATATCCTTCCTTCGAAGGCGCGGATGCTACGGTTTGATGATCAAACCTTGTCCTGTCGGCAACACCAGTATTGGCACATGGTGTTTAGCCGAAAACTGGTCGAACGCATCCTTTTGGAGCTCATGTCCCGCATGGCCATAATCATCCAATAATATTGTTGCCCCTGAGACCAACTTAGGCCAAAAGAATTCTGCTGCCGCGATCTCTGGATAAACGCAGTTCATGTCAATTGACAGATAGGCAATTCGACTGGACGATACTTCGGGCAATGTGTCTGGCACCGTACCTTTAACAATCTTTACATTCTTCATGTGTCCAAACGTACGATAAACCACGTCATAACAAGATCCATAAATATTGCCTACTTCATGGTGCTTCTGCTTCTCGGCGGGCATCAAATACTCATCGGCAAAACCTTCGAATGTGTCCAGCAGCCAGAATTGCTTATTCAAACTCTCAAAACCGACGTACTGCGTGACAATCTTGGATAAAAAACCCTTATTGACTCCACATTCTACAAAATCGCCGTCCAAAGAAACCCCTCTGGTTGCGGCCCAGCATGCCACATGGGCGCGCCATCGAATCGTATCGCTTATCGCCAAGCCTTGGCTGACAGCCGCATCATAAGCTTGTTTAAATCGATCATCGTTTACAAAATCGCATCGATGAGCGGTTATTAACTCATCTTCATCATACCGGGGCACCCACTTGAAGACTTTAATTTGTATTACCCTAAACAACCAATAAAGATGCAGAACCCATCCCGGTAATATCCTTTTAATAGCAGTTTTAATCTTCGCATTCATATCGATATATAACTAATTTCTACGCGATCAGGTAGCAGGCTCGGAGATAACGTTCCTGGTGTCAGGTCGCGAAATGTTTAACTTGAACCTCGTCGAAGTTTCTTTTTGCGCTGACCTTACGCGCTTTCATGACCCCGCCGTATGACGCAAAGAGCCTTTGAAATCTGATCGTCAACGAGTGGCTGCCGAGAAATCTCTCCAGACGGTCGAGCGCGCCATTTGTTATATGCACCGCCTGGTCCGGCGACTTACGAGCGACAAACTCCACGAGTTTATGGCCCATGTAAATTACCGCTCGTGGGATTGCTCCGAGCTGAGGTAAACGCGTACAAAAACCGCGACAGAAATGCTCCTCGATCTCAAACCCGCATCTTTGCAACAGGCGATGGATCGTTTTTGGTGTGTGTACACGTACATGATACTCAGGATCATCCTGGACGTTTGAATAATAGGGAACTGTCACGACTAAGGTGCCGTTTTTCTTGAGTACCCGATATACCTCTTCGAGAGCAGATACATCGAGAAACAAATGCTCAAGCACCTCATTAAGCACCGCTCCGTCGAAGAATTCGTCCTCAAACGGTGTCCGTTTTTCTATCGACTGGACGATCAAATTCGGGATATCTTGTTGTGGCGCGATATCAATTATGTGAATTTCCTTTCCCATGGAGGCCAGATATTTCCAGTCCCTGCCTCCCGTATCACCAACGATAAGAATCTTCCTCGCCTCCGCCAGATGACGGGCAGTATTTGTTGCCGAGATGTAGCTATCGGTAGATCTCAGCAATGGCTTGTCCTTCCAAAACCGCATGTTCCCTCCAGTATCCTTCAATACCGTGTCAATCCACTCGTATGTGGATACGTAGTCAGATTCTCACGAGCCGCAGGCACCTGCAAATGAATATTTAATTCTCTAAGAGATTCTTTTGAGCCATGCTGATGGCCAGTGAGTGATGTTCTCGGTAAGCTCGCTTTCATCGAACACCCATGGAGGTTGCTCGATAATGAATTGTGGATGTTTTTTGGCGAATTCGAGCGCTGCAACCGTCGGGTTGTCTTGCGCCCATTCCGACTTGCCACGCGGAACGTCGTAAAGGTCTTTCATGCTGCCATCGGTGGCGACGATATAAGAACCAACTGTTACCAGATTATGGTAGACCTCGAGCTCATCGAGCACGTGCTGTCGCGTATGGCAGGAATCCAGGATTACAAGCACAGTTTCTCCGGGCTTGACCAGCGAGGTGACTTTCGCGACCACGTTACGGTCAATCGAACTGCCTTCGATCAGGGTAATGAAGGAAAACAACTCGTGCGATTCGATGGCTTTGCGGTTGTGCGGCCGGATTTCGATGTCCACGCCGATCACGCGTCCCTTGCCCATGGCCTTGAACAGGCTGGCGTAAAAAATCAGCGAACCGCCGTGGGCCACGCCGGTTTCGATGATGACATCGGGCTTGACCCGGTAGACCACCTCCTGAACCCGTATCATGTCTTCCGGCAACTGGATGATGGGCCGCCCCATCCAGCTGAAGGTATATGGGTATTTCTGGTTCCAGCCAACTTTGAGCCACTGGTGCGAGATCTGCTCGAATGCCTCGCGCGAATAAAGCTCCAGTGTCCGCATGGCGCCGTTCTGCTCTATCGTGACCTGTTTTCGTTCTGTATCGATCGTCAGCTTCATGGCAATTACCCCAACGGTTTTTATGGGTGCACAGCGGATTTCATGTGTTCAATGGTCTGGGCGATGCCTTGCTTCAGTCCGTATCGCGGCCTGAACCCGACTTCATCACGTAACCGGCCGACATCGGCGATTAAGGCGTCCGGTTCACCGGCGGGTGCCGGCACAGCGCCCAAGCGCACGAGATCGCGCTTATTTAGATGATCAGCTATCGCATGGATAACTTCCTTAAGAGTGGTGGAAACACCCGAGGCGATGTTTACCGCGCCTTTCACTTCGCTTCCCAACAGTTCAACGAAAGCAGCCGCGACATCCGTGACATGCATGAAGTCACGCACCTGGTTCCCGTGCGTACAGCGCGCCGGCTCATTACGCAGCAATGAATTGATGACGGAGGGCACCAGGCGCGAAGGATATTCACCGGGCCCATAGAGAAAGAAAATCCTTCCCCAGGCGCTGGACAATCCCGTCTGCCGTGACCAGGCATCGAGCAGCACCTGCGTGCCATGCTTGCAAGCTCCGTAAAGAGTGGCCGGCCGGCAGGGGGTGAACAACTCGGAACAGTAATCGAATTTCCAGTCGTACTCGGCGCAACTACCTGCCATCACCGCGCGCTGACCGCCATGATCGGAAAATACCTGCATCAGATTAATGGTCGCCCTGACCCAGGCGAGATTCTCGGGTGCCGTCCAGTACTTACCGGTTACGGCATACCAGGAAAAATGCAACAGATGGGTCGGCCGAACTTTTCCGACCAGCGATGCGATTTCGCCCGGTTCCAACAGATTCGCGCGATGCCAGACGATATCCCGACTTGGCGTTTCCGGTGAACGTTGACTGCCTATGGCATGCACTTCGTAACCGGATTCGAGCAATCGGGGCAGGCTGTGACGTCCGACAAATCCGGTGGCGCCGGTGACCAGCACTCTTTTCATGCGGCGAAATCCGGATATTGGCGATCTTTATCGGAAATAACCCGTTCCATCACCGGCCACTCGATGCCGAAGGCAGGGTCGTCCCAGCGCGCGCCACGCGCAGACTCCGGGCGATAAAACGTGGAGATCTGGTAGAAGACCTCGGTGTAGTCCGTCAACGACTGAAATCCATGGGCGAAGCCGGGCGGCACATAAAGCATGCGCCGGTTGTCGGCGCTCAGCTCCACCACGATCCATTTCCTGAACGTGGGCGACTCCGGCCGTAAGTCGACGATCACGTCATAAATCGCACCACGGGTGCAACGCACGACCTTGGTTTCCTCATGCGGCTTGGCCTGATAATGCATGCCGCGCAGCGTTCCGCGTTTTTTGTTGAAGGAGATGCTGCACTGCGCGAGATCCGGATTCAAGCCATGCTTGGCGAACTCCTCGCGACACCAGCTGCGGGCGAAAAAGCCCCTTTCATCCGGCACCGGTTCGATATCGATAATGCAGGCACCGGCGAGCGCCGTTGGCGAAAACTTCACGCCATCACCTCGACGCGCGGGATGGGCACGACGAATTTTCCACGCCACTCGCGCACGTGCGACATCTGCTCGATAACCTCATCCTTGATGTTCCACGGCAGAATCAGGATATAGTCCGGGCGCGTCTGGCGGATACGGTCGGGCGCGTGGACCGATATGCGGGTACCCGGCAGGAACAGCCCCTGCTTGTGCGGGCTGAGATCCACGGTGTAATCCAGAAAATCGGTACGGATACCGCAGTAATTGAGCAGTGTGTTGCCCTTGGCCGGCGCGCCGTAGCCCACCACCGTTTTGCCCTCGCGCTTCGCCCGGATGAGAAAATCGAGCAGGTGGCGCTTGGTGTCACGGACGTTTTCCGAGAATTTTTCATAAGTGGCGAGCGCCGTCATGCCGGCGCCGATTTCCCGTTTTCTGAGCGATTCTACATTGGCGCTTTCCGCGGGTTTGTCATGCTCCGCATGCCGGGCATAAATGCGCAGCGACCCTCCGTGGGTCGGCAGTTCCTCGACATCGAACAGCGTCAGGCCGTGTTTCGCGAAAATCCTTTCAACGGTGACAAATGAAAAGTAGGAAAAGTGCTCATGATAGATGGTGTCGAACTGGTTGTTGGCCATCAACTGCAGAAGATGCGGGAATTCCATCGTGATCACGCCATCGCGCTTGAGCGCGATCTTCATGCCGGCGACAAAGTCATTCACGTCCGGCACATGCGCCAATACGTTGTTGCCCAACAGCAGGTCCGCCTGTTGTCCGGATGCCGCCAGCTCCCTGGCGGTTTTGACGCCGAAGAACTTTGTCTGCGTCGGTATGCCCGCGGCTCTCGCTGTCTGCGCGACATTCTCGGCCGGCTCGATACCCAGCACCGGGATGCCATGTTCCTTGAAATTCCGCAGCAGGTAACCATCGTTGCTGGCGATCTCGATGACCTGATGCGAGGCATTGAAGTCGAAACGGCGAATCATCAACTCGGTATAGGCCTTGGCATGCCTCAGCCAGGACTCTGAATACGACGAAAAATAGGCATATTCGCTGAATATCTGCTGCGGGCTTTCGAACTCTTCCAGTTGCACCAGGAAACAGGATCCGCACACGTAGGCGTGCAACGGATAGAACGGTTCCATGGCGTGATAATTTTCAGGCTTGATGAAGGCGTTCGACAATGGCGACATGCCCAGATCCACGAAACTATGCACAAGCGGCGTCTCACAGAATCGGCAGCGACCGGCGTGATGAAGGGTGGACGTGGATTTCATCCGTTCACCATCTTCTGATAACGCGAAATCTGTTCGAGCGTGAACCGGCGCATGTCCATTTTTTCCTGATGCGCCTTGTACCATGCCACCGTCCATTCCAGTGCCGGGCCCAGCGAAAGCTTCGGATGCCAATCCAGACGGGTCTTGACCTTGGCGCAATCGAGCTTGAGATAAGCGGCCTCGTGAGGCTGCGCGGAACCGTCGCGGGTCCAGCGCGCGCCTTCTCCCCACAGCGTCACAAGATGGTCCGCGATCCAGGAAACCGGCTTGGCGTCGGCTTCGTCCGGGCCGAAATTCCAGGCCTCCGCGTAACGACTCCTTTGCTCCCATAGCATCTCGATCAATTGCAGATAACCGCGTAACGGTTCCAAAACGAACTGCCAGGGGCGGATGGCATCCGGATGACGGATCGTCACAGGCTGTCCCTGTATGAAAGCGCGTACGATATCCGGCAGCAGGCGATCTTCGGCCCAGTCGCCCCCGCCGATCACGTTCCCCGCCCGGGCGCTTGCAATGGCCGCTTCGTGCCGGGTTGCATTCTTTTCATTGAAATAGGAATTACGGTATGCCGCCGTTACGAGTTCCGCGCAGCCCTTGCTGCTGGAATAGGGATCGTAACCGCCCATGGGTTCATCTTCGCGGTATCCCTGCATGCGTTCCCTGTTTTCATAGCACTTATCGCTGGTAACGATCAGGACGGCCCGCGTGCTGCCGGCATGACGCACGGCCTCCAATACGTTCACCGTGCCCATGACATTGGTGGCATAAGTCTCCACCGGATTGTGATAGGAATAACGCACCAGCGACTGCGCCGCCATGTGGATGACGATCTCCGGTTGATGTTCCTGCATTGTCGCCACGAGCTTCGGAAGATCACGGACATCGCCATGCAGGGAAGTCATGCCCTGCGATACCTTTCCCAACTCGAAAAGACTGGGCCTGGAAGGCGGATCAAGGGAATATCCGACGACCGTCGCGCCCAACTGCTGCAACCATAGGCAAAGCCACCCGCCCTTGAATCCGGTGTGACCGGTGACCAGCACCCGTTTGTTTTTCCAGAAACCGGGATTCACTACCAGGTCTTCCACGGTGCTTTGCCGGAGGCCCAGAGCTTCTCGAGATAATTCTTGTCACGCAGCGTGTCCATGGGGTGCCAGAAACCGGTGTGCGTGTAGGCGGAAAGACTATTCTCCCGCGCCAGCCTTTCCATGGGCTCACGTTCCCAGAACGTCTGGTCGCCTTCAATATAATCGATCACCTTCGGCGAAAGGACGAAAAATCCGCCGTTGATCCATCCGCCGTCGCCATGGGGTTTCTCGACGAAACCCGTCACCTTCCCCTGGGTGATATTCAGCGAACCGAAACGGCCGGGCGGCTGTACCGCCGTCACTGTCCCCAGCAATCCCTGTTTCCGGTGGTGTGCAATCAATGCCCGAACGTCCACGTTGCCCACCCCGTCGCCATAGGTCAGACAAAAATCCTCCCCGCCCAGATACGACTTTACCCGCTTGAGACGCCCGCCGGTCATGGTGTCGTCGCCGGTATCCACCAGCGTCACCCGCCATGGCTCCACGTTGTTCTGATGGACTTCCATGTGATTCCTGGACATATCAAACGTCACGTCGGACATGTGCAGAAAATAGTTGGCGAAATACTCCTTGATCTGATAGCCCAGGTATCCGCAGCAGATGATGAAATCGTTGATGCCGTGTGCGGAATAGATTTTCATGATATGCCACAGAACGGGCTTGCCGCCGATCTCGATCATGGGCTTCGGCTTCAGATGGGTCTCCTCGCTGAGGCGAGTACCCAGACCTCCGGCCAAGATGACAGCTTTCATTTAATACACCCCCTCAGTTAAGAATAATTTGGTGTCCGCCATGTTACACAGTCGCCATGACCGCTTCCTGATAACAGGACATCACTCGTTGACCATATGTATCCCAACCTCCCAGCAACTGCACACGCTGTAACGCCGCTTTTGCCATTTCGAGAAGTTGATCTGGATGGTGATAAAGTTGCAACAGACGATCACGGATTGCATCCGCATTGCGAATGGGAACGATAAAGCCTTCCACTCCGTCCGTAAAAAGGTCTTCGGCGCCTGTGTTATGTGTCGCTATCACAGGAATTCCGCAAGCCATTGCTTGAGCCTGAACCAAAGCCAAGCCCTCCTCAATCGAGGCAATCACAAATACAGAGGCTTGGCTGTAATACCGATGAAGCTCAGCACGAGGAATTTCACCAAAACATCTAAACTTGCCTTCATATTTTGCGAGAAATGGCTTGATCTCAGGTTGTACCGCTCCTATCAGCCATAACTCAAATTTTGGAAGCGGCAATGCACAGAGCGCTTCCAAAAGGTAAGGGATGCCTTTGCGCAAGCTCAATGCACCGACATAAATGACGCGAAACACGTCGTCAGACTTTGGCATAGGCCGAAACATGCGTAAATCAACGCCATAAGAGATCTTGCGCAGCTTCACTTCGGGAACACCTTGCTGAACAAAAGAACGATACACAAACGTTGACGGTACGAAAATCAAATCACATTCTTTATATTCTTGCAGCTCGCGGTCTACCAAGGCCCGATCTATTGATTGGTAAGGAATACCCCAACGCAGATACTCTTCCGCCAGGATTTCGTCTTGAAAAGTGATATGGGACGACCCTCGATCGCATACTGTTAAAGCACCATAATGTTCTTTGGCGATGCGGTGACTGCGTAGACCAAAGCTCGACAGACAATGAAACACGTCACAGGGTTCGAGACGGTTCGCCATCCATCTATCAAACGACTTAACTGTGAGTCGGTTCAGGTACCGCTCCAATCCATGAAGCCCCCAACGGCCAAGCAGCATTGTCGGTCCCATCAACCAAGGAAACGACCTTATCTTGTCCCGCGGCAAGCCATCGACTTTCCATCGAGGATAAGCAGTATAGAGTCGGCTCAACCAACCCACGCGCTGCATCTGCTGGGCCAGATCAAGGGTGTGAAAACGTCCCGCGCTTCCGATGCAGACTTTCATGGCTGCTTAGAAAAGCGCCTCACCAGTAAACGTGATGACATGAAGAAACACTTGTTTATACGCAACAGGACTGCATGCGGCGTTCCGCCCGCACGATCTCAAAGATGGATTCCCATTCACCCACGTGAAACGCCACGTGCTCGATCAGCCACGCCCAGAGGAACGGCACGAGATCGCGCAGGCCGCGCTTGGAATGACGCGTGCCACGCCACACGCTGTAAACGACGGGAACCACCAGGCAGGTATAAACCACGGTTTTGACGATGCGCAGCGTGGCCCAGGCGGCGATCCTCCCCATCGGCCATTTCTGCAGAAAGCGCCGGATCTGCGGGCTGCCTTGCCCTCGTCCCTTGCGAATCTGCCAGTATTCGGTGAACGAAGCCGGGGCGACGTGATCCACGGTGATGGTGAAATCGATCTTCTTTCTGGCGCCCAGATTTTTCAGGTTGGTGCCGAAAAAGCCGTCTTCGCCGGCGCAGATGGGCACGGCAAATCCCGTGGGGAACATCCCGGCCTTGATCGCGACTTCCCGACGACAGGAAAATCCCTCTGTCCATTCCATCCACGAAGGATCGCCGCTCTCTTCGGCCGCCGCCATCGCGTCGATATAGCGCGCGAACAGATCATCCGTATTGGCGACCTCAGCCTTGACCAGCACATAGTCGTATCCCTGCTCATAGCAGGATGCAAGGCGGCGCAGAAAATCCTTTCGCGGCCTGACATCTGCATTCAGGATCACCACGACGTCGCCCGTGGATTCCAGGATGCCCAGATTACGCGCGCCGCATCGCCCTTCGCGCCTGGCCGGCCGCACCAACCGCACACCCTTGGCTGCATATCGTCGGATAATCTCGGGCGTTGAATCGGTGGAATCGTCCACCACGATGATTTCCCTATCCGGGTGGTCAAGAGACGTCAGGGCATCCAGCGTCCCGGCGATATCGTTTTCCTCGTTATAGGTTGGGACAACGATACTGAATTTCATGAGGCCCCGACTACGGCCTCAAGGGCGCGGCGAAGCCCGGCGATATCCTCACGGAAGCCCCAGTGGCTCATTATTTCAACACTCCTTTGACCCATGATGCGCGCCTTCTCCGGGTTATCCACAACCGCGGCAAGCGCCGAACGCAGTCCTTCAATATCTCCCGCGCGGAATACTCGTCCGTTGATATCCGATTTGACGAGATCGGGAGCGCAACCGACTTCGTCGCTCACGATGACAGCGCGGCCGGCATTCATCACCTCGTTGACCACGAGTCCCCATGGCTCCTCCACCGAAGGCAGTACAAAGACATCGCACAGATCGTAGTAGGCGGGCAGCTCCGTCTGGTTTTTGAAGCCGAGAAACCGTATCGAACCCCAGCCAAGACGCACAGCGTGCGCCTCGAGTTCAGCGCGCAGTTCGCCATCGCCGATGAATAACAGATAGGGATGCGGCTCCCGACGGCCATCGGTCGATAGCCGGATATAGGCCTCCAGCAAATCACCGGGCCGTTTTCTTCCTATCATCTTGCTCGCGTAAAGAATAATCGGTCGCCCCGGCGCCAGGCCCAGCAAGGTCCGCAACTGCTCGCGATCCGGGCCAGCACTGGCGGCTTTCTCTTGAAAGAAGGCGTTGTCGACACTGTAAGGTACCGGGAACAGCCGTTCCGGCGCGGCACCATGGTGCAGATAATATTTCCGGTTGTGTTCCCCGATCGTGAGAAAGGCATCCACGTTAGCCACGAGATAGTGCATCAAAATACGTTTGAGCCCCTGCTTCACCCGGCTTTGCGTTGTCAGGTGCAGACCCGATTCTCCGCGCATCAATACCTTGACGCCCCGTCGCTTGGCGCTGGACACAGCACGAAGATGGCTCCAATAACCCCAGCCGTGAATCCACAAGGCATCGAAATTTCCCTTGCCAAGACGCCGCGCCAGTCCATGATTCAATGGCCGCCAGAATGAAAGACGGTCCGTGCGTCCAATGACTGGCAGAAATTCATGACGGTAGCCATCCAGCAGCGGGATGTCCCATTGCACCGCCTGGCCAAAACCTTCATCGTGGTATTCTCGAATCGAGAGATCGCTGCAATAGAAAACCGTAAGATCGATATCCGACTCCGCGCTGATCAGACGCAATAACGGCGCTTGATACTGGATCGGATGGCTCACCAGGTAGGCAAGCCGCCATTTTTTGCTCATAACGACGTGCCGGGTTGGCGCTCCGCTTCCACCATCAGGCGCACGACTTCGCGCATTTTATGCTGCGCCTGCCAACCCAGCTTGGCCCGCGCCTTGGCAGGATTGCCGCGGCCTGCCGCCAGATCCGTGGGGCGCAACAAACCGGGGTCCAGCACCACATGATCGCGCCAGCTGAGTCCGACGGCAGAAAAAGCCGTATCGACGAATTCTTCGAGGCTGTGGCTCTCGCCCGTCGCGATAACATAGTCCTCGGGTTTTTCCTGCTGCAGCATGCGCCACATGGCATCGACATATTCCGGCGCCCAGCCCCAGTCGCGCCGGATGGAAATATTACCGAGCCGCAGTTTGTCCTTGCTGCCAGCAGCGATACGGCAGGAGGCAGCGACGATCTTTTTCGTCACGAAACGTTCCGGCCGCAGCGGCGATTCGTGGTTGAACAAAATGCCGGAACAGGCGTAGAGACCATACGCTTCGCGGTAATTCGCCACTTCCCAGAAGGCCGCGGATTTGGCCACGGCGTAGGGACTGCGCGGCGCGAACGGTGTGGCTTCGTCCGCCACGTCATTGATGTCCCCGAAGCATTCGCTGGAACCAGCATTGTAAAAACGGATCGGGCGGCCGGCGAAACGGATGGCTTCGAGGAAATTGAGCGTTCCCACACTGATGCTTTCAAGCGTTTCGACCGGCTGCTGGAACGAAAGACCTACGGAACTCTGACCGGCGAGGTTATAGACCTCGTCAGGTTGGATCTTCATCAGCGCCTGCAATACACTGCGAAAATCGTTGACGGCCACCGATTCGAGATTCACTTTTTCGAGAATCCCGAGGCGCACGAGATTGCGAAACGATGACATCTGCGCATCGCGCGATGAGCCGTGCACCGCATAGCCCTTATCGAGCAGCAGCCTTGCCAAATAAGCGCCATCCTGTCCGGAAACACCGCAAATTAATGCTTTCTTCATTGTTTGTCCTCGCGCATTTTCCTCACTGGGAGACCCGCAGCACAATGTCACTCAACCTTTTTACAAAATTTCCATAGGAGAAGTAATCAACTCCTTTAGGAATCTGCCTTTCTGTAGCCAATGCCCGCAGAATTCCCGCTTCGAGTTCTGCACGATCGTCGGGATTTACCACGATACCGAGTTCTCCGTTCCGCACGGCTTCCCGGCTGCCATCCAGTTTGCTGGCTACGACGGGAATGCCACACGCCATCGCCTCAAGAAATACAAACCCAAACCCCTCTCCTCGGCCAGGCATGACATACGCGTCGGCAAGCCGGTAGTGATCAGCCTTTTCGGACTCAGGAATCAGCCCAGTAAATACGACACTCCCGGTGATACCCAGCGCCGACACTTCTTTTTCGAGTCTGCTGCGATCGGTTCCGTCCCCAACAATAAGATAAACAAGGTTGGGGTAACGCTTGAGCAGTGACGGGAAGAGCTCCAGAATCTCGTCAATTCCCTTGTAACGCTCATCCCGCGACAGCCGCCCCAGAGTCATGAGCACTACTTTATCTGTCAACCCGTAGCGCTGCAGCAAAACAGGATTCTTCACACCCATTCCATACTGAGCAAGATCAATTGCATTCGGCAAAATATGAACGCAACTGGCACGTAAAGGCGCCCACTTGCAGAACTTTTCGCGTGTATGTTCGCTAATCGAAATCACCGCCTTCACGCACCTCAAGAGGATATTGACGAATTTGCTTCCGTGAGGCTGCCACGCATCTATTCCATATATAAGCAACACGATCGGGGTTCTCAGCCACAGTTTCATCAGCGACGCGACAGGAAGCAAATTGATGTGGCTGCACACAATGAGATCGTATCTGCCGCGTGCTGCGCGCGCAGCCTCGAACGCATAACGCCATTTCCCGGAAAGACCCGATAACACATAGCGCAGCTTCGACGGCAGCGGCCCAGGTTCATACGGCATCAATCTCGGCAATGCGACGACTTCGCAGCATTCCGGCATTGCGCACAGTGCCGAAATGAAGTCCCGGTTGTATTTGGCGATACCGCCATGCCCCCCAAAGGCCTCAGTCGTCAACATTAGTATCCTCATTAGACTCGGCAGAATGAAGCGTATGCCTCATGCGCCCAACCGCGCAGGCCACGCTCGCGACTCCGCCGGCTGTTTCCCTGCATGAGCCATTCGCGTACCGGTACGGAAAATCCGGTCTTGCGGCGGTTCAGGATTTGCGTCGGTAGCGGCTGACGCGGCGAACGCGCCATGTCTTGCTTGTCGGGGAACGTTTCTGTCAGCAGCGGCGCCAAACGCCGCATCAGTTCCACGTCCACCAGCGGCACACGTATCTCCAGTGAATGGGCCATGCCGGCCCAGTCCGCGTCGCGCAACAACTGGTTGCGCATGTACCAGGTCATCTCGAGCGCGGAAACTCTGACCCGATCGCCGGCGGCGCCATGAATGGTTTCTTCCAGCCGCATCAGTGGCTGCAATTCCTGCCAGCCTTCACGCGTAATCCTGTCGCCCAGAATTTCCGGCAGCTCCCATGGCATGAAAAAACCGCGGCGCAATAAATAAGCGCCGCCATAGGTGCCACCGTATTCCAGCAGCCCCCCGTATTTGGGCGAAGTGAATCGCCTCAGTAACGGCGCCGATATTCGGCGAAACAGCCTGCCGACGGCCGGGAAGGACCGGAATGGCGATAACAGCCTGACCATCCCCGGGATCTGGCGGAAGGATGGATAGCCACCAAAAAGCTCATCGCCGCCGAGACCCGAAATCGCCACTTTCAACCCTGACTCCGCGGCCACTTTGCTGATGAAGTACGTATTTACGCCGTCAATCGTCGGCTGATCCATGGCACTGAACAGACGTTCGCGCTCGTTCTGAAAATTCTCGCGCGATACCCATCGTGTGTGGTGCGATGTCCGGCAATGTCGGGCAGACATCTCCGCGAGGATCGTTTCATCGTTATCGGTGTCGCGATACTCGTTAAAACCAAGCGTAACGGTATGCAAGGAAGTATCGCTGGATTCAGCCGCGAGCGCCGTCAGTGTCGCCGAATCGAGGCCGGCGGACAGAAACACGCCGACCGGAACATCCGCCACTAAATGGTGCTGTACACTGTCGAGCAGCGCGGCGCGCAAATGATTTCCACGATCCACGGGATTACCGGCATCGCCGATCGACAATGTTTCGGCAACGTTGAAGAAAGACACCGGCCGGCGATCACCGGACCCGTTTACCCATAAGGTGGAACCCGCCGGTACGGCACGGATTCCCTTATAAAGGGTATACGGCTCGGGAACGCTGCCCCACAGAAAAAAACCAACCTGTCCGGCTGGTTCGGGCGCCCGATCAACGGCGGAGCTTCGGAGCAAGGCCTTGACCTGGGAGGCGAACCGCAGGGTGTTTCCGTTATCCGCGTAGTACAGCGGCTTGATGCCGAGGGGATCGCGGGCCAGCAGCAGCCCTTTTTTGTTCTCGTCCCAGACGGCAAAGGCGTACATGCCGCGCAACAAACGTACCATCTCCACGCCGTGTTCGGCATAGAGATAAAGCAGCACCTCCGTATCGCTCTGCGACTGGAAGCGATAGCCTCGCTTCTCCAGCCCGATGCGCAAGTGTTTATAGTTGTAAATCTCTCCATTGAACACGATGCGGAATTTGCCGTCACGGCTGGCCATGGGCTGCGCGCCCGAATCGCCGAGATCGATGATCGCCAGCCGCCGATGGGCCAAGCCCACGCGCCCGCCATCGGCAATCCAGAAACCGGCTCCGTCCGGACCGCGCGCCGCCATGGCATCGCGAATTTTCAACAGCTCATCGCGGTTGACCGGCGCGTCGGTTTGACGGTAGGTCAGGATACCGGCAATGCCGCACATGAAAAGCTTGTGTACCGGAAACAACGAGAGGCTGTCCCAAAATCAGCGTCTGGACAGAAAATGACTTCCAACATATCGAAATTTTTAAAGCAGTCCTCTGAAATACTGGATGGTCTTTGCCAGACCATCCTCCAGCTTTACCGCCGGCTGCCACCCAAGCTTTTCATGAGCCAGCTTGATATCCGGACAACGTTGCAACGGGTCATCGCTCGGCAGTGGCTTGAAAACAAGTTTTGATTTCGAGCCGGTCAGGGCAATCACCTTTTCCGCCAGCTCGCGTATGGTGAACTCGCCCGGGTTTCCGAGGTTCACGGGTCCGGTGAAATCATCCGCTGTATTCATCAACCGGATGAATCCCTCGATCAGATCATCCACGTAACAGAACGAGCGCGTTTGTTTGCCGTCGCCATAAATCGTGATCGGCTCTTCCTTGAGTGCCTGTACAATAAAGTTAGAGACGACACGTCCGTCGTGCGGATGCATGTGCGGCCCATAGGTGTTGAATATCCGCGCGACCTTGATGCGGAGATTATGCTGACGGCGGTAGTCGAAGAACAGCGTCTCGGCGCAGCGCTTGCCTTCGTCGTAACATGAACGCAGGCCAACCGGATTGACGTGCCCCCAGTAATCTTCGCGCTGCGGATGCACCTTGGGGTCGCCGTAAACCTCACTGGTCGAAGCCTGAAAGATCTTGGCCTTGATGCGCTTGGCCAGGCCCAGCATGTTGATCGCCCCGTGCACGCTGGTCTTGGTTGTCTGCACCGGATCGTGCTGGTAATGAATCGGCGAGGCCGGGCACGCCAGGTTATATATCTCGTCAACTTCGACATAAAGCGGAAAGGTGACGTCGTGGCGCAGCACTTCGAAATGCGGATTTCCCATCAGGTGCACAATGTTATCTTTAGAGCCGGTGAAGAAATTGTCCACACACATCACATCGTGACCATCGGCGAGCAGGCGCTCACACAGGTGTGAGCCCAAAAAACCGGCGCCGCCGGTAACGAGGATGCGTTTTCGGATCGGATTTCTCATTATTATATTTTAGGCGGCCTTGAGAACGTTTTTCAGGTAATCCGCGTAGGCCTTTGTAATGCCTTCGCGGAAACTGGTTTTAGCCTGCCAGCCCAGCGCCTGAAAACGCGATACATCCAGCAGTTTCCGGGGCGTGCCATCGGGCTTTGAGCTGTCGAAAACGAGCTTGCCGCGGAACCCGACAATCTCGGCAATCAGTTCCGCCAGTTCACGGATAGTGATTTCCCTGCCCACGCCGATATTAATGAATTCGCCGATATCGGCGGCGCTGCATCGCTCCATCAGAAACACGCAGGCATCGGCCAGGTCGTCACTGTATAGAAATTCACGTTTCGGGGCACCGCTGCCCCACACCACCACTTCCTTGTCGCCCTGCACCTTGGCCTCGTGCATCCGGCGGATCAGCGCCGGCAGCACGTGTGAATTTTTCAAATCGTAGTTGTCGCCCGGCCCGTAGAGATTGGTCGGCATGGCACTCATGAAATTGGTGCCGTACTGGCGGTTATACGCGCCGCACATCTTGATGCCGGCGATTTTGGCGATGGCATAGGGTTCATTGGTCGGTTCGAGCAAGCCTGTGAGCAGGTGTTCCTCTTTCATCGGCTGGGGCGCGAGCTTGGGATAGATGCAGCTCGATCCGAGAAACAGAAGTTTTTTCACTCCATGCCGGTAGGACGCATGGATGAGGTTGGATTCGATCATCAGGTTCTGATAGATGAAATCGGCGCGATAAGTGTTGTTCGCGTAAATTCCGCCAACCTTCGCCGCGGCGATAAACACGAACTGCGGCTTTTCATTCTCGAAGAATTCATTCACCGCTCGCTGATCGGTCAGATCGAGTTCGGCATGCGTACGCCGGATAATATCGGAGTATCCCCCCGCCTGCATCCGGCGGACAATCGCGGAACCCACCAAACCGCGATGACCGGCGACATAAACTTTTCTATCCGGCCTCATGGTCTATTCATGATAATCGTAGGTGGAATAGCCGTGCCGCTTGACCAGCTCGTCACGCTCCGCCGCCTTCAGGTCCTCGCGCACCATCTCCTCCACCAGCTGGCGGAATTTCACCTTGGGCTTCCAGCCGAGTTTCTTTTTCGCTTTGGTCGGATCACCCAACAGGGTCTCGACTTCCGCCGGGCGGAAATAACGCGGGTCGACCCGCACGACCACCTGGCCCTGGCGCGGACCGCCCTTGTCCTTGCCGTCGAAGGTACGGAGCACTCCCGTTTCCTTCAGCCGCTTGCCGCGCCAATCGATTTCCATGCCGAGCGCCTTGGCCGCGGCATTGACAAAGTCGCGCACGCTGTACTGCTCGCCCGAAGCGATGACAAAGTCTTCCGGCTTGTCCTGTTGCAGCATCAACCACTGTGCCTCGACGTAATCCCGGGCGTGCCCCCAGTCGCGTTTGGAATCGAGATTGCCCAGATACAGACAGTCCTGAAGTCCCAAACGAATTCGCGCCAACGCGCGGGTAATTTTGCGAGTCACAAAGGTCTCGCCGCGAACCGGCGACTCGTGATTGAACAGAATGCCGTTACAGGCGTACATGCCGTAGGATTCACGGTAGTTCACCACGATCCAGTAGGCGTAGAGCTTGGCGACCGCATAAGGCGAACGCGGGTAGAACGGCGTGGTTTCCCGCTGCGGAATTTCCTGGACCTTGCCATAGAGCTCCGAAGTTGATGCCTGATAGAAACGTGTTTTTTTCTCCAGCCCCAAAATGCGAATGGCCTCCAGCAGACGCAGAGCGCCAAGCGCGTCCGAATCCGCCGTGTATTCCGGCTCCTCAAATGACACCGCGACGTGGCTCTGCGCGGCAAGGTTATAGATCTCTGTCGGCTGTACCTGCTGCACGATGCGGGTCAGGCTGCTCGAGTCGGTCATATCGCCGTAATGCAGCACGAACCGGCGTTTCTTTTCATGCGGGTCCTGGTACAGATGATCGATGCGGTCGGTGTTGAACAGCGAGGTCCGGCGCTTGATGCCGTGCACCTCGTAACCTTTTTTCAGCAGAAATTCGGCGAGGTAAGCCCCGTCCTGCCCGGTGATACCCGTGATAAGCGCTCTTTTTACCATATTCATTTAGCCCGGTTGTATTTGTCTTCGAATCGCACGATATCATCCTCGCCGAGATAGCTTCCGGATTGCACCTCGACGATTTCGAGCGGTATGTTGCCTGGATTTTCCAGCCGGTGCGTCGTGCCCAGCGGAATATAGGTGGACTGGTTTTCCGTGAGCATGAAAACCTCCTCCCCCTTCGTCACCCGTGCCGTTCCCTTGACCACGATCCAGTGCTCGGCACGATGGTGATGCATCTGCAACGACAACGCCGCGCCGGGTTTGACCATCAGGCGTTTCACCTGAAAGCGCTGTCCGGCGTCTATTCCTTCGTAATATCCCCACGGGCGGTATACCCGACGATGCGTCTGATACTCGCTGCGCTTCTCCCGCTTGAGGCGGTTGACGATCTCTTTTACGTTCTGCGCATGATTTTTGTGGACCACCAACACGGCGTCCGGGGTTTCCACGACAATAATGTTATCAAGTCCCACCGCCGCGAGAAACCGGTGCTGGGAAATCAACAGCGCGTTCCGCGTTTCATGCGCATAAACGTCGCCTTGAACGACGTTTCCCTGTTCGTCCCTTACCGAGGCTTCCCATAAAGACGACCAGGCGCCGATATCGGACCAGCCGGCATTCAACGACACCACGGCGGCACGGTCAGTTTCCTCCATGACAGCGTAATCGATTGAGTTGGAGACGCAGCTGCCGAACGCCTGGGCATTGACCCGGTAGAAATCGCCATCGTGCCCGCCCTGTTCGTATGCCGTTTTGCACGCCTCGAGCATGGCCGGGTGAAATCGTTTCAGTTCGTCGAGCCAGGCGGTAGCGGACATCATGAACATGCCGCTGTTCCATAAATATTCGCCCGACTTCACATAGCGACCCGCGGTCTGTGCGTCCGGTTTTTCCACGAAGGCTGCCACCTCGTGACCGTCACCTTTCTTGATATACCCATATCCGGTTTCCGGAGCCGTGGGTACTATGCCGAACGTCACCAGGCGTCCTTTCTCCGCCAGGAGGGCGCCGGCTCTGATCGCTGAATGAAATTCACCGACATCCTGTATGACGTGGTCGGCCGGCATCACCAGCATCAATGCATCGTCCGGCGAAGTCTTCTGAAGCGCGAGCGCCGCCAATGTCAGCGCCGGCGCGGTATTGCGCCCCACCGGTTCCAATATGATCTCAGCCGGTATTTTATTCAGCTGGCGCAACTGCTCGGCGATCAGAAAACGATGTTCCTCGTTGCACACCAGCAGGCAGTTGGCGACATGCTCCATACCATCCAGACGCGAAACCGTCTGCTGCAACAATGTCCGTTCGCCCATAAGACTGAGCAGCTGTTTGGGATACTGCTCGCGTGACAGCGGCCAAAGGCGCGTTCCCGAACCGCCCGAGAGAATGACTGGATTGATTTTCATGAATGGCTCGACGACCTTATTCAATACCAAGTCTGAAGAAACAACTCAGGAAACGCGGTGGTAGGATTTATACCACTCCACAAAATGGGCCACGCCCTGTTCAACAGTCGTGCGTGGCCGGAAACCCACGCCATTTTCGAGATCTTCAACATTGGCGGATGTCGCCGGCACGTCCCCCTCTTGCATCGGCAACATTTGAAGTTTTGCCTTTTTTCCCAGGCATTTTTCCAGAACCTCGATATAGCGCATCAACTCCACCGGCTGGTTGTTGCCTATATTATAGATGCGGTACCGGGCATAACTCGTGGCTGAATCAGGGGTCTTGCCCGACCAATCCGGATTGGGTGAAGCCGGGCGATCTATCACGCGGACAACCCCCTCGACAATATCGTCGATATAGGTGAAATCGCGAATCATTTTCCCGTGGTTGAAGACGGGGATCGGATCGCCTTCCAGGATTCCTTTGGTAAATTTAAACAGCGCCATGTCCGGACGACCCCATGGCCCGTAAACCGTAAAGAATCGCAAACCGGTACAGGGCAGATTGTAAAGATGGGAATAACAATGCGCCATTAACTCATTGGCCTTCTTGGTGGCGGCATAAAGCGATACCGGATGATCGACATTGTCATGTTCGGAAAATGGCAGTTTGGTATTGGCCCCGTAAACCGAGCTTGAGGAAGCGAACACCAGATGCTTCACGCCGCTGTGCCGGCATCCCTCGAGAATATTGCCGAATCCGACCAGGTTGGAATCGATGTAGGATTGGGGATTGGTGATCGAATACCTTACCCCTGCCTGCGCCGCCAGATGCATTACGGCGTCGAACTTTTGTTTTTGGAAAAGCTCCGCCATGGCTTCCCGATCGATGATATCGAGCTTCTGGAATTCGAAATGGCGATGGTCCTTTATGCGCTGGAGGCGCGCTTCCTTCAGCCGGACATCGTAATAATCGTTCATATTATCGATGCCGCACACTGAATCGCCCCGCTCCAGCAACTTGAGCGCGAGTGTTGAACCGATAAAACCGGCAACCCCTGTGACAAGTATTTTCATTTTCTGTGAATTTCTATGTTAAAGCCTGTATTTTGACACGCTACCGCCATGCAGAACATATTGTTCCACACCCTTGTGGCACCCGGTCCCGGCGCAAGCCGGGATCGCCTAATACTTGGTCAGTCTAAAACTACTCAAGCCGCAAAATATCCGGAACCAGCACGCGTTCCTTGTCGATTTCCTTGATTAATTGCGCGTAGCTGACCAGGGGTGAATTCAGTTCAGTCAGCACGCAGACATCATAGGGTCCGGCCTGCTCGAAATTCCGCCATACCGGTAATCCGGCGAACCGGCGTCGCTCGGTATGGGGGTCAAGGATCCCGACGATCTGAACGTCGCGTTCCTGCGCCCGCAGCGTGGCGATTTCGGAAAGGTCCGACATGCCGTACAACAAAATCCTGCGCCAGCCCTGCGCCTCGCATTTCTGAAAAACATCCATGCAGGAATCGCCGGCCTTGCGGTAAAAGGCAAAAGACGAGGACAGGTATTTCGCGGTGAGCCGGCTTTTTTCGGCAAAGCCTTTGGGCGTTACGTAGTAAAGGTAGCGATTAGCCGGGGCCTCGCTGATCTTGATGAACCCCTTGCGGATACAGCGCTTGAGATAGGAATTGGCCAGCCCCAGGGCAATGCCCATGTCGCTGGCGAGATGGCGCTGACTGACGTTGCTTTGCTTGCCGACCGCGTCCAGCAGCTCCAAAACCAGCGCTTCTTCCCTGTCGGCTCTTGTGTTCATGATATGAACACTATAACCCCTCTTGCCATCCGGTCAAGAATTATTGACCCGGCGCGCTTGCTCTTGAACACGGGCCGCCGTCACGGCTATCCCTGGCAGCAACGATGGCGGGAGTTGCGGGTTAAGAGGATAAACAACCGATCGGATGACTTAAAAGATGTCGTGTCGCCTCAATAATCGCCGGCCTCAGGCCGGTTCGATCGAGGCGGTATCGACAGTAGTGCGGGCGTCACGGCCGAGGATATCGAGCAGCACGGTGACGCGGTCACGGCCGCTGGCCGCCTGAAAGATCCCCTCATATCCGGCAAAACTGCCTTGGGTGATCCGCACCCGGCTTCCTGGCTTGTATTCATCGATCGGGAGAATCTGGATACCCTGCATGTCCTCCCGCGACCGCAGCGCTGCCATCAGACTGTCCGGCACCCGCGCCGCCTCACGACCGAAACGCACAATGGAAACCACACCGAGCGTGGAGCGAATCGGCCCCCAGTTGTCGGTCTGGCTGCTCAGGCTGATAAAAAGGTAGCGGGGAAACATCGGGGCGATGACAGAGACACGCTTCCCCTGGCGTCGCCGCGCATCGCGCATGACCGGCAGATAGGTTTCGTAACCCTGGCGGGCGAGATTTTCCCGGGCAACGGTTTCCTGCCGTGGTTTGCAATAAACCAGATACCAGTGGCGGGAAGCCGTGTCGCGGTTCGTCTCGTTCAACGTCGGATCAAAGCCTCCATACCTGTACGCCGGCGGAAGCCAATGCCTTGACGTCAAAACGCGATTTGACGTCGATGAAACTGCCGCCCTTTTCGAGTTTCTTGAGCATTTCGTCCATTCCTTTTTCAAGAAACTCCTTGTGCGCCACCGCCGCCACAATCGCCTTGGCCTTCGGCAATTTCTCCCAGGGATGCAGCTCCAGTCCATATTCATGCCGCGCTTCCTCTGCGTCGGCCACGGGATCATGAACCCAGACATTCACTCCGTAGGTTTTGAGCTCGTTCACCACGTCAACCACGCGGGTGTTGCGGGAATCGGGACAGTCCTCCTTGAAGGTAATACCCAGCACGATCACGTGACTCCCGTTAACCGAGTGTCCCGCCTGAATGATCTGCTTGATGGTCTGCTCGGCCACGTATTTGCCCATGCTGTCGTTGATGCGCCGGCCGGCGAGTATGACCTCCGGGTGGTAACCCATGCGCTCCGCTTTCTGGGTCAGATAATAAGGATCGACTCCGATGCAGTGGCCGCCCACCAGGCCGGGTCGGAACGGCAGGAAGTTCCACTTGGTGCCGGCCGCTTCGAGCACTTCCAGCGTGTCGATGCCCAGCTTGTGAAAAATGATGGCTAGTTCATTCATTAGCGCGATATTGAGATCGCGCTGGGTATTCTCGATGACCTTGGCCGCCTCGGCCGCCTTGATGCTGGAGGTACGGCAGACACCGGCCTTGACGACGAGCTCATACAATTGCGCGACGGCTTCGAGAGTTGCTGCATCGTCCCCGGAAACCACTTTGGTAATGGTGGTCAACGTATGCTCATGATCGCCCGGGTTGATTCGCTCCGGCGAATAACCGACGTGGAAATCCTTTTTCCAGCGCATCCCGGAGCCTTTTTCCAGAACCGGGATACAGACCTCTTCCGTGGCGCCGGGATAGACCGTGGATTCGAAAATGATAATCGAGCCTTTCTTCATGTGCCGCGAGAGAGCTTCGCAGGCGGAGCGCAGCGGCGAGAAATCGGGCTGATGTGCGTCGTCCACCGGCGTGGGCACGGCCACAATGATGAAATCCGCCTGGGCGAGTTCGCGCGGATCGCTCGTGTATTTCAGCCGGGTGGCGGCACGCAGATCGCTCTCGAGCACTCCGCCGGTCGGGTCCTGGCCGCGCCGGTAGTGGGCCAGCTTGGCCTCGCTCAGGTCGTAACCGATCGCCGCCAGGCGCTTTCCGAATTCCACCGCCAGCGGCAAACCGACATAGCCGAGTCCCACGACGGCAACCGTTTTATTTTCCAACGATAATTTTTGCATGCGTTCTTGCGTAGCTCGATGTAATGATATTGAAAAAACCGTTTACGGACCGGAGACGGAGCCTTCTTTTTTGGCCAGACACGCCATGTACCGCCCCACCCCTTCCTCAACGGTCAGAAAGGCCTTCTTATAACCCGCACGGCGCAGTGCCGCGATATCCGCCTGCGTGAAACTTTGATACTTGCCTTTTAACGCGTCGGGGAAATTGATATAGGTAATCTGACCCTCTTTTTGCAGGCTTTTCAGGTCCGCGGACACTTTGCCGGACATCTGCCGAAAACTGTTGATGACCGCCGCCGCCACGTCATTAAAGGTCTGCGCCCGGCCGGTGCCGACGTTGAAGATTCCGCTCTTCTGCGGACGATCCAGGAAGTACAGGTTTACCGCCGCCACGTCCTCCACCGAGATGAAATCGCGCCGCTGTTCGCCGTTACCGTAACCATCGCAGCCTTCAAACAGCTTTACCTTGCTGGATTCGCGGTACTGGTTGAAATGATGGAATGCCACCGAGGCCATGCGGCCCTTGTGCTGTTCGCGGTCGCCATAGACATTGAAATAACGGAACCCGACGATCTGCGCCGTACGTTTCGGAAACAGGCGGCGCACATATTGATCGAACAGCCACTTGGAGTAGCCGTACACGTTGAGCGGTCCCTCGCACTCGCGCGACTCGCGGAAGACCTTGCCGGTGCCGTAAACCGCCGCCGACGACGCATACAAATAAGGAATGCGTTTGGCCTGGCAATAATGCAGCAAGGCCTTGGAGTATTCGTAATTGTTACCCATCATGAAGACGCCGTTATGCTCCATGGTGTCGGAACAGGCGCCTTCATGCAGGATCGCCTTGAACTTCTTCTTGAACTCCCCGTTGTTGACCCGCTCGAGAAAATCGCGTTTGTCGAGATAATCCGCGATTTCGCAATCCACAAGATTTTTGAATTTATCGCCGTGTTCCAGATCGTCCACGACGAGAATATCCTTTTCACCACGATCATTGAGCGCCTTGACCAGATTGGCGCCGATAAAGCCCGCTCCACCCGTGACGACGTACATCATCCCTCCAGTTCGTGCATGATTTCTGCGGGGCTCGCCGTCGCCGCGCCCAGCTTGCCAACGACAATGCCGGCGGCGATGTTGGCCAGATGCACCGCGTCTTCCAGCCCGCTTCCGACAGCCCAGGCGCAACCGATGGCCGCGATCACCGTATCGCCGGCGCCGGTCACGTCGAACACTTCCCGAGCGCGCGCCTTAGTGTGCAATACTTGTCCGCCTCGTTGCACAAGACTCATGCCGTCCTCGCCGCGCGTCACCAGAATCCCGCCCAAGTCCAGATCCTGGATCAACTTCGTGGCTCGGCGCTCGAGATCGGCGTCGTCACGGAAACGGCCGACCACCTGCTCGAACTCTTTGCGGTTCGGCGTGATCAGGTTCGCGCCGCGATAACCACTGTAGTCATCGCCTTTGGGATCAATCACTACCGGGCGGGATGCGGCGCGCGCGGCCTGGATCATTTCCTGAATGTATCCCAGACCGCCCTTGCCGTAATCCGAGATGATCACGGCGTCGTATTCCGGAAGATGTTTGAGATAGCCGTCGAGCAGCTTCACGCGCGCGTCTTTGCTCGCGGGGCAATCGAAATCGATGCGCAGCATTTGCTGGTGCAGATGCTTGGAGATAACACGCAACTTGACGATGGTATTCAGCAACTTGTCCCGCTCGAGACGACAGCGAATATCCTCTTCACCCAGAAGACGCTCAAGGCTGTCGGCTTCACGGTCGTCGCCACTAATGGAAAACAGGGTGCACTTCGCGCCCAGCTTCCGCACGCTGCGCGCCACATTCGCGGCGCCGCCGGGAAGTTCCTTAACTTCCTTCACCGCCACCACGGGCACCGGCGCCTCGGGCGAGATGCGCTCGACGTCGCCGTACCAGTACCGGTCCAGCATGGCGTCCCCGACCACCAGTACTTTGGCGCGGGCGATTTTCTCAAGGAGTTGCGGCAACACTTTGTTTATTTATCCTGGTCTGAAGGCGCGTTTCGGGATGCGCCGGACGTCGCTGGCCGCTATTATCCGGGCATTTCCCGTTACTGTCGATTGGCGACCCATCCGGAGGATTTATCCAGCCTGAATTTCGCGATTGATCGCTGCCAGTACCGCCACCGGGTCCGCCGCCCGCGTGATCGGCCGTCCAATCACCAGATAATCGGAACCCTCGGCCACGGCATCGGCCGGCGTGCGCGTGCGGCTCTGATCGTCGGCGGCGACACCGGCCGGCCGCACACCGGGCGTCACCAGGAGAAAATCCTTGCCGAAACGTCGGCGTAATTGGGCCGTCTCCTGCGGTGAGCAGACGACGCCGTCCAGACCGGTAGCCTCGGCGAGTCCCGCCAATCGCTCCACGTGATGTCCAATACCGTCCCGCTCCCACCCCAGGTCGGCGACATCGTCTCCGCTGTGGCTCGTCAGCAGCGTCACGCCGATCAGCAGCGGGCGGCGGGCCAGACGGTCAACCGCCTCGCGCGCCGCCAGCAACATTTTTTTTCCGCCCAGGACATGCACATTCAGCATCCAGACGCCCAGGCTGGCCGCCTGGGTGCAGGCGCGCGCCACGGTCGTCGGGATATCGTGATATTTGAGATCGAGAAACACATCGAATCCGCGCGACACGAGATTTTCCACCACCTTGGGGCCGGCCGCCGTGAAAAGCTCCATCCCGACCTTCAGGCGGCAGTGCGTGGGTGAAAGCCGCTCGGCAAACGTCTGTGCGGTATGAGCGTCGGGAAAATCGAGGGCGACAATGACACGCGGATTTTCCATTCACTCCTCCCGCACCGGTTTGATGGTATTCCAGCGGTTGCAGCCGGGACACAACCAGTGCAATGCCTTACCCTTGAAGCCGCACTGACCGCAGGCATAACCGAGATGCTGCGCGCGCAGATCCTCGATAATGCCTTTCAGCAGCAGCAGATCGTTTCGTCCGGAGTCGGGCGCCTTGACCAGATTCAGCTCCAGCAGCTTGTGCAGGCCGTGCACATTGGGCGTTCGTCGCAGCCAGTCCACGATGAATTTTTCCGCCGCCGGCACGCCATCGCGATTGCTGATGACGTCAGCGAAAGCCAGGGCCAGCGATACCCCGCCGTGACGCTGTAGCGAAGCCCGGAAATAATCATAGAGCCCCTGCTCATCGTTCAACTGCTTGAATCCGGCGGCGATACGCCCGGCTACCTCGCCGAGGTAATGCATGTCCTGTTCCTCGATTCGGCACCAGTCATCGATCGCCTCACGGTACTTGCCTTCCTGCGCCGCGATATCGCCGAGCAGCATGCTGGCGCGCACGCACTTGTCATCGGCGGCAAACGCGCGCTTCAGATGCTCGCGGGCGCCGGAAGAGTTCTTTCGCGCGTAGTCCTGATCCGCCAGTTCGCAGTGAAAATGCGCGATCATCTCATCCATGTTTTTGCCGGACACGCGCGCCAGCTTGCGGGTGATGGAGATCGCCTTTTCCCAGTCTTTTTCCTGCTGATAGATATGCAGCAAGAGCTTCAGCGCCTGCTCGCTGTGGGCGCGGATTTCCGCCAACTCGAGGAAAAGATTCTCGGCGCGGTCGAAAAGACCGGCCTTCAGGTAGTCCTGGCCCAGTTCCAGGAGCGCCTGGCTGCGTTGTTCCTTGTCGAGTGTGGGTCGGGCAATCAGATTTTGATGGATGCGGATGGCGCGCTCGACTTCACCCCGGCGCCGAAAAAGATTTCCCAACGCCAGATGCGTTTCGACGGTATCGGAATTGACTTCCAGCACACGCATGAAAACTTCAATCGCCTTGTCCGGCTGTTCGTTCAACAGGAAATTGAGGCCCTTGAAATAGGCCGAAGGCAGATCGAGCGATTGCCGGGCATGGCGTTTCTGTTCAAACCGGGCCGCGAGCCACCCGGAAGCCGCCGCCAGCGGTAACAACAGCCACAGCAGATCAGCGGCGTTCATTATGTCAGGACGAATGAAGCGAATCGGTGTACGGCTTTATTCATGTCTCAGGACGAACGAAGCGAAGTGGAGTAGGTCTCCATTAAATGACATCTTTAATCGGCAGAGCACGCAGGTTGATGACTTCCTGCTCGATCTGGCGGATTTCCTTGCGCGCCTGAACCAGTTGCCGCTGCATTCGCACTACGGTTCGAAGGCCGGCGATATAACCCGCCACCACGCCAAAGGCGAACGCCGCCAGCAGCGCCATGGATATTGGTCCGCTCCACTTCAACCCGAAATAGTAATTGAGCTCCACCACCTGTCTGTTCAGAATGGCAAAGGCGATGCCAATAAGCAGAACCAGAATCGCCAGAACCGTATAAAAAATCCGCTTCATGATGCCTCCTTGGGTTGTCGACCCGGCCCGACGGTTCTCGAACGAAGACTGGCAACGATTGACATTGCCTGGCATCCGTGACGGCACAGGCTCACCGGGTCAATAACGAAAATCATATAGGATTTCCGGATAATGAAGCCCTACTTCCCGGCGGCTAGTTTGTCTTATTTTTGGTCATAAAAAAACGACATGGGTGACCCACATGCCGTTTCATATACAGCGCAAAGCGAAAACACTCATTCCGTACCGTTGTTGACGCGCTCCCTCAGTTCCTTGCCAGGTTTGAAATGGGGGACGAACTTGTCCGGGACCTGCACCGCAGCCCCGGTCTTGGGATTCCGGCCGGTACGCGGCGGACGGTAATGCAGCGAAAAGCTCCCGAAACCGCGGACTTCGATGCGGTCGCCCGAGGACAACGCGGCGGACATCTGTTCCAGCAGTTCTTTAACCGCCAGTTCCACGTCCCGGTAGTCCAGTTGCGGCTGCTTGGCCGCGAGCAGGCTGATCAGTTCAGATTTTGTCATACTCACTCTACCTATAGAAAATAAGTAGAAAGATATCAAGCAGTTTCACGTGGTGCCGACAAAAATATACTTGGCGGCACCCCGCGCCGGTAATGCCAGAATCTCCGCCTCTACCCTGCAAAAACCGATACATTTACCCGCCGGAAGACGCGTTTCAGGCGTCGGAGCTGTCATGGCCCCCGAGCTTTTCCTTGAGCTTGTCGCCCAGGGAAGAGGTGGCCGAGCCGCCCTTACGGGCATATTCCTGCACCGCCTCGTTCTCTTCCTCCATGTCCTTGGCCCGGATGGAGAGCGAGATTTTGCGATTCTTGCGGTCGATGGTGATGATCTTGGCCTCGATGCTGTCGCCGTCCTTCAATACGGAGCGTGCATCTTCGATGCGGTCGCGCGCTATATCGGAGGCGCGCAAATAGCCCTCGATCTCGTCGGCGAGTTTAATGACCGCGCCCTTGGGCTCGACGCTCGTCACCGTGCCTTTCACGATGGCGCCCTTGCCATGGGCCGTCACATAGCTCGTAAACGGATCGCCTTCGAGTTGCTTCACGCCGAGTGAAATACGCTCGCGCTCGGGATCGACGGCGAGGATCATGGCCTCGATCTCGTCACCTTTCTTGTAATTGTGCACGGCCTCTTCGCCCGGCATGGCCCAGGAGAGGTCGGACAAGTGGATCAGGCCGTCGATGCCGCCTTCCAAGCCGACAAAGATGCCGAAGTCGGTGATGGATTTGATCTTGCCGCTGATCTTGTCGTTCTTGTTGTGGTTGGAGGCGAA
>Ga0209515_10000494_pt1 | contig 71105 bp, 84 predicted proteins | sample Subgroupgradi54m_FD_187454 | JGI IMG/M metagenome (GOLD analysis project Ga0209515, IMG submission 187454) | Subsurface groundwater microbial communities from S. Glens Falls, New York, USA - GMW60B uncontaminated upgradient, 5.4 m (SPAdes)... ...
AAATCCGTAGGATTCGATTTCGGTCCCGTTGGTTCTATCACCGAAGACGCATTTTGGGCGTTAGTTTGTATGGAAAATGGTTATCGCTGTCGCTGGGTTAACGGCTATCTTGAAGAACAATCCACACAATCAATCGGTGATTTTGTGAAACAGCGTCGGCGTTGGTTCCAGGGACTGGCAAAAGTTTCGCTCTATGCGCCCGTTAAATTTCGGTGGCGCTTATCTTTGGGGCTGAATACTATCTTGTGGGCAATTGCACCGTTTGCAATGCTGTATACTATTGCACATTTCTTTTATGGCCCCTCAGTGGTGCCATGGGTGCATTTTCTTGCTAATTTTTCGTTCACATCATTTGTTGTCCTTTATCTGATAGGTCTCAGAGCGAATTTGGATGAATATGGCGTAACTCGTACCCAAGACAGATTTTTTTGGACAGTAGTGCAAATCGTGTTACAGCCATGTTTTTCGTTTATTGAAAGTCTCGGAGTAATTGCCGCCGTATTCTTTCCAACCAATACGTTCCACGTAGTTAAAAAATAATTTTTAAAAAGCCATGTATATAAATAAAACCTTTGATCAAAAAAAAGAAAACGGAAAGAAAATTATTGTCGCCGTTTCCGGCGGTTTTGATCCGATCCACATTGGACACATTCGGATGTTCCGTGAAGCGAAAAAATTGGGAGACGAACTACTAGTGATCGTTAATAATGACAATTGGCTCTATGCTAAAAAACAGTATATCTTCATGCCAGAAATGGAACGCAAAGAAATTATCGAAGCGCTCAAAGAAGTAGATCGCGTTATTCTTACGAAGCATCCAAAAAACCCGGACGATATGAGCGTCTGCGCCGAGCTTGTGGAACTTAAACCGGATGTTTTTGCGAACGGAGGTGATCGGACACATGACAATATCCCTGAAATTCCTGTTTGCGAGGAGATTGGCTGTAAGATGATCTTTGGGATTGGTCAGGGAGGGAAGATTCAATCAAGCTCGTGGTTGCTGAAGAAGTATGCGGATAATATAAAAGTTTTGTGATAAATATGGAGAAAAGTTCCCAGAAGTTTAAATAGCTACTAAAGGGCAAAAGTATCAGAAGAAAACCTCATAAAAAAGGTGGTAAGTTCGTCCCACGTTGCCCGCAATATTTTATAGAGAGAAAGTGTTTTTGTGGTGGCGGATGATAGACATGAATTTTTCACCGAATTGAGCAAGTTTCTGGTTACCGACGCCGTAGATTTCAAGAAAGGCTTCTTGGTTGGTGGGTAAAAAGGTAGCCATTTCTACTAAGGCTTTGTCGCCAAAAACAACGTAGGGAGGAACGTGTAATCTTTGGGATTCTTCCATGCGAAATGCGCGTAATTTTTCAAATAAGACTTTGTCATAGCTTTGGTTAATTTTAAAAACCGGAACCGCAAACAGCGGTTTTTTTATTTGAGGGGTTTGTGGTATGGTCTGGCCCGTGCATATATCGCAAGACATGCAGTTTTGTTTGTCGTAATCTTCGTTAAAATAATTTAAAAGAAATTGGCGGCGGCAGGTTTTTAGATTTCCGTAACGCAATACTTTTTCTAAGTTTTCTTGCGCTTTTTCTCGTTCATCATCGTCACCTATATTACTGATAAAAAAGTCTTGTTTGAATTTATCGGCGTAGGAAAATAATAAAACGCATTGGGCAGGTAAGCCATCTCGCCCCGCGCGGCCAGTTTCTTGATAGTATCCTTCAATAGATTTTGGTAGGCTGTGGTGAATAACCAATCTTACATCGGGCTTATCAATTCCCATGCCAAAAGCAATAGTTGCCACCATAATATTAACTTCGTCTTTGATAAATTTTTCTTGGTTTTCTTTGCGAGTTTTAGCATTGAGTCCAGCGTGATAGCTAATAGCACTTAATCCTCGGTCACGTAATTTATCTACCAGTGTTTCGGTATCATTGCGCGAAAAACAGTAAATGATAGCACTTTTTTGGTGATGTTCAGCTAGTAGAGCAGAAATAGTTAAGAAAGAATCTTTTTTAGGTAATACTTCATAACGTAAATTCGGGCGGTTGAAACTAGAAATAAATAATTCTGGGTCATGTAATCCCAATTGTTTTACAATATCTTTTCGAACGTGTTCGGTGGCGGTGGCGGTGAGTGCAATAATGGGAAGCGCGGGAAACTGTGTTTTTAATAGTGATAAATTGCGATAATCTGGCCGAAAGTCATGCCCCCATTGAGAAATACAATGAGCTTCGTCGATGGCAATAATATTTATTTTTAACGTGTGTAAAAAATCTAAAAAACCTGTAGCTCCAAGACGTTCGGGGGCGATGTATAAAATTTTTAGTGCACCTGATGTGGCTTTTTCCATGACCGTCGTAATTTGTTTTGGGGAGAGTGTGCTATTAATGAGGTCAGCTGTAATGCCGTTGGCGCACAGCGCATCTACCTGATCTTTCATAAGTGAAATTAATGGCGAAATAACAATGGCTATGCCGGGTAATATGAGAGCAGGCAACTGAAAACAGAGCGATTTTCCTCCGCCGGTTGGCATTAAAACCAAACAGTCGTTTCCAGTCACGACATGTTCAATGATTTCTTTTTGGAGTGGCCGAAAGGCGTCATACCCAAAATGTTTCTTCAATAATTTTTCCATAAACGTATGTTCTATAATATCATAATAACCAAAAAAAGGTGGTAAGTTCGTCCCACGTTGCCCGCACCAATTTTTTCACTAAATTTTACGAGATAAAAATGGTGGCTGACCCCATTTCTCATCTATTTTACCGAAGAGAATAGAAAGTGTTGACAAAGATAAATAATTTATATAAAATCTATTCAGTACATCTCATGGGATTTCTTTTTTCCTGCTCGGTTGTAGGATGTAGAAGATTTCCCCAGTCAAGGAGTTTCTCATGAAACTGATGCAGTTGCTGTTCGAGAAGACTCGTGAAGTTAACCTTCGCAATCTTTCTAAGGGTGTGCTCCCTAAGGCCGAAATCCCGAAGGGTGGAAAAGTTCTCGGTGAATTGCCTGATGAGCTCAGAAAGCTTTGGGTTGTGCTAAGCGACATGTCTAACCTTCAGGAAGTCAGCTGCCAACGGGTGCACTCTGAGATCGGTCAAATGCTCGAACAGGTTAAGGACGAACCAAAAGTCGATGATCAAGTGTTGAAGTTGGCGCGAGAACACGAATTGGAGCACCGGCGCCTGGATATGGTGAATAAGTACTTCTGGTTCTGTGTTCGCGAGGAGTTCCCCGAAATGCTATTTCCGGAAACCAATATCACCATCTGTCAGGGGTGGAAGGTGGTCTCCAGAGATCCCAAATCGGATTTTCTTGAGTCTCTACGGGACGCTATCGACGAAGCTATCAGCAACAAATAGTTCTTGCAAATAATAATGTAACTTCGGCACCGATTTCGAAAGAAATCGGTGCCTTTTAATTTTATATGGACTTTGTTATTATCAACTCAACCGACGAGCAAGGCATGCCGACATTTATAACTTAATGTATAAGATATATCTGTTATAAAATTACGGCATGAATTTATTCGCCTCGCTCACAAATTCATGAAAATAGTATCTTGGAATGTAAATGGTATAAGGGCCTTGCATAGAAAAGGGCTTTTTATGTCTTTTATCATAAAATATAAGCCAGATATTCTTTGTCTGCAGGAAACAAAGGCAAATGCAACAGGTATGGCAGACTTGTACTCCAAGACTTGCCGGATTTGCCAATCTTCCCTGTCTTTCCCAAAAAATGTACTCGACGTAGCTAAGGCTACACCTCGTAAATTTTTTGCTCCAAAACAGGCAACATTGTCAAACCTTCAGCGTCTTAAATCCAACTCCGCCATACCTGTCGCATGTCAACATCAGTCAGAAGTTGATTTAAAAGAGTATGAAGAGTATTGGAATTCAGCTGTAAAAAAAGGATATTCTGGAACTGCTATTTTTACGAAGGTAAAGCCTTTATCGGTATCATTTAATATTCCTGAAAAAATAGCCAAGAAATATGATTTATTGAGTGATGGCTATGGTGACCCTAATACTGAAGGTCGTCTGATGGTAGCTGAATACGGCAAGTTTTATGTAGCTACTGTTTATACGCCAAATGCCAAAGAAGATTTAAGCCGAGTTCCTTTGCGGCACAAACAATGGGATCCTGCTTTTTTAGAATACATGAAAGATCTTGAAAAGAAAAAGCCAGTGGTTTTTTGCGGAGATTTGAACGTCGCCCATACGGAAGACGATTTGGCTAATCCAAAACAGAATAAAGGGAAGCACGGTTTTACTCATGAAGAGAGAGAAGGAATTACGAACATGGTTGATGAGGGTTTTATAGATACGTTTCGTATGTTTACCAAAGGAAATGGCCATTATAGCTGGTGGAGTCACTTTGCTAATGCTCGGGCAAGGAACGTTGGCTGGAGAATAGATTATATTTTTGTCAGCGATTCTTTAAAAAATAAGGTTAAAAAAGCCTTGATACATCAAAATGTATTGGGGTCTGACCATTGTCCCGTAGAAATAGAAATTGTATTATGAGCTTAGTGAACAACGCCATCATTTTTGAAAAAATATCAAAAGTCTTACTGTTGGTTTTGGTTTTTCTAATACCCTTGTGGTTTTTGCCAATAACCCAGGATTTTTTGGACTTTCAAAAACAAGCCGTTTTTTTATTGTTTGTATTTTTAACTCTTGTTGTATGGGTTATAAAAACGCTCAAAAATAAAAAAATAAATATAAAACTAAGCTGGGTTTATTTGCCCGTTATTCTTTTTGTTTTAGTTTCTTTAGTTTCTTCTTTCTTTTCTGTTTGGCAATATGTCAGCTTTTGGGGCTGGCCCTTGAATGTTTCAGATAGCTTCATATCAGTTCTATTTTTTGCTCTCCTGTTCTTTCTGATAGTGAATATTATAGAAAGTGAAAAAGAAGCCGTTTGGCTCATCATTTCTTTTATTTCTTCCTTTGCTATAGCAGTTTTATATTCAATTCTGCAGTCTTATCAAATATTTGCCATACCTTTTCCATTTTTTGAGCTTTCAACTTTTAATACTATTGGCAGTATGAACAGCATTGCAGTTTTATCTGCTGTCTTCTTCCCCCTGTCGTTAATGTTAGCTTTTTCTTTGAAGGGTATTTTAAAGTGGATCTTGTTTTTAATATCTATCATTTTTTTCTTAGGCGTATTGTTAGTCAATTTCTTTTATGCATGGATATCTTTGGCATTAGGGTTAGTTATTTTAATTTTCCTTGGAGTGTTACATTTGAAAGAAAAAAGTACTTTTCAATGGATTTATTTCCCAATAGTTTTATTGATACTATCACTGGTATTTTTAATTTTTAGGTTTTCTATTCCAGGTTTACCCAAAATAATACAAGAGCAATCTCCCTCGGGCAGCACCCAAATGCATATTTTTTACGGTTCGGTAAAGCAAAATGCTGTATTTGGGACGGGACCAGCAACATTTTCTTTAGATTATTCAAAGTATCACGGAGCTTGGCTAAATAAATCAGTTTTCTGGGGCGCAACTTTTTCTTCTGGAGCTTCAGAAATTATGGACAAATTTATTACAACGGGGATTGCTGGGGGAATTCTGGTTTTGGCTATTTTTCTAACAGCAATACTATTTTCTATACGAGAGATATTAAAATCTAAAGGCGATGATATATACTCGTTTTTAAAGTTTGGTCTTGTTGCTTCTCTTGTGGCTATGTTTTCAGCTCAAATGTTCTACTATGCCAATTTCGTCATTTCTTTTGCTTTTTGGATCCTCCTAGCCTTAGTTTCATTTATTTTTTCTAAAAAACAAAAGAAAATTGCTTTGCCAAAAGAATCAAAACAATTCGTCGGCTGGTTTTCTTTTTTCTTGATTGTCTTCATTTTTGGAATTGGCTTTATTTTTATTGCCGGCCAAAAATATGCAGCCGAAATAAGTTATTTTAACGGACTAAAAGAAATAAGCCGCGGAAACCAAGATAATGGAATTTCAAAAATGATATCTGCAACTAAACTTAATCCTTCCGTGGATTTGTATTGGAGGGATTTGGCTCAGTTTTATATATCATCGGTAATAAACATAAATTCAGATAGTAATCTTTCAGATTCAGACAAAAAATCTAAAAGTCAAAGTACAATATCCAATGCCGTATTTTCGGCTAATCAATCAATAAAGGCAGGTCCAGCCAACGTTGAAAATTGGAATATGAGAGGATATGTATACAGGAATTTAATTGGCATAGAAAATGCGGCAGAATTAGCAATTGAATCGTATAGTAAGTCAGTTGAGCTTCAGCCAGCTTCTCCTTTTGCCTGGACGGAATTGGCAAGGGTGTATTTTTTAAAAGCTCAGTATTTGGCAAGTCAAAAGAGTGATATAAATTCGCAGAATGATGCTTTGAATAAATCTTTGGAAAGTTCAAATAAAGCCATAGAGTTAGATTCTGACTATGCTCCGGCCTACTATCTCGTGGCTCTGGTGTATGACCAGCAGGGAAATTCAGATGAAGTCATAAAAAAGCTTGAGGAAACCCAGAAAGCAGCTCCGAATGATGTAAGTTTAGCTTTTCAAATAGGAATGATATATTATCAGAAAAACCAAATAGACAAAGCAAGCATTCAATTTGAAAGGGCAAGAGATTTAGATAATAACTACTCAAATGCCAGATATATGTTAGGATTAGTTTATGAAAAACAGGGTAGTATCGACAAGGCTATGAATGAATTTGAAAAACTAAAAGAATTAAATCCTAACGATTCAGAAATTCAAACAATATTAGATAATTTAAAAGCAGGGAAACCTTCGTACGGACAGCTTACTAAATAAAAATAATGGAAAATATAATAGAAGTTAAAAATCTTACCAAAAAATTCAAAGACTTTACGGCAGTAGATGATGTATCTTTTAAAGTGCCAACCGGCCAGATTTTAGCGTTTTTGGGGCCCAATGGAGCCGGTAAAACTACTACCATTAAAATGCTTACTACGTTATTGCATCCTACTTCAGGAAAAATGATTTTAAATGGGCATGATCCGGTTTCAGGTCAAAGAGAAGTTAGAAAATCTTTTGGAATTGTTTTTCAAGACCCCAGCTTAGATGACGAACTTACCGCTTATGAAAATATGGAATTTCACGGAGTTTTGTATAAAGTCCAAAAAGAGCAGAGAAGAAAAAGGATAGAAGAGCTTTTGAAGTTTGTTGAGCTATGGGAAAGAAGGGATGATTTAATTAAAAATTTTTCAGGGGGAATGAAGAGGCGACTTGAAATAGCCAGGGGTCTTGTCCATCACCCTAAAATACTTTTTCTAGATGAACCGACGTTGGGTTTAGATCCACAAACAAGGAATCATATCTGGAGCTACATAAAAAACTTAAATAAAGAAGAGAATATGACCGTTTTCTTTACAACTCACTACATGGAAGAAGCAGACAGGATGTCTGACAGGGTTATTATTATCGATAAAGGCAAAATAATTGCAGAAGGATTGTCTTCTGAATTAAAAAGCAAAACCAATGCGTCATCTTTAGAAGATGCTTTTTTGGAATTAACCGGTCATGCGATAAGGGAAGAAGAATCAAGTTCAGCTGATGCTATGCGATCTCAGAGGAAAATGTGGAGAGGCAGATAGATTTAATTGAAAATGTAAATATCAAAATGCAAAATGACAGATTTAAATAGTAAAAATCAACCAGAAAATTTTTCAAAAAAATTTTCTGGTACCTTAATTTTAATGTTTAATATTTGATTTTTAAATTATTTTATGAGTACCATTTATATTCTTTGGTTAAGACAATTAAAAAGATATTTTAGATCAAAGGCTAGAATTATCGGCTCTTTAGGGCAGCCCATTCTATTTTTAGTGGCCTTGGGATTTGGATTTGGTCCCATATTCCAAAAAGCCGGAGGAGGAAACTATATACAATTTTTAGCTCCGGGAGTCATTGCTATGGGAATTCTTTTTACAGCTATTTTTTCTGGCATAGAAATAATTTGGGATAGGCAATTCGGTTTTTTGAAAGAAACCTTAGTTGCGCCCGTCTCAAGATTTAAGATCATGATAGGCAGGACTTTAGGGGGAGCTACGGTAGCCATATTTCAGGGAATCATAGTATTTGTTATTTCTTTATTGATAGGATTTAAAGTTTCAAACTTCGCCTTGCTTCCCTTAGCTTTTGTTTATATGTTTTTAATAGCCATACTTTTTACCGCCTTAGGAACCGCCATAGCTTCTGTTTTGCAGGATATGCAGGGATTTCAGCTTATTATGAATTTTTTAGTCATGCCGATTTTCTTTTTGTCTGGCGCTTTGTTTCCCTTGGAAGGATTACCTCCGGTATTAGCTTTTATAACAAGAATAGATCCTCTTTCTTATGGAATAGACGGATTGAGAGGAACCTTGATTAGTACGGCGCATTTTGGGTTGTTAAACGATTTTCTGATTCTTAGTGCTGTAATAGTTTTATTGCTTTCTGTAGGAAGCTACCTGTTTTCTAAAATTCAGGTATAATATTAATAAACGCGACTCCAATATACGAATTTCACTCGAATTTACAAATGATTCGTAAATTAGTGTGTAATTTGTAATTAGTGTCGCTATCATAATTATGGAAGAAACAAAAACAATAGATATTTCACAAAGGTTATTCTTATTATTAGGAGCTTTAGTTTTGATTATTATCATATCAATGTTCAGCCAGATGATATATCAATTCCAATCTTTGCCCCAAAATGCTCCACACGAATTAAATGTGAGCGGAGAAGGTAAAGCATATGCAAAGCCTGATATTGCTACTATAAGCTTCGGAGTGCATACGCAAGCAGCAAAAAGCCAAGACGCGGTAAACCAAAATAATCAGTTAATGGACAAGATAATAAAAGCAATCAAAGACCAGGGAGTTGAAGATAAAGACATACAAACCACTTCATATAATCTTTATCCTTTGTATGACTATACTCAGTATGGAAGCGTTTTTAAGGGATACTCTTTAGACCAGCAAGTCCAGATCAAAATAAGGAACTTTGATAAAATAAATGATATTTTAGATAAAGCGGCTGCAAGTGGAGCTAATACCATTGGAAATTTGCAATTTACGGTTGATGATATGGAAAAGGTAAAGTCTGAAGCAAGAGAAAAAGCAATAACTCAAGCGAAGGCAAAGGCTGAATCTATAGCTTCTTCATCAGGACTTAATATCGTAAGGCTTACCAACGTTTCAGAAAACTATTCTCCAAGCCCTGTTCCTATGTATGGAATGGGTGGAATGGGAGCTGTCAAAGAATCTGTTGCTCCGTCAATACAAACAGGGCAATTAGAGGTAGATTTAAGCGTAACGTTAACGTACAGCGTTAAATAATGCAAGATTGCATATTCTGTAAAATAATAAGCGGCCAAATTCCGTCTCATAAAGTGTATGAGGATGATTTTGTAATTGCCTTTCTTGATGTGTATCCTATAAATTTAGGTCATACTTTGGTAATCCCAAAAAAACATGAACCTGATTTTTATAAATTAGATGAAGAATATTATAAACCCCTCATGTCTGCTGTTAAAAAGATAGCAAATAGAATGCATAGCATCTTAATGCCTAAAAAGGTAGGACTATTGGTTGCTGGTTGGGACGTGCCTCATGCTCATATTCATGTAGTTCCCATGGAAGATTATTATGATCTTACGTCAAAGCGACTTTTAGAGGGGAATAAATTGACTCCAAGTGAAGAGGAATTGAGTACCATAGCAGAAAAAATAAAATTTTAAATTGATTCTGTAGATTTAAAGCCGTTCGGTTGGTTGTTTTTTTGACTATTTTGTGGCATAATCGGTCTATAATAATATGGACTCCCAAATAGAAGAAATAAAAAATAAATTAAACGTAGTAGACGTAGTTGGGAGCTATATTAAGCTTACTAAAACAGGGATTAACTACAGGGGAGTTTGCCCCTTTCATTCAGAAAAGACACCGTCTTTTTTTGTTTCCCCAAGTAGGCAAATGTGGCATTGTTTCGGCTGCGGAGCCGGTTTTTCTATTTTCGATTTTATCATGAAAATAGAAGGAGTTGAATTTCCAGATGCTCTTTCAATTTTAGCGCAAAAAGCCGGAGTAGAATTAAAGAGGGAAAATCCAAAATTAAGGTCAGAAAGGCAGAAATTGTATGAAATCTGTGAATTAGCCTGTACGTTCTTTGAAAAACAGTTGGAGAGCCAAACTGGAAAAGAAGTCTTAGATTATCTTTTAAAGAGAGGGATTTTACCAGATTCTATGAAAAAATGGAGAATTGGATATTCTCCTGATCAATGGTCAAGCCTGACAGATTTTTTAATAGGCAAGGGGTTTTACAGAGAGGAAATTGTAAAAGCTGGTCTTGCGGTAGAAAAGGAAAGTGGTAATGATTCTTATGATAGATTCAGAGGTAGGATTATCTTTCCAGTTTTCAATCTTAATTCCCAGGTAGTAGGATTTGGAGGCAGAGTTTTTTCCGCCAAAGGCGGATCCGCCGCTAGTGGAAAGCCAGAGGAAATTGCAAAGTACATCAACACTCCCCAGACGTTAATCTATGATAAGAGTAATATCTTGTATGGCCTTAACGCTGCAAAGATTGCAATAAGAAAACAAAACCAATGCGTCGTGACAGAAGGTTATACCGATGTCATCATGTGCCACCAAGCAGGATTTGAAAATACCGTTGCTTCTTCTGGGACAGCTTTGACATCAGGGCACCTTACTATTTTAAAACGGTATTCTGAAAATTTAGTTTTGGCATTTGATATGGATTTTGCCGGTGATTCAGCTACTAAAAGGGGAATTAATCTGGCCCAAGAACAGGGGTTTAATATAAAAATAATAGGATCTTATGTAAAAGATTCTGATCCTGCAGACATCATACTAAAAAATCCTGAACTATGGAAAGAGTCTATTGAAAAAGCAAAGTCTATCATGGATTACTATTTTGACTCTGTTTTTTTAAGCTTCAACAAAGAGACGGCCGATGGCAAAAAAGAAATTAGCAGAATAATGCTTCCTATCATAAAGCAGATACCCAATAAAATAGAACAGTCTCATTGGATACAAAAACTGTCCAATGATATGAATATAAAAGAAGAAATTATTACTGAAGAATTAAACAAGATTTTCCTGCAGAAAAATAGGAATCTGACTCCCGTTCAAGAAAAGGTTGAGCTAAAATTAGTAGAACCAACTTTGAGCGGAGAAAAGAGAAAAAAGATTATCGAGGAAAAAATAATATCACTTATATTAAAAGATCCTGATTATGTTACATTGATAGAAGAAGATCAATACCATATTTTTTCTTACAATGTACAAGTTTTCTTAAAAGAGGTAAAAAGGTTAATTGAAAATCATACTATAGAAGATGAGACAAAGCTCCAAGAAGATTTCAAATTTATTATTAATGCTTCTCTTCCTGGATTAGATTTAGATTCAGAATTTAAAAATTTCTTGTTTGCACTTTCTTTAAGGTCTGAAATAGAATATGAAGAAGATAGCCAGAGTGAGTTAAATCTCTGTCTTTTAGAGCTTAAAAATATAGAATTGAAAGAACAGCTTAGTAATATTTCTGCGAATATTAAAAAAGCAGAAGAGGAAAAAGATGTTCACAAAGTTGATAATTTAGTGGAAGAATTTAATAATTTAACAAAAAAATTATAATAATATTTACCCCCACACCATAACGAGTTTTTGCACTTCGTTTTAAATTATAAAACTCGTGCAATGAAAGTGGTTGTGAGGGGCAATTAAAACAGCGGGTGAAATTTCAGGATTATTACCTTGAATATAAACTCGTTTGGTGTGGGGGTGATAAAGAAGAAAAAGGGATCTAAAAAAACAGCCAAAAATAAATCAAGAAAGGTAAAAAGGGCAAAAAAACTAAAAAAAGTTTTAAAGAAGAAAAAACTGAGGGTAAGAGCCAGAAAAATAAGGATAACTCAAGAGCAAATCAATGACATCTTGAAAAAGGGAGAAGAAAGGGGATTTATTACAACTTCGGAAATTTTGCATATAATCCCTAACATAGAAAACAATATTGAAGAATTGGAAAATATGTATGACCAGCTAAAGGAAAAGGGAATTGAATTGAAGGAAGCAAAGGAGTTTTTAGAGATAAAGCCAAAAAAAGAAAAAAAGAAAAAGAAAGAACTTATTGGGAAAATAGATCCCATACAGACTTACTTGAAAGAAATCGGCAAAACGCATTTTTTGACTGCTCGAGAAGAGAAGGAGTTAGCCAAGAGAATTGAACAGGGTGATGAAGAAGCAAAGAATAAGCTTGCTTTAGCAAACTTGAGGCTGGTTGTTTCTATTGCTAAAAAATATGTAGGAAGATCTCCTAATCTTACGCTTCTTGATTTAATCCAAGAAGGAAACTTGGGTTTATTTAAGGCGGTTAAAAAGTTTGACTGGAGAAAAGGATATAAGTTTTCTACCTATGCAACTTGGTGGATCAGGCAGTCAATCACAAGGGCTTTAGCTGATCAAGCAAGAACGATTAGGATTCCCGTCCACATGATTGAGACAATTTCAAAATATACAAAAATAAGGAAAAATCTTTTGCAGGAACTTGGTCGCGAGCCGTTAGCTGAAGAAGTTGCAGCTGAGATGGGCATAGAAGTAGATAAAGTTCACCATATAAGAAAAATTGCTCAGAAAGCCGTGTCTTTAGAAACTCCTATCGGAGAAGATAAAGATAAGCAAGACTCTGTTTTAGCTGAGTTTATAAAAGATGATAAGGCTATTTCTCCAAATAACGAAGCCGCCAGGAAGCTTTTGAAAGAAAGGCTAAGAGAAATTTCCAGCGAATTGACTCAAAGGGAATTGAAAATTCTTGGAATGAGATTTGGTTTAGAAGATGGGGTAATGCATACCTTGGAAGAAACGGGTGAGGAATTTGGAGTGACGAGAGAAAGGATAAGGCAGATTCAGGCAAAAGCATTAGAAAAACTAAGAAAGCATACCGACCTCAAAAAAGTTAAAGATTATTATTAAGATTTTATAATAAATCTTAATTTTTTTCTGGACCATTTTGATCTCGCATAAGAAACTCCGATTCTCGGAGTTTCTTTAATTTTATTACTGTTTATTTTTATATTTCTATCTTCAAACCATAGTCCAGAAGATTTTTCAGCAGTTTTATTATTCAAGTTTTTATTGATTTTTAAAAATTTAGTCAGTTTTCCAGGCCCATCAAGATTTATTTCATCGTTTTTAGCTCCTCGTATTAAAATTGCAGCAGGGTAGTCCTTTTCTCTGGTTACTATATTTAACATGAAATACATTCCATAGCAGAGATATACATAAAAAGTTCCGGGATCAGAAAACATGGTTTCGTTTCTTTTTGTTTTGCCTTTAGAGGCGTGACTGGCTTTGTCTTCAAATCCATCGTAGACCTCTACCTCTGTTATCATAAGCTCTACAATTTCTTTATTTGAAATTCTTCTTACTAAAAATTTGCCCAAAAGTTCTTTAGCAACTTTTTCGGTACTTCTATTAAAAAATTTCTTACCTATCATTTTATTCATTTTAAAATAGTAACAATTTGGTTCTAATGAAAAACCCCTGCAATGCCGCAGGGGTTTTTCATTGAATTTTAATTTATCTTAACCATATCAATTTCAAATATAAGAGTTGAGTTAGCAGGAATGATATTTCCCACCGCATTCTTTCCATAAGCTAATTCAGGAGGTATGGTAAGCTTTCTTTTTTCTCCAACTTTCATTCCTATCAATCCCAGCTCCCATCCTTTTATAACACTGTTTTGTCCCAAGACGAGAGGAAGTGGCACCCCTCTATCTATGCTTGAATCGAATTTAGTGCCATTTTCTAAAGTTCCAACATAGTTAACCGTCACATTATCTCCTGATTTGGCTGCTGGTCCAGATCCTTCTTTTAATATTTCAACCTTCATTCCTTGGATATTATAACTTGATGGATTATTATTTTGCTCTGCGTTTTGAGTTGAATTATTCTGGCTGTTTTTTTGCTCTGTATTTTGCATCGAAGTGTTTTGGCTGTTTTCAGTTGGTTGACTCCTATTAAATATCAGGTAAATTCCTCCAACTAAAATAATTAATATTATAACGATTATCGCGATATCTTTTTTGTCCATATAAATTATACTAGTAATTTTTATTTTTGTAAGTTTATACTTGCTACGTTTTGTCTGTCGTCACAATCTATTAATATCGTATGGGGCAGTTGGACTAAGGTAGTCAAAGTAGCTAAAGAATAATCATAACCTGTTATGGTATATGATTTTCCATCTAGAGATATTTTTTTTGTAGTATTTGACCTATTGTCCAACATGATAACATCTCCTTTTTTAAATACTTGAGCATAAGGGCTTGCAACGCAATTTTGGTCAAATTGTATTCTTTTGCCAGCATAGAAGTTTACAGCTTCACCATAGGGCAATTTTACAGGAAGAGTATCGGTATTACTTTTATTGATTATTTTATTTTCTAGTTGTGGTTGGTTTTTTTCTTTTTGATTGTTGTTATTCAAGTTAATGCTTGGCTTGTATGATATTAGGTAGAGTATAAATGAAACTAATACGATAAGGATTGCAATTGATATAATAATGGTCAGTAGTTTTTTATCAGACATTTAATTAATTTTTTATTGATACATTAATTTTTTTTATCACCCATTGGTTTTTTAGGTACTATAAAAATAGCTATTACATACACTATCAATCCTGGAATTACTCCGGTAGCTGCAAGGATCAAAAGCCACAATATTCTTAACAATACCGGGTCAACATCAAGGTATTCTCCCATTCCTCCTATGATACCTGCAAAAACCTTATTCGTATCGCTTCTATAAAGTTTTTTCATCTGATTTTATGAATGGAATGAATAAAATCATGTCGTAATTGGAAAAGAATATATTCTTATACAGCTTTTTCCAATTACGACGATGCAATATTCGTTAGTTATTGAGCAAGCGAGCAAAATCATGCCAGAAGTAAGCTTGATATATCAATTGCCTTATAGCTTACTTTGTGGCATGCCTTGCTCGTTAATTATTTATTATAGCACTTCTAAAAAAGTGTTGGCAAACAAAAAAAGGACTTCCTGTCCTTTTATTCTTAATTTGGGAGCCACTCTAATGGAATCCCATTATCGGCCATGAATTTTTGAAGATATTTATATGGAATTCTCCTGAATTTTGATCCCGGAACAAGGAATCCTTGTAATGATCCATTATCAAAATTTTTGATGATAGTTCTTAGTGATACATGGCAGATTCTTGCCGCTTCTGTTGTTGTAAATACCTTGTTCATGGTTTTTCCCTTTCAAAAAAGAGCAGGTGAAGGTTCAAAGGCTGTATTCGCCAAATGGCTCTGGAATTATCACTTTCACCTTATCGCTTTTTAGATTATTTATCAAGCTTGGCAGCTCTTTTTTCCTGAAATCCCTTTGCATGTGGGTTAAAAACAGACATTTTATATTCTGTCTTTCTGCCATTTCAATAGCATCTTTAATGGAGGCATGGCCCAACCTCCTCTCATCGTATAGATAAGTTTCTTGTATAACCAAATCAGAATCTTTATATAACTCTTCTGTTTCTTTAATAAACTGACCGTCTCCACTATAGCACATTGAATTATTTCCATCATTCACTTTAATTGCCATATTTTCAATGGAATGTATCGTTGGGGCAAAAGTTAATTCAAGGTCATTCAATTTAATATTCTGGCCATTTTGTATTCCTGTGAATTTAATTTCGTAGTCGAATTTTTCAGAAAAACCCTTATAAGCCGTTTCTGTAAAGGTTTTAAGGAAATCTGACAATCCTTCCTGACATATTATTTCAAGCCTCTTGGTTCTTTTGTCTTCCCACATTCTCATTAACAATATTGGCAAGCCGAAAAAGTGATCTGCATGCTTATGGCTTATATAAATTGCGTCTAAAAAATCAGGATTTTTTTCAAGTTTCCAAAATTGCTGGGGGATAGAGTAGCCGCAATCTAACAGAATAGTAGTTTTGTCTGAAATTACCAAATGCGAATTATTTGGAAGGTCTTTGTCAAAAGCCTCTCCAACGCCTAATGATATTATTTTCATGTTCTTTGCCTGTCTATAAACACTAATTTTTTTTCAGATATGGTGTGCATGAGTATGATTCCTATTCCTAGGCCGAATAGGATCAGCGAGGCATTTGCGTAGCCTAAATAATAGGTTATTAGGCTTGCAGCAAATAATGCCAATCCATAATTGCTGTGATGTATGTGGTACCCTAGTATTATTTCTTTATGTTTGTAATATTTATTACGCAATGACTTGTTTGTTTCGAGTATGTATTCAAATATCCAAGTTATTGCTAACCCAGTAAGAATTGATAATAGTAATGTGTTTATAGTAGCCATTATTATATTCTATCATAAAAAAAAGAGATATTATTCTCCTTTTAAATATGATGGGGGATGGATGAACACTTCTTCATCCATCCCCCTTGAATTTCTCCTTTCTGCTATGAATAAAACCTTCGCTTAGATGCTAGTTAGGATCACCTCCCTTCTGGTCTTGGCATCCATTAGCATAGCATCCATAGCATACCTCCTTTCTGCTGGAGCCGAAGGTAAGAACTAAAACTAATTATATTATTATACTTTTTATATTTATTTAATGTCAAAAAATAAATCAACTATTTTTCCCTAGGATATTTTTCCTTGAAATCTTTTTCATCTCCGAATTCAGTAAAATTATATTTAATTTGATGTGATTGAACTTTAAAGCCCGGCTTTTTTTCATGTATGATACCACACCAATATTTTTCTGTTCTTCCTGCAATTTCTACTGCATAAGCTGCCAATCCATTTGCATAGCCGCAATACATGCATCCTAATTTTTCAAACCAATTCAAATATTGTAACTTGCTTCTGTCTATAATTTGAACATACTCTTTTCTTTTCACTTTCTCAATTCCGTAAATTGGAAAACAGATATGGTGGTACATTTCTCCAACGATATCCAAAACAATTATTACGGGAAGGGGAGCCCATATCATCGGCATTGAAATCATATGAAGCCAAAATCTTTTTTTTGCAAATTTTCTAGATTCCATAATAGGTCACTTTTTTAGACGGCGGAACCTTGCTGTCTCCAAAGAGCTGTATAAAGTCCGTTTTCTGACAATATTTTACTATGTTTTCCCTGTTCTATGATCTTGCCCTTTTCTAACACATAAATAGTATCTGAATTCACAACCGTAGAAAGCCGATGAGCAACAATAATAGTAATTAAATCTGATTTTTTAGATACAATGTTTTGTATCGTGTTATTTAGCGATTTTTCGGTAATCAAGTCTAAATTACTTGTGGCTTCATCAAAAATTAAAATACTAGGTCTTCTTAACAGAGCTCTGGCTATTGCCAGTCTCTGCCGTTCTCCTCCAGAAAGTTTTAATCCTCCTTCTCCTATTTTTGTATTCAATCCATTTCCGGTTTTTTCAATAATAGACAAAACAGAAGCAAGCCCCAGAGCTTGGATACATTCTTCGTCAGTTGCATCTGGTTTAACAAACAATAAATTTTCTCTTATGGTGCCTGTGAAAAGCTGGGTTTCCTGCGAAACGTATCCAACCTTGTTCCTCAAAAAATCATAATCTATTTTTTGAGAGTCTGTTTCGTTGATTAGTATTTTACCCTTATCGGTATGATAAAGACCCAATATCAATTTCAATATGGTTGTTTTACCAGAACCTGTAGATCCCACAAAAGACACCGTCTGGCCTTTTTTTATTTCAAAATTTAAATTATTTAAAATAACTTTATTGTTATCTTTGTATTTGAATCTGACGTTGTTAAATTCAATTGAATGTATCGGTCCTATCTTGATTCCGCCTGTTTTTCTTTTTGAAATAGGATTTTTTTCCAATATTTTTTCAACTATTTCAATTCCTGCTTTTGCTTCCTGATAGCTTGATGCTACAGTTCCCACGTCTGAAAGGGGATTGAAAATAAAGAAAGAGTATATATAGAGCGTAAAAAATTGCCCAACCGAAACGACGTTTTTAAAAACAAGCCAGAATAAAATAACTAATATTAAAGATCTCAGCGTGTTTAATATGGTGTCTTGTATGAATCCTAAATACCTGATTGTTTTTACCTTGTTAAGCTCTAACTCTAGTATTCTCTCATTCATCAGATTTAATCTTTCTATCTCCCTTTTTTCAAGTCCTAAGCTTTTTACCAGTTCAATATTTCTTAAGGTTTCTGTTGTTGATCCAGCTAAAGCTCCCGTTTCTCCAACAATTTTCTTTTGAGCCATTTTTATTTTTCTGGTCATATAAAAGCTTACGATGGTAAGTATCGGAATAAGTAAAACATAGCCAAAGCCGATTAATGGATGAACAAAGAATCCATAGCCAACTACCACAACAATTCCTATTAAAAGCGAAAAAGCAGTATTTATTGCAATGGTTGTGAAATTTTGAAAATCTAATCTTGCTTTTTGAAGTTTTTCTAAAAGGTCGCCAGACCTTTCATCTTCAAATATTTCATAAGGCAGAGATAAAAGGTGGTCGACTGATTGAGCATAAATTCCTGCGCCCATTTTCTGGCTGGTAGAGCTTACATAATAGTTTTGCAGGTGCTTTGATATTCTTGCAAAAAGAGCGATAACCATTGAAGCTAAAAGCAAGGCTACTGTTCCGTAGATAAAATTATTCCAAGGCATTGAGTTGAACTTTGTAATGTAGTTGTCTACCATCAGTCTGAAAATCTGGGGATCTGCTAAAGAAAAAATTTGCTGCAAAAATACAGTAAAAAACGCCAAGAATATAATCCTCTTATTTTTTTTAATATGTGGCAGAATAATTTTTATCATATTCATTAAGAGTACAGATCGGGTTCTGTGCTCCATGTTACTATGTTATAGGTTAAATTTCAATAAATATTATTTGAGCTCTCTCGATATTTTAACTAAAAAAACCCGCAACCGAAGTTGGGGTTTTGTAAGGTGAAATATTTATTGTATTCCCAAGATTTTCTCATTCTTGCTGAGGGAATAAAGCACTTTTCCTATAATTTGCCTGACACGTTCTGTTGATATGCCTAACTTAACGGCTATTTCTTTGAGTTGATGACTATTACCGTTTTTAAGCCCGAATCGATCCATGATAATCTCTCGCTCTTTTTGCGGGAGTTGTTCAATGGCCGTATAGAGGATATTTAATATCGACAGGCTGTCGATATTAGTATCAGGAGAAAGATCGCTGTCATCTTCTGTTATGCGATAGAAATGTCTCTCAATTTCTTGGGACGTAAGATTCTCAAGCGACACAGCACCGGTGATGACCTTTTTTATATCTTCAACTTCTTTTACATTCATTTTCATATTGGATGCAATCTCGTCTATAGATGGTTCTCGTTTAAGCCAGTTTTTAAGTTGTTGATATACAGTTTGATACTTTGATATTTTTCGCAACATGAATCCAGGAATCCTAATTGTTCGTGATTGTTTTTCTAAGGCATACAGAATGGATTGGCGAATCCACCAGGTTGCATGGGTAGAAAACTTGCATCCCCTCCTATAATCAAACTTATTAACTGCTCTGAAAAGACCAAAGTTTCCTTCTTGGATCAAATCAGGAAGGGTGAGATAAGGAGATCTGCCTACATATTTTTTAGCAATAGAAACAACCAGCCTCAAGTTTGCTGAAATAAACCTTTTTCTTGCTTCTTCTTTATTATTTTCAATTTTTGTTAATTCTGTCTGCTCTTCTTCTGTAGATAGAAGGTTATTTTTAATTTCTTCAATGCGAATTATACAATCTTCAATCCTTTTAGCTAATTCTATTTCTTCTTCTTTTGTAAGCAAAGAAGTTTCATTGATTTTTTCAAGGTATATTTCCAGTCGATCATTTCTTCTTTTGTGTGCCAATTTCCACCTCCTTTGAAAATTTGTAAAGAGCAGGCAAAAGTTCGTTATTTTATAGTATATAAAAGATGATAGCTTGTCAAAACAAAAAAATTCCTGTTAAGGAATTTTTTTGTACCCTTTTAACGGCAAATATGCAAATTAAAGTTTGGTTTCAGGATAATTCCTATATATCTGGTTTTTGATTTTTTTATGATGTCTTTCTTGCTTTTTAGGTAAAGCAAGCATCCAAGAAATAAAAGGTATTCTTAATTTATTAGACCATTTTGCATTTTTCAGTAAAGGCCTTTTTTCTTCTTGAAATTTAGTAAGCAAAACAAGCGTAGCTTGAAGTCTAATAGGGGACAGCTTGTTATGTTCTGTTAAAAATTGTTCTTTTGTTAGAAAATCATCCATAACCAATTATACAATATTTTTTACAAAAAATCAACAGAAATTAGTAGGTCTGGCAGACAAAAAACCGTCCCGCTAAGCGGGACGGTTTTTTGAGGATCTTATTAAATGCGTGTTATGTTTGTTGCATTTGGTCCTTTTGGAGAGTCAGACATTTCAAAAGATAATCTGTCTCCTACTTTCAAGTCTTCGAATGCTACACCTTGAAGTTCATTGCGATGAAAGAATAAATCTTTATCTTGACCTTCAACTGTGATAAACCCGAATCCCTTGTCTGTAATGTTTTTGATAGTTCCTTCCATGTGATTCTTGTTTAAAAATAATTTTTTATTATAAAGCTCATTTTCCTTAAGAAATCCGACTAAATTTTTAGGCAAATGCCTTATAGTTAAGGATAGCATTTAACTAACAATCTGTCAATCAAATAAAAGCTTAAGAGCAAATCTCGAGAAAATTGCCTGTACTGAGCTTGCCGAGGTGCTCCAACTATGCCTGCCTGCCGACAGGCAGGGAACAAGGTTCGCCTCGCCCGTAGGGCTCGCTCGTAAGCTACGGTTGAGAGCTACGGCCAAGAGGAACCTGTTGGGAATAAAAAAGCCCCGTCCAATCAAAACGGAACTTGAAGATTGACTCTTGAAGAAGATCTATCGACTCGCAACATGTTTTCTTTCACCTCTCTCCCCAATTTCATACATGATCCTTTGGCTTGTTTTGTGACAAGGTTGATTATCCTGACAAAATGCATCGAACATAGCAAATGCGGTTGAACGATCGTTCGCTGTAATTTCAGAAACGATATGTTCGGTAACGACGACTCTTTCCTCGACAATCAAGTATTTCATGTCTTCTCCCTCAAGGTTTTTTTACCTGACAAAGAGCTAGGTTGATACATCATTATCTTTGCAAAATATATTCAGAAAGTCAATCAAAAACCCGAGAATACATCTCGGGAAAATTTGCCCGACTACGCAACGATTTCGAAGATACTGAGCGAAGCGAATGTACGACGTTCGGGACCTGTTGGAAATAAAAAAACCCTACGAACATGTCGCAGGGTAGAACTTTATGCATGAATTGTATATCACTCTTCTCCAGAGTCTTCGTGTTCTGGTAAATCGGGTAAACCAGTCCCTTTTCTCAAAAACGGTTCATCGGGCAGATTACCACAGTATTTATCCACGACCCCACACGCGTCGCAGAAATCCTGAAGGTTGAATGCATCCTTAAACTTTTCGTGTAATTCTCGACAAAGTTTCCAGGCATCAATAGGCGCGTCGCTTTTCAGCACTGCCTCAAGAATATAAGCCTTATAACAGGCATCCCGATAATCTACGCAGAAAAGATGTGCCTGTTCAAAACACCAGTACTCCCAAGGTTTTTCCTTGCCCACGATACGTTCTTGATACTCTTTGAGTTTTAGGGCGAGACGTTTCTTTAGTTCCTCGTCAGTAGGAGGAACAATCAAATGTCCTTCTTGTGTTTCAGACATAGCAGACTCCGTGGTTATGTTGTGAAAGGATCCAACTTCATATTACTTTGCTAAGCTAAAAAGTCAACCAAAAAGAAGAGTTTATTTCCTCTCAATACTTGCTCTGGTGGCCCAGCGACGTTAGAACTTGTTTTAGGTTGAACTAATATGATTCTGCTTTTTAAGTTTTTTGTAATAAAAAATAATTTTTTGGTATAAATATTAACCATTAGATTTATATCAAACTATGGATTACATAGTCAATATAATATCAATATATTGATTATAAGTGTATACTTAATTTATAAGGAAAATAACATGAATATCATATCATTTTTTACTTTTCAGACAAAAAAAGCACCTTGGCGGACTATCGCTTTGGGTATTTTTTTAATAATTATAACTGTAGTTTGCGTAGTATTTGTTGGAAATATTTTAGATAAAATCCCTATTGTCGCTGCGTTTGACAAGGTAGTATATGAAAAAATAAACTTGGCTCCACACCCAGCGTGGCTAAACACATTGGTTGCCCCGTTTAATTTTAACTTTCTCCCCTGGGGTGGCACTTTTATTCCCAGTTTTTTATATTTTGTATTTGGGGCAGGCCTTTTATACATTGTAATTTTTGATAGAAAAGATATTGGTTTTGCCCTTACAGCAGTAGTGCTCGCCATTGCCATAGATACTATTTTATTTAAAATTACCAATATCTATGTGGTAAGAGATCGGCCATTCGTGCATTTGATTAATAGTATGACAGAAAGCTCAAAAGCGATTTGGTTGCATTGGCCAACGTATCCTTCTGGTCATGTGCGTGATATGGCTCTTTATTCCAGCGTACTTGCCGGATATGCAAAAAGGTTAAAATGGCCGTTTATCATCTTAACGCTATGGGTTGCTTATACCCGAATTTATTTAGGAGCTCATTATCCTACCGATGTATTAGCGGGATTACTATTGGGATACTTTGTAGGACTTGGTATTCTAATGATAATAAAATCGGTGCAAGAAATAATGAAAGACAAAAAAACTCCGTCCTTACAAAATGAAAAGATATAGTAAAATTATTCTTGCAATATGTGCGTTACTTTTTGGCATTTCAGTTTTTTATGTAATGCTTAAATCTTTTTCTTGGCAAGAAGTCTATGATGCAATCAAACTTTTAAGCTGGACCAGCCTTGCAGTTTTTATGATAGCTATTTTGACTATCAGTGTCCTTAAGGCAATCCGTTTTTTCATCATACTTAGGTCTGGGGATTTGAAAGTGTCTTTTATCAAGACCATAATGATATTTATCTCAAGCCAAGTTTTTACTCCCTTGCCTGGAGGAGAAATAGGCCGCGCCGTGCTTTTTAAAAATAAACTACATCTAGAAATGGAGCAAGTTGCTACGCCCGTATATTTACAGGCGGTAATAGAATTGTGGGTTGCAGTATTCTTAGCACTCGCGTGTATTTTTTTTATAAAAATAAGTTTTGGCATTTGGTTTATTGTAGGCCTATTTTTACTGATAACACTATTATCTGTATCAATTTTCATACCAAAAAGATTGCATGATTTGTTACTACTATTTAAGAATAAACGACTAACCTATAAATGGCTGGACAACTTGGCTCAAACGTTAAATTCTTTAGAACAATTTATTGTAAGAAAGAATGGTAGCGTGCGCTTTAGATTGTGGATGTCTATTATTTTTTTAGGAGTAGCTAGTAATATTGTGGCGGGGTTGCTTGTTTGGTATATAGCAAGAACACAGGGGGTTAATATGTCATTTTTCCAAAGTATATTTACTGCAGTTATGGCAGCATTAATTCAGGGTATTTTATTTATAATCCCAGGAGGACTGGGAATAACAGAAGGGGGATTAATAGGCGTTTTAACTTCATTTAGTGTCCGATTTAAAAAAGCAGTAATCATTACTTTGTTATTTCGGGCAGTAATGCTGCCCTTATTAATTATCGTGGGATTAGTGTTTTTATTATTTCTCTATATACCCAATATTCTTAAAAATAAAAAAATACATGTTTAGATTTTCAAGACATTACAATATACATCCTGTTTTACTCACTATATTTTTTGTATTCCTTCTAATTATTGCCTCAGTTGGTTTTGGATATCTTGTTGAGAATTTAAGATTATTCCAATCTTTTGACAAGACGGTGTACAATTTTTTTCAGTTTACTTGGCATCCTTCTTGGGTAGATACTATTATCACTCCTTTTAATTTTAATTTTATTCCTATTGGAGGCCCGCAATTTTTAAATTTTCTTTTAGTGATTATCGTAGTATCTTTGGGCTATATTGTTCTCTTTCGCCGTAAAGATTTTAAGTGGGCGTTGTTTGCTTTACTTCTTGCAGGATTATTTGATTCGCTTTTAGCGTCTATAATCCCGTTGCTTATTTTCAGACCAAGGCCATTTTTATCGCTCCCCAATCATATAAGTACCGTAGCAACTAGCATTTGGCAGACGCTTCCTTCTTTTCCTTCGGGACACGTGCGAGATACAGCCCTTTTCTTAACCGTTATTGTTGCTTTCCTTCCAAAAAAAATGCGTAAAGTTTTTATTCTGTTTGTTGTTTTCATTGCCTTTAGCAGAGTGTTTGTGGGAGCCCATTATCCTACCGATGTTATTGCTGCAATGATTATTGGGTATTTCGCCGGCGCAATAGTGCGAAGCGTAGTAGAAGAAGTCAGAATCGTAATAGAAGGGCCCAAAAAGAAAGCAGCAGAAATAAGAGCTGTAGTTGAGCCCGAAAAATCGAAATAATATTTATGAAAAAAACAAAACTCATTTATAATCCTCATGCGGGATCAAAAAAACACATATTTGGAACTTCAAACCCCATGTTATTGCAAGATATTTATACATTGCTCTATAAATATGAAATAGAATTTGATGCATCTGGTACAACCAAGCCGGGTGATGCTCGCATTTTGGCAAAAGAGGCTTCACAACAAGGATATGATTTGGTCATAGTTGCTGGTGGCGATGGAACCGTAGGCGAAGCTGCAAACGGTCTGATTGGAAGCAATACGGCACTTGGTATCTTACCTCTTGGAACCTTTATGAATGTGGCGCGCATGCTCTCTATTCCTTTTAATTTAGAAAGCGCCATGATGATTATTAAAATAGGGAACGTCCGACCCATTGATGTAGGAGAGATTCTTTATTTACAAGAAGAACAAGTTGATGGCAAGGTTGCCCGCGAAACTAATTATTTTTTAGAAAGTGCTGGCATAGGACTAGAAGCAGATTTTCAAAAGTTTTATTTAGATTTTAATCAACATAGATGGCAATCAACTATTCAATTAATAGAAGATATGAGGTTATTTTATAAGATGCCACTTACGATTGAGTTAGATGAAAACAGAATTATAGAAACGAAATCCCACCTTGTGATGGTATCTAATGGCCCCTATATGGGAGCTGGGCTATCGGTTGCGCCCTCTTCTAAATTAAATGACCACACGTTAACCGTCACTACATATAAAATGTCAAAAAAAGAACTTCTTTGGCACCTTGTTAAAACAAAAATAGCCAGTCGCGGATTAAATTCGAACCATATAACCTATGCGTTCAAAAATAATCCTGATATAAAAACCTATACTTCTAAATCGGTGAAAGTTAGCGCTCAAAGAAGTAGGCCAATAGATGCAGATGCCAGAATTTTTGGCCAAACTCCTATCTCTATAACAGTAAGACCCAGTGCCCTAAAAGTTATTGTAGGATTTACAGAATCTAAAAAAGAGTCAGCTCTTTTGGAAAAGAAAATTTATATTAGGCCTTAAAAGCTTGTAAAAAAATCCGAGAGGTCCTTTCGGATTTTTTTATTGTTCCGGTGGTAGGATTCGAACTATATATTGAAATTTTTTAAAATTCTAGTATGATGAACTCAATGTAATTTTACATTGTGATTTTACATTCCGGTGTAGCTCAGCGGTAGAGCGATTCCCTGTCAAATAGGCAGCTTTTAAGAGAAATCTTGGAATGAACTTTTCGGGATATCGGTGAACGCTAACGTCGCAAGACCAAGCCAATACCGAGGGAACCTTCAATTATTTGGGGCTGAAAGTCCTGAGTGAAACGAAGGGCTCCGTAGAGACTAGATACCGAAATGCCTAAATCAAGTTGATATGGCAAAGATATAGTCCACGCTTTATGGAAACATAAGGATACGTGTAAGGAATGGGTCGTAGGTTCGAATCCTACCACCGGAGCCGCCGAAGTCGGCAACAGTAAACCGAATCAAAACGCACTCATCACGGTGCTTTTTGATTTTCCCACACTTGTCCCTTACGCCATTTCCTCCATCCTTGTGTCTCGATGCAGGTGAAGTACCATAAAGGTATGAAATACTCATTTCGTTTACGTCTCTATCGTCTCACACGTGGTTTGAGTCAACGGGATGTCGCCAATTTGATGGGTCACAAAGACACCAGCCTGATTTCTCGTTGGGAAAATGGATTTAGCTTGCCCGATCTGGAAAATGCCTTCAAGTTGGCCGGCGTTTACTGTCTCACAGTGGATGAGCTCTTTCGTGATATCAAAAAGGAGATTAATTCCTCATTCATCTATGCGCGTTAAGATGTAGCCATGAAGAAGAATAGGAAACATAAAAAATGTATTCGTCGATTCAGTCCACAAGTTGAAATGATGGCTGAATTGCTCGCTCGGTTATTTTATAGGCAGATGAGAGAGAAGTAGGAGAATGTTGACAAGTATAAATAAAGTGTGATACTATCGTATTATGTAATAGTTCTTTAAGATTGTGAAAGTTGCCTTCTCTAAAGAGAGAATGGATCAACAGCTTAGGTTATGAGAGATCATGAATTAAGCTGTTGATCTAAGTTTACCCTCTGTTTGGAGAAAACCATGCCAACGTTTCCCGAATCTGAATTGCTTAACCTGATTTCAAAGATCGAGGGCGCTGATTTTGAAATGTGTACCACAGCTGAACTACCTCCAGGAATTCGTAGAGAATTGACTGTCGAATTAGAGATCTGTATTGTCGACCCTGCCCACCTCGAGATGTACTCCGTTGCCTTACAGAAGTCCTGTGCACGGGCAAGACTGGAAGAAGGGAGCGAGCCTCTGAGTAACGAGGATACACATCGCGTTCTGGTGCACGGACTGGCGGTTCTTACGGATGACCAGTTGATTCAGTTAGCGTTCAACACACGAGCATTGAAAGGTCTGTCGGATTACATTTACGACAAACCTCACGCATGGGATGATAGTCCTTGGGGACAACTTGTCTCCGAAGCAGCTGTCGCAGACATGCGCCGTCGTGGGCTTGATCCGGATGCTGTCATGGCGAAAGCCAAGGACAAATGTTTGGCGAAAACTGTTCATTGAACAACACGTGGTCGATGATTAACACAAACCCCTCAATGCATTTAATGCAGCAAGGGGTTCTTTTTTTGCACAGAGACTTGCCACGTATGCCATTTGACAGCTGCGTTATGTGTGAAATATAATGAGTGGGATGGAACAAAAACCAATGACAATTGATGATCTCGCGGTCATGGTGCAAGGCGGATTTAATGAAGTTAATAAGCATCTCCAAGGACATGAGAAGCGCTTTGATCATGTTGACCATGAATTGAAACTCATTCGAAAACAACTCATGGACGTTGTTGAACGTGGTGAATTTGAAAAACTCGAAGAACGAGTTCGTGATTTAGAAAACATGCTGAGTGCTCTCATTAAGAAGGCTGCCTAGACAACAATAGTAAGGTTGCTGATCAACGCAAGTTTCGCAGCCAGTTCTCGCATGCAGCCGTGATCTGTTACGATTCGATTAAGCGGCGAACTCGGGAGCTAGTAAAAGTCGCCTTTCTGGCGATTTTTTTGTATTATTAATCATATTCTTAATAGAGTTGCTCTAATTCTCTGTATAATTATTTTATATGTCTAAAAAAAACCTAAAAAAACAAAAACACGTTTGGCCGAGTATGCGTGGTAATGAGCATAATACTGGTTGCAGTATGCACGCAATAGAATTGAAAAAAGATTCTTTTATCAAATATTACTTTACTGGCAACGCGATATTCTCTACACCTGTTATTAATAGAAATGAAATTATTTTTGTAGGTTCTGCAGATAAGAGTTTTTATGCTATAGATCCGATACATAATGCTATTTGGTGGAGTTTCAGAACTCGTGGCATCATTGATTCTGCCGCATGCATAGATAATAATGATAATCTTTATGTGCCATCGGGTGATGCATCGTTATATAAATTATCTCGTGAAGGAAAAAAGCAATGGCAATTTAATCTTTTAAAGGAGAACTATCCGAGAATAAGTAGTATTTACTGGTGGGAGGGTAATATTGCTATAGGGCCAAATGGTTTACTTTATGCTGGGAATGATGATTTTTATTTATATGCTATTACTTTAGATGGAGAAATAAGATGGTCCTTTTCAGCAGGTCTTCAAATATGGTCTGTACCTGCTTTTAATAAAGGACTTGTCTATTTTACTTCTTTTGATATGTGCGTGTATGCATTAAACCAAGATACAGGTCGCAAAGTATGGAAGCGACGCTTAGGAAATTTTATTGCTTCTTCTCCCGCAATTGGTGAGAATGGAGATGTATATGTAACGAGTTTCGATGGCAGTATAGTAGCCCTATACGGCGATAGTGGAAAAATAAAATGGCGGTTGAAAACAAGTAAAAGTATTTATGCATCAGTGGCTATTGCTCCTGATGGTATGATTTTTGTGGGATCTGGGGATGGATTTTTATATTGCATTAATGCCGAAACAGGAGTCATTGCTTGGGTTTTACAAACTGGAAGTCCTATATGGAGCTCAATGGTAATTGGGTTAGATCCTACAAAGCAGGAGTCATATTTGCTATATCTTGGGACAAGTGCGGGGCTAATTATTGCAATCACACCCTCGGGTCAACGTCGTTGGACATATCACGTTAAAGCATCATTACATTCGGGACGCACGGGAATAAATGCCTCTTTGGCACTAGGAAAGCATGGTTTAGTAGCTGCTACCAACGCGGCAAGCGTCGTATATATTCCTTACAATGCCTATATACATCAGCGTAAAGAATTCATTTTCTCCGATACGGTGCTATCGTCTAAAGATTTACCGAGATCTCATAATATCGGTAAGAGTAATATTACAAAGAATGTTTTCAAAGAAGGAATGTCGTTTTTCATTGAAAAGATGGAGTTTATTACTCCTGAGATTATAAATCCGTTTGACCAAATAGGAATTGCGAGCTTAGTGATTGAAGTGAATGTTATTAAAATAGATTATGCTTCAGGATGGTTTACTGCCTTAGGAAGACAAGTCGTAAAAGAGGGTACCCCCTATCTACGAACGCATATATACGCCTTTGAGGGAACGATAAAAGAAAATATAGTTACCTTAGAGGCTAAAAATTGTGATTTTGATATTATGGCTTTTCCAATTCCTTTGGACCATCTTATTTTTAGATTTAGCTTAGGAGATGCCATAGTAGATAGCTATTATTTTAGAGCTATACTTGATTGTCGCTCTTTATTTAAAAAAGTTATAAGAAAATATGGAAAACGTATTTTAAAATACGTCATAAGAAGCGTGTGGATGAATATAAAAAGAGGTAACATTCAAGCAACTTCAACTGCAAAAACTTATTCTGCTGTTTGGTATATTTTAATAGGGAAGATTTGGAAATCATGGGGGTTAATAAATGAAAATGGATTTCTGGATGCACATGGAACGTTTTCTATCACAATTAAGGAAGAAAATAAAGACTAACTGAAAAGGGGTTCTCTAAATAATGTGGTCTTTTATTTAATAGAATGAAGGGTTTTTTATTTCTAAACAGGCCTTGGTCTTGAGGGCTTTGAGCCCGATGGATTCTTAATACTTCGCTGCGGCTCAGCATAAACTAGTTCCTTGACTTGCCGGCAGGCAGGCAGAGTCGGAGCTTAGTATCAGATGTAGTAGCCTCAAGCACCCTGTTAAAGGGTGTTTTGAGTTCAAAAGAGAGCTTTTTACTGTCTTGCAAGGTATATTATATTTTACACCTTTATTTTTTTGTATTTTTGGGCTACCATGGAGTAACAATTTAATATTGATTGCCTAAACCTATAAATCTTATGGGCATGGCAAAAAAGACTGTGTGAACAATACTGAACCCGTCGTTCAGGCCTCTGTTCACACAGCTGTATATCGAAAGATATACGGGAGCGCAAGCTTCAGCCTAGCGGTGGGCTTTGTGTTCTATAAAACATTATTTTAAACTCATGAGCATGATTTTGATAATTTTAGGTTGGATCGTTTGGGTAGTTATCCTAATATTGGCATTAGGGCTTTCCATAACACTTCCAAAATTCTATAAAACACACTCGCATGCTAGTCATGGAAAGCATGGCAGCGCATTTATTACACTTAGCATGTGGATTGATTTAGTGGTGTTTATTCTTAATCCAGATTGGAACAAGCTACATCTTCTTTGGGTTCTGCCGATAACGATAATTCTCCTTTCTATATTTTATTATACGGCTGGTTGGTTAAGAGAAAAAAATAAATTTAAAGGGGCTTCATGAACAAGTCTATATAAATAATAAAATTATGAAAAAAGTTATTACCTTATTTCTAATAGGTTTTCTTATAGGAATTTTATATTTGGGCTATGCCTATATTGAAAATCAGAAATACATTGCATTTGTTGAATGCCACGAAAAAGAAATACTTGCTCCAACTGTGAATGATATAAACCAGGGAACAATTGGCACCTGGTATGATTTATGTAATGTGATTTTTAATCACCATGTTTCAAAGAACGGTGCTTATGAAGGTAATTTTTAAAATATGAAACAATTTATTAAGGATAATTGGTTTAAGATTGCGCTTATTGTAACTTTTTTCTATTCGTTGAATACTTTAGTAAATGCTATCGATTTCTATATTGCATCCCAAAAGAAAATTTCTCAGATAGATTGCGAAGAAAAAATGCTAACCTCTACTAATGTAGATTTTTATATTAAGTGGCATAATATTTGTGATGAAATCAATTAATACTATTAAAGAGAGTAAATTTATGAAAAATTTAATCAGTAAGTTTTTGTTTCTATCTTTGTTTGTCGGCTTAATCTTTACTGCTTCATCAGCAGATGCCGCTAAAAAGTTATTACCCATAATAAAAGATGGTTTTGATACCTACGTTAACGGATCAGTTGTTGGACAAGATGGTTGGACTAATTACACAAATGGAGATAATTTTATAGTTCAAAATACAACTGCATATAAAAGTAAAAAGGCATTACACAATAATTCTTTAGGGGATAGTGTTGTTACAAAATCTGGAGCATCCTTGTCAGACGGAGAGCAAACTGTTTATATTAGAACTGAAAATAGATCTAATTGGGGTTTATATCAAGATGGTAATGCTCAAGTACGACTCTCACAAGGACAATCATTCCAATCAAGCATCTTTACCGCAGTATCTTTTAAAAGCGATGGTAATGTTGCCTATTATGACCCCATTAGTGATTCATATAAAAACTTTGATACCTACAATGATAACCAATGGACTAAGCTAACTATCGAATGGCGATCAAGCGATAAAACAGCACGGTACCAGGTCAATAATGGAACTTGGACTAACTGGCAAACCTTCAAAAATTCTGCTTCTTTTACCACTTTTGATAATGTCGGTTTTGATTTTGATTTACCTGGCGGTTCTGGAGGAGTTTATTTTGACGCTCTTCAGTAGTGGGGTTTTTATTTCAAACAAAGCTCAATTTCTTGCAAAAGTCTTTCTGGATATTTAACTTCATTCAACCACTTTAAGTTTCTGAAATCGTCCCACTTAGCGAGCAACTGTCCCGAGACAAAAACCACTTCTCAATGAGGTGGTTTTTTGGTATAATTTATTGGTTGTGATATAATTTAGCCATGAATAATTTAAAACAAGATAATATTTCTGAGGTAGTGAAAAAAATGCTTAGAAAAGTGCCAGAAATCACTATTTATTTCTGGATCATTAAGGTTTTGTGCACTACGATAGGCGAGACCGCTGCAGACTTTTTAAATACGAACTTGAATTTAGGACTGACTAACACCACCTACATGATGGGTGCTTTTTTATTGGTAGTTCTGTTTTTTCAATTCAAGTTTAAAAAATATATTCCATCCATTTATTGGCTTGCAGTCGTATTACTAAGCGTAGTTGGTACACTTATAACCGATAACTTAACTGATAATTTAGGAGTTTCCTTGGTAACCACTACCATTATTTTCGGTATCGCATTAATAATCACTTTCATAGTTTGGTACCTAAGCGAAAAAACGTTATCTATCCATTCAATTTACACTACCAAAAGAGAAGCCTTTTACTGGTTAGCTATATTGTTTACCTTTGCCTTAGGAACTGCATCAGGAGACCTCATAGCAGAACGTTTTGATGTTGGATATTTTAATTCAGCTCTTTTATTTGCAGGCGTAATAGCGATTATTACCATTGCTTACTATGTATTCAAAAAGAACTTACCTATACAACACAAACTCCAATCCTTTGGTGCAATTTTGGCTTTTTGGTTGGTTTACATCTTAACCCGTCCTCTTGGAGCTTCCATTGGAGACTATCTGTCACAATCTCCCGATGATGGTGGGCTTGGCTTGGGCACAACCGTGACAAGCGGAATATTCTTCATAGCAATTTTAATTACGGTTATGTATCTCACTATTTCAAAGAAAGATACTATTACAAAAGAAGTTTCCTCGTAGTCTTACTGAAATTAAAAACAAGAGGTCGTCTTCAGGACGGTTTTTTGATAAAGTTAATGTATGAAAGAATACATCAAAGAAAAATATATACATGATATATTTGATATCAGTATCATTATTAAGGGATTAGATGGCATTTTAGAAACGGTAGGAGCTATCTTACTTTTTTTCATTAAGCCGACTCAGTTAACAGCCATCATTAGATTTTTAACCCAGAGAGAGCTTGTAGAAGATCCAAAAGACATCATTGTTAATTATTTGCTAAATGTTAGCCACCATTTTTCTGTTAACACGGAATTATTTTTAGCAATATACCTACTCATTCACGGTTTGATAAAAATTATTATTGTCGTTGGTTTATTAAAAAACAAAATTTGGGCATATTCATTAGGAATTATCGTTTTTTCTATTTTTGTCGTATATCAGCTTTATCAATATACCCAATCACATTCAATGAGCCTTATTGTTTTATCAGTGTTTGATGTGTTTGTAATCTTGCTGACTTGGCACGAGTATCAATTTATAAAAAATAGATAGGCAGGCGTAGTCGGAGCACTTCATTTTATTCAGTGTAAACTTGTGTCCCGAAACATGTTCTCGGGTTTTTGTTTGACAAATAGACTAAAAGATTTAGTATATAAAACACGTGTTTCGTTCATTAATAACAAAACTCAAGAAGAAGGATATCTAGCTATGGCATCCCATTTGGAGAAGTTCTATGCAGTTACTTTGAGTGGCTCAGTGTATCGGGCGAGGATTCAGTTCGGAACTGAACCAGGCGAACAAGGCACCGTAGGTCTCTTAAAGATAGCCAAGAAAGGCCAACTACTTCAGGAGGAACAAGAAAACACCAACGCAATGCTCGCAATCGCTAAGTCGCTTATACTCTTCATTCCCGAAGGAGGTGGTATCACTTCGTTCCAACGCGAAGTTGGCATGGTAAATACCTTCTGGTGGGGATATGAAACGAACGGCATCGTAGCCCTGTTCCTCGAAGATATCGACAAAGCTTTGGCCTGTAGTCGCAAAGAGGATCTTGTTTTATGCGATCCACGATGGAAAGAGAACACTGTCGCGGTGCTGAAGGCCGTTGGAAGGGAACACCCGCACTGTTCAATATCAGCGACCATGCCCGAACTTTGGCTTTTGCCACCAAGTGAGTGGTAACCCTATAATTAGGAAAAGTCAATTATTAAAGACCAGGATAGCACAAGCTTTTCCTGGCCTTTTTTATTTTACAGAACCACCTGTTGTTTTTTTTGGAGTTAGCTATTATTAAAATCACTTGCAATTTTATAAAATATCAACTATAGTCATTAAACAAATTATTTCTATATTATTAATACTAATCAAAAAATTATAAAAAAAATAATTGTTACAACTTCTGTGCTATTAGTTATTTCTGCAGCATTTGCCAGTATAGCTTTTGCATATAACACTGATGCTGTTACAAACACAGTATTAAATGGATCAAGCAGGTGCTCGAGCGGTCTTATTGGATGTGTGCGTATTTTGTCTCTTACTCCAGTTTCAGGTCCAATCGGAACTATCGCTACCATTAGAGGTACGGGTTTTACTAGAACTGGTAATAAAGTTAAATTTGGTAATCTGGGTATCGAAAATAATCCTAATTATAACCTTAACTCATCTGATGGAAAAACCCTTGTTTTCAAAGTTCCTATTGGTAACTATTTGGCATGCTGGGCCCATGGATGTATGGCGCCAGTACAATTAACCCAGCCCGGTATTTATAAGGTTTCTATCATAAATACTAACGGTATGAGCAACCAAGTTATTTTTACCGTGACAAAGTAGCTAAATTCAAAAAATTATGCAAAACAGGCCGTTAGGCTCTGAAGCTTTGAGCCCGAATGGGTTCTAATCCTTCGACTTCGCTCACCACAGATAAAATTGTCCCTGCCTACCATCAGACAGAGCATGGTCAAAAAATTGTACAGAGATTAGTGTAAGAGTATAATTAGGTTATAATGTCATATATATAATAAAGGTCGAACTCATTCTATTAAATAATGTAGTTTAAAAATATGGAAAAAAATATGAAAATAGGGATTTGGGTAGTAGTTGGCATTATTATTATAGCTGCCTTGTATTTTATATTCAGTAATATGCAAACAACTAATCAAACAGCTAATAATCAAATAACAACAGAACCTGAATCAGTTCAAGATATTAGTACTCAAGATGTAGGTGTTAGCGCTGCACCAATATCATATAGTAATGCTTTAGTGAAATACGCTGATCGAAGGATTCAGCTTGACACAACCTGTCAGGCTCATCCTAGCAATGTAGTATATAAAGATAACACCGGTATCATGATTGATAATAGGTCATCAAAGACTCGTACCGTTAAAGTTGGTACAACGTTTACCATAAGACCATACGGATTTAAAATCGTTGTTCTACCCGATGTATATCTAAAATCTAAAACAATTCTTGTTGATTGTGATGGATCTCAGAATGTAGCAACCATTACCGTGCAAGAATAGGGTACGATCCAAAAAATCCCTCGTAGACACACTTTTGGGGGATTTTTTGTTTGGTGTGTAAGACATTATTTTATACTGCGTCTTATAGTATATAGGGTAAGACTTAGTCACTTAGCCCTATAAAATACTATTAATATAAGAATAAATATGTTTAAAATAATACCATTATTCGTATCTCTTATGTTAGCAGGTTCTGGAGCAATTGCTCTTTCAGCACCAAAATATTTTAGCACCACAGCAGATACAAATTTGCAAAGTTACGAAAATGGAACTTTACAAGATAGTTCATTATTTTTAAGTGCAAATGGAAGAAGTGATTTTAGTACCGATATTAATTCAGAAGACACTTCAGGGGTAGATAATGAGAATAATTTAGATGTCGAGTCAAATCTTAACATTAATATATAGAAATTAACAGATAATAACCTAACAAAAACTCGAGAGAATGTCTCGGGTTTTTGTTTTATGAATTTCTTTTTCAAATTTTATTTTGACATAAGGGAATTTTTGTTGTAGAATTAGTTTTTACTAAAATGACTAATATTAGAAACATAGCAATCATCGCCCACGTTGACCATGGAAAAACCACTTTAGTGGACGCTCTTTTGCGTCAATCGAAGACTCACATGAAAAAAGAAGTTTCTGAACAAGAAATGATTATGGACAGCAATGAATTAGAGAGAGAACGAGGAATTACTATTTTTTCAAAAAATGCATCAGTACAATATGGTGATATGAAAATTAACATCATTGATACTCCAGGCCACGCTGACTTTGGCGGTGAAGTAGAACGAGTTTTGAATATGGCTGATGGTTGTTTGCTTTTAGTTGACGCAAAAGAAGGTCCTATGCCCCAAACCAGATTTGTTTTAAAGAAGGCTTTAGAAATGGGCCATAAAATTATTGTGGTAATCAACAAAATAGATAAAGATGGGGCAAGGCCTCAATTTGCTGTTGAAGCAACCCTCGAGCTTTTTTTGGAGCTTGGAGCGGGAGACCACTCGCTAGATTTTCCGATCATCTATGCTTCAGGAAGAGATGGAAAAGCGGGCTTGGATCCGGACTTATCAAAGATGGAGAATATTAATCCTATTTTTGAATCTATTGTTCAACACATACCTTCTCCAATTGTTGATGTAGCAAAACCGCTGCAAATGCTGGTTACCTCAATAGCTGCAGATGATTTTAAGGGCAGACTTGCCATAGGAAGAATCTATAATGGAAAAATAAAAACTGGCCAGGAGATTTATCATATTAGCAGAGACGGCAACATGGAAAAGTTTAAAGTATCTTCTTTAATGACGTTTGTGGGGTTAGGCAGAACAGAAATAGATTCAGCAGAGGCTGGAGACATTGTAGCTGTTGCAGGCATTGGTAATGTTACGATTGGGGAAACAATTACCGATATTGAAAATCCAAAAGCACTTCCGGTTATTAATATTGAAGAGCCAACCGTAAAAACAACATTTATGGTCAACGATTCACCGTTTTCTGGTAAAGAGGGCCAGTTTTGTACTTCACGTCAAATACGAGAGAGGTTGTTTAAAGAATTAGAAACAGACGTTTCTCTGAAAGTTGAAGAAACAGAAAAGGGGAATTGGATTGTTTCAGGGAGAGGAGAATTGCATTTGGCAATTTTAATTGAAAGGATGAGAAGAGAAGGATACGAATTTCAGGTTTTGAGGCCACAAGTAATCATAAAAAAAATAGATGGAAAAACAATGGTTCCTTACGAAAAAGTTTTTATTGAAGTTCCAGAACAGTACCATGGTTCGGTTATGCAGAAAATGTTAAGCAGAAAAGGCGAGCTGAAAGAAATGCGCAACAATAATGATATTATCTTTTTAGAGTTTATTATTCCCACAAGAGGATTGTTTGGCTACAGGTCAGAGTTTTTAACAGATACCAAAGGATTAGGGATTATGAACACCAGCTTTTTTGAATATATGCCTGACCCAGGCAACTTTAAAGAAAGGCTGCAAGGTTCTTTAGTATCTCATGAATCAGGGGTAAGTAATTTTTATGGCCTTATTAATGTTCAAGATAGGGGTGTTTTGTTTATTGATCATGCAGTTAATATATATGAAGGGCAGGTGGTTGGACAGAATTCAAGACCAGAAGATATTAGGGTTAATATATGCAAAACAAAACAACTATCAAATATGCGTTCAAGGGGAGAAGGTTCTGACGAGCATTTTAATAAGCCAAAAACCATGGATTTAGAAGATTCTTTAGAATATATCGGAGAAGATGAAATGGTTGAAGTAACTCCCAAAAACATACGTATCAGAAAAATCTACTTAACAGAAATTGCCGCTAAAAGAGCAGAGCGAAAAAACAAATAAATTTTAGCAAAAGCGCTCTTTAAAAAAGAGCTAAGAAAACCACTTCTCAATGAGGTGGTTTTTTGATATAGTACAATAATAAGTTTAATGAATTTATGAAAAAAAATATAAAAACTATTTTTTTCAATCAGTGGATTAAGATAAAAGAAAGGACTATACAAAAAGGCAGTAAATCTTTGAAATACTATTTGGTTGAAAAACCTGATTACGTGGCAATTGCTCCTATTTTTCAAAATAATATACTTCTTATCTCTCAACAAAGATTCGGCGCTGATAAAGTTATTAAAAATATTCCTATGGGAGTTATAGAAAGAGATGAACACCCAAAGAAAGCAGCTCAAAGGGAATTAAAAGAAGAAACAGGCATAAAAGTTAAAAGAGACGATTTGGAATTTCTTGGAGAATTCTACATTGCTCCTAGTTTTACATCTATTAAGGGATATCTTTTTATGGTTCGTTGTCATAATAATAAGATTAAAGCAAACTTTTCAACCGATGAGGAGCATGAAATTAGGGATATTAACTGGTATCATATAAATTCTCTGTTAAGTACTGAAGAGTTTGATTTGACAACCCAATTAGCAATTGCTATAGTCAAAGAGAAATTAGTCCGCAGAAACTGAAACCAAAAGAGAGGGTAGTCCATTGAAAAAAGAAAAATGTTTAATTGTTTTTACTCGTTTTCCTCGCATAGGTAAAAGCAAAACACGTCTCTCTAAAAGTATTGGAGATCAAAATACTGTTTATCTTCATCGAGCATTCTTGCAGGATATATTTTTACGAATTAAGAAAAGAGATTTTGATTTAATTATAGCTGCGGCTGCAGGCGATACCGAAGAAGAATTCCATGAATTAGTACACCAATTAGGATCTTTTGATCAATTTTTATTACCAAGGGGAACTACAACTGACGAACAGATAATTTCTTCATATAAAACGACTTTGTCAAAATACAAGAAGGCAATTCTGACAGCATCCGATATTCCCCAGTTTTCTCATAGGCACATAAGAAAGATGTTTGCCGACTTAAATGAATTTGATGTTGTTTTCCATATAAATCATGATGGTGGAACCTGTCCTCAAGGTATGAAAGTTGCTTATGACCTTTTTACTCATACTATTGAAAAATCATTGGCTCATTGTCAAGAATGGAAGGGCAAGTTAGAGTCACTAAGATTAAGATATAAACTCGAGCCAGAAATATTAATAGACATAGACACGATTGATGATCTGTTAATCTTTTATCACTGGCAGAATTTATTAGGCAGTAATTCGGACATGTTTTGCCCAATTACTATGAGTATAATAAAGAAAGTGCTTTCATTGTAGACGTTTAAAAACGTCTTTTTTATTTTACAAAACTCAAAAATCTGATTTTTAATAATTGTGTTAAAATGAATTATGACTAACGGAAAAATTTCTGCTGGCGTGGTACATAACATGCCAGCGGATTTACGAAAAAAACTTATTTCTGATTCAGTAGCGTTAGAAGTATGGGAGGATATTACGCCACTCGCTCGCAATGAGTGGATCTGTTGGGTTGAGGGCGCAAAGAAAATAGAAACAAGAAATCATCGGATTGAGAGGACGCGCACAGAGCTTAAAGAAGGAATGCGCAGGCCTTGTTGTTGGGCTGGTTGTATTCATCGTTGAAGTAAACAAAAATGAGCGAAAATAACAGAGAATCTATGTAATAGATTCTCTGTTATTTTTCAGTAGATTCTATTGGTTGTGAAGTTGGCTCTGAAGTTGGTTGATTTTGAACAAAAAATCTTTTCATAATATCATTCTCCACAATGGCCTTATTTTTCCCGTAGGTCAATTTTGATATCTTTTTGATTGGGTTAATAATCTCTTCTCTTCCCGTTTTAGGAGGGTAAATTTCCATTTTAAAAGGGGTTGAAGTTTTGTTATTTAACATTAATTTAATAATCATATTAAAGTTATCTAAGTTGACCAAATCAAACCGAGAAAACCCTGGCTCAAACTGTTTTTCTAAATATTCGGCATCCTCCACCCCGATTCTAAAAGCTCCGATAGACCCAACGTTTCCCAGTACAGCATTTTTAATCTGATCGGTTAATTGGGGAATATATTGGTGAGCCATAATTAAATTTAACTTGTATTTTCTTGCTTCAGAAAGAATGGTTGAAATTGAATCGGTGGTAAAGTTTTGGAACTCATCTAAGTATAAATAAAAATCTTTCCTTTCAGATTCTTTTAATCTAGCTCTTCTCATTGCTGCCATTTGTATTTTTGAAACTAATATCAGGCCTAAGAGAGAACTGTTTACTTCTCCTGTCAATCCTTTTGATAGATTTGCTAAAAAGATTTTTTGGCCATCCATAATCTTTGCCAAGTCAAACCCAGAATGCTTTTGCCCAATAATATTGCGCATCATTTCGTTTTCAATAAATCTGCCCACCTTTGAAACAACGTAACCCAACATATCAGACCGGGTATTACCTGTCGTATTAGCCCATTCTTTAGTCCAAAAATTTCTTACTACTATATCCTGCACTTTTGCCAGACGTTCTTGCAAGAAAGCAGGATCGGTAAACATTTTTGGAATTTCAACTAACGTGCCAGGATTGTCTTTGTCTGCCATTAAAGCCAACATTGCATTTCTCATATAGTGCTCAAACATGGGGCCGATAATTTCTGGCGGAAATAGCTTATAGAAAATAGCAATCATTTCCTGTACTGCAAAATCTTTCTGTTCGGGGGTGTCGTATTCTAGCATATTCAATCCTATGGGGCGTTCTACATCAAACGGCTCAAACAATACTACATCATCTACGCGATGTTTAGGAATGTTAGCTAAGGTATGCTCAACCAACTCGCCATGAGGATCAATGACCGCCACGCCTTCTCCATTTTCAATATCTTGGCGGATCATCTCTCGTAACAGAGAAGACTTTCCAGTACCGGTCTGTCCAATAATATAAAAATGCCGTTGCCGATCTTCTCGGGAAGCGAAATAAACCTTTTTTTCTTCTCCTCGAAAAGCTACTTTCCCGATTAAGTTTGTTCCTTCTGCTGGCAAATCCATTGGTGGTGCAACAGCCGCTGTTTTAACTGACTTAATATAGGGTGTTTCTAAAGAATAGGTGGGGAAGTGATAGATGCTGGCTAATTCTTCAATATTTAAAATATTTTTCTGTTGTTCGCTAAAAGTTCTAAAGCTAAATTGGTAGACGAAATCTTTTAATTGATTTTTCTTTAACTCTTTAGAATCTAAACTATTGGTTCCAAAAAGGGAAAATTGGCTAAAAGAGTCAACGATATGATGTAATATTTCTCCGGCCCTTTCTATGGTTGGAGCTGAAGCAATAAGCCTGATATTCGTTTCAAATGGCTGCTTTTGTATTTTACTCTGAATAAGGTCGTAAGCTGATTGATCAAAATGCTTTTCTTTATTTTGTTCCTTTTTTAAGGATTCTGAATCTTTCTTTTGAGCTGGCTTAAAGAGCTCAAAAAATACTTCAGCAATTGGATGTCGGGTTACCTCTCTTACCGCAGTATTAGCACTTTCCCCCTCTTTTATTTTTCCCAACACCCTTTCTCCCATTATTTTAATATTTGATTTTGGTAAAGGTCTGATAATCAATTGAATTGCTGCTCCCTCGTCAGCTGAAATCTTGCTTAAATTATTAGTGATAGTTGAAACGGGATCTTTTTCAAGTTTTTGATAGGTGCTTATAGGAAAGAGAAAATGATTTTTTAGCTTAAGGTAGGCTGCTACCGTTTCTCCCTGTGGCTCAAAAATAGTGTAATCTTGAGGAACTTTTTCTACGATTGCTCTTGGATAAATTCCCTGCACATATTTTTCTAAAGAAGTTTCAAGATACTTTGGCACGGATACATAAAAAGAGATATCAGATCCGCCAGTTTGAGAAGCCATTTCCAATGCCACCGAGGGTTTTTCCTGGAACATGCCAGGCTTTCTAAGATGTAAAAAGTTAGTCAACACCTGTTCCATTTGGAAGATAAGAGCCTTTTCTTCTTTGGGCGCTTCTCCCTCTTTTTTTGATTCTTGCTTTGGCATCATCACTAAAAAGAGCACGGAGTTTAGTCTGCTAAATAATTTTTTTTCTGATTGTCCAGAAAATAAAATAACAAAAAAAGCTACTAACAGCAGGAGAAAGATAAAAATTAAGCCGTAGAGTATAAGAGACATAAATTATTTAAAACTTTTATAGTATCCGTCTTTGGCCAACTTGTCATGAAGCGTATCTAATACATACGGGTCATTCATTTTTTGGGCGACATCAAAAGCATAGGTCAGTCCTTTCGATTTAGCAAGGTCTAACAGTTTATTAATTTTTTTCTCATCATCTAATAGTTTTATATTATTGGCATCAGTTGTTGTATTTGTCTTAGCATTCTCATCTAATTTTGAACTCTGAATAACGTGCCTTAATTGTTGTATTTCTTCTTTTGAAGCTGTTTCTTTGCTTTCCACCAAATCATCCTGAATTTCAGGAGTTTCAACCAGTTTTTCTGCTTCAATAGATTTCTCGGCTGATTCATGAGCAAGCTCTTTTGCTATTTTTTTATCATCTTCTTCCTTCATATTTAGTAATATTTAATTGCTTAATTATATCACAAAAAGTAAATAATATAGATATGTATTATTACAAACTACTTCCCGCAGAGGTAGTTTTTTGGTACAATCTAGTAATTAATTTAATTACGCTAAAAAATGAAGTATAAAGAATTTATAACTAAAGCCCTTAAGGAATCTTCTGAAATTGCTAATAGTTATTTTGGGAAAGTTATTGGTACAACAAAATCTGGCGATAATAATCAAGTATTAACAGAAGCAGATATAGCGATCGGTAGAAAAGTTATCTCTCTCATTAAAGATATTTACCCGAAATATAATATCATCGATGAAGAAATTGGTGTTATTGATAATGGCTCAGAATTTACTTGGGTCATTGATCCTATTGATGGAACAAGTAATTTTGCAAAGGGAGTGGTTACATATGGCATTATTATAGGATTACTTAAAGATAATGTTCCAATTGCAGGAGGAGTTGCTCTTCCCGCCTTTCATGAAATTTATGTAGCCGAAAAAGGTAGTGGAACATTTTGTAACAACAAAAAAATAACAATTAAAAAAGAAGGTGGTTTATTATCTTCATTAGTAGCTTATGGCATAGATGGACACCAAGAAAATCCTTCAATAACTAAAGAAGAATGTGAATTATTAGCAAAAATTGTTTTGGGTATCAGAAGTTTGCGCGTAAGTGGATGTATCTTTGATGCAATGATGGTTGCAAAAAGCAATTATGGTGCTTTCGTTGGGAAAACGAGTAAGATTTGGGACCATGTTGGCGTACAAATTGTTATTGAAGAAGCTGGCGGTATATATACAAATTTTTATGGAAAGCCAATGGACTATACAAATCCTTTAAGTAAAACAGAAGAAAATTATACATGGTGTATGGCTGAGTCCGGTTTACATCAAGAAATCCAAAAAATTATTCACAATGGATAAAAAATTACATTTGCTTCTCACAAAAACCTTTTTTATACAAAACAAGCTCGAACGCCTACCGGCAGGCAGGCGTAGATAGAGCACTTCGATAAATTCAGTGCAGGCAAATGTCCCAAGATATGTCTTGGGTTTTTGTTTGTATTTTTTAAAAAAATGTGTACCATGTAACCTAATGCTCTAAAGTGTCTTGTCTCTCCCTAACGTAAAAAGGAGTTCATGATGGAAGAGTACAAAAAAGTTCTTTGTAATATAGCAGTTTTAAGTTTAGTTGGACTTGGTAGCCTCTGTCTTCTTTACCTCCAAGATTATTTTGAAAAATTGTTAGGAAATTTTCAAAAGCACCAAAGACTCTTGAAAGAAAAAGAGGAAACTTACAAAAGGCTTTTTGGAGAATTATTTTCTCATAGTATCTGGTGCGATGATTACTCAACAGAAAACGAACAGCGATACGGAAGAGTTGCTGAGTTACTTTTAATAATCAACTCTCATAATGCTTATTTCTCTTTCTTTCGGGCTATTGCAAGACAATTGCAGCTTGAAAGCTCTTCTCAACCCACGGTAGGACGAGCACTCTGTATGAAAATGTGCGAATATCTTAATATCGAGGTTAGGCCAGATTTTATGAAGCTGGGAACGCCCTCTGATGAAACCCAAGAATGGGATTTGATTGCTAAGGCAATCGGGATAGACCATTTCAAAGAAAGTTATGGGAAAAAACTTCCTATTCCATTTATTATGCACGCTTTTTGTGAAGTATTTCCGTATCTTTGAAAAATGGTATCTGGATATATATGCCGCATGGGTTCGCCCAGCGGTCTTTTTTTATAATATTGGTTCGCTATTTTTCAAGCATATTCAATATTGCCAGAGTATCGGCTTGGCGATTGGCTGAATTTAAAGTAATTATGGCAATGGGCTTTCCATTAACGTTAAAAACAGAAGCTATGTTTTGGCGGGCTTCTGGCAGGTATCCAGTTTTTCCTCCAAGGAACTGGGGGACGTAGTAAAAGTTGTTTACATTATAAAATTTTAACAATTTTCCTTTTTGATCTTTGAGCCAAAAATCATTGCTTTTGGTAATATCAAGAAGGTCTCTGTGATTGTTATAAACATAAGAAACTAATTTTGCTAAATCTTTTGCTGTTGACTTGTTGTCTTTATTAAGTCCGTTAACATCAACAAATGTTGTATTATTCATCTCAAGCTCTTTTGCTTTCTGGTTCATTGAGTCCAAAAACTTTTCTTTTCCTTTAAAGTATGAAATTGATTCTGCAGCATCGTTGACTGATTGTATTAAGCTTGCCTTTAAAAGATTTTCAAAGCTTATATTGAGCCCTGAATATAAAGAAGGGCTTTGGCCTTCTTGATCCAGCATTTCATTGGTTAATGTTATACTTTGGTTTTTGTCTATGTTTTCTTCTGCGACAACAGCATTCATCAATTTTGTTATAGAAGCAATTGATTCGGGTTCGTCTGCATTACTTTCTAAGAGAACGTTATTGTCATTAATGTCTAAAGCCAGATACGATTTTGCTGTTATGTTGTACGACGAACTGCTGCTCAATGATATGTTTTTAATTAACATTTGCAAAACAGCTATTTCGTGCTGTAATATCTCAATTGCCTGGTCTTTTTTCTCTTCGGCTGTCATGGTATTATCCACTGCTTTTACAGAAAAACTAAAGAACAATAGAAAAATAACAAAAAAGATAATTTTTTTTGATAAGAATTTCATATTGATATTATAACATACCTATTTTATTTATTTTAAAACCTGGTAGAATGATTAAATAAATATGAAATATGAAAAACAAAAAACTTTTTATTATCAATACAATTGTGTTAGCTGTATTATTGATAGTTTTATTTTTTAATTGGCAGTATTGGGAGAAGAAAAAGCAAGAAAACAACAATATTCCCCAAGTTCAATCAGTTTCTGATGGCAATATCAAAATTACCTATGACAAAATATTCGGGTTAGCGGTTACGAAAGATCAGGTTCCAGTAAAGTCATATATTCCGCCTTGCGATGAAAATTTTGATTATTGCTTCTATTATAATGTGGATAATTATAAGGGAACTAATTTTGAATCAGCTGGAATCAGGATAAAAAAGAGAACGGATTTAAATAGTTCAACCTGTCTGACAACTCCTCTTGATGGATTTGATCCTTCAACGAAACCAGATGCCACTAACGCAAGTGCTACATATTCAACCAGTGTCTTCTCAAATGTGGGCCAGGGAGCAGCCGGTCATTATACATCAGGAGCTTTATACAGATTGTATGTAAAAGAAGCATCTGCATGTTATGAGTTTGAAACTAGGATAGGTGAGACCCAGTTTGCAAATTACCCAGAAGGTACTATTAAGCAATTCACCGATAATGATCGAAATCAGGTAAAAACCCAATTGATGAGTATCTTGGAAGGAATAACCTTAAAAGACGGCCAGACTCTTAAATTGCCCTAATTTGTGTTATATTATAATTAATATTATTAAAAAATATATTTTATGTATTATATATCAGTAAATTATTTCGCTGTTATCGTAGCAGCAATCGTTAATATGGTAGTCGGATTCTTGTGGTTTGGTCCCATATTTGGTAAACAGTGGGTAAAAATGATGGGCTGGACTCCTGAGCAAATAAAGGAAGCCCAGAAAAAGGGAATGACCAAAAGCTATATCATAGCAATCATTGGTTCATTACTTACGGCTTGGGTAATAGCCGAATTAACCGTTACTCTTGGATCTTACCTTGGCCTATCAGGAGTCATGGCAGGTTTGAAAGCTGGATTCATTGGCTGGATTGGATTTGTGGTACCCGTAGGATTATCAACGGTTGCCTGGGAGGGAAAATCATGGAATCTCTGGTTGTTGAATGTTGGCTACTACTTGGTTGCTTTGCTTCTCATGGGAGCTATCATAGGAGCTTGGATGTAGTTATAAAAAAATAAAAACTGCTGTGTAGAAGCAGTTTTTATTTTGTTTTAAAAATGAAGATTAATTTTAAATTCAACACGCCCCTAGAAAAACTGTTATTAGCTGTTTTATCAATAGGTCTTTTGGGAGTTTTATATGATTTCTATATATACAGCCACGAAGATGAATTCAGAATGAAAAGGGAATTGGCAGCCTTATTGCCAAAAGAAGAAAAAGAATTAGAACTTCTGCAGAGAACAAAAGACCAAGATTGCCAAATACAAGGTCCTTTGCCAGATAAAGATTGCAGTCCGGGTGCTGTTTTTGAAAATGTTACTAAAGAAAAAATTTGTGTTCAAGGATATACAAAAACGGTCAGGTCGGTTTCAACAAGCTTGAGAAAAAAAGTTTTTGCTGAATATGGAATTGATTACCCGCAACCCTATGGGAGCTACGAGGTTGATCATTTGATACCACTTTCCTTAGGGGGAAATAATGATATTGCTAATTTGTTTCCGGAAGCTCAAAATCCCTATCCTGGATTTAAAGAAAAGGATGTAGTAGAAAATTATTTACATGAAGAGGTTTGCAAGGGAAATATTTCCTTAAGTGCAGCCGAACAGCAAATTAGTAATGATTGGATTATTATATATAATAATCTTGATCCAAAATTAATCAGCGATTTTAAAAATAAGTATAAAAGCTGGGCCACAAGCTCTGGCTTAGAATAATTATGGTATAATGTAGAAAAACCCAGATTGAATATCTTTTTTGATGATTTTACAAAAAATATTCAACCCGGTAAAGGTCTAAATATAATTAATCGCTTGGTTGGTATCAATAATTTATATCTTCCTTGCTTATAATTATGGAGAATATGCAAAATACGGGTGGAAAAAATATGTGCAAGTGCCCTCACCACAAAGTTTTTTCAATATTAGTAATATTATTAGGATTAGATTTCTTATTGGGGGCATGGGGAATAATTAGCTCAGATACGGTAAACATTATCTGGCCTATCTTAGTGATTGTAGCTGGAGCTACAAAATTAGGAGAGAAGTCAGGAATGTGCAAGTGCTGTTCTAACGTTTGCAACTGCTGCTAAGAAATAGTTAAAACAAAAGCCCTTTTAAAGGGGCTTTTGTTTTTCATCTAAATCTGGTACTCTTAATAAATTAATGATTAATAGAAATCCATGGGCAAGCCCATAGTACTAACGTACCTTTTAATATTTTAGCTTATGCTAAAATATTGGGATTTATGTTATTTCCTCCGTCCCGATTATCATCGGGACTCCGGGCTTGCTATAGCAGGAAATAATAAAAAAACTATGATTTTATCAGACTCAACGTTACGTAAAATGATTGAAGATGGCAAATTAATAGAAGGTCCTGTAAATAAAGAAGATATACAGCCAGCTTCTATAGATATGCATTTGGGAAGACATTTCTTGGTCATTGAAGACAAAGAAATGAGTTTAATTACCCTCGACACTCCTATAAAATACCGGGAAATAGAAGCAGACGAAATTATTTTACCCGCCCATTCTTTTTTGCTGGCAACTACGCAAGAATATGTAAAATTGCCGTCAGATATATCAGCTTTTGCAGAAGGCAGAAGTTCAATAGGAAGAATCGGACTTTTTATTCAAAATGCAGGATGGATAGATCCTGGTTTTGAAGGAAAAGTGACTCTCGAACTGTATAACGCTAATTCGTTGCCTATAAAACTTGATGTTGGAAGAAGAATATGCCAAATGGTTTTTTGCAGATTAGACAAGCCGGCCGAAAATCCCTATCATGGAAAGTACAAAGGACAGCAGAAAACCGTAGGAAGCCATATTTACGAAGATAAAGATATTCATCCAGTCAAATAAAATCCGGAGATTTTAATTTTTGCTAAAAGCAAAAATTATTTGACCGGGTAAAAAAAATGATTCAAAAAAGAAGATCAAATTTATATCAGCCTGATTCAGAAATTCCATTTAATGTTTCCAGATCCAAGATTGACCTCTTTTGGGAGTGCCCCAGATGTTTTTATTTAGATAGAAAGATTGGAATTTCAAGGCCTGATATGCCCGGTTGGTCTTTAAATAGCGCCGTTGATACGTTATTTAAAAACGAGTTTGATGGATTCAGAGATCAAAAAAAGCCCCATCCGTTGATGGTTTCTTATAATATAGATGCTATACCGTTTTGGCATCCTAATTTGCATATTTGGCGAGACGACGTCAATAGAAAAGTGGGCGCTTCTACCTTGCATAAAAAAACTAATTTAAATATTTGCGGCATTGTAGACGATATCTGGGTTAAAAATAATTCAGATGAGATTCATATTGTAGACTACAAATCCACCAGCACAAATGGAGAAGTATCGTTAGATGGTGAATATAAAGAAGGATATAAACGGCAAATTGCTGTTTATCAATGGATTTTTAGGCAAATGGGATTTAAGGTTTCAGAGACCGGGTACTTTGTGTATGCTAACGGCATAAAAGATTACGGAAAAACATTCAATGATAAATTGGAATTCAAAACAACCATTCTTCCTTATAAGGCAGATGATTCTTGGGTAGAGCCAACGATTATAAAAATTAAAGAATGCCTTGATTCAGATGAAGTGCCAACAGCGAATTCAGATTGCAAATACTGCGGATATAGAAAACTGATAGAAGAGGAGTCGTTAAAGGTTCAAAATAGTTTAATTTAAAATTAAAAAGCAAGGTATTGCCGCGTAAATTAGGGCTAGTAGTATAAGATATATTTTACCCTAATTTCCGAAGTGAATCTCTTCGCTCCACTCATCGATTCATGGATTTAGTAAATAAAAAAAACATTGTTATCTTAGTAGTAATTATTATTGTCGCTATTGGAGGATATTTCTGGTGGTCTGAAAGTCAAAAGCCGGGGGCCCTTGATGATTTTGCTAAATGCTTAAATGATAAAGGACTAAAGTTTTATGGAGCTTTCTGGTGCCCTCACTGTCAAAACCAGAAAAAACTTTTCAGCAACTCTGTAAAGTACCTTCCATATATAGAATGTTCAACACCCGATGGAAACAACCAGCTTCAGGTTTGCAATGATGCCAATATACAAGGATATCCAACCTGGGAATTTCCTGATAAATCTAGGCAACAGGGCGAAATGACTTTGAAGGAATTGGCTGACAAGTCAGGTTGTCAGCTTCCAAACTAATGGAAATATCAAATATCAAAAATCAAAATTACAATTAAAATTTTAAAAATAAACCGCGCGAAGCGCGATACCAAAATTTTACATTTTGATATTTAAACTTTAAATTAATTTTTATGACCTTAGTTGAATTTGTAAATTTAAAATTAGGCGTTCTTACTGTTGTAGCCCAGATAATAATACTATTATCTGTTGTTTATTTTCTCTTTTTCAGAAAGCAATATCCTTTTATAAAAAATTTCGTTTCAAAATATGGAATACTTTTTGCTTTTTTGGTTGCTTTGACCGCTACTTCTGGAAGCTTATTTTATTCTGAAATTGCAGGATATCAGCCTTGCGTATTATGCTGGTACCAGAGGATTTTTATGTATCCTGAAGTTATTCTTTTAGGAATGGCTTTATGGAAAAAAGATAAGAGCATAGTAAATTATTCAATCGCTCTTTCCTCAATAGGAGCTTTAATAGCAGCCTATCACTATTTACTGCAAATAGGCGTTGTTAGCGGTGTCGCTTGCGGAGTAGTAGGATATTCTGTTTCCTGTGCCAAAGTGTTTGTATTGGTTTTTGGATATATAGGATTGCCGTTAATGGCTTTGACAGCCTTTTTATTAATAATAACATCTTTGATTTTTACTAAATTAAAGAATAAGAATAATGAATAATATATTAGATGCAACAGGGTATAAAATAGGATCTATTGATGAACAGGGCAATGTTCATGATGTTAACGGGAGAGTCTTAGGAAGAGTCAGTAGTGATTGTCATGTATTTTCAGATGAAGGTGAAAAAGTAGGCTATTTTGACACGCAAGGTCATATATATGACGCGGGAAAACATGTTGCAACAGTTCACAATGATGGTAAAGTTTATGACAATGAAAACCACTATTTAGGAAAAACAGAAGGAGGGCACTTAGAATCTGGAGGAGCAGCGCTCGTTCTCCTGATAAGATAATGTAATGTGGTCAAACTAATCAGCGAATCACCTTTTAAAAGAGGTGATTTTTCTTTGTAAAATAAAAGAGCCCCCAGCGAAAAAATTTCGCCGAAGGCTCAAGGTGTCAAGAGAAACAAGTTCTCAAGACCTCAAAGTTCAGAACTTCCGAGAGGCGGACACACCGAGGTTGGAGCCGCAGCCGTCGTCCCAGTAGTAGCTGTTGACGCCGAGACCGTTCCCGCCAAAGTCACCGACGTTGACACGGACGACGCCCGAAGTGACGGAAGACGTCCGAACGTAGACGCCCTCGAAGAGATAGACACCACGAACCTCGTAGTAGGTCGTGATGAACCAGCTCATCTCGACGGCATTCGGGACTTGCTCCATGTCCGACAGCAATTTCTGCTGTGCGTCCCACTTCTTGTTGAGGGAATTGGGGACTTCGGTCTTGCGGATGGCGAGCCATCGGCAGACGACTTTCTCGTTGGCAGCGAACGGTTGGTTCGCATACCATCCCTCGGTCTTGGAATAGAAGAGGGACGACTTGGCGGAACGAACGTCCAGCAGTGACATCTTGGTGGCTGATCCTGCCACGACAGCGTAGTCGTTGTCCTTGCACCACTGGAGCATCTCGGCAGAGGGCAGAGTGTCTGCCAACTGTTTGAGTTGCTCGGCGGTGTAGGAAACGCCACGAGCCTCGGCGACTTCCTCTGGGCTGATGAAATCATCACCCAGAATGTTGCGGGCGGGTTCGTAACCCTTCTGTTGCGGTTGTCCGTTCCCCAGGACGTTGACGAGCTTGGTCGCCAGCTTGTTGTCTCGGGCATCAATGACCTTTTGGGCAAGCTCGGCATCCAATCCCGCAGACTCCAGCTTGAGGAGCAGTTCGTGCTCCTGATGGATGGACAGGGTTCGGCTCACGATGGTTTGCATCGCATACCTCCATTGAGAGAAAGACCTCACCAGAAACGCTCTGGAAAACGATTTGTCTCGGAAGATTGAGACAAGCACTCTGGAAACTATGCTTTTAACGTCCAAAATGCTTGTCTCAAAAGATTTTCAAAGAACGGCCTCATTTTATAATATAAATTAATTTATTTATTTATGTCAAGTATTTTCTATGGTAGATAAATTTTAATAAATTGGTAGGCAATTTTACTTTTTTCAAACTTTATTAAAAATTTAATAAAAGCTTGATTATTTTTCTTAAAAGATGTATAAATTATTTATTGATTTTCTATGATAAAGATAAAAATTTCTCAAAAATATTGGATCTTCTTTGGAATATTAATTTTAGCTTTTTTAGCTGGAAATTTTATTTATCCTGATTACTATAATAAAAGCACCGATTTTTTGAATCAAAAATTCTCATGGCAACTGCCTCATTTTTGGTCAAAGGCATATGTATTGGGGTTGGATTTGCAAGGAGGGGTCAATTTAGTCTACCAGGCTGATTTAAGCACTGTTTCAGACAAGGCAGAGGCTATGCAGGGATTAAGAGATGTCATTGAAAAAAGAGTAAATTTATTTGGAGTTTCAGAACCGGTTGTTGAAATACAAGGACAAGATAGGTTGGTGGTGGAGTTACCCGGCGTAAAAGATGTAAAACAGGCAATAGATATGATAGGCCAGACTCCTTATTTAGAATTTGATGAAGAGAGAGATCAAGCTGAAAGCCAGAAAATTTTAGATAAAATAAAAGAAGCGCAGGATGCTCAATCCAAGGGCCAGGATATAACAAAAATAAAAGATTGGGAATTAGCTTTGCAGAATCCTTATTTTAAGCCAACAGAACTTACCGGAAAGTACTTATCTAAGGCTACGGTTATTTTTGACCAGACAACATACAAACCCCAAATCCAACTTCAATTCAATTCAGATGGAGCAAAAATATTTGAGGCTATTACGGCAAGAAACATAAAAAAACCTATAGCTATCTTTTTAGATGGAACTTCTATTGTTGATACAACAGGAGATGGAAAAATTGATAATGGTGATTTATACGCTCCGATTGTGCAAGACAAAATAACCGGAGGCACTGCTGTCATAACAGGAAATTTATCTGCAACAACAGCTAATGAAATTGCACGGAGGTTGAATTCAGGGGCTTTGCCAGTAAAAATAGGCAGCCCGATTTCACAAGAAACCGTAGGGCCTACTTTAGGATCGGTGTCTTTGCAAAAATCTTTGTGGGCAGGTGTTTACGGATTGATAGCTGTTATTTTATTTATGATAGTATTTTATCGATTACCCGGGTTTTTAGCTTCAATTGCCCTTTTAGTTTATATTGCATTAACCCTTTCTTTGTTTAAACTCATTCCTGTTACATTAACGTTAGCTGGAATCGGTGGATTTATTCTTTCTATCGGAATGGCGGTTGATGCCAATATTTTAATATTCGCCAGAATGAGAGAAGAAATTAAACAAGGTAAAGACCTTTCACTTGCAATTAAAGAAGGGTTTGCTAGAGCATGGCTTTCTATTAGAGATAGCAACATCAACTCGTTGATCGTCTGTGCCATATTATTCATTTTTTCAACATCATTTATTAAAGGATTCGCTTTAACATTATCCTTAGGTATTTTGGTGAGCTTATTCTCAGCTATTTTTATAACAAGAATACTGCTTATGGTATTCTTAGGTAAATGGGCTGAGAAATTTAAGTGGATTTTATAAAAAGCGACTCCAATCTACAAATATCACTCGAATATACGAATACATTCGTAAATTAGTGTGTCATTTGTAATTAGTGTCGCAGTAAAAATGTTTAACTTCACTAAATATTCAAAAATATATTATATTTTTTCAGGGATATTAATCATAGCCTCAATAGCTTCTTTGATTGTTTTTGGTCTTAAGTTTGGAATTGAATTTACCGGAGGAAGCACCATGGAGTTAGAATTCAAAAACACCAGGCCAAGCAATGACGAAATTTCAAACGCTTTAAAGGATATTGATTTGGGAGGTGTTGTCATTCAACCAACAGGAGAAAAAGGAGTTGTTTTGAAATTCAAGGGAATTGATGAATCAACTCATCAGCAAGTATTTTCTAAAATAAATGTCTTATCAGAATCAGAGGAAAAAAGTTTTCAATATATTGGTCCCTCGATAGGACAGGAATTGAGAAATAAAACTCAGATAGCCATCATTTTGGCTCTGCTTGCAATTACTATCTATATCGCATTTGTCTTCAGAAAGGTTTCAAGGCCAGTATCTTCATGGAAATACGGAATAACTTCTTTGATTGCTCTTTTTCATGATGTGTTAATACCCTTGGGAGTATTTTCTGTATTAGGTAAGTTTTATAATGTAGAAATAACTATTCCAATTATCGCAGCCTTGTTGACAGTTCTTGGATTTTCAGTCCATGATACTATTGTGGTATTTGACAGGATACGAGAAAATATTTTGCGCAGGGGAGGAGGTTCTTTTGACGAAGTTGTCAATATCAGTTTAAACCAGACAATAGGCCGATCATTGAGCACGGTTGTAACGGTATTATTGGTAATGTTTTCTCTATACTTTTTTGGTGGAGAAACGCTTAAATATTTCTCATTAGCTTTGATTGTCGGTATAACATCTGGAGCCTATTCTTCAATATTTATTGCAAGCCCCCTTCTTGTTACGTGGTATAGGATCACAGAGGGGAAAACCGATAAAAAATAGAATTTCCGGAAGTTTGCTATAAAGACTTGACATGCAAACTTAAGTATGTTAGACTCTAATATTACTATGGAAAAAACTAATTACTCACAAATTTATACAAAGCTTACTAAGAACCTTTCACCCAAAGTAAGGGGGATTTTTGAAAGGCGTTTTGGTGTTAAGACTGGAGAGCCAGAAACATTAGAATCTATAGGTAAAAGCATGAAAATTACCAGGGAAAGGGTAAGGCAGATTGAGGAAGTCGGATTCAGTCATGTTAGAAAGAATCACCAGGAAACCTTGAATAAAGTGTTTGGCGAATTTAATGATTATTTTGATAAAAACGGAGGTTTCAAATCAGAAGAGACTATTCTTTCTGAGTTAGGAGGATCTAAAAGCAAACCGTATGTTTTGTTTTTCTTGACTATCAACGATGATTTTACCAGAATTTGTGGGAAAAAAGACTATGATTACTTCTGGGCAAAAAATACTGATTCTGCCAATAATGCAAAGGACGTATTGAACTCATTGGTTAAAGATATCAAATCTCATGGCAAACTTTTAACTGATAAGGAAGTGTATGCAAACTTTGCCTCAAAGAATAATTTGAACGAAACTTCTTTGGTTTCTTATCTTGAAATTTCAAAGAGGATTCAGCAAAACAGAGATGGAAAATATGGATTAGTTGATTGGCCTGAAATAAAGCCAAGGGGAGTGAGAGATAAGGCATTCTTGGTTTTTCAAAAGCACCAGAAGCCTTTACACTTTAGGAATATTACCCAGTTGATTGATGAGTTAGATTACAATGCAGCTGGCAAGAAAACACATCCTCAAACAGTTCATAACGAACTTATCAAAGATCAAAGATTTGTATTGGTTGGAAGGGGAACATATGCTTTAAGGGAATGGGGGTATGAACCAGGAACCATTAAAGACGTAATAACTAATATCTTAAAGGAGAAACAACAGCCTATAGCTCAAGAAGATATTGTAAAAGCTGTGCTTGCCCAAAGATTCGTTGCTAAAAACACTGTTCTCATAAACTTGAACAACAAGAAATATTTCCAGAAGAATGGTGAAGGAAAATACTTATTGGACGAAACTCAAACAGCATAAATTAGTTAATTTCAAAAAAGCGCCTCTCGGCGCTTTTTTCTTGTAAAAATAGCGATTTTCTGTTAAAATAATTCATTATTATGCAAGAGATTTCCATTAAAGCAGAAGAACTTTTCAAGATTGGCAATTTTGTTGTCACCAATGGATTATTGATGACGTTTTTAGTTTCCTGTCTTTTAATTACATTTTCTGTTGTATTTAGAAAAAAAATAAACTTAGTGCCTGGAAAGTTGCAATCAACAATTGAAATGGCGTTTGAATGGTTTTTAGACTTAATGAAATCCACTTTGGGGACACAAGAAGCGGCTGAAAGGTATTTCCCATTGGTTGCCACTATTTTCATATTCATAATGATCTCTAACTTATTGGGTATTTTCCCTGGAGTCGGGTCATTTACATTAGGGCATACCCCTTTATTCCGTTCTCCCGCAGCCGACTTAAATTTTACATTGGCTTTTGCCGTCATTTCTGTAATAGTAACTAATATTTTAGGCATGATGGCAGTTGGAGTTTTACCCCATATAGGAAAATTCTTTAATTTTCAAAATCCCATCAAATTTTTCATAGGAATATTAGAGCTTGTTTCAGAATTTGCCAAAATTATTTCTTTATCATTCAGGCTATTTGGAAATGTATTTGCCGGAGAAGTGCTTTTGACTATCATGTTTTTTTTGGCTCCCTATATTGTCCCTCTGCCATTTATGTTTTTAGAGCTTTTTGTTGGGTTGATTCAGGCATTTTTATTTGCTATGCTTACGTTAGTTTCACTGTCTTTACACGCTACACTACAAGAAGAGCATTAATGATAAATTTTAATAATAATTAATATAATAGCGACTCCAATCTACGAATGACACCCGAATATACAAATATTAGTAAATTAGTGTGCAATTTGTAATTAGTGTCGCTGAAAAAAAATGGATATAGAACAAGCTCGTTTGTGGGCGACAGTATCGGCTATTGCCATAGGAACAATAGCTCCTGCAATATCAATCGGTTTCATAGGTTCTGCAGCCGCAAAATCAATCGGCAGAAATCCAGAAGCCGCATCCAAGGTTCAGACAGCTATGATTTTAGCTATCGCTTTTGCTGAAGCCATTGCTATTTATTCTTTGGTTATCGCATTGATTATAAAATTCGTTGCTTAGATTGAGTTAGTAGTGAGTAGTTTATAGTGAGTAGAACGAAAGAAGTCTACAAACTACCAACCACAAACTACAAACTAACATTATGGAAGGGGGATTACTCGGACAACTTGGAATTGATTGGAAGCTGTTTTTAAGCCAAGCAGTCAATTTTTTTATACTGTTGGTTATTCTAACAGTCTTTGTCTATAAACCCTTAATGAAGATTGTTAAAGAAAGGAATAAAAAAATAGAAGAGGGTTTAGAAAAAGCCAAAGAGGCAGATATACGATTAGGAGAAATTGATACAATCTCCAAGAAAAAGCTAAAAGAGACTGATCAGCAATCAATTAAGATCATAAAAGACACCGAGCAGAGGGCAAAGCAGTTAGAACAATCTCTGCAAAAGAAAGCCGAAGAAAAGCAAGCCGAGCTTTTGCGCCAGATTGAGCTGAACTATCAAAAACAGCAGGAAGAATCAAAACAGAAGGTTTCTAAGCAAGCCGCTGAATTGGTAAAAAAATTCATTATTAAAACAGTAGAATTAAAGCCAGAAGCTATTGATGAAGCATTAATTAATAAAGCCGTTTCACAAGTCAATAAACATGAAGCTTAGTCCAAAAACATACGCCAAGGTACTAGTTGAATTAATGATAGAAAAGAAAGCCGATAAAAAGGTTTTAGACCCGGTTAAATCCGCCAAAGGCGGTGTTGCCCTAGAAGAGCAACAATTTAATTGGGTAAATAACTTTTTGAAGCTTTTAGTAAAAAACGGAGATATGAAAAAAGCTAAAGAGATTATTACTTTGACCGAAAAATTATATTTTCAAAAATTAGGTAAACGAAAGGTAACTTTAGAAACTGCTCGGAAGATAAAAGATGATAAGATAACTAAGGGATTTTTAAAAAGTTCGGATGTTGTAAATGAGGTGATAAAAGAAGATCTTATTGCTGGTATGAGAATAATCATTAATGATGAAAAACAGTTAGATTTTTCTTTAAAGAATATATTAGAAGAAACATTTAAAAGTGATATATTATGAACCCAGAAAACGGTTTCCTTGAAAATGAAACAAATCTAGTTCCAGAATTACGAGAGGAGATTTTCAGGAGAGTAACTGATAATTCAAAAAAATTCGATGAAGAGATAAAATCTTCAAGAATTGCACAAGAAAAAGAGGTAGAAAAAGAGTGGACTGTACAAAATTGGAAAATAGATGATACTGAAGTTATGGCGATAGGAGTTAGCCATGTAGCAGAAACTTTTTTAAACCATAGAGAAGAAATTGAAAGATCTATTGCAGAGAGCGATATTGTGGTAAATGAATTTAATCCGGAGGCACAGGGCTTTTATGATCAATCGTCAGCGTCACGGCTTGCTAAAACCAAATCAAAATTTAATCCAAAATACAATCTTGAAGAGTTACGACAGGAATATCTAGAAGTTGAAAGAATCTCTGGGATAGGAACATTCCATCATGAAGTAGAGTTGTTAACAGCAAAACACCAAAAAGACTTAGCTGGAATAGATCTTGGACTAAACGAGGATGTGGAAGATGCTTTGCAAGGGTCAACACTTTATTCAAAGATGGCTAATTCAATAGAAGAGAAAAGGACAACACTGAAAAGGTTAGGATTATTTGCTGGGGGAACTGCTACGACACTTTTGGGAATAGGTTCTTTTATGAAAGGGTTATCTGAAAAATCAAAGGAAAAAGGAAAAATATCGAGGAGAAAGTTTTTAGGATCAATGGCTGCGCTTGCGGGAGCTGCTGCGATGACCTCTGCTCCAAATATTGTAAAACCTGAAGTAGTAGATACAAAGGAATCCTTAGAAGCTTTTAATCAAGATTATGGAACGGGTGTTTGGAGAAATGCCCATATAGCAGAGGGTCTTACAAAATTAGCAAAAGAAAAGGGGTACAAAAAAATTACGTTTATTTATGGACATGATCATTTAGAGCCAGTGAAAGAATATTTAGATAACCCACGTAAAATAGAAAAAGATGTTGAATTGAGTAAGGACGAAGTTAATGCGAGATATCCTGACCATGTTCGCATTTATAAACTAGCTCCTGGCACTAATAACTCAGATAGGTTTACTGCTTCAGAAAATGTAGTTTGGGAAAGAATAGATAAATAAATTTAAAATATATCATGAGTCAAGAAATTATCGAAAAGTTAAAAAAACAAATTGAAGGATATAAAGAAAAACCCGAATGGGAGGAAATAGGAAAGATTATTGAAGTTGGGGATGGCATTGTAAAAATGTCAGGCCTTTCAAATTGCCAGAGCCAAGAAGTTTTAATTATAGAAGCCCATTCGACAAACTCAGGGCAGGCAGGCGGGGAGGAGGTTAATGCTGTTGTATTAAACCTAGAAGAAGATGCTGTAGGAGCATTGATTTTAGGCGATGCCTCTTTTGTTAAGGCGGGGCAAACCGTGAAAAGAACTAAAAAAATTCTTTCTATTCCTGTTGGAGAACAATTATTAGGAAGAGTGGTAGATCCGTTGGGAAATCCATTGGACGGTAAAGGCCCAATATTTTCATCCTCCTTCGCTAAAGCTTCGGCGGACAGGGATAAAGAAAAAAAACAATTTAATTATTTAGAAAACTCAGCTCCCGATGTTTTAGCTAGGGAATCAGTGAATCAACCTTTGCATACCGGAATCAAGGCTATTGATGCTATGATTCCAATTGGCAGGGGACAGAGAGAATTGATTATAGGAGATAGACAAACCGGAAAAACAGCTATCGCCTTAGATATGATCATCAATCAGTCCTTAGACGTAGCTCAAAATAAAGGCAAGAAGCCAGTGGTTTGTATTTATGTTGCTATCGGGCAAAAAGAGTCAAAAGTTGCCAAAATAGTACAAACCTTAAAAGAAAATAATGCATTAAGCTATTCAATCGTAGTGTCAGCTTCGGCTTCAACTCCAGCCGCTTTTTGGTATTTAGCTCCATTTGCAGGATGCGCCATCGGAGAATACTTCAGAGATAAGGGACAGGATGCCTTAATAATCTATGACGACCTTTCAAAGCATGCTTTTGCATACCGGCAGATTTCTCTATTGTTGAGAAGGCCTCCGGGAAGAGAAGCGTATCCAGGAGACGTATTTTACTTGCACTCAAGGTTGTTAGAAAGAGCTGCCAAACTTAATAAAGAGAAAGGCGGCGGATCATTAACTGCAATTCCAATTATTGAAACACAGTTGGGTGATGTCACAGCTTATATTCCAACCAACGTCATTTCAATTACTGATGGGCAGATTTATCTTGAATCTGACTTATTTTACCAAGGCACAAGGCCTGCTGTTAATGTTGGATTGTCGGTTTCTAGAGTTGGATCATCGGCTCAAACTAAAGCGATGAAAAAGGTGGCTGGAAAATTAAGGTTGCAATTGGCACAATTCAGAGAATTACAAGCATTCGTTCAGTTTGCTTCTGATGTTGATGATGCTACCAAAGAAAAGATACACAAAGGAAAAATAATATCTGAAGTTTTAAAACAAACCGATTTATCTCCCATGCCTTTTGAAGAACAGGTGTTGGTCTTGTATGCTGCATTAAATGGGTATTTTGATACATTTCAACCAGAAGAAATACAAGGCATTGAAGTCAAGTTTTTAGAATATGCGAAAGATTTAAAGGGTGATGTATTAGAAAAACTGAAAGATAAAAAAGAAATTACTCCAGAGATTGAAGAAGAAATAAAAGGATTAATAAAAGATTTTATGGAAAGATTATAAGAAATGGAATCAGTACAAAATCTTAAAAAACGTATTAAATCGGTAGCCAACATCAACAAAATCACCAAGGCGATGGAGTTGGTGGCAGCTACAAAGATGAGAAAGGCGCAAGAAGTTGCTTTAGCTTCAAGGCCTTATGCTTTTTCTGTTTTAAATCTATTGAGCAGCTTATCTTTACTTGAAAAAGGAAATAAAAGTCAGTTTCCAAAACTTTTAGTTCAAAGAAAAGTAAAAAAGGTTTTATTCGTTTTGGTTTCATCTGATAAAGGTTTAGCCGGTGCCTTTAATAGTTCAGTTTTTAAAAAGTTTGAAGTGCATATGAAAAGAGACGAAAAAAAGTATAAAGATGAAGAGAAGCTCTATGTTGCAGTGGGAGAAAAATCGGCAATGTATCTTCAAAAGAAAAAACTTCCTGTTTTAAAAAAGTTTATTCAAGCGGGGGACCATGTTGAAACCGAGCAAGTAGGTCCATTAGCTGATTTTATTATTGAAGGATATTTAAGAGGAGGTAAGAAATGGCCCGCCAGCAACGCTTCTGCCGTAGCAGATGCGGGCTGGGACAGGGTTGTTGTTATTTCAACTCATTTTAGGTCAGCCTTAAAGCAAGAAGCTCACGTAAGAAGGATTTTGCCGGTAGATTATGACCATGTAAAAGATACGATAAAAGAATTAGTCCCAGAAACAGGTAAATTTTCTGATTTGTCTAAAGAAATTGAATTAGGAAATAAAAAAGAAACAGTAGAATATCTTATAGAGCCATCGCCAGAATTGGTTTTAGATAATTTGTCTAAGCATTTACTTTTTGTACAGATTTATAACTTGATTTTAGAAGCTAACGCTTCTGAACACAGTGCGAGACGCATGGCCATGAAAACAGCATCAGATAATGCATCAGACTTGGGTGAAAAATTGAATTTACAATATAATAAGTCGCGTCAGGCAGCAATTACAAAAGAGATAATAGAGATAGTAGCAGGAGCTGAAGCATTAAATTAAATAATAAAAGCGACTCCAATATACAAATATCACCCGAATGATACGAATATTTGTAAATTAGTGTGCAATTTGTAATTAGTGTCGCTGATTAAAATGAAAGGAAAAATTGTACAAATCATCGGATCGGTTGTTGATGTGGAATTTCAAGAAGGAACACAGTTGCCTGAAATTTTTAATGCGTTGGAGGTTGAGGGGCCGCAAGGAAAAGTTGTTTTAGAAATAGTTAAGCATTTAGACTCTGAAAAAGTAAGGGCTATTTCTATGCATTCAACAGACGGACTTAAAAGGGGCTTAGAAGTTAAAGACACAGGAAAACAGATTTCAGTTCCTGTTGGACCCGAAGTATTGGGAAATATTTTCAATGTAATGGGCCAGACATTAAATGAAACTAAAAAAGAGTTTAAAAAATACTGGCCAATACATAGACCATCTCCTCCCTTTGTTGATCAAGCAATAAAAACAGAAGTTTTTGAAACGGGAATCAAGGTTATTGATTTGATAGCCCCTTTTATTAAAGGAGGAAAAGTCGGTTTGTTTGGAGGAGCTGGAGTAGGAAAAACGGTTTTGCTTCAAGAATTTATCAGAAACGTGGCTGAGGAGTCTGGAGGAGTTTCGGTGTTTGCTGGAGTGGGAGAAAGAACCAGAGAGGGAAATGACTTGCATAAAGAAATGCAGGAATCTGGCGTTATTGATAAAACGGCTTTGGTTTTCGGGCAAATGAATGAAGTGCCAGGAGCCAGAGCAAGAGTTGCCTTGAGCGCCTTAACGATGGCCGAGTATTTCAGGGATGAAGAGAAGAAGAATGTACTATTTTTCATTGATAATATTTTTAGGTTTTCTCAAGCTGGGTCAGAAGTATCAGCTTTGTTGGGAAGAATGCCTTCAGCTGTAGGATACCAACCAACTTTGGCGTCTGAAATGGCTGAATTACAGGAAAGAATCACATCAACAAAAAATGGATCAATTACTTCCGTGCAAGCTATTTACGTTCCAGCTGATGATATTACTGATCCCGCCCCAGCTACCACATTCAGCCATTTAGATTCAACGATTGTGCTATCTCGCGCTTTAACGGAAATTGGTATTTATCCAGCTGTTGATCCATTAGCTTCTAATTCAAGCGCCTTGGATCCTAAAGTAGTTGGGAAGAATCACTACGAGGTTGCAAGAGGAGTTCAGCTGACCTTGCAAAGATATAAAGACCTTCAGGATATTATTGCAATTTTAGGAATTGAAGAATTGTCTGATGAAGACAAAAAAATTGTTAATAGGGCAAGAAAAATACAAAAATTCTTGTCTCAACCATTCAATGTTGCTGAAAACTTTACAGGCATTAAAGGTAAATTCGTAAAATTAGAAGATACCATAGAAGGATTTAAACAGATTCTCGATGGAAAGCATGATGATGTCTCAGAAGATAATTTTTATATGAAAGGATCAATAGACGAAGTTATAAAATAGGCGACTCCAATATACAAATATCACCCGAATGATACAAATATATTAGTAAATTAGTGTGTGATTTGTAATTAGTGTCGCTAATGAAAATGCAATTATCAATATATAGCTTAAAAAAAGTTTTGTTTGAGGGGGAGGCAACTCTTCTGAATTGCAAAACTCAAATGGGGGAAATCACTGTTTTAGATAACCATGAACCCTTAATAGGGGTGTTAAAAGCCGGAGTAATGAAAGTTATTGAAAAAGCACCTGCCGCAGCTGACCCGCGCTACGCCGAAAGCTCTGGCAAGGCGAGAGCTTCCTCGAGGCAAGGAGAACATTTTTTTGAAATAAAATCAGGTTTTTTAGAAGTTAAAAAGGGCAACAAGGTTCGTTGTCTAGTAGACTGATATGAAAGATGATTTTGGACCAGAATTAATTGTTAAAGTTTATAAACAATCTATTGGCTTAGAGGGTTTTTTAGTTATAGACAATACAACGTTGGGACCAGGCAAAGGAGGCATACGAATGACGAGCAATGTAACCGAGGAAGAAGTTGCAAGGTTGGCTAGGACGATGACCTGGAAAAATGCTTTGGCAGGAATACCATTTGGCGGAGCTAAGGCTGGAATTGTTTGGAGTGGTGGAGGCCTGTCTGCGCAGGCAGGTGAAAAACGTAAAATGTTATTGATTCAAGAATTTGCAAAGCAGATAAAACTTCTTACTCCTAAAAAATATATTGCTGGCCCCGATGTGGGAACTGGAGACAAAGAAATGGCGTGGTTTGTCGGTGCCACCGGTAACTGGAAATCAGCTACCGGAAAACCAGCTAACCTTTGCATGAAAATTTTTGGCAAGCAAGGGGAAAAATGCGGGCTTCCCCATGAATTCGGCAGCACCGGTTGGGGTGTGGCAAAATCAACAAAAGCTGCAACTGATATTCTGGGAATTGATCTAAAGGGTGCCAAAGTTTCAATCCATGGATTTGGTAATGTTGGAACGTTTGCTTATACAACGTTAACCGAAATGGGTGCTAAAATTATTGCTATAGCTGATAAAGATGGTGCCATATATTCAGAAGACGGCTTTGATTCAATAATAATAAAAGATATAATTAAACAAAGGAAATCTGTTGTTGATTATCATAATGGAGGGAAAAAAGTAAATGTTGAAGATTTTTGGAAAATTCCAGTTGATATTATGATCCCTGCTTCTGTTACCGACGTTATTAATGATAGCAATAAGAACGATATTAAAGCTCGGTTGATTGTTGAGGCTGGAAATATTCCGATGCAAGAAAACATAGAAGATGAATTATATAGCAAGGGGATCATGTTTATTCCTGATTTCGTCGCTAATGCCGGAGGGGTCATATCTTCGTATGCTGAATACCGAGGATACAATCCAAAGCAAATGTTTAAGACGGTTGAAGATAAGATAGTAAAAGCAACTAACTTAGTTATGAAAAAATCGGTAAAGGAAAATAGGAATCCAAGGCAAATTGCAATGGAAATTGCACGAGAAAGAGTTTTGATGAAAAATAATTAACGAGTAAGGCATGCCACAAGGTAAGCTACAAAGCAATCGATATATCAAGCTTATCTTCCGGCATGATTTTGCTCGCTTGCTCACAAAATCACATGGAAGAAATTGTAAAACAATATAAGCCAGTTGGATTGAAGACGCTTTTCATGATGGTTTTGAGAAGAAGTTTTGTGGTATTGGTAATGCTGTTGTTATTTGGCGTAGCTACATTCTATATTAATTATCTTCCTCCTCGATATCTTGATATAGCATTACAAATTTCTTCAGTGTATCTCATGATGATGATAATAATAGCAGCCGGAGTGTTATTTTTAGGTTGGCTTGAATATACAAGATACGGTATCTTGTTAGACGAAAAAGATATGAAAATATTGAGAGGATTGTTTTCTACAGAGCAAATCGGTATTCCATACCGAAGAATCCAGGATATACGAATTACTCGAACAATCATCGATCAATTGATTGGAGTTAGTAATATTATTATTTCAATCGCTCCAGAAGAAAATAAAGATGCCGATCAAGACGTTATTATTTTACCTTCGCTTGATAAAAATATAGCTTTAGATATTCAAAGTATTGTTTTAAAGAGAGCTCAAGTAGAACAAGTACACGTAGTAAAATATTAAGAAACAAAAAAATACCCCAAATTGTAAAGCTTTACAATTTGGGGTATTTTTAATACTGTTTTTAATATAAATATCCCCACGTCTGAAGCTTGTCTGAATCTTCATGCCATCCAAGACCAATATCAGTTCGATAAAACATATTCTGCAAAAGTATGTTTTCAATTCTGCTATATGCTTGCTTTCTTGCATCTTCAACAGTTACACCAGATCCCGTAACAATCAAGGCGTATCCCGTATTTCCTGCTATTCTCCAGTTTTCATCTACAAGCTTTACATCTCCTAAATGCACGCCGTCTAAATTAGGTTTTTTAAATATAATAGATAAATCTTTATATAATGCCATTTCTGATTTATCATCATAGGGAAATGGAGGCACTACACATACAATACCTATCTGGAATCCTTTTTTTGTCTTTAACTCAAAATTTTCTCCTTTTGCCAGGCGGTAAAGAAAATCTCCCATTTCAACAGTGATTCCTTCTATCTGTATTGAGATTGTAGGATATCCAAAACGCGTAGTGAATTCTAAAGGATATATGCCTCGGCCGTTTGCAATACAATTTATATCTATATATCCAACGTACCCTGATTTCTTAATATCTTCTCTCATTTTTTCCAAAGTAGTCCTAAAAATGGTGTTGGGACCCGACCAGTACATCAAAGTTCCCATTTCTCCAGTGAAAGGCCCTATGTCTCCTGGGAAAAGTTTTTTATGCTCAAAGTTAACATTAATAGGATAAATAAAATCATTGCCATTAAAAAATGCTCCAACAGCTATTTCAACGCCTGAAGCAAATTTTTGCAGCTGAAAGCTTTTTATTTTCTTTTCCAATACTTTTTTATTGGATCGCAAAATTTCATGTATGTCTTTGCCGTCTTCATCCTTCCCTAAGAACAATATTCCCTTTAAATCAGATGGCACTGAACCAGATGGTTTATAAACGTAGCGTCCTGGATTCTGTTCTATAAAAGAGAGAGCTGTGTCGTGATTGATAAAATCCCAATGAGGCAGTGTTAACATCCCAACTCTCTTCATTTCTTCCTGCCCAAATTCCCGGTTTTCTTCAAGTTTATCAGTGTATTCACTTCCTCCAACCACTAATTTTCCATTCTTTCTCAATTCATCAGCTTCCTTTCCAAATCCAACGTCATCAAAAACTATTATATCGGCCCAGTCTATAAAATTTTTCCAATCGTCTATTTTTTCTAAAAATCCATCGTATACGTCCTTATCATTTTCGTTTTTAATGTAAGCTTTTACCTCGTTTCCCTCCTTTTTAATTTGCAACGCTAAATCGCCAGACAAGCTCTCCCAACTTACAAACAAAAATTTTTTAGGCTGCTTTTGTCCTTGAATAATTAAACTTTTACTGTTTTCGTTTTGTCCGTTTGCCATTTTTTAATATTTTTTATTATTTCTTGCGATAAAACCTCGGACGTAAGTCCGGGGATACTAGAGCAAGCCCGGAGTCCCGCGAAGCGGGACGGAGGTAATAACATAAATCCCAATATTTTGGCATAGGCTAAAATATTGAAAAGGTATGTAAGTACCACAGGCGTAAGCCCGTGGATTTCTATTTATCTTTGTATTTATAGTCATATGTAGAATAAGAAACGGTAAGCTCTTCTCCTTTCCTTATTTTCTTATTTGTCACAAAGTCAAGAGCAGATTCTTCCCCATTGCCCACGATACGAAGGTTTGGCCTTTTTGAATTATTAACAAAAAAAGAAACGTCTATTCCGTTGAGTCCGTACTGAGGCAAGTATACATCCCCATTTTTTTCTATTACAAAAAAATCATCTATCATTTTCAAAATTTCTTTATCCATTTTTTTTATTTCAGAAATTTTGAATTGACTCCATTTTTTTTGAGGGATTTTATAAAAAGGATTTTTTCCTTTTGGAATATCTCTGATCGCGAATACTCCGATGCCCTCTATCTTCGAAGGCTTTAACCTGCAATAAGTGTTTTTAATATTCTCTAAAATTTCTTTTTTCAAATTATTCATTTTGATATTGTATCACTATACCACTTTAAAAATTTTTTACAAAAAAAACAAACCGCCTTTAGGGCGGTTTGTTTGCAAAAAGATATTTAAAATATTCTTTTAATATCTATTTTGTCTTGGAGGTCTATTTTTTGACCAGCAATCTCTGCAGTAAATTGGCCTGTCTGCAGCTGGTTCAAAAGGAAGCTCTGTTATTGCTGTTCCACAATCAGAACATTTCCAGTTTCCTTGCACCATTGATCCAGAACCGAAGTTGCTTTTTTTGGCTGGTCTGTTTTTTGCAAAACAGTCCCTGCAATATACAGGAGATCCATTTGATGGTTCAAATGGAAGTTCTGTTATTTCTTTTCCGCAATCTGAACATTTCCAATTTCCTTGAACCATAGTTCTTGGGCCAGAATTATTTCTATTAAACATTTTTTATATTGTATCAACTACTAATAAAACGACCTTGCTCGCCCAGTTAAATATCCCGCATTGCGGGATAATTTTGTTTTACAAAATTATTTAACGGGGTGAATTGACTCTAAGGTCGTCTTATATTTCATACGAACTTATTGTCTGGATTCATTATACATTTTATTTTATTGATGTCAATTAGAGCACAGATCCTAAACTCAAATCGTCTTGAGAAGTTCGAGTTCTGTGTTCTTGAATTGAATCTGATTGATTTTTTATTGCCTTGAACATATAATTACAAAATGACTAAGGTCAATAAAATTTTCTTAATTCTCTGCCTAGTAATTCTTGTAGGAACAAGCATTTTTGCTTTGTTTGTTGTTTTAAGTCCTCATAAAGTAAATAATATACTTCCTCAAAATAATAATGAACCATCCATAAACTCTGGATTAGAAGTTTTTTCACCAAAACCAAATGATGTTGTTTCATCTCCTCTTAAAATAACAGGAGTGGTAAAGGGGGATGGATGGACAGGGTTTGAAGGCCAGGTTGGTAGGGTAACATTACAAGATTCAACCGGAAAAGAATTAGCTTCTGCTCCTCTTACGGCAACTACCGAATGGACTCAGTTGCCAACTCATTTTGAAGCCAATGTAACTTTTAATAAGGGCCAAGCTACATCTGGAAAGTTAATATTCCATAATGAAAATGCTTCTGGAGATCCAAAAAAAGAAAAAACATTTATCATTCCAGTAACATTTAAATAAATACAGCGACTCCAATATACCAATACCACTCGAATGATACGAATATTCGTACATTAGTGTGTAATTCGTAATTAGTGTCGCTCTTTTAGGTGAATTTTAAAATTCTAAAAAAATCTAAGAAGAGTAATGCAAGGCTTGGATTTATAGAAACATCAAACGGAGTCATAGAGACTCCGTCTTTAGTGCCGGTTGCAACCCAAGCTGCAGTCAAAACGTTGACTTCAGAAGAAGTTATAGAAACCAAATCACAAATCTTAATTTCCAATACTTTTCATTTGCATTTAAAACCAGGACCTGCCCGCATTGGCTACGCCAAAAGCGTTGCAGGCGGGGAGAAATTTATTGAAAAAGCAGGCGGATTGCATAAATTCATGAATTGGAAAAAACCATTAATGACGGATTCCGGAGGGTTTCAGGTTTTTTCATTGGGATTTGGTAGGGATTTGGGAACCGGGAAAATTTTAAAAGAAAAAAGGGATAAGGAATCCATAACGCTATCTTCAAAGCCAAAAAATATAAAAATAACTCAAGACGGCGTTTATTTCAATTCTCCAATAGATGGCACTAAGTTATTCATAGGTCCAAAAGAGTCTATTAAAATACAAGAAAAACTCGGAGCTGACATTATTTTTACGTTTGATGAATGCACCTCTCCTTTAGCAGATTACGAATACACTAAAAAATCACTCCAGAAAACGCATGAGTGGGCCAAAATCTGTTTGGATACAAAAAAATCCAAGCAGGCCTTATTTGGCATAGTTCAAGGCGGAAAGTATCAAGATTTAAGGAAAGAGTCGGCAAAAATAATAGGATCTATGGATTTTGATGGTTTTGGAATAGGTGGCGAATTTGGGGATGATAAAAAAATGATGCCAAAAATGATAGATTGGGTTGTTGCTGAATTACCGGAAAGAAAACCAAGGCATCTTTTGGGCATAGGTCATTTAGAAGACATTGAAAAAATTATAAAATTAGGAATTGATTTGTTTGACTGCACAGCTCCAACCCATTATGCAAGGCGGGGAATTGCATTTATTCACCCCCACACCAAACAAAGTTCTGGTGTGGGGGCAAGGAGGTGGGCTATTGACCTTAAAAAGTCTCAATACCTCAATAACAGAGAACCCTTAGATAAAAATTGTGTTTGCAACGTATGTTTAAAATACCGGAAAGATTACATAAGCCATTTAATTAGGGCGCACGAAATTACCGCATTAAGGCTAATAACCTTTCATAATTTACATTACTTTAATAGTTACGTGGAAGAGCTAAGGATGAAAATAAAAAAAGGAGAGATTTAATATTAAAAAAGATATTATGTATGGGACCACTAGATTTAAAAAACGAAGAATTAGAGAATAAAATAGATAAACTCCAGCGCTCAATAGATAGATTAAATAGAATGTTTTTCTGGACAATTGTTATAACTATAATTTTATTTGTTTTACCTTTAATAGGACTTTTCTTTGTTATTCCTCAGTTTGTATCTATATATACAAACTTATCTCTTTAAGATTTTTACAGTACAAAAAGCTTAGCAAATTTTTCGAGATATATTCTTGGTTTTTTATTTCAAACAGGTTATTGATTATTCATCCTATATTAAGTAAAATGATGTAACATAATATAATATGGAGAGAATAAAAAAAGGCATTTCAGCTATTAAGCAAAAAGAACAAGCGATTAGAAAAGAGGTTAGGGAGAAAACTATTGGGTATATTTTGGCGGCTCTTGGGTTGGTTGCAGGTCTAGCTTGGAATGAAGCAATTAAAGGTTCTATTGATTCAATTTTCCCAAATTCTGGAAATGGTCTTTTGGTAAAGTTCTTTTATGCTATCGTAGTCACGTTGCTGGTGGTTATAATAAGCATGTATTTGGCCAGCCTTATTAGAGAAAACGAAGAAGTTAATAAATAGCGACTCCAATTCAGTAGCGACACCAATTACAAATTACACACTAATGTACTAATTACTATTCGTATATTCGTGTGCCATTCGTATATTCGTGTCGCCTTGATAATTAGTGTCGCATTAAGAAATTATGTATAAATTACCAGAGTTACCATACAGCTATGATGCTTTAGAACCTTATATTGATGCAGAAACCATGAAGTTGCACCACGATAAGCATCATGCCTCGTATGTTAAGAATTTAAACGATGCCATAGAAAAGCATTCAGAATTAGCTTCAAAAACAGCTGAAGATCTTATTTTAGATTTGAATAATATCCCAGAAGATATAAGAACTGCTGTTAGAAATAATGGGGGAGGCCATGTAAATCATTCTATGTTTTGGCAAATTATGGGCTTGCCCTCCGAAGCTTTAGCGAAGGAGGGACCAAAAGGCGAACTAGCAGAAGAAATTAAAAAATATTTTGGTAGTTTTGCTGATTTCCAAAAGAAATTTGAAGAAACAGGATTAAAAAGATTTGGTTCTGGATGGGTTTGGTTGGTTAAAGATAGAGACAGAAAGCTTGATATTGTTTCGACAGCAAATCAAGACAACCCAATATCAGATGGATTGTTTCCTGTTATGGGAAATGATGTCTGGGAACACGCTTACTACCTAAAATACAAAAACATGCGGGCTGATTACCTAAAAGCCTGGTGGAATGTGGTTAATTGGTCAGAAGCTGAAAATAGATTCACCCAGCAAAACAATTTTTCATCGTAATGAGAGATTTCTACATTGTTTGCGACAATATACGGAGCTTGGAAAATATAGGGTCTATATTTAGGACAGCTGATGCTTTAAAAGTTTCAAAGATATATTTATGCGGGATTTCGGGAACTCCGCCAAACCATAAAATATCTAAAACTGCCTTGGGAGCTGAAAAAGATATTCCATTTGAGTATCATAAGCAGACCTTGCGCTTGATTAAAAAGTTGAAAAAAGATAAAATTCTAGTAGTATCATTAGAACAAGATAAGAAAAGCATTGCTTATAATAAATTTAAGCCAAGGTTTCCGTTAGCATTAGTAATAGGAAACGAAGTAAAAGGAGTTTCAAAGAAGATATTAGATAGCTCTGATAAAATTATTCATCTTCCTATGTTAGGCCATAAAGAATCATTGAATGTTTCTGTGGCATTCGGCATAGCAGGATACGAGATCAATAGAAATCGCTAAAGCGATTTATATAATTATGTCGTTCGGTCGAAATAAAAATAAATTTTCACTTCTCCCTCACTAGTAATTATAAAATGGGATAAGAATCTAAATTTTATGTCAGGAATAGAATTCGTTAATTATATTCTTACTAATCCTCTCTTTGGGCTTATTTTCATGTTGCTGTCTATTTGGGCGTTGATATGGAAGGGGTTTGCTTTGTGGAAAGCGGCCAGAAACAGCCAGAAAAAATGGTTTATAGCCATTTTAGCAATAAATACCTTTGGTATTTTAGAAATCATTTATATATTCTACTTTGGAAAGAAGAAAACTCAAGAAATTGCAGAAAAAGATGAAAATAGTAATAAAATAGGATAGAAAGCTTGAGTCTTCACTCAAAATAACATTCGAGGCATAAGCTTGAAGAATAAAGTTATTTTAAAATTAGTAAAAACCAAAGAAGGAAGTACTATCAAGCGTTATTTTGGGTGAAGACTTGACCTTATAGGATGCTATAAGATAAAATAGCTTAATACGTTAAAGAGTAGGGTGTCAGAATCATAAGCACTTTCTCTTAATCAATAATACAAGGTCGATAATGGAGTATAGAATCTGTACTCTGAAATTAAATTCAAAAAAGATATTATGGAAGAAGTAATAGGATATTGCGTAAAGTACAAAGAAAAAAGACCAA
>Ga0209515_10000495_pt1 | contig 70831 bp, 70 predicted proteins | sample Subgroupgradi54m_FD_187454 | JGI IMG/M metagenome (GOLD analysis project Ga0209515, IMG submission 187454) | Subsurface groundwater microbial communities from S. Glens Falls, New York, USA - GMW60B uncontaminated upgradient, 5.4 m (SPAdes)... ...
AAGACGTTACCGTTGCCGATAAACGAAACGGGCTTCGTCACCGTAACCGGTAAACCAATTTATTTTTTCTGAAATATTTTAATTTTCTCTCTTGCTTCCCCCACCGTCATGCCGGGTTTGCCGATGCCGGTGCGATTAGCGTGAGAGTATATCATAATCTTTTCAATTTCCAAAGAGTCAACATGCCGCACCTTCTTCGCCACGAGGCGAATGTTTAAACCCCCCGTTTTAATGTCTTGAACTTCAAACCCAAAAAGCGTGACAAATTCTTTTAACGTTTTATCCGAATAACCCCACTTATGGTTTCCAAAATGTCCGATATAAAATTCGGAGCGCCACATATTTTCGCCAAAGATAAAATCGACAAAGTTGGCAAAGCCAAATTTAAAATAGCGCAATAAGATTTTCTTAAAATTCGGGACTTGAACCGTCATCATCCCTCCGGCCTTTAACACCCGGGCCCAATCGCCAAATACAACAAAACGCATGTACTTGTCAAAATGCTCGAGTAAATCTTCAGCAAGGATGTCATCGGCGCTTTGATCACCGTAAGGCAAAGGCTGCGTGAGATCGTGGATAAGATCAGGCTTGCAACTTTCCACCGAATCAATATTGATCCAGCCGGCGAGCTTGTTGGTGCCACAGCCTAAATGCAATTTAACGGGATGTGAGGATGTGGGCGGCATTGGGGAAAATTTTTAGCGCGGGCACGGGGCCCGACATTACCTGGAATTATTTTATCGTAATCGACGCGAGAGTATTTATTTCTTCATCCACGGCATCATCCCGCGAAGCTCACGCCCAATCTTTTCAACCCCGTGCTGCTCCGATTCCTGGCGATACTTGTTGAAATGGGGCCGGCCTTTTTTATTCTCGCGCATCCATTCGCGGGCAAACTTACCCGACTGAATTTCGCCAAGAATTTTCTTCATCGTCTTGCGGGTCTTATCATTAATAATCCTCTTGCCGCGTGTATAATCACCATACTCAGCCGTATCCGAAACACGTTTTCGCATTCCGGTGATCCCGCCTTCATAAATAAGATCGGTAATCAGTTTCAGCTCGTGAAGACATTCAAAGTAAGCGATCTCCGGCTGATAACCGGCTTCGACGAGAGTATCAAACCCGGCTTTAATAAGTTCACTTGTCCCGCCGCACAGCACCGATTGCTCGCCAAAAAGATCCGTTTCCGTTTCTTCTTTAAATGTTGTCTCAATAATACCCGCACGCGCACCGCCAATACCATTGGCATAAGCCAGAGCTGTCTTAAGCGCATTGCCGGAAGCATTTTGGAAAATCGCAACCAAACAGGGAACGCCCTTCCCTTCCTCATATTGCCGGCGGACCAAAGAACCCGGCCCTTTGGGAGCGATCATAAACACGTCGATATCTTCGGGAGGAACGATCTGCTCAAAATGAATATTAAAGCCGTGCGAAAATCCGAGCGACTTTCCTTTTTTCAAATGCTTCTTGATCGATTTCTTATAAATCTCAGCTTGAACATGATCCTGGGTTAAAATAATAATGATGTCCGCCCGTTGTGCCGCATCTGCCGCGCTCATCGGCGTGAATCCGTCTTTTTTGGCCTGTTCAAAATTGGGGCCGCCCTCGCGCTGGGCAATGATGACGGTGAGTCCGCTGTCGCGTAGGTTCAGGGCCTGTCCGCGGCCCTGAATCCCATAGCCAACAACGGCAATCGTTTTATCCTTTATAAAATTGAGATCCGTATCTTTTTCATAATAAATTTTAGCCATTAATCGTCTCCTTCGCCGTCCAAAACGGCTTTCGCCGCTTTGTTTAAACCCAACCCCACATCTTTGGGTTTAATGTGTGTGTTAACCAGTTTTTTGGTATTTGTGACTTTCAGCTGTTTAAATAAGAATTCGAACTTCGCCTCAATTTCCTGCGTGATCTTGTCGATCACGGGGACAGGCATGCTCATGATTTCTTTCTTGAACGGCCCTAAAGCTTTTTTACGCGTTTTATAAATAAATTGATCATCCGTCAATCCCGGCTTCATTTCCTCTTTACAATTTTTGCGGGTCCAATCATACATCTTTTCCTTTAATTCTTTCGGAAAATGCGCGCTATCAAACATCATATTTTGAAATTGCGTCGCTAAATGGATCTCAACGGCATCACACTCTGAGAATTTACCAAATGCGGCTGCCGGTAGTGTGGAGGCGCCATGCTGCACAGCACCGCCTAATCGATATTCTTCACGGGCATATTTGGAAAGATTCTTTAAGGTATCAAAATCAACCTTGACCTGCGCAATCGTACCATCAGGTAAAACAATGCCGCCATGTGATGTTCCGGTTTGAATACTGATCTTGCTGATGCCTATCATACCGGGTGGAAGTGATTCCAAGTAACCGTCCATGAAAGCTTTTAAGTCTTCTACAGTACTGTTCTTTCCGCCGACCTCGCCGATCTCCCCGCCAACGGACACGGTCATGCCTTTGGGTTGAATCTCACGAATATATTTTGTCAACCCGGCACACACTTCAAAATTAGCGCGTTGTTGTTCACGGATATCTTTTTTATTTAAATCCACGATCGTCGAGCTATCCACATCAATATTGTAAAACCCGGCGCTGATAGCATCCTCGAGTAAATGCTTGATCGACATGACTTCCTTTAGGGGATCAACCGCGTACATCTTGGCGTTGATCTGGCAGTGATCGCCCTGGATAAAAACAGGGCCCGAGTGGCCTTCCCTGACGGCAGCTGCTAAAATAACGCCCGTGTATTCAATGGGGGGCTGAGCGGTATATCCCATTTCGGACTTTGCGATTTCGAAAATAAACGCGCCGGCGTCATGCCGTTTGGCAACGCGGAAAATCGCCCTCGCCAGATAATAGGTCATGTTGCGCAAATTGATCGCAGGAACCGTAAACCCACCCGGGCAACGGCCTTCCCCGCGGGCGATATAAAGATCGTGAATCGAGCTGAGAAAAATCTTTTTTTCCCGGGCCATTGCAAAAATCTCACTCACAATATTTTGTTTGGTCGATATCTCATCGGTTTCGATAAGTTTTTTAACTAAAGCATCGACATCCCTGACCTGTGACATGCTATCCTCCGTTTTAAATGAGTTATTGGTTATTTCTAAATGAGGCACTTGATTAACTTGTAATTCTCTGCAAAGGGCATCACTTTGTGTTTGCACGCCGCCTCGAAACTGACGACATTGATCTTATCTTGCAAAACGCCGATCGCTTTGCCATAAACGCCTTTCATCAATAAATGAACCGCTTCGGCTCCCAGGCGTGTGGCTAAGATCCTGTCCGTCGCTGTTGGAGTCCCTCCACGTTGAACATGGCCCAAGACAACAAAGCGCGTTTCAAGTCCGGTGGCCTTTGTGATCTTCGCGGCCACTTCATGGGCTTTGCCGGCGCCTTCGGCAACGACAACGATCCAGCTGACCTTACCTTTCATGTTGCCTTCGACCATTTCTTCGTACATCCCATCGTAATTAAATTTCCATCCGGGCATAATCACATCTTCCGCGCCGGAACCGATCGCCACCTGCATCGCAATATAGCCGGAAGTCCTCCCCATGACTTCGACAATAAAAATCCTTTCCATGCTATGAGCCGTGTCACGGACCTTGTCTATCGCATCCAAAGCGGTGTTAACGGCCGTGTGGCAGCCGATCGTTTGATCGGTCCCGCACAGATCATTATCGATTGTTCCCGGTAAACCGACGGTCGGAAATTTCCAAATTTTTTGAAGGTCGTTGGCGCCGCGGTAACTGCCGTCCCCGCCAATGACAACCAGGGCATTAATGTCATTTTTGAGCATCGTATCAACGGCTCTTTTTTGGCCTTCTCTGGTCAAAAATCTTTTGGAGCGGGCTGTTTTAAGAATAGTCCCGCCACGGCTGATGATCCCTGACACCGAACGATGATTGAGTTCGATGATCTCGCCATCGATCAAGCCATCGTAACCTTTCATGACTCCGGTGACACGAAGGCCATGCTTGAGCGCGTAACGCGTGACCGAACGGATCGCGGCGTTCATCCCCGGCCCGTCACCGCCGGAGGTGAGAATTCCAATTTTCCGAATTTTATTTTTCACACTATTAACAATTCACTATTTATTTTTGCGCTTCATTTATTTAAAATTAAATTTTTGTCATTCCCGCCCCCGTTTTGTCATCCCCGCGCCTGCCTGCCGGCAGGCAGGAAAGCGGGGATCTTTATTGCTAATACGGGGGTAAACTCCAGCGGGAATCTTTATTCTTTTAAAGTTGTTAGACTCCTGCTTGCCCCGCCTTTGGCGGGGCTGGCGCGGGAGTGACACATTTACAATCCGCTGACCGACATATCTCTGGGATGTTCGACGGTGTAGGATAGAGTCACGTCCTTAGATTGCTTTGGCTCAAGATCAAAATCCCACCGCACAACACCTTTTCTGTCCAAATAATCTTTCTTTGAAGGTTCAACACTATAGGTGACTTTCGCAACTTTAATCTGATCATTTTCAGAAACAGGGGCCTGATCGTAAAGGTGAAACTTGACCTTCCGTGATTTATAATTCTCAACGATCAATTTATAGCTAAACGTCGTTGACCTTGTCCTCGATGGAATTCCCGCAATTAAAGTATCATCGACCTTTTCTTCAAGCTTCTTGCGCTTGACAGTGATCCCTTCGTCGATCCCCAAATACAGATCAAACCCTTCCTCGGCTCCGATAGACTTGGCGATCTCGGATGAACCGACATAATCACCTTCATAAAAGATATTCACTTTGCCTGGCAAAAGTTGTCCTTCTTTCGCGTTGGTGACTCTCGTCATTAAATACGCATAAGGCGAAAGTTTTGGAGTAGCGACATATTCGAAACTTCCTTCCAAATTCTGTGCGGAAATAGGAACTTTTTGTTCGGTCCCGTCAGCCTTGACCGTTGTTTTCCTTTTTACTTCATAAACAACGGCTGTGCCTTTTTCTTCCTGCTGGGTATAAACCACCTGGGCATCCATTGTTTGCATTGGCGCTGCTTCTCTCACCACACCGCTTATTCTGCGCGGCGCAAACTGGACGCCAATATCCTCTGCAGCGCTTTTCAACGCTCCAAAAACATTTGCAGATCCCTGAGAAATACGCTGAACCTGATAGGGGTTTAAATACCAGGGTTGAAGTTCCGGCATCTTTCCACTGATAGAAGGCTTTGCCGTCGAAAGAAAAAGATTAACATCTTCCCAGGGTTCCCCGGTCACCTGTTTGACCATGCCATAAAAAACAAGTTCAACTTTGTTCTGATCAAATGAGGTCCGCGCATCATAAAGAGGAGTCCAATTGACCCCGCCAACCAAATAGGAAACCGCGAGATTCAGGTCGCCGGGCTTCTCCGCTTCCAGGTCAACCACGATCGACCGCTGCATTTTTCCGGCGCCGCCGCTCATTTCCTGCAATTGAACCTGCAGGGCATTTTTCTTGCGGTTTAAATCACGAATCGCGATAGTTGCTTCCTGAACCTGGGATTGATTATTCGCGAGCTTCTTGACGATAAAATTTGAAAGGCTCTCCAGATCTGTAACCGCTGGGAATTTAGTCATAAGATCTTTGGGGATCTGGGTTTCGCCGGTCAGTTTAATTGAATTCAAGAATTCCTTCTCAGATTGAAGGACGCTAAGAAGATCATTTTTGGTATTGATCTCATCGGATAATTTTTCAATCTCAGTGGTGAGCTTCTCGATTTCCTGCGAAGGCGAACGTCCTAAATATTCTCTTTTCACTTGAACGCCGTAGATCTTGACATCCGCTGTGCCTTTGCCGGAAACCGTCAAGGTATTCTCATCGACCTCAGGAATAATATTCGAGAAAACAACGCTGTGGACACCTTTGGTAAGGTTGACCTCTGCCAAACGTTTGACCAAAGCCGATCCGGGGTAAACAGTGACTTCGACAATTTTTGATTCTGGTTTTAGAATTTCACCAAACCCAAGTGTTATGGAGCCCAGAAAAATCACACCTGTCAACACAACGACTTTAATTTGTCTTGCCATCGGTTTCACCCTTTCGGTTTTTATGTTCCGACGTTCCAGCTGCTTAAATATTTTTGCTGTTCAGCTGTGAGCGTGTCGATCGTTATCCCCAGCGCTTTTAATTTCAGGCGCGCAATCATCTTATCGATGTTTTCCGGAACGCTATAAACTTTTTTACGAAGCGACTTATGATTCTTGGCAACATATTCAGCGGATAGAGCCTGATTCGCGAAACTCATATCCATGACCGATGCCGGATGGCCTTCGGCGGCAGCCAAATTAACAAGCCGTCCGTCACCGAGAAGGTAAATGCATTGACCATTTTTAAATTTATATTCTTCGACAAATTCCCTGATCATCCGCCGGGCTTTAACCGCCTTACGCAAAGCTTTCAGATCCAGCTCGGCATCAAAATGGCCGGAATTGGCGATCATTGCGCCATCTTTCATTTGCAACATATGTTCCAGGCGAATGACGTTTAAATTGCCTGTCACGGTTACAAAAACATCACCGATCCTGGCAGCTTCTTTAATCGTCATGACGTGATAACCGTCCATGGTCGCCTCAAGCGCTTTTAAGGGGTCAATTTCGGTGACAATCACTTGCGAACCCATGCCCTGCGCCCGCATCGCGAGGCCGCGCCCGCACCAGCCATAACCGCAAACAACAAACGTCGCGCCCGCCATCAAACGGTTGGTGGCGCGAATCACACCGTCGAGCGTGGACTGTCCTGTCCCGTAACGATTGTCAAAGAAATGTTTTGTCATCGCATCGTTCACAGCGATGATCGGATACATGAGAAGCCCCTGGGCTTCCAAACTTTTCAAACGGATAACACCGGTCGTGGTTTCTTCGGTCCCGGCAAAAAGATTTTCTGACAGATCTTTTCTTTGACCGTGAATGGCGGACACCAGATCCGCGCCGTCATCCATGGTCAGATGAGGTTTGATATCCAACGCGGCATTAAGATGTTTGTAATAAGTCTTTGTGTCTTCACCCTTGATGGAAAAAGTTGAGATCTTATCGTCGCGGACCAAAGACGCGGCAACATCATCTTGAGTCGACAAAGGGTTCGAAGCGCACAAAACAATGTCCGCACCGCCGGCTTTAAGCACCTTCATCAGGTTCGCGGTTTCAGTTGTGACGTGCAAACACGCGGCAACCCTTAAGCCTTTAAGAGGTTTTTCTTTTTGAAACCTTTCCTTAATGAGATTTAAAACGGGCATGTCTTTTCCGGCCCATTCAATTCTAAGCTTCCCTTTCGTGGCAAGCGAAATATTTTTAACATCGTATTTCATTTAAGAGTCCTTTAAAAGTATTTTTGATTTTGAGGTGTCTTCCCAAGTAAATTCCGAGCGCCCAAAATGGCCGTAGGCCGCGGTCTTTTGATAGATGGGTTCAAGAAGGTTTAATTCCTTGATGATCCCGCGCGGCGTCAGATCAAAATGCTTTCTGGCCAGCGCCGTTAAATGCTCATCGGAAATTTTTCCTGTACCGAATGTATCGACCATGACACTCACCGGCTCAGCTTTTCCGATAACATAACCGAGCTGGATCCAGCATTTCGTGGCCAATTTTGCAGCTACCATATTTTTGGCGACATAACGCGCCATATAAGTTGCCGAACGATCAACCTTGGTCGGATCCTTTCCGGAAAAAGCACCGCCGCCGTGCGAAACAACGCCGCCATACGTATCAACAATAATCTTGCGGCCGGTCATCCCGGTATCGGATTGCGGGCCGCCGACAACAAATTTTCCGGTTTGATTGATATAATATTTCGTATTTTTATCGATATAATCTTTCAAAATGGGTTTGGCAACGCAATCAATAATTTCCTGACGCGCAGCATCGGTAATTTTCTTTCCTGTTTTATCAAGGATGTCTTCGGTGTGCTGGCAGGCCAGAACAACGCCATCGATACGCTTTGGTTTTCCGTCTTCGTATTCAACCGTGACCTGGCTTTTGCAATCGGGGCCGAGATAATCGAGAGTTTTTGATTTGCGAAGTTCTTCGACGCGCCGGACAAGCTTATGCGCCAGCATGATGGGAAGCGGCATGAGCTCCGGTGTTTCATCACACGCGAAACCTATCATGATCCCCTGATCTCCCGCGCCACCCGTATCCACGCCCTGGGAAATATCCGGCGACTGAGCGTTGATCGCATTTAAAACCGCGCACGTCTGTGCGTTGAAACCATATTTGGAATGCGTGTAACCGATCTCCAGTAAAACACGGCGAACCAATTTATGAATATCAACATAGGTCGTTGTTGTAATTTCTCCGCCGACAATCACGAGTCCGGCCGTAATGAATGTTTCACAGGCCACGCGCCCTTTGGGATCATTTTTTAACACCGCATCCAAAACAGCATCGGAAATTTGGTCGCACACTTTATCCGGATGGCCATTGCCAACAGATTCTGAAGTTAAAAAGTAACGTCCTTTCACGTGAAATATCCCCCTTTTAATTTAATTGTTTTAGGAGTGACGCGGTTGAATGCCATCCTTCGTGTCTTTGCGAGGACAGCCCCGCCGTTTTCTGGCGGGGCAGGACGCGGCAATCTTTTTAAAGGATTGCCCGCCTTCGCTAAAGCTTCGGCGAGGTCTCGGCGAAGCTCGAAGAGCGAAGACGGACTGCGTCTTTAGCTCAAACAATTGAGCCTCGCCGTGAACCATGACGGTTCATGGCTCGCAACGACACCAGAGAGTTGCCAAACGCGAAAGTCCTCTGTTTAAGAATTCTGACGCGAAAAATCTTTTTGAGCTTCCTGGTAGGATTCCAAACTGCCGATATCATACCATTTTCCGTCAAATTTAAAACCATAAACTTCACGGCATTGATACAACCACTGTACGTAATCACCCGTTGTATCCATCTTTTGGGATTCTCTAAAATATTCTTCAAGGAACCGCAAAGAATTCTTTGGCAAATAATAAAGGCACATGGCAATCAGTGCCGACCTTGGATTTTTGGGCTTCTCCTCAAATGAAACCACCCGATGATGATTATCAAGTTCGACCACGCCGAATTTTTTTGCTTTGAGCTTATTATGAATATCAAAGCATCCCATCGTCATATGATTTTCTTTCTGCCGGGCAAAATCCAGAAAATCCTTCAAAGGCCTGTCAAACATATTGTCTCCCCCGATAACCAGAAGACCTTCGGAAATATTTTTCTTTTGGATCGCAAAACGAATATCTCCCATGGCTCCCAGCCGATTGTCAGGAGATGTCGTTCCATCATTCATAATACGGATGGGGGCGGGGAAATTTTTTATCGCAGCGGCCCATTTTTTAAAATCACGGGTAAACTTTTCGTTGCTGACCACCAACACTTCGCTTAAATCAGAAATATCTTTGATCTTTTCAAGTAAATAATTAATAATAGGTTGTCCGCAGCAATCAAGAAGCGGTTTAGGATTGTTGATCGTCAAAGGATATAACCGTGTGCCATAACCCGCGGCAAGAATCAAAACTTTCATACCCGATTATTTCTCCATCTCCGCGCTGATCACATGGGGCGCAAGCTCTTTGAGCCTGGAGCGGCTGAACTCTTCAACTTCTGTCCCGGTTAATAATTCCAAAACACGCCGGGCAACTTCCTGAGCATCCTTGTAACTGACGCTACGGACAAGTTGTTTGATCTGCAATACGGAAAGTGCCGTCGTAGAGAACTCATCTAATCCTAAACCTAAAAGAATAAGGGCCAGCACCGGATCGCCGGAGATCTCACCGCAAAGGGCCACCTTGATCCCGCCGGCATGAGCCGCATCGATAATTCCTTTAATGAGCCGCAAAATAGCCGGATGGCCGGGCTCGTAAAGATTGGCGACTTTTTCATTGGCCCTGTCAACGGCCAGAGTATATTGAATCAAATCATTGGTTCCAATACTGAAGAAATGTGATTCTTTGGCCAAAATATCCGCCGTCATAGCGGCGGAAGGAGTCTCAATCATACAACCCACTTCAATATGTTCATCGAAAGGAATTTTTTCATCCCGAAGATTCTGCTTAACTTCATTTAATAGCACATTGGCCTGCCGTAACTCAACGACCCCTGAAATCATCGGATACATCATTTTTAATTTTCCAAAAGCGGAGGCGCGCAAAATAGCGCGAAGCTGGGTTTGAAAAATATCCGGACGTGCCAGACAAAAACGGATGGCCCGCCAACCCATAAACGGCGACATATCTTTGGGGATATCCAGGCTGGAAACAAATTTATCCCCGCCCAGATCCAGGGTGCGAATAGTGACCGGATGGGGCGCCATAGCCTCCGCCACATGTTTGTAGGCTGCAAACTGCACATCTTCCATCGGTAAATCCATACGGTTCATATAAAAATATTCCGTGCGATACAGCCCGATTCCCGGGGCACCCTGCTTTAAGATCGTTGGGATTTCTTCGGGAAGTTCAAGATTGGCCAGGATTTCGACACGCCGGCCATCGGTCGTTTCCGCCGGCAGGTCTTTGATATTCACGAATCGGTCTTTTAAAACGATGATGCGATTGTATTCTTTGCGGTAATTTTCGCGTGTCGCTTCCGTGGGATTGATAATGATCAGGCCCATGCGTCCGTCCACGATAACGAAGTCCTGGTTGCTGACATACAGTGTCGCATCTTTAAGGCCGACAACGGCCGGAATACCCATCGACTTGGCCATGATGGCCGTATGCGATGTTTGGCTGCCGATGTCGGTGGCAAACGCCAAGATATGTTTGCTGTACATGCTGGCCGTGTCCGATGGAGAAAGGTCGTGGGCAATAATAATCAATTCCTCTGTCAATTGATCTAGATCATACCATTTGGACTCACCGACGAGGTTTTTTAAAATCCGCCGGCCCACATCCATGACATCGCTTTTGCGTTCCCGCAGGTATTCGTCCTGGATATTGGAAAAAACTTTTGCATAGTGCTGTAAGGTCTTTGAAAAAATGTATTCAACGGCCATCTTATCATTCTTGACACCCTTGATAACCTGTTCAATGAGCATGCGGTCTTCCAAAACCAAAAGATGCGCATCGAAGATCCGGGCATGCTGCATGCCCATATCATCGGCAATTTTCTTTTGAACCTCCAAAATCTCCTCGCGGGTCTTTATCAGGGCTTCTTCGAAGCGGGCGATTTCGATAGGGATCTCTTTTTCGAGAATCGCACGGGCATTGACAATGAAGTCCTGCTTATCGAGGATGAAGGCAGATCCGTAAGCGACCCCGGCGGAGGCGGGAATTCCTTTTAAAGTGATCTCATTCATTTTGCATGAGAAGTTTTTCGAGTTCATTAATAGCGTCCTGGGCATCGTCCCCATCCGCTTCAATAACGACTTTGTGATCACGCTGCGCCGCCAGCATCAAGATCCCCATGATCGACTTGCCGTTAACACACTCCTCATTCTTGCGAACCATGATTTTTGAATTAAATTTTGCGGCCACCTGAACAAACAATGCGGCAGGACGCGCATGCAATCCTTGAGGATTTGTAATCGTAATTTCTTTTTCAATTTTGGGCATGGAGAGGGGTCCGGGCAACTTTTCAATTACCGCTTGATCACACGGTATCTTTCAATCACTTTAATAAGCGCATTGGTCAACTTGGGTGAATCATGGCGAACGTAATCTTTAACTCCCAACAGATCTTCTTCAACAACCAGATACCCCATATTTTTGATTTTATCGGAATCCGGCTTGACCGGATAAGAATTTTCCTCTTTGTAACGGCCCAGCATCTCCTGGGGGGCAACGGCATTGTTGATGAGACAGGCATCAACGATATCGCGGTGAGTATGCTCAATCAATGCCATCAAATGATCGCTGGCCGCATACCCTTCTGTCTCTCCTTGTTGAGTCATGACATTGCATATATAAATCTTAAATGCGGATGTATTGACCAGGGCATCCGTCATGCCGCGAATGATCAGATTCGGAATAATGCTCGTATAAAGGCTTCCGGGGCCTAAAATGACGATTTCCGCATTGGCGATCGCATTCAGGGCTTCTTGAGTCGGTGTTGCATCTTTAGGAGTAATCGTTAATTTCTTAATGCGGGAACCTGCCTTAGGAATTTTTGCCTCCCCTTCTGTGCGCGTCCCGTCTTGATAATCGGCGATCAAATGAACGTTATGAACCGTTGATGGAATGACTTTTCCGCGAATGGCCAAAACCTTGCTGGATTCTTCAACTGCTTTTTCAAAATCTCCACCGGTCAATTGCACCATCGCCGTCAAAAAAAGATTCCCGAAATTGTGCCCCTTTAATTGCGATTCTTCAGAGAACCGAAATTGAAACAACTTCCCCATCAAAGCCGGAGCGTCAGCCAGCGCCACCAAACAGTTGCGAATATCGCCGGGAGCAACGATGTTAAATTCTTCGCGAAGGCGCCCCGAAGACCCTCCGCTGTCGGCCACGGTGACAATCGCCGTGATATTGGCTGTATATTCTTTTAAGGCGATCAGAAGATTGGAAAGGCCATGGCCGCCTCCCATAGCGACGATCTTGGGGCCGCGCTCCAAATAGCGCCGCTGGTATAAGATGTTAACAAGCTCGCGTTCCCCTTCGGGTAAAAACACAGTGAGGAGAGAAACAATGAGCTTGCCAACCCCCATAACAACCAGGACTGCGCCACAGAGAATAATCCCGACGCCAATGGTGCTGACAACGGGAAAAGGCTTAACGGTAAAAACCGCGCCTAATCCAACGATGATAACACCTAAAAACGTCGTTAAGACCCAGCGCTTGATCCTCATGCCAGGGAGTAACCATTTCAAAAAATTGCGGGGCATGATCTTTTTAAGGAGCTCGTTCGTCTTCCTGAGCGATGAGTTTGAGAATAGCTTTATCGTCCCTGGCGTTTTTCAGATTTTCACGGATATATTTTTCTTTCAATAAGTGGGATACGCGCGCCAAAGCCTTTAAATGCGGACCTGCAGAATCAGCGGGAGCAATCAATAAAAAAAAGATATAGGCTGGTTCACCATCGAGAGAATCAAAGTCGATTCCTTTTTTGCTCACACCCAGACCGGCAATCAATTTATTGACGTATTCGCATTTGCCGTGAGGAATCGCAACACCCTGTCCAATCGCCGTCGACCCGAGCGCCTCTCTGGCCATCAAAACCTCAACAATCTTGGCTTTATACTTCCTGTCAATCGCTCCGGCATTTACAAAGGCGGTGACCATTTCCTGGATCAACTCGATTTTACTGGAGGCTTTCAGGTCGGTTAATACGGCCTTAGGAACTAAGATGTCACTGATTTTCATAAAGTTCTCCCTTGAATAGTTTCCGATTTTACACCGGACTCATAAGAAAAATGGAGCGGCGGATGGGGCTTGAACCCATGACATCCTCCTTGGCAAGGAGGCATTCTACCACTGAATTACCGCCGCAAATTTTGCTTCGCAAAATTTGCGATCCCGAGTCGCCCTTGATTCTTTAGCGACGAGGGACGCAATAATCCCTCGCGGTTTAAAGAAAATCTACCCCGCTCGGGACAACAGTCTTTGTTTTTCTCACAAAAAATATTGAAACAAAGACTGGTGGGCGGAAGAGGACTTGAACCTCCACGGGTTTCCCCACATGCTCCTAAGGCATGCGCGTATACCAATTCCGCCACCCGCCCTTATCACGAAGGACGTCAGACGCACAACGAAGGACGAAAACGTTGACGTCCTACGTCCCTCGTCTTTCGTCCCTCGAGACTTAACATCTTTAAAAAGCAAATGACCCACCCGCGACTCGAACGCGGCACACCTGCCTTAAAAGGGCAGTGCTCTACCAGATGAGCTAGTGGGTCCATGGGAATTAGGGCTGACATGAGAGAAAAATTCTTAAAATTTATTGGCCGAAATCGACTAATTCTTTATTTTTTGACTCTAAAATTTTATCAATATCTTTGATGTATTTGTCAGTCAATTTCTGGATTTCTTCTTGGCCTTTATCCGTGTCATCTTCGGAAGCATGGCCTTCTCCCTGCATCTTCTTCATGCGGTCATTGGCCTCACGGCGAATCGAGCGAAGCGAAATGCGGCCGGTTTCCGCCATTTCCTTGACCACCTTTGTCAATTCCTGACGCCTCTCCTTTGATAACGAAGGAATCGTTAAACGGATCATCTTTCCGTCATTGGACGGCATGATTCCGATATTGGATTTGCTGATCGCTTTTTCAATATCGGGAATCGCTGTCACATCCCATGGCTGGATCAAGATCGATTGGGCATCGGGAACAGAGATGGCCGCCACCTGCTTGATCATCGTTGGTGTTCCGTAATAATCAAAATGCATCCCTTCAATGAGGCCCGGATGAGCCCGTCCGGTGCGAATTTCCATAAATTCCCTGCTGACCGAATCGATGGTTTTCTTCATTTTTGTATCGGTCTCTTTGATCGTATCTTTGACTGTCATTATTTTTTCCTTTAGCTAACGACGGTTCCAATATGTTCGCCCAGGACAGCCCGCTTGATGTTGCCGGGCTTCGTCAAATCAAAAACTACAATGGGAAGTTTTGTATCCATGCACAGGCTGATCGCTGTGGCATCCATGACTTTTAAATTCTTACGAAGGGCATCGATATATTTAATTTTTTTAAATTTCTTTGCGTTTTTATCTTTGAGAGGATCAACGGAGTAAATGCCGTCGACCTTTGTCGCTTTTAAGATGACGTTGGCGCCGATTTCGTTGGCGCGAAGCGCGGCCGCGGTATCGGTCGTAAAATAAGGATTTCCGGTCCCGGCAACAAAAATGACCACACGCCCTTTTTCCAAATGGCGCATGGCCCGGCGGCGAATATAAGGCTCGGCAACGGCCTGCATCTGAATCGCGGTTAAAACACGCGTAGGAACACTCACTTTTTCTAAAGCATTTTGAATGGCCAGTCCGTTTAAAACGGTCGCGATCATCCCCATATAATCCCCGACCGCGCGATCAAGCCCGAATTTTTCCGATTCCAACCGTCCGCGGAAGAAATTACCGCCGCCAACAACAACGGCGATATCAACGCCCAGATCACGGACTTCCTTGATCTGATTGGCTAAAGACGCACACATCTCGGCCTCAATCCCGTGAGACTGCCGGCCCTGTAGCGCCTCGCCGCTTAACTTGAGTAAAATTCTTTTATAAATCGGTTTTTTAATCAACTTCGCCAACTTTGTATCGGGTAAAACGTGAAATGAGGATGTTCTCGCCGGTTTTTGAAATCAATGAATTCAAATAATCTTTGATCGTCAAAGAGGGGTCTTTAACAAATCCCTGTTCCAAAAGGCAATAGGCTTTATAAAAATCTTCAGGCTTGCCGGCTTCTTTTAAAACATCGGCCGGGACTTCTTCGCGTTTAATATATTGGGGAGATGTCGCTGTAATCTGCAAAGCCAGATCTTTTGTAAATTTAATAAAGTCATCATTTTTGGCGACGAAATCCGTTTCGCAATTGACTTCCACCAACGTTGCGATCTTTGAACCCATGTGGACGTAGGCTTCGACGCGCCCTTCTTTGGCGGTACGTGTTTGTTTTTTTGCGGCCAGCTCGATTCCCCGCTGTCTTAAAACTTCTTTGGCTTGATTAAGATCACCTTTTGATTCTTCAAGAGCTTTCTTGCATTCGATAACACCGCAGGATGTTTGCTCTCGAAGTTTTTGAATAAGTCTTACAGAAATTCCCATATCAACCCCTTACTTTTTATCCCGCGCTAATCGAACCCTGACCGGAGCGCGTTTAGTCTTATCTTCTGCTAATTCCTTTGATTCTTCCAGTGATTCGATCGCTTCTTTAATGACAGGAGTATCGCTTGTATCGGCCTCAGCGGCAGCTTCCAGCGCCTCAGCCTTTTGTTTAATGATCTCGCCGGTCATAAACTCTTTGCGGCCTTCGAGAATGCTATCGGTAATGAGCGAAGTGACAAGGCGAATGGATTTTAAAGCATCATCGTTACCGGGAATAACAAACTCGATCTGATCCGGGTCGCAATTGGTATCAATAAACCCGACAACTGGAATTTTCAAACGCTTTGCTTCGCGTACGGCAATATCTTCTTTTTTGGAATCCACAAGAAAGATGGCCTGCGGACGGCCCATATCACGAATACCACCTAATTCTTTGAGTAAAATACCTCTTTCTTTCGTGAGGCGCGCAACTTCTTTTTTGGTAAAGCGTTCAAAGATCCCATCAGTTTCCATTTTCTCAATAGCTTTAAGCCGTTCAATGGATTTTTTGACGGTTTGAAAGTTGGTTAAAAGCCCGCCAAGCCAACGATGACGGACATAAAACATGCCGGCGCGCTTGGCCTCTTCTTCAATAACATCCTGGGCCTGTTTCTTGGTCCCGACATAAAGAATCGTGCCGCCCTTGGCAGCAATATTTTTTAAGAAATCACACGCACTGTTTAAACACTCGACGGTCTTTTCAAGGTCAATGATATAAATCCCGCTTCGTTTCCCAAAAATATATTTTTTCATTTTCGGATTCCAGCGTTTTGTCTGGTGCCCGAAATGAACACCGGCCTCCAATAATCTCTTGATCAGTTCATCAGTCATGTTCCTTAGAAACCTCCATTGCTTTTTTCTCCTTTTTTTAAAAATTTGGTTGGATGATTTGCTGTAGTATAGCCAAGAATCCTTTTTTTTGCAACTTTTTCTTTCCAGAAGGAAGGCGGAAGTTTATGCCTGAAACTGGGTTTCGTAAAGGCGCCTGTAAAGCGGGCAGTTTTCTAAAAGTTCTTCGTGAGACCCCAGCCCAACGATTTTTCCCGCTTCTAAAACAGCGATCTTTGTGGCCTTTTTGATCGTTGAAAGCCTGTGCGCGATACAAATGACGGTGCGGCCTTTCATGAGTTCATCCAATGCGTCCTGAACAATTCTTTCAGATTCGGAATCGAGCTGGGATGTCGCTTCATCCAAAATTAAGATCGGCGGATTTTTTAAAATCGCGCGCGCAATCGCGATGCGCTGCTTTTCCCCCCCCGAAAGCCGAAAACCTCTATCGCCGATCACCGTATTGTAACCGGCGGGCATATTCATAACAAACGGGTGTACAAAAGCCTTGTGCGCCGCGGACTCGATGGACTCCATCGGTGCTTCCAAATGCCCGTAAGCAATGTTGGCCCTGACCGTATCGTTAAATAAAATGGTCTCCTGCGTAACAATCCCGATCTGCCCGCGCAACGACTTAAACGAGGCGTCTTTTAAGTCAACACCATCAAAGCTGACTTTGCCTTCGCCGGGATCATAAAACCGCGGGATAAGATTGGCGAGCGTCGATTTGCCTGAACCTGTCGGGCCAACAATGGCCAACAAATCTCCCACGTGAATTGTTAAATTGATATTTTTTAAAACAGGGCCCGATTCTTTATCGTAATGAAAATTGACATTCTCGAGTTTTATGTCACTGGAAATAACAGAAATTTCGCGGGCCTGTGGTTTTTCAACAACCGATGGCTTTGTTTCAAGAACGTCATAAATCCTTTCGCTCGCTGCCAGCGCCTGCTGCGTGATGATATGGACATTGGCTAATTTTTTGAATGGACTGATCAAAGACATTGTCGAGCCGAAAAACAAAACAAATGCTCCAAAAGAAATCTGACCCGAAATCACCTGACGGCCAATCCACCAGCACATGGAAGTCCCAAAGATCGCCCCCACCAACTCGGTTACGGGGCCGATGATCGAACTGCGGCGGATGGATTTCATTTTCAATTTATAAAAATCATGATTTTGCGACCTGAAGCGGTTGACCTCATAATCCTCCATGCCAAAGGCTTTAACAACGCGTACTCCCGAGATGGTTTCGAAAAGAAGCGAATTGATGTCTGCCATTTTCTCCTGCGAACTTTTGGACAATTTTTTCAGTTTCCGGCCGATCTGACGCATGGGCAAGGCGATGAGAGGAAATAAAACAAAAATGAGGAGAGCAAATTTGAAATACGTAAAAAACATAAACATAATAAAAACCACAATGCGAAAACTTTGATAAAAAAGGTCCGTCACAGCATACGAGACGGCATTTTCAATGACCTGAACATCGTTGGTGATACGGGCGATGAGCTCGCCACTTCGTTTTTTGCTGAAATAATCCAAGGAAAGATTGGAAATGGTTTGATAAAGCCGAAGACGGATATCGCGCATAACCCGCTGAGAGACATCGTTCATTAAATACCCGTACCAGAAAGAAAAAAATCCTTTTAAGATAAACAGGATAATCACAATAACGATCATCATGCCCAACAGAGTTGTCTGCGGCGTTTCATTGATCCTATCAATGAGGGAGGTCACAAACGGCGGGACTTTTGTCGGGATAATGATCTTGTTATTGCTGAGGATTTTATCGGTCAGAGGAACAAGCAAGGATAGCTGGACACCATCGAAAATGGCTGAGAAGAACATGCACGCGACCGCCAGCATCAGGACCTTATGATGCCCTTTAAGAAATCGTAAAAGGCGTAAATAATTTTCCATAATTGGGGTGCATGTTAGCATGTGGGTTGACTTTTGTCGAGACGTTTGTTATTGTGTAACCCTATGCGAAAGATAAACATCGCCATTATCGGCATCGGCCATTTGGGTTCACGGCACCTGAAGGTTTTAAGTGAACTTTCAGCGAAAACCAATATTGTCGGCATTTGCGATCTCAAGGAAAAAGAAACCGGCCAGCTTGCTAATGAGTACCACACGAAATATTTTAAGAATTTTTCCGAACTTTTGCCCCTTGTTGAAGCGATCAGCATTTGTGTTCCAACTCATCTGCATCATCAAGTCGCCAAAGAATTTTTAATGAAAGGGATTCACACCTTTGTCGAAAAACCTATGACGATAACTCTTGATGACGCGGACGAACTTATTGATCTGGCTCGGAAACACAACGTTAAACTTCAAATCGGCCATGTGGAACGTTTTAACTCGGCTTTCCAGGCCATTAAAGATATCGCTAAAAACCCGTTATTCGTGGAATGCCACCGGCTCAATCATTTCCCAAACCGTTCTTTAGACATCGGTGTTGTTATGGATTTGATGATCCATGATATCGACATTATTCTGGGGCTTATCGATTCTCCGGTCAAGGAAGTCCGCGCCGTCGGTGTTAACGTTTTAACCAAACGCGAGGATATTGCCAATGCCCGCATTACCTTTGAGAATGGTTCAGTATGTAATTTAACGGCCAGCCGCGTGTCCGATGATGTGATGCGTAAGATCCGGATATTCCTTAAAGACGCCTACATTTCGCTCGATTATGTCAATCAAACTGCCAAAGTTTACCGCAAGAAGCTCATGATGATTTCTAAAGAAGATCTTCCCATTGAGAAAGAAGAACCGTTAAAAAAAGAATTGGAATCTTTTTTAGATTGCATCCGTGATAACAAAAAACCGGTCGTCTCCGGTATTGAGGGGCGCCAGGCCCTCAAACTTGCTCTTGAGATCATCCAGGTCCTATGGGACAATCCTCTTTTAAAATCCTAATTGTTGCCGGCGAAGCATCCGGGGACATGCACGCCGCCACTCTCGTGCGTGAGATCAAAAAGCTCAATCCCCATATTACATTTTCCGGCCTCGGTGGAAAAGCCATGCAGGAGGCCGGCGTCGAGATTTACGAAAATATTGTCGATCTGGCGGTCGTTGGGTTTGTCGAGGTGTTAAAACATTTGCAAGAATTCCGGCGTTTGTTTCGCCTGGTTTTGCAAAAGGCCGGCGAAACAAACGCCGATGCCGTCCTTTTGGTCGACTACCCTGGCTTTAATTTGAGGCTGGCGCGGGAATTAAAAAAACGCGGCTTTAAAGTGATTTATTACATCAGCCCGCAGGTTTGGGCGTGGAAAGAAAATCGCGTTCTTCTTATCAAGACATGCGTCGATAAGATGCTTGTGTTGTTCGCATTTGAAAAAGAATTTTATGCCAAACGCGGTTACAGCGCTCATTTTGTCGGCCATCCTCTTTTGGATTCTGTAAAAGTGACAATGAATCGCGATACATTTTTAGAATCGCACGGACTTTCGAAAAATAAATTTACGGTTGGATTGTTGCCCGGATCGCGGCAAAAGGAAGTTGAAAAGCTTTTACCCGTCATGATCGGCGCCGCAGAAATTCTTCACAACAAAAATCCCAAGATCCAATTTTTGATCCTCAAGGCGCCGACGATCGATAGGGAGATAATTCAAAAATTCGCCGTAGGGGCACGGCATGCCGTGCCCCTACCAATTGCAATCATCGACAACGATACCTACAACGGCATCAACGCATCCGACATTTGCATGGTCGCCTCCGGCACGGCAACGCTCGAAACAGCCATTTTGCAAAAACCAATGGTCGTGATCTATAAAACGTCTTTATTAACGTATTGGATTGCGAAAAGTTTCGTGAAGATTCCCCATATCGGACTGGTCAATATTGTGGCGGGGGAAAAAATTGTTCCGGAATATATTCAATTTAATGCAACTCCGCGGAAGATTGCCGCAGAAGTAACCTCTATTTCTCAAAACGAAATCCGAATCGCCGAGATCAAATCCGAACTCGCTAAAGTCAAATCTTCCCTTGGTTTATCCGGTGCCTCCCGCCGCGCGGCGGAAGCCATCATTCAGTCCCTTTGATCCCAACCTCTCATTTTCCTTACTTGCGGAAATTCTGAAAGGGTGATATATTTGGAGCAACCGGGAGGAAAAAATGACAATCACAATGACCACAAAAAATCAGGTGACTTTACCCAAAAAGATCGTTGATGCTTTGAGGCTTCATAAAGGGTCTTTGTTTGATATTAAACTCAGTAAGAACCACATTGAACTTGTCCCTGTAGAGACGAAGGAAAAGGAATTTACAGAAGAAGATTATAAAAGAATGGATAAACTATTCCAAAAAGAAAAAAGCACAGCTAAAAAAGTTACCAAAGAATTTATTAATCGTATCGCCTAAAATGTTTTCATTATGCCGCTCATCTTATTATTTACTCTTTCGTTTGAACGAAGTCTTAAAAATCTATCTTTTGACCAACGCGAAATCATTAAACGAATTGTAGAAACACTTACGGTTTATTACGCGAACAATTGTAATTTGACTGCGGCACAAATGGTTTCCCCTCGCTTTTTCTACAAACAACTTTATAAACCTTTCTATGAAGCCGGAATTGAATCGAAACTGCGAATTGTTATTCGACGGGATGGATTAGAATGCGTTGCCATCCTGGCCGGCAACCACGATCAAATCAAAAGATTTCTGGCGAATCAATAAGTCTTCCGTTCCGGAACCGTTATCGCGAACGCAATTTCGTTAAAAGCCTTAAGATCTCCATATAAAGCCAGATCAAAGTGATCATAAGCCCAAAGGCGGCGTACCATTCCATGTAGTGCGGCGCGCCCTGCTTTGACCCGGATTCGATGAAATCAAAATCCAAAACCAGGTTTAAGGCCGCAATCCCGACAACGATCAGGCTAAATCCGATCCCCAGGGGGCTGCTGCCATAGATAAACGGCATCTGCATATGAAAAAATCCTATGATCAAGCTTATGAAATACAAAAGCGCGATCGCACCCGTTGCCGCCACAATGCCTGTCCGGAATTTATCGGTCACTTTAATCAAGCCCGACTTATAAACCAATAAAAGGCAGAACATCGTCCCAAAGGTGAGCGCAACCGCCTGCATCACAATGCCCGGATAACGTGCTTCAAACAGAATGGAAATAGTCCCCAAAACAATGCCCTCAATGATCGCATAAATGGGGGCGGTCACAGAAGCCCACTGTTTTTTAAAGATTGTCACCATCGCGATAATAAACCCCGCAATCAGGGCCGGCATCATAAAACCCACGGCGGCCTGCGGCTTGCTCCAGGCCCAGCTGGCCGTGATCACCGACAACAAAAGCAGCATCATGGCTTTATTGACCGTTCCCTGGATGGTCATAACATTCTGGCCGTCATACGACTGAGCGCTCTTAAGCGCCGCATCACTTAATGCGGGATTACTTGTTTTATACATGGCCTTCCTCCTTTGTATTTGCTTTTAACGCAGTCATTCTACCAAATTTAAAACATAATGCAAATCATCGCTCTTGATCCCTCATCTTCACTTCCTTGGTGGATGAAAGCCGATGGGTTCTTTCTTTTGTGATGTTTCGTCTTCTTTGAGCAACTTAGGACTTACGCACTTAGTGTCTTTGCGAAAGCCGATGGGTTCTTTCTTTTGTGATGTTTCGTCTTCTTTGAGCAACTTAGGACTTACGCACTTAGTGTCTTTGCTGAATATTTTGACCGGAGAACGAAGCCTGCCTGCCGGCAGGCAGGCAATCTATTTAAAAAGATTGCCACGTCGTCCACCGCCTTCGGCGGAGTCCTCCTCGCAATGGGTATAAAGGTTAAAAAGTGTTGATAAAAAACGTGCAAATTGACGAATTTATCGACGGGTACGTAAAAAATAACACCACTATATCTCAAATCGGTTTGAGATATGGATAGGAATATGAGCACAAATCTGTATAAACTCGTCGGGAATCATTAATTTTTTACAATAAAATGCCACAAAATATCAACACTCTATAACCTTTATACCCGCAATGACACCAGGAGAGTATTCAAATGCGTAAGTCCTACAACTGTTTGATGGCTTCAAAGATGAGCATGATCTTTTTGTCGTGGTCCTTAAATTGACTTTGCAACTCTTCAATTTTTCTCTCCAAGTCTTTGTGGATCAACATGAACTCTTTGATCTTGACGAAAACGCGCATGATTTGCCCTTCTTCGCTCAATTACTTTCGTGTTGAGCTTCGCAGGGCTATCCGCCGAAGCTAAATGTGAAAACAATTTAGCGAAGGCGGATGAATATTGACTTGAATCGCCCGTTCACTATTTAAAACGCTGGAAAGCATAGCAACTCCCTGCTCAGTAAATGCGTAAGGTAAATATTTCGCATGCCACCCTCTCTTTAAGGTGCCAATTTGGCACCTTAAAACGTTATATTCATTTTGTGTTAATACAAACATAAAATCATCGGGAAACCGGCTTTTATTTCGATTGACAGCCCTCTTAAGTTGTTTGGTCTCGACATCATAAAGATTGACTAAATCAAAATCTAGCATCACCTTTAACCCTCGTAAATAATAAATCCTATTTTGAACAAGTTCTGATGGTAATGCTGGCTGGACCGCTGATCGGAATTTGCTTTTAGGCTTGTTACCCATATTGCTTTCTCCTTTCTATAAAGGGCCGCATTCTTGTTGACATTCAAAATCGCAATTTGAGATCTTGGATTACTTTAAAAAACAAAAAAGGCAACCCTTTCGTTCCCAAATTTTGAATACATTTATTCTTATTCAAAATTTGGGACTGACCCTGCCTTCTGCACAAAATCTCTTTAGAGATTTTGTGCGGCTGCCCTGCGGGCGAACTTTTTTAAAATAAAATTCGGGTCTGTGGATTGCCTAAAATGATGGCGCCGTTATTTGTTTAAATTGTTGGAAAAACTATATCATATTTTCTGCAGTTTGCCACCTTATCTCACTACCCAAAAACACAACTGCCCGGCAAGGATGCCGCAATAGGTCCCAATAATGTTTCCGAGTATGGCCAGGAGAAGCCCGACGGAGGCAAGGCCGGGCTGATAGATCTCAGCGACGATGGGCGCGGAGGCCACACCTCCGATATTGGCCTGGCTGGCAACGGCAGCCAGGAAAAGCGGCGCTTTAATGAGCCGCGCTGTAACAAGGATAAAACCCGCATGGATAAAAACCAAAAGAAATCCGGCGCCGATGAGAATAAAAGTCGAGTTAAGACTTGATAGATTCGCCCTGGCACCGATGGACGTTAACACAAAATAGAGAATAAAATATCCGATGCGGCTGGAATTGTACTCTTCCAGCTTTCTTGCCGGGGTAAAAGAAAGTGCGATACCAAAAAATGAGACAAGAATGATCGTCCACGCATAAGTGGAAATCACGTTTTTAATTTCCGGCAGCCTATTTGCCAGCGTGGATGCCGCAGCGCCGCCCAAAACCGCCAGGGCTAAAATGAGAGCTGTTTTGTCCAACTGAAAAGAAAGTTTTGCAGAGGGGGCTCGCCCCGCCAAGAATCGTGGCGGGGGCGGGCCCCCTCGCAGCTCATTTAAGATCTTCACATCAGCTTTATTCCATTTATCAAATGCCCCCTGCAATCCCACCAGCGCCACCAAAGCCCCCATCCATACATAAGGAACAACCGTGTCCACAATCACCATCGGCAGGAAAACCGAATCGGGGGCCGCCATCGCCTCTTTGACCGCGATCATGTTGGCGCTTCCTCCCGTCCACGAACCGGCAAGGCAGGCAAACCCGCGCCACATTTCGACACCGACAAGATTCTTAAAAATTAAAAAGACGATCGGCGCTCCTAAAATAATTCCAAGACTTCCGGCGAAAAACATAATGAGCGCCGGCCTTCCCAATTTGAGGATGGCTTTCATGTTGACCGTCATGAGCAAAATGAACAAGCTCATAGGCAAAAGGGTTGTCGATATCTTTGACAGGATCGCGCTTTTGGAATCAATCAGCCCAAAGGTTGAGGCGAGCATCGGCAGGAAATAGATCCAGAATACAGAGGGAAGAAAGTCGAAATATTTTTTGAAATGTTTGTGCCCGGAAATGGTAAGAATGGAAATTTCGATGAGAATAAGAAAACCGACGAGAAAAACGGGATGACTAATCATGCGTTAAACCGACTCCCGCTCTTACCTTTCTTAAATCATAAACGCCCTTCTGATTTAAATATGGATTGTGGAATGGATCTTTCTTCATAAAAAACGGTGTGTCGAGATCGATATAATCAAAAAATCCCAGTCCGCAGGCCAGATGCGCGGATGTTGTCATCGCCAGTGAACTTTCCATCATGCCGCCGATCATCAATTTCAAACCACCGGCCCGGGCCAGCAAGGCAATTTTCCATGAATTGATAAGCCCGAATTTCATCAACTTGACATTGACCGCGCCAGCGGATTTTTGGCGAATCAATTTTACTAAATCTTCTATTGAAGAAACACTCTCATCGGCGCAAACGGGAATTGTTGTCCTGCGGCTGACTTCCTTTAAGCCTGCCCAATCATTTTTGGCGACGGGCTGTTCAATGAGTGCCGGCGTCATTTTAAAACGCTTCAGTTCTTTGATAAACGATAACGTTTCTTTGGCGCTGTAGCCCTGATTGGCATCGAGATAAATCGGACTGCCTTTGGTGATTTTATGAACTGCTGAAACTCTTTTTAAATCCAGATCTTTATCGCGACCGATTTTGACTTTAAACGTCCGGAAACCTTGCCGGTAATATTTTTTTGCCGTGCTTTCTGTTTCTTTCAAATCGGCGATGACGATCGTAATGTCGGTTGTTAGCAGGGGCGCCCCCCGCCAAGAATCGTGGCGGGGGAGCGCCCCTCCTCCAAACAATTTCCATAATGGAATACCCCTCTGGCGCGTGAAGGCATCCAGGAGAGCCGTTTCGATGGCGGCAACCGCGCTTTTATTACGCGGCAATCGTTCATTAAGATATGCAGAAATTTTCAAGTAATCCGCCGCATCGCGGCCTATCAAACTTTCGCCGACATTTTCTAAATTCTTAAGCGTCAGAGGGATCGTTTCGCCCGTGATATGCGTTGCGATGGCGGCCTCACCGAAACCAACCGTTCCATTGTGCAGTTCCATTTTAAATAAAATGTTTTCGAGTGTGTCATGCTGGCCCAGCGCCGTGCGAAAGGGTTGATAAAGCTTCGCCCGCAGTATGGAAACAGATGTTTTTGTAATGATGGATTTCATGTCATTTGGCGATTAACTGAACAGCACTCACTCTTTTTAATAGCGAACCTTTCTTCGAACCTTCCCCCAAAGAAAGATCGGAAACAACAACGCGGTTGAGAACGCGGACCACATCTTCCCCTCGAACATTTTCGCGATAGCCCCAGGTCGCGTGAATGGCAAAGGGCCTGCCATCGACCATTCCTAAATAAAGCATGATATGCCCTTTCATCGGTAAAATCGTAATACCACCGACGGCTTTTGTGTTTAGAATTTCTAATTTGTCCTGATCCGAAGAGTTTTCACTGAAACCCGCCAAAGACAACCCCACTTTAGCTTGCTCGGAAGAATTTCTCGGCAGGATAATTCCGACAGTCGAAAAAACTTCCTGCAAAAACCGGGAGCAATCCTGCTCGCCATACATCCCGCCCCAGCCGTAAGGCGCGTTAAGAAGTTTGAAGGCTTGTTTTAAAATATTCTTGGGCGTATAAGGCAAATACCCTAAATGGACATCCTCCCTGTTAACAAAGCCTCTTTCCCATTGAGCATCACCATCGCCGTGTATCGGCAAAAGGATCTCAATAATATCGTAGTTGATATTTGTTAAGCGGGGCCTGTGCAAAGGAAATCTTGTCCCCATTTGAGCATATCCGTAGTAATAAAGGGTTTGTCTTTCATCTTGAAAAATATCTGCCTTGGGACTCACGACAACCACGAAATCTTTTGGCTGCAGGAATGTCTCCAAATTCTCAAGAAAATCGATGACAATACTTTCCTTCACCACCCATCCATCGCTTGTCTGGCCTTGGACATAGAGCCACTCTCCATCCCGGCTTTGATGCAAAACGCGGACCGGTGTTCCCACGTCCAACGCACTGTTCTGTAATTCATCAAAATCGATATCGCCGGAAATTTCATTTAAACCATTTTCCGTCGGCAAAACCCGCTGGTTGGCATATTGCGAGACCAAGCCGAAGCGTACGTCAATTTTATCGGGAATCGCTTCAAGGTCCATGTTCGTTAAGATTGAGCTGAAGAATTCCTCCCTTGCCGGCCGGCCGTTGCCAGCAAATAAATTCCTGCGTTTGATATCCTCCCACGCGCTTTCTAAGGTTTTCTTAAGCGCCTGTCCGTTACCCGATACAGAACGGTCGAAATCATTTTCACCTTTACCGTTTCTTTTAAACGTTCTCGCGTTCAACTCTTTGATCTCTTCCCTGTTTAAAATGACCATATCGGGATCGGGATGCCGGCTTATCCAAAATCCGGCTGTCTTCATGTCGCGGGTGGTATGGGGAAGGACGCCGGGTGCAATCAACAACAATCTTTCATGCGTCGCACAGCCGGGATTCAATAAAAGAAATAATGCAAGGAAGGAAAATGAATAGAAAGAAATTGGAGTGGGATTATATCTTTTCAACGGAATCCTTTTTCACCCATCCTCCTTTGCCATCGGGGCGAATGACTTTACACCAATCCCCTTCCCATGAGAGAATGTTGACCCTGCTTCCTTCAGACATCTTAAAATAGGTCGTTGCCTCCGCGCGCGGTTCGAATTTGGCATCTGTATCGGTGAGGATAATCGCTTGATGAGACTCAGTTTGGATTTTATGGAATAGAAAAGTACTCTGTATCATCAAAAACACGGCGCAAACGATTAAAGCGATACGATATTTTTTCTCAGGCCATTTTAAAATTAAGCCAAGAATTAAAACGACTCCCAAAATAATGTAGAGAAAAACCGCGAACAAAGACATGCCGTCAACCGTTACGGCGTTTTCCAACCTTCCAATCATTTGCAGGGGCGCACGGCCCGCCTCGGCATAGCCTTGTGAAGCCGGGCCGTGCGCCCCGGTGTCATTGTCATTGGGGATTTGCGAAAGGGCATATCCATAATTGGATTCCAGGTCGCTGTCCCGCGGCATCAGCCGGCGGGCACGCTCATAATTGACAACTGTCTTCCCCAAATTTCCCAGCTTAAAATAACTATTGGCGAGATTATAATAAAGATTCCCGCTTTCCTTCCCCCGGGAAATGATCTTTTCGTAAGCCGTCACCGCCCCTTGATAATCGCCGTCTTTGTAGGAAATATTTCCTTTATAAAAAAGGGACATGGTGCCTTTTGCCGCGTCTTCGGCAGAAGCAAAAGACGTTGCGCCAGCCAAAAACATAAAAAGGCCAATGAGCAAAATCTTTTCAATACTGTCATTGCGAGGCTGAATTTTTTGGGATGAAAACGAATCAATCTGTTTTTTGAATCGAGATTGCTTCGCAAAAACCGCTCGCAATGACAACAAGTTTATCATCTCCACGACCTCTCCAAAAAATCGATGATCTCCTGAGTTCTCTTAAAATTATCTTTCATCTTATTTTGGTCCGGGCTCAGTGACGCATAACGCACCATATCGCAATCGTCAAACACCGCTTTGATTTTTGCGAGAATGCTTAAATCCATCAAACGCTTCTTTAAGATGCCTTCAATGGTATCAACGGTAATATTCCCCGCCGGCATGTGAAACTTTCCGGAAAAATAATCTTGAAGAGTTTTAAACAGGCTGTCATAAAATTCTTTTTGTTTATTCCCGGAAAGCAAACGGCTGGATTCATCCAGACCTTTTTTCGCTTTTTTGGGAGCAAAAAATTGCCGGGCGTAAGCGGAATCGGTTTTGAGTTTGTGGAGCCGATGATAAATGATGACGAACGCGGCATAAAAAACCGCCAGGGCAAAGACGAGGATGATAAACCAAAAACTTTTATAAAGCGCCGCGCCTTTTTCTTGAAAGTTCCCCGGATTTTCCTTAATAAAGATGATGTCACGGCCGATCTCTTCGGGTTGTGATGTTAATGCTCTTTCGTTCTTTTGCCCGGGCGCCGCAACAACCTGCGATGGCTCATCTCGATCGGGCCTGGCGACCTCAAGTGTGAACGGCCCGCGCGTGATCGTTTCATATGTCTTGCGTTCCGAATCAAAATAACTAAAACTTATCGCCGGAATTTCTTTTGCGCTCTCTGTGGTCGGGATTAAAACCTGCTCAACAATTTTCGAATCACCTTCCCCTTTCACCTGCGGATCATAGATCTTAAAACCACTCAGATTTTCGAATGCCGGCATTTTAATGGCATTTAAATTCCCATCTCCAGCGACAGTCATTTTTAAAGTGACCGGATCTCCGGCTTTAATATTCGCTGGACCGGCGGTTACTTGAAAATCATATTTGCCAACCGCTCCCGAAAAATGATCAGGTTTTCCTTCCTGTGGAACAGGCAGAACATTCAAAGATGTGTTGACCGACTTCAGTGTCAGCGGACGTTTTTGATATTGGTCAAAGAACCCGCTGAAAAAATCATCGCCAAAAAAATCATCCCTATTCCCGAACGGGGATTGCTGCCGCTGTTGTGACCGATAAAGCAAACTGCACGATAAGCCCGCCGGCCCCAATGTCAGAGCGCCTGTCCGTGTCGGATAGGCGAAGGTGTTGAATTCAACAACCTTGTACTCAATGCCGCCGACAACCTGGCTGTACTGGCGGGGCTGTTTGTCAAAAGGGTCAACGGACAATCCCACATGTTCAAAGTCCGGAAATTGAATATCGCGGACGGAGACGCCGTGAACGAATAATTTTATCGTGACCGGTATTTTTTCTCCTTCGTAAACTTCTGCTTTTGGCGTTTCAAGAGTTAGAAAAATCTTATCTTCGATGTTTTGCGGCGCGGTATTTTCATCGGCCGATTGCGATTGTTGAGGCAGGACAGGTGTTGCGGCATCGACAACTTCAACGGGAATGCTTTGTGAGGTATACGTTTTTCCTCCGATATCAACGCTGATAACCGGAATTTCAAACTTCCCGATTTTCCGGGGAAACAGCGTATAGATGAACGCGTTGGAACTTGAGTACTGGCCATTAACGATGGAGATGCGTGTTGAAGGTCCCAGAAATTGAATATCAAAACCATCTATGGTGGGTGGGGGAATCGGCTGGACGTTCTTGGCGTTGTTGATGGTTAAGGTCAACTGCATGGCCTGGCCGATGGAAATTTTATTCGTGTCGACCGAAGCCTCAAAGGTGATGTCAGCGGCAAATCCTTGATGGCCAACAACAATTAACACTACAGCGGCGCAAGCAAAGATCTTAAATATTTTCTTTAGGAAATGGATAGCTGACATTGTCCAGTCATTTAATTTTCAATAATTTTAAGTACCTTAAAACCTTCGCCATTGGTCCATCGTTCCCAATGAACAAGCGCTCTGACTTTCCTTTCACTCGCTATGAGGTTAAAATGATGCTCTCCTTCGGAGTGTGTCAGCACGTCTTTTACATATTTTTTATTCGACATGTTTCTTAGAATCTCTTCGTTTGATGGAAGGATTGAGCTATAAGTCTCCCCAACCCATGCGTCCGAGATTCGCGTGGGATATCTTGAAAGAGGCGCGTTGGAATTCTTTAAGTTAAAACTAACCTCCAAATCTCTGCAAGATATATAACTTTTTCCTAAACACTGGTTTTCCAGATAGGAGGGCACCCAAATAAATTCGACTGCGGTTAGCTTTGAAGATTCAAAACCAATGCTCATCACATATAAACTGACGATAAGTTCTTTTTCTTCTATCTTTTCCTCTTTTCCATAAGTTTTTGCCCATAAAGATGTTGAAATAAAACTGGCCAGCAGAGAGAAAATAGCTAAAAATAAAAATCGCGATACATCATGGTTTCTGTTTAGACGTTTGACAATAAATTTCTTCATAAATCTGCTCCCTTGACCAATGTGCTCCTATGCTTGAATAATGAATTAAGTTATACCACAAAACACCTAAAACCAAATCACCAATCTTTGTCGACTGGAGGTTCGGGCGCGGCCCCGCGCGGATGCAACTGCAAGAGGCCGCGCGGCTCCTCGTTTTGCTGATATTTCTCCAAAAGCATTTTGGCTTCTTTCAGGGAAAGATCTTTTGAATCGGTTTCACGTCCCACGTCCTCACGTCCCACGTCCTTCATCTCATGTCCCTCATCCTTCGCCCCTCGTCCCTCGTCCTTCTTTTCACTTCCCTCCTCCTTCTTCTCTCCTCCTTCTTCCTTCTTGGCCTGCCCGCCATTTGTTGGCGCATGGGGCAGGCGGGCTTGCGCACCTTTTTGCTCATCCTTTTTCTCACCGACTTGTTCTTGAGCCTGCTGTTGCCGGGCTTGTTTTTCTTTCGATTCCTGATTCTGCGATGGTTCTTTCTGCGCACTCTGCGATTGTTCGCTCTGCGATTTCTGCGCCTGTTCATTTTGCGCGCTCTGCGGTTGCCTCTTTTGCTCCTGACTCTGTTTTTGCTGCTGTTTTTCAAATTCTTTTTTCAAACGCCCCAGTTCTTTGGAAACAAAATCATAATTGTACTTTGCATCCGCATCTTTCGTATCTTGCGCTAAAACTCTTTCATAATGCGGCAAAGCCTGCTCAAGCTGGCCAACCGCATTCTTAAGATTTGTTTTTTCTTTCGCGATCCCCGACCGATATAAGGCATTTCCCAAATTGTAATGAGCTTGATTTTCTAAATCCTTACTCTGACTTAAAAGCGATTGATTGAAATGCCCGATGGCTTTGTCAAATTCTCCCTTTTTATAAAGCGCCGCGCCCAGATTAAAATTCACAATATCCGATTGCGCATCCTTCTTTAAGGCTTCCTCATACTTTTCAGCCGAGGCGTCAAATTTCCCTTCCCTGTACAGGGCATTGCCGGCTTTGACGTGAGATTCTTTCGAGGCCGCCCAGCCTGGAACAGCCACGACTAAACTAAAAAACAAGGTTAGCACTAACACCGTATGCGAGTTTTTATTATTTTTGTCACCCCCGCCCCGCCTTGGCGGGGTAAGATTCCCGCTTAAAGATTGCGAGAATGACACAAGCAGGGGCGGCAATAATACCATAGGAAAATCCGTACGGGGCATCAATGCAATACTTTTCACATTCTTTTCCGTGTCGTTATCAGCGATTCGGCGATCAATAACACAAGGGCAATACCCAACGGATACTGAAAGCGTTCGGTATAACGCTTTTCCATTTTGGATTTAAATTCGCTTTTTTCCATTTGCGATAAATGATTCTTATAAATGAAATCCAATCCAAACTCCACACCGCTGGCGCGCACATAAACCCCGCCCGTTGTCAGCGCGATCTGTTGCAGCGTATTTTCTTCCAATCGTGATTTTACAAAATTCCCGTTTTTATCTTTTAAAAACTCATATTCTCCCTGATCGTTCCGTGTACGGACAAGCTCACCGTCTTTTGTCCCGACGCCAATGGTGTATAACAAAATCCCTCTGGCTTTCGCTTCTTTAGCAACCGCCAGCGGGTCGCCTTCAAAATTCTCTCCATCGGTAATAATAACAGCAGCCTTATATTTATTTTTGGCCCTGTCGTAACCTTTAATGACTTCTTTTAACGCAACCGCAATATCCGTTCCCGGGCGCGGGATCACATGTGTATCCAGATCATCAAGTGCCAGAAGAAAACCGCTGTAATCAACCGTCAGGGGGCAGGTCATAAACGCTGTTCCGGCAAAAGCAATAAGCCCGATGCGATCGCCCCGAAGTCTTTTGACCAGATCTTTGACGGCAAGCTTTGTGCGTTCAAGACGATTGGGTTTAATATCTTCCGTCAACATACTTTTTGAAACATCCACAACGAGTAAAATATCTACACCTTCCTTTTTAATGTCCTGCCACTTGAATCCCCACTGCGGCCTCATCAGGGCCAGAACAGAAAATATAAAAACACCGGCCAGCAGGATATTTTTAACGAGATGACTGTGTACGTTCAAATTAAAAACTAAATCTGAAATGAGGTTTTTTTGCGCAAAGTTTTCCAGGAGTTTTTTTCTTCGTCGAATCGTCCAAACGTAAAAAACCACCAGAAGTCCCACGAAAAGAAAGAGAGACGACATTTCAAGTTGTCCAAACCGCATCCTAAGGAATCCTCACTAAGAACGTATTTAAAGAAATGGCTTCCGCGGCGAGAAGGATTAACGCCAGCGCCAGCACATCAGCAAATAATTCCCTGTATTCTTTATAACCGGTTTCCTCGATCTTTGTTTTCTCAAGCTTATCGATCTCCTGATAAATATTTTTTAACGATTCCGTATCGGTGGCCCGAAAGAAACGGCCGCCGGTTGTTTCAGCAATCTTATTTAATGTCTCTTCATCAACATCGATCTGAACATTCTGGTAAACCCTTTGGCCAAACATTCCTTGAACAGGAAATGGCGCAAATCCTTTTGTCCCGGCGCCAATGGTGTAAATTTTTACTCCCAGTGCCCTGGCGGCCTGAGCCGCAGCCAGGGGCGTTACGGTTCCGGCATTGTTCATCCCGTCTGTCAGTAAAATGATGATTCGGCTTTTCGCTTTTGAATTCTTTAACCTCGACAACGATGAACTGATCGCTGAACCAATGGCCGTTCCATCTTCGAGCATATTGAGTTCAATGCGGTCTAAATTTGATATGAGCCAATCGTGATCTGTGGTCAAAGGACAAACATTGTAAGCGCGCCCGGCAAAGGCGACCATGCCGATGCGATCATCGTTTCGCTTAAGGATAAAATCCGCGACAACATTTTTAACGACCAACAAACGATTTTGCCGCTGGCCGTTAATTTTAAAATCCTCAGCCGCCATACTGCCCGAACAATCAATCGCCAGGACAATATCAATGCCTTCCGTTGTATGTTTTGTTTCCTGCAAAACCAAACGCGGGCCGGCCAGGGCGATTAAAAATAAGCCAATGATGATCATCCGTAAAATATAAAATTTCCGGCTTAAAATGACTTTCCAATTTTCCGATAGGCCTGATAAAAGCTGTATGGATGAAAACCGCAGGCTCGGGCCTCGCAGATATTTTTGAAAATAAAAAATAAGGGCTGCGACAAGCGGAATCAATATCAAGATCACCGGATCTTTAAAAATCATTTTTTCGTCTCGATGACTTGGGGTTCAACATCCTGTTTCGTTTCATCGACAAATTTCCAAGCGAGTTTAAAGCTTTCCTGCGCTTCATTTGGGCCCGGCGTGTATTTGGCGAATTTCACCATATCGCAGGAAGTCATAAAATCTTTTAGAAGAGATTTGTGCGGGACAGAATCCTTGAGATTTCCTAAAAATTCTTCCGTGGTCATCTCCGGAGCATTGATTTGAAATCGCCCTTCGATGTAGCGGCGGATAATATCGGAGAGTTCAAAATAATACCCCTTGCTCTTGCCCTGCCCGGGTAAGTTCTGACGCTCCAGCGCCCGCAAACGTTCATAGGCGATCACATGCGGCGGCTTGGGAATTTCAAAAGATTTTTTTTTATTTCCAAATCGATTTAAAAAATAACGGGCGAGAAAATATCCGATCATCACAATGGCCAGAACCGATAAAAGGAAAAGGTAAGTGAAATGGGGTGGAAAATCAACGGGGCCTTTGATGTCGTGAATGTCGTCAGCGAATACAGGTGAAGTGACTGAATAAGATATTAAAAGTAAGAAATATGTGTTATTTTCGCCTCCATTTTTGTCATTCCCGCCCCTATTTTTGTCATTCCCGCCCCCGCTTTTGTCATTCCCGCGAAAGCGGGAATCTAAATTGTCATGCGGGGGTAAACTCCAGCGGGAATCTTTATTGAATAGAATCATACAGGTCATTCCAATCGGGATTATTCGCTTCTATGAGTTCAACCTTCCATTTCCGATACCATTTCTTTATTTGTTTCTCACGCGCTATTGCTGAAATAACGTCTTCTGTAGCCTTAAAATAAACCAGCCTGTGGACATAATATTTTTTTGTGAAACCTTCAGTAAGATTATTTTTATGTTCATAAATTCGACGAATTAAATCATTGGTAACACCCCTATAGAGAACCCCGTCCTTTTTACTGGCCATTATGTAAACATAGTAGGACTTACGCATTTGAATACTCTCCTGGTGTCATTGCGCCCGCCCCGCCGCTTCGCGGCTAAAGCCGCGGGCCGGGGAGGAGGAGCGTATTTCGCGACGACGTGGCAATCTTTTTAAATAGATTGCCTGCCGGCAGGCAGGCTTTGATCTCCGGTCAAAATATTCAGCAAAGACACTAAGTGCGTAAGTCCTGCATAGTATATTTTAATAATCTTAATCTCCACAGAGGATACCCGCTTTCCTGCCTTGCCGGCAGGCAGGCGCGGGTATGACAATGCTTCAAATCAACCTCTTCCTTCTCTTAATAAAAAACTTCGTAATCTCACCCACATACCCGCCTTCGGTGGAGACATTGATCTGGTCAACGCCGATCGAGCGGAAGAATAATTCACGTTCTTTAATCCGTTTGAGCGCGTCTTTATGATATTGTTCACGCAACGCTTTATCGCCTGTGTCCACAAGCCTGGCCTCGCCTGTCTCGGCGTCTTCCAATTCCATGAGGCCGCAGGACGGCAACTTTATTTCCCGCGGATCATTCAAGGTGATCACAATCACATCGTGGCGTTTGTTGGCGATCGACAGAGCCTGTTTAAAAGATAAATTTGTCATTAGGGTCGACGGATAAAAATCCGAAAGGATAAAGCTGACGGATTTTCTTTTCGTGACTTGATTTAAGAAATTTAAGGCCTGCACCAGATTGGTCGAGCGCCCTGAAGGTTTAAAATAAAGGATCTCCCGAATAACACGCAGGACGTGCCTTAAACCCTTTCGGGGCGGAATAAATTTTTCTATCTGGTCTGTAAAAATGATAAGGCCGATCTTATCGTTGTTACGGGTGGCCGAAAATGCCAGGACAGCGGCGAGTTCAGCGGCGAGTTTGCTTTTAAGCTGATGGACCGTTCCAAATTGCGCTGAGCGCGACGCATCCACCATCACCATAACAGTCATCTCGCGTTCTTCGACAAATTTTTTGACGTGCGGACGGCCGGTGCGGGCGGTGACATTACGATCAATGGAACGGATATCGTCGCCGATTTGATATTCGCGGACTTCATCAAATTCCATCCCGCGGCCTTTAAAGACACTATGATACTGGCCGGCAAAAACATCCGTCACAAGCCGGGAGGTCATAATCTCAATGCGCCTGACTTTCTCTATGATGTCTTTGGGGATCATGACTCCAAATACCGTTTTATTCCTGTCCTCGTACGGAACGGTTTTAAACCGTTCCCTACAATCGACAAATCCCGTGCGTTCCTGCACGGAACGGTCGCGACCGTTCTCTACGGAACCTCTATTTCATCAAATATCTTTTTAATAATATCCTCAGATGTCTTTTCTTCCGCTTCCGCTTCATAACTGATGATCACGCGATGACGCAGAACATCCATTCCGATGGTTTTGACATCTTGCGGTGTGACATAACCACGCCCCTGTAAAAATGCATAAGCTTTTGATGCAATCGTTAAATAAATCGTCGCGCGCGGGCTGGCGCCGTATTGAATGAGGCTTTTAAGGTCCGCCAGTAAGGAACGGTCGCGACCGTTCCCTACCTGTTCGGGATGACGCGTGGCCTCTACAATATCAACGATGTATCTCTCGATCTTTTCATCCATATAAATTTCATTAACGACCCCGCGCGCGCGGATAATATCCGCGGGAGAAATGATCCTGCTCACATCAATCTTCTTGTCTGTGACAGCCATGCGTTTGAGGATTTTGAGCTCTTCGTCCTTGGTGGGATAAACAACCCTGACCTTGAGCATAAAACGATCAACCTGCGCCTCTGGCAGCGGATAAGTCCCTTCCTGCTCGATGGGGTTTTGCGTTGCCATAACGAGGAAAGGATCATCTAAAGGAAAGGTCTCCTGGCCGATAGTGATTTGACGTTCCTGCATCGCCTCAAGAAGCGCGCTTTGCACCTTGGCAGGCGCGCGGTTAATTTCATCCGCCAGAATAATGTTGGCAAAAAGCGGCCCTTTTTTAGTGATGAAGCCGCCGGTTTTCTGATCGTAGATAAGCGTTCCCGTTAAATCCGCGGGAAGCATGTCGGGCGTAAACTGAATGCGTTGAAACTTGGTTTGAATGGCGGACGAAAGGGTTTTGACGGCTGTTGTTTTGGCGAGGCCGGGCACGCCTTCGATAAGAACGTGGCCGTTTGAGATAAGTCCAAGAAGCAATCTTTCCAGCAAATACTTCTGCCCGACGATCACTTTCTCCATCTCCATCATCAGTAATCCGACAAAACTGCTTTCGCGTTTGACTTTTTCATTGATGGCGGCAATATCGGTACCTGTCATAATAACTCCTTCCGTATTTAAATATTTTTGTGAACCTCTGCGGCCTAACGGCCGCAGCATCTTCATTAATGTTCCGACGCTCCTTCGGAGGTCGGAACCCCGACCCAGTCCGCCAAGAATCGTGGCGGACTGGCGTCGGGGGAAAAGTGATGAGAAATGCTGTAGAAATAATACCGTATTCTAAAACCAAATTTTAAGACAGGCAAGAAATTTTTTGTTTAACCCCCAGGTTGCTTGGGTGATTTCGATCGTTGGGCCATTGCAAAGGATTACGGACGATATATTCACGAATGCGGTTTAAATCAATTTCATTGCGGATGATGTGATCATAAAACGATTTTTGCCATTGGAATTTATGTGGCCCGGCAGCTGTAGGGAATGGTTTCAAACCATTCCCTACCGTATTAATGCGGCGCGATGAAAACGTTTTGAATCCCCGCATGATTTCCGACAATCCATGATTTTTCGTGGGGAACGGTTTCAAATCACCTTCCGTAGGGAACGGTTTTAAACCGTTCCCTACGGGAATATTTTTAATTACCACAACCCCATGACAATGGTTGGGCATTACAACGAATTTATCCAATGCGACATTCTGATAATGATTCGGCAGATCGTTCCAACATTGGCAAACGATTTTTCCGCATTCATTCAAAGCCATCGCACCGTCTTTGATCTCCCCGAACCATTCGACACGGCCTTTGGTGCAAATGGTTACGAAATAATATCCCGGCGTGGAATAATCATGGTCCTTTAATCTGTTTAATTTTCTGTTTCTTATCATCTCTCCATCCAATCAAAAACAAAAAAGGCAACCCTTTCGTTCCCAAATTTTGAATACATTTATTCTTATTCAAAATTTGGGACTGACCCTGCCTTCTGCGCAAAATCTCTTTAGAGATTTTGCGCGGCTGCCCTGCGGGCGAATTTTGTCTTGTTACAACGAACAAAATTCGGGTCTGTGGATTGCCTAAAGTTACGGCGCAGCTATTTCTTTAAATTGTCGATGAAATTATATCATATTCGCTTAGAACTTGCCCCGGGCAATTTTTGCCCGCTTTCGTCAAGCATCGGCAAAAATTGCCCTACGTCCTACGCCCTTCTTCATTCTTTCCTCTCTTTTTTTGAAATCATTCCCCGCCATTCGTCGGATCTGCCCTGCCCCCTTCTCTTTCTGCAGAATCTAAAACCACATCGATACGGGAAACTTTATGCCCGCGGATCTCATGCGCGTAGGGTGCCGGGACGATATCCGATGACAGCGTGACTTCGTGTTTGTCAGGATATGTTAAAATTATTTTCCCAACAACAGTCTTTCGCGCACCGAAGGTATCCAGCCGTTTCGCATTGTGATAAACCACGAGTGTGGAACCGAGAAAGTTAAAAGCATACGTATTTTTAGGAAGTGAAATCTTTTGCCATTGGCCGCTTTTATCAAAATAGGAAATGATCGCCCGATTTTTTGTAAATAACCATCCTGGTAAAATGGGTTTAAACGACAACATGAGCTGTCCTTTTTTATCCAACAAAAAAGGATTTTCACCGACGTTCATCAGGAGCCATATGTGGAGTATTTCCACCGTCGAACCGCTCAAACGCGCCACAAACCCCCGGCCATGCAAATTCTGATCGCCATGAAGACTGCTGACGATAAACGACGAGTTCTCCAAAATACTCCGCCCATATTTTTCCGGATTTAAAAAGGGAACCAGCACTTTTTTAAAATTATCAAAGAACTCCTCATGAAGCCCAGAGCGCAGAAGCTCTAAAAGAAATTTGTATTCCATATGAAGCCAGATGCTGCCGTTTTCAAGCCAACCGGCCGGGAAAACACGCGCGCGGCCGATATCTTCCGATTCTTTTTCAAGGCTGGCATTGACGCGATACATCTTTAATTTCTGATCATAAAGATCACCGGTCAAAACTTCCTCATAAAGGTCGAGCGCTTTTTGTTTGTTCTTTTCAATACGCAGGGCATGCACATACCCTTCTAAAAAAAGAGGCAGATTGTGGCGCTTAAAGGCCTTCGGCATCACAAAGGCATATCCTTCCTGATTGTGTTTATCGAGCTTTTGATATTGTGCGATCTCGTGAGTCAAATATGTGACCAGTTGATTTTTGTCATTTTTAGCCGATTCAATCGCCCTGTCTGTTTTGGCAACAACAGAATCTAAGAATTTCTTTATGGCACTGATGGATAACGTTTTTTCTTTTCCATCTATCCCAAAGCGGACACGATGACGATAATGTTCTTTAGCGTCATTGGACTTGATCCAGTAAGATAATGCGTCGGATTCGCAGGTGAGCACATCCGAAAGCGAGGTGATAAACGCGTGAAGTTCATCGAAGAGTTTGATATTTTGATCGTCGGCAAGCTCTAAAATTTCAATGGAATCCAAAAGAAAAAGACAAAAACGTTTCAGTTCGAACGTCTCTGAAACGGAAGACCCGACAAGGCCCGGCAAACCGTTTAAGGCATCATACCAACCGGGTTTATCGGCTTCCATTTCAATGCCGATACCGCCGGGGTCAAACGTCGCGGCTTTATTGGCAATGAGGCATAATAATTTCACAAGAAGATTGGTGTTATAAATATCCCCTTCGCCATTTTCAGTTCTTAACTTGCTGTCTTTTTTATGCCCCCCGGGGTGATCAGAGCCATCGGCAACCGTGTGAAGCTGGCGGCAGCCATAGGGTGTTAAAAGATAGCGATGATCCCGCGGTAAGACATGAAAATGATTGCGATAAAAATTAAATACATTTCGGGCGATCAAAATATCCCGCAGCTGCTCGGGGTACAGCGCCAGATAACTTTCTAAGAGGTCAAGATTGTATGTCCAGTGATCTGTCCAAAAACCTTCCCCGTGCTCGGCCGATTCGGTTTTGCGGGAATACGTTAAAGCCGTTTTTAGAAATTCCTGAACCGAGATCTTTAAGGACACACTTTTTTGTGTGGCTTCGGCGATCAACTGACCCGGCAAAAATCCTTTTTCCAACAACTCTCGGATATGATCCGTATTGCCGGATTTAAATGATTCTTTAATGATGTTATCGATCTTTGTTAAATCGCTGACGGTAAACATCGTTCCCTTGATGACCAGAGGATTGTAGCCATCGGGCTGAATGAGGTTTAAGAAATTGATGATGTCACTGTCTTTGACATCGGTATTAAACCAGTTATCGAGGCGGCGGTTTTGATTGACATCACGGTAACTTCCGTTTCCCTGAGAAAGAAACGTCGATGACACAACAAAATGATTGTAATCACGTTCGGGATCACCATGTTTGCGGTTAAAAACACTTAAACTGACTTTCCCGCTCGACGTATCGAGGCTTATGGGAAGCCCGCCGCGCATGACATTATCCAAGAATGTTTGACCGCAATACAAATTAAACTCTTTTGAAGAACCGGCCGTTAAACAAAAATTCTTAATTTCATTGATGATACCCTCATTGCGCCTGGCCTTGCTTTCAATATAACCGGCCGCTGTGGCCTTTCTGGCAATGGCCTCCATCTGATCAATGTCGGAGGCGTGACCGTAAAGGGAAACAATGCCGCTTTGTGACCCCCTTTGAAGGCGCAGTTTCGCAAACCCGAATGCGCATGGAGTTAAGTTCAACACGCGTTGCTTTTTAGGAACCGTAAATTTTTTTGTATTTAAGAAAACCTCAGGCCTCGTAAAATCAGAACACGGCCCAAAAATATACGACGGTTCAACAAGTGGTTCTAGCAATGGCCGCCGCTCCTTCTTTCCTTCGAAACTTAAAAAGAAATGGCCGGCGCTGATATGCTCGACACGCGGTTTATCAGCGATCGCAACGCGCAAATTATAAAAGGGCGCGCGGTTTTCAATATTCTGGACGCGATGCCAGGCCTCCGCTGTACGCGACATGTGCTTCATGATCCAATCCGTAAGGCCAAAAGGCATGACGTAGGGCATGCCGTCGCAAACTTCAATGTCATAAGCTTTTTGGGAAATATTCTCAATGGTGAGCTTTCTCACAAGAGCCGCGTGAGATTCTTCGGGAAGGGTAAAATAATTGACGCGGACAATGAGGCCTAAATCAAAGTTCGTTTCTTCAAGAGTGAGATCGTGGGACGTCATCGCCATGTGATTCTTCGTTTTGTAAGGGCCTTTCAAGGCAGCGGTCTGAAAGGGTTCGTAAAAATACATTGTCGATCCCAGTTTGATTTTAAGAAAGGTGCGAAAACCTCGCAAGGACGTCAACGCATAGGCTTTGTTGGCGGGCTGGAATTCCATCATGGCTTTATCTTTGCCTTCAATACCAAAGCTCGATAAACATTGGCCGCGGTTGACATAAAATACCCACATCGGGATTCCCCACAAACCCGCAATCCCGGGGAAAAAATTGGAAAATGTTGGGGCGTCATTGTAGTTCTCAATGATAAAGGCGCCTTGATCATTTAAAAAAAATTTTACTATTTTTGAAGTTGTCATGCGATTATTTTGGGTTATTCTTTTTCTTCAGATGGATTTGGCAGTCAGTTTGGTTCTTTCAAGATTCGAAAAAAATTGTAATATCCAGAAAGTTTAAACCACATGACAATTTCCAAATCCTTATCTTTAAAACGCACACGTTTTAATTCATAAAGGTCTCTATTAAAACGATCGTTTCCCCTATTGGTCGTACAAGCGGCCTGATATCCAGCTTGTTCGACGAGATCTTTCGTCCCATCGCTATATCCACCGCTGGGATAGGCAAAATAGTCAATGCGATGCCCCAAATTTTTTTCAATCATTTTTTTACTATCAACAATCTGATGCGATTGCCAGTCTGACGGGATACCGGGAAGATAAACGTGGTCCAAGGTATGACTGCCAATTGTGATGCCAGATTTTTCCATCTCGCGAAGCTCATCCCATGTGACATACCCTTTTTTATCAACAAGATTAGCAATGACAAAAATAGCCGCCGGAAAATCGTATTCTTTTAAAATTGGGTAAGCATGCGTGTAGTTATCGACATAACCATCATCGAAGGTAATCACAACGCTTTTCTTTAGCAAATGCTTTCGAGATTTAATGATATCAACCATTTCCTTTAAAGAGATAACATTGTATTTTCTTTTCCTCAAGAATTCCATTTGCTTGCGAAAACTATTCGGGCTAACGATAATGCCTGAGTAATGGCGAGGGTTGTCAACGCTATGGTACATAATGACGGGAATAACATATTGCCGGGAGAGCCAAACATAAAAAATCCCAGCGGCAATAATGATGGTAAGAAAAACAATAATTAATATTTTGAATTTACGTTTCATAGATTTAAGTCCTGTGATGAGATTGAAGTCATCTAACAACTTATCCACAAATCGAAACTAAGAGAGGATCGCTTTGACCAGATCACTCACGAGCTTGCTATCCGCTTTTCCGGCAACTCTGGCGAGGACGGCTTTCATGACTTTGCCCATATCTTTAACACCGCCGGCATCTGTTTCCTTGACAATCTCGACAATAATCTTTTTCAATTCATCAGCAGGCATTTCAGCCGGTAAATAACTTTTTAGGATCACCAGTTCTTTTTTTTCTTTTTCGGCCAGATCCGCACGCCCGCCCTGTTCAAACTGGCTGATCGAATCATGGCGTTGCTTGACCTGCCTTTTGATGACGGCAATGATGTCCGCATCGGGTAATTTGTCCACTTTCTTTTCAATCACGGCATATTTGATCTGCGCGCGCAAGAAACTGATGACGGATACTTTTAAGGAATCTTTGTCTTTCATGGCCTGTTTGTAATCTTCCATAATTTTTTCTTCGAGCATTTTTCTCTCCTTTAGGACTTTCGCGTTTGAATACTCTCCTTGTGTCATTGCGCCCGCCCCGCCGCTTCGCGGCTAAAGCCGCGGGCCGGGGAGGAGGACTCCGCCGAAGGCGGTGGACGACGCGGCAATCTATTTAAAAAGTTTGCCTGCCCGCCAATTGTCGGTGCCTTGGGCAGGCGGGCTTCCCCCGCCGTTGGCGGGGTCGCAATGACACAACCGCGAAACTTTTATCCTTTAACTTTTTTTAGCAATAATTTCATTCAATATGAATTCTCTTATGACGCGACTTTAAGCCCTGCACAATTTCGATATGGCTTTTGGCGACATCAAAATGATCCGCGAGAAAGTCGATCAAAGCTTTATTGGCCTTACCATCGTTGGCCGGAGCCGTCAGGTAAACCGTCATTCCCTGCGGGGCTTCTTTGAGTATATTCTTTCTGGCACCGGGAATAACTTTGAGTTCGAGTTGCATAGGATTATGATTTTTGAAACTTAGGTTAGATTATCGCAGAGAATAGAAAAAAATAAAGGGAAAAGTATGCTTAACAAAAGAAGTGCCTTAAATAGGCAGCGCCAGTCCCCTGCAGGACACATGGCGGGGACTGGCGCTTAGGATAGAACATGCCTTTAAAAACCGTTATTCAACAAGATCAACCGAAATTTTGACCCTCTTCTCCGGTTGAGTGATATTGTCTGTTTTTTTATGAAAACTCTTTATGACCGGCTGAGCGTTACGAATAAAATACCCCTGATTGCCCTGCGCAAGAAGCATCTGGTCCATTTCCTTCTGCCTGACAATGCGGATCTGTTGAAGCTCTTTTTTGACATCATGGATTCCCCTCTTGATATTATAAAGCCGGTCTTTCACCTGACGCTTCCAAATCAGAGCATCTTCCAGGCTTGTGACCTGCCCCTCAAATGGTTTAAGCCTTTCTTCCAGTGCGGCCACCTCTGCAAGAAGGCGGGTATTTTTTTGCGTCAATCCTTCGATACCGGCAGTCAAGCTTTCTATACTGGCATTGGCTGTTTGAAGTTGAGACTCCAGAGAGGCTTTTTCGATTCTTATTTGTTCAAGCTGCGCTTGTGCCTGTGCTAAAACGGCCCTTGCTTCTTGAAGTTGATTGGATATCGTCTTCGTCATCGATGCCTGTCGTGTTGAGGATGCTAACAAAATTCTTGTCGATGCTTCGTAATTCCCTTGAATCATAAAATACTGGATGAGAATAAAAGACAAAAGAACCGCCAGAATCACTGTCCCCACAGCTCCCACCATGTTTTTTGTTTTTTCTGCATTACTCATAGTAAGAATTTTCTCGCGTATGCGATCACGCAACCGCCCCAAAATCTCCTGAGCCGGTTCAACAAACTCAATTCCCGCAAGATAAACGTTTGGTTTTAAGTGATGTTTTTTTGACCATACCAGGCGTCCCATCGACGGCAAAAACCCGCCCATGACCTGCTCAAACGCAAGGACGCAATTTTCTGTTTTTGATAAATAGGCATTGGCTTCCAAAAGCAATCCGTTATCACTGATATTAAGGATGCGGCCGGAACGTTTCATGTTATCATCTTTGATTTGCCAGGATACCGGGAATTGTTCTTTGACACGCGGGCTTCGACGGGCTTCTGTGGAGTGAGAATTCATATTGTCATCCTCTTAATATTTCTTTCAAAGCTAAATGAACTTAGAAACACTTATCTTACGAATTGACCGAAGTATAACATGAATTCCTTTTTCAGGCAAGAATTTGACACCCCTTTGACCCTTTACCACCGAACTTGTAAGCTGTCATCTTGTTGTCTTTCGCGTTCTTGGGCTTGCTTTTCATAAGCCTTTTTATGCAATTCATAGTCTCTCTGGGTAAAACTCATACAACCCGTAAAGTAAAATATCGATATCGTTAAAAAAAATCTCCTTAACAGGACTTTCGCGCTTGGTGTCATTGCGAGCGGAACGAAGTGAAGCGAAGCAATCTTTTAAAAAGTTTGCTTCGTTTTCCGGTCAAAAAATTCATCCTCGCAAAGACACAGGGATGGTATTTAACCGCGAAACTCCTACTTAATTTTCCTGAAAACCGCATGCTTAAAAAAGCTCCCCTTGCTCAGCGCCCTGATTGGCTCCCGGCTTAGTTTTCCTTTTGATGTTTTTATGACCCCCGGCGGCATCAAAATCGACGCGATAGGTTCGGCCCGCCGATTGAGGGGGCGCGGGTTCCTCAGAAAGAGGCTTTTTCAGATGGCCGGCCGATTGTAAATAATTGCAATGTTCACACGCGGGAGAAAAGTCCGGCAAATCGTCTTTGCACAAACACTGATAGGCATCGTAAATGATTTTCTCAACCCAATTGGAATTTCCGGCATAAGGAATGATCTCCATCCCAAACTCGAGGCGCCCGTCAAAGGAATGCCGGGATTTATCGGCATTACAAAAAACAAAATATCCCGTATCCGAAACCTTTAAACTCTGCCCGCGCAAAAGCCACTGGTAAATTTCCATCTGGCGCTTGTACGCTTGTTTATATACGCCGTCCAGGGTGATGGGTTCACGGCTGCTGGTGGATTTATAATCGACAACGTACAATTCACCGCCCGGGCTCACCCACAGGTCATCCACCGCTCCGAACACAATGAAATTCGTGGGCGGGTGGGGGCAGCGCACTCCTTTAAAAACCTCGCGCCATTCATCGATCATCGGATGGGCAAAAGGAATGGCATCAACGCCATAGCGGGTCATTAAAGGATGGGGTTTTTGTTTTCTGCGGTAATCATCAAATTCTTTTTTCAAAAGCGTATCAACGGCGGAGTTGAGCGTATACGGCGGAGAACCCGGCGGTTCAACGCCCAATCTTCTGTCCATGTAAAAGCACCGCGGGCATTTGATAAAGTTCTCAAGCCTCGAGCGGCTGATCTTAAATGGCAATTTCGATGCCGGGTCAAACAGATTGCGTGTTCGTTGATAATAATTTTTCGCCATAAACAACAACTCAACTCTCTACACCCACCCGCAAAAAGCCAGAGCGCAGATCGTTTTGGCATCCCTGATCTTTTTATTTTGGAAAAGTTTTTTAACTTGCGATTTGGTCAAAGGACAAAGAGAAATGACTTCATCGGGTTCATGGTGACGAGTCTTTATCTTTAAATTCTGCGCTTTAAAAATATAAATGATCTCCGTAGAATATCCGGGAACGGGATAAATTTTTGCCAGAGGCGTCATTGTTCCGGCCGCATATCCTGTTTCCTCAATGATTTCACGCCGAGCGCAGGCCAGCGGCGTTTCTTTGGGGTCCAATGTTCCGGCAGGAAGTTCGTAAAGATACCCACCCACAGCGGGTCGATATTGTTTGATAAAGATCAGGGTATTAGAATTCAAGAAGGGAACGATCAACGCGGCGCCGGGATGTTCAATAAGCTCGAGACTCAAACGATAGCCGTTTGGCAGGCGTATTTTCTTCGTGACAAGTTTAAGAAGCTTTCCTTTGAATTTATAAATCATTTTTTAAAAATGCTATCCAAAACTCCCTCGATAAGCTCTCGTTCGGGTTTCTTTTTTTGTTCTTGCTCTCCTCCCAAGGCTTTATCAAGAACCTTTTCGAGCTGCTCTCTTCCCTGGCTTGTGATAATTTTTTCTCCCAGGTACTGAAGATCGGGCAAGAATGATAATTGCGGAACCGTGCCGGTGATGATGACAGGAATAACAATTCTTCCGGAATCATCTAAGATATATTGCAGCCCTCCGACGGAAGCAACCATGGCCTTTGACAGGTCCGCATTGATGGCCAGTGACGAACGGATATCCAGCTCCTGATTAAAACTCACTTGACCCTGCGTTGATAATAAAAACGCGTCGGTTTCAATCTGAACATGATCCAGCAGGATGTGTTTGTTTTGAAGCTTTGTTGAAAGATCGGCCTTTTTTAGAGGCGTATCCTTATCTTGAAGAAGTTTTTTATATTTCTCGGGAAGATTGGCTTCAAGCTTCTCGGACAAACCCGGCAGCATCGACATTTTATCAAAAACCGTTTTGAGAATATTGATGCCGACGACTTTGCCATTGTTCACCCGGATTTCACCATCGGCGATAAGCGAGGCCAGCATTGCGGGGCTGCCGCCCAACCCCTGCCCTTTAACATGGTATTGCCCGTTTATTTGGCCTTCCATGCCGATGGGTTGGTTTTTTGCCGGATTCAATTCTGAGAGCGAAAGCCCCTGCCATTGTGTTTTAAAATCAAATGCTTGCGTTGTCATATAGTCATCAATTTGGCCTGTTGTTTTCACTGTGCCCTGGCCGAGATTCAACGATGAGTCTTTGACGCGAAGGATTTTTTCAGTTCCCTCAAAATCAAAGGTGATATGCTCAGCCGCGACAGGAAGGATTTTTATTTTGACGCGGCCATTTTCCAGTTTTCCGTTGAATGAAAGCGCGCCCAAACCTTTTGCCCCGACATCCATCTTTCCAACAGCGACCTGTAATTTGCCCTTCAATGATTCCTGAAGGCCCGCGCTTTCTAACATCGGCAGGGACTTGACCATGTCTTTAAGCGCAATATCGGAAAGGTCCGATATGATATTCACATTTTTAAAACGTATTCCAGAATTATCGATATCAACTTCGGCAAGTCCGGCGCCATGAATATTGTCTTTAGGGCTAAAAACGGAAGCATCAACCGTAAAGTGAAAGGAATTTGTTAAAGAAACATCGTTTGCCTGCAGCGCTATTTGCGTGATATCAACACGAATGATTGGCTTAAGCATTCTGTCCTGATAAATAACCGTGCCGCCTGTCAACGTTAAAGTCCGGATCACAAGCGGGATGGCCGCGGCCGATCCCACGGCATTGTCGGCAAACGCGACAGCAGGGAACGGTTTAAAACCGTTCCCTACACTGCTGCCTCGAACCTGTTTTGCTGGCTCTTGCGGAATGGTCACCTTGATCGTCGCGGCATTGATCTGGCCGTTTTCATCACGGATAATATTTATTTTGGGATTTTTAATAAGGACACTGGAAACTTCGATAGATTTCTCCCGCGCATATTTCATCAGATTCACGCCGAGATTGATATCTTTAACAACGATAAAATCTTCGGAAGAGAACTTTGGGTCATCACCAATCTTAAGGTTGTGGATACCGACAAAAGCGCCGCCTTTGAGCGATATCCGCAAACTGAGGGAATCGATATTGACCCTGCGGCCAATGGCTCCGCTTATTTGGTCGATGATGCGGGGTTTAAACTTATTGATATCGAAAGTTTTAAGAAAAATGAATAGGGCGGCGGAAGCCAGAAGGACAACAACGGCCATAGAGAAGAGAATGATTTTGATAATTTTCATGGAATACCTCTTGATTTTAAGCGGAGTGTTTTGATTTGTTTGGCGGTATTTTACTTAGGTTATCAAGGATTGTCCATCAATTTCAAGGGCCATGATTACCCGGGGCCTCCCGCCACGATTCTTGGCGGGGGCCCCTAATATCTTTAAGCCTGCAGCTTTCTTTTTTTAGCGAAAATTATTAAAATTGAGCGGCAGAGAAAAATCGAGTCCGCGCAAATGCGCGATGACCGCCTGCAGATCATCTTTTTTCGGCGAGGATACTTTGATTTTTTCTCCTTCAATTTGGGTTTGGACCTTTAAGCCCAATTCTTTGATGATCTTATTGAGCTCTTTGGCCTTTTCCTGCGGGATCCCGGTTGTGATCTCTATGGTCTGGCGCAAAGTTCCCTCAAATGCTCGTTCCGCTGTTTTATAAGTTAAGGATTTATGGGATATGTTTCTTTTGGCCAAACGCGAAACCAGGATCTCATGGAGAGCCTTGAGCTTAAAATCATCGTCGGCAATGAGCAGGATTTTCTTTTCTTCGCGCTTAAAATCGATGTTGGACTTGCTTCCCTTAAAGTCATAGCGCTGGGCCAATTCTTTTTTGGCCTGATTGACGCCGTTATCCACTTCCTGAATATCCACTTCCGAAACAATTTCAAATGAAAAATTGGCCATGCCATGCCCCTCTTATTTTAAGTTGCTGTTTTTTAATATCCTGAATATCACATAAGAGAGCGCCCCCGAGATAACCATGCCCATAACGCTGATCCATAGAGGTACCCCCACACCACCTACAGGTACCCCCACACCACCTACGATGACCTGTATTTTAAATAAAAGCCTTAATCCATGCAATAAAGAAATGAAGAGGAAAATGATGCCAGCCGCCCATAAAGCAATCCTTGTCATGAGGAATCTCCTTTAATGATGTTTTTTAAATACCTGATCAATTTTCGTTACATCCGTTAATGGCAATTGGCAAACATGGTTTTCACACACATACATCGTCGCCCTGTCACCCACACTCGGTTGATCTTTTAAAAATGGGCAAAGTGAAAATATTTCCGCCGCCTGCCTTTCCTCAGCCGGCCTCCAGATCACAACTTTTCGGGGAATAAAAAATTCAAATATCTTTTGAACCATTTTTTCTTTTACCGGATCATCTTTTTTCGCGGCAATCACAATTTCATACGATGGATGAATGGCATAATCAAGCGCGATCAAAAGCTGCGTATAAGCACTTGGCCTCTGCGAAACATCTTTGTAAAAGGCTTGAAACAGCTGTTGCGCCTTTTTATCCCAATCATCATTTAGCGTGATATGGGCCATGCGGATGAGGTCCAGCGCGGCGATTGAGTTTCCTGACGGCGCCGCGCCATCGTAAACGTCCTTGCGGCGGTATAAAAGTGCCTCGGCATCAAGCGCTGTAAAGAAAAACCCGCCGCTCTTTTCATCCCGAAACAAACGGACCATATCTTGCGTCAAACGCTTCGCTTCCTTTAAATATTCCGGTTTGAGTGTGGCTTCATAAAGATCGATAAGCCCGTGAATAAAGAAAGCATAATCTTCCAGCGACCCTGAAATGGCGGCTTCTCCTTCACGATACCGGTGGAGAAGCCGCCGATTCTTATCAACCAAATGTTCCAAAATGAACTTCGCAGCTTTTTCTGCGGCCATGGCATAGTTGGGTTCGTTCAAAACGCGCGAACCAAACGCCAGGCTTGAGATCATCAGCCCATTCCAATCCGTTAATACTTTATCATCGAGGTGGGGCTTGGGCCTTTTCAAACGCGCTTGAAAAACCTTTTCTTTGGAACGATTCAACACCGCTTGAGTTTCAGCTTCCTTCTTTTTAAAATGCCCTGCCGTTTCCGTTAAGGAATGCTTTTGATAAAGAATATTCTTTCCGGTAAACTCTCCGTGCGAATCGCTTTGAACATTGCCGTCGGGTAGAACTCCATAAGCATAGTTAAGAATTTCCGCATCGGATTTCCCCAGAACTTCCACGATCTCCTTTTGGCTCCAGACAAAAAAAGCGCCCTCTTTCTTTTCCTGATGGCCTTTGGGGCCCACATCCGCAGGAACACTATCGGCGTCTTGAGCACAGTAAAACCCACCATTCTTATCCTGCATTTCACGTAGAACATAATCAAAAGTTTCACGGGCAACCTGCGCGTAAAGCGGCTTTTTTGTCAGCTGATAAGCTTCCAAATAAGGTTTTGTGAGTGTCGCCTGATCATAAAGCATTTTCTCGAAATGCGGGACATGCCATTTCTGATCGGTGGCATAACGGTGAAACCCTCCGCCGAGATGATCATAAATGCCGCCCCTGGCTATTGCCGTTAATGTCTTTTCAACAATTCCAAGAATAAGGGAGTCATCTTCATTTTTTGCCACTCTTAATAAAAAGGAAAGATTGTGCCCCATGGGAAATTTTGGCTGAGATCCGAATCCGCCATAAGCCTCATCAAAACTTTGTTTTAACTGGCGATAGGCAATGCTTAACGTTTCGCGATTTAGCGTCAGATCATTTTTCTGATCTTCTTTGCCCTTTTCTTTAAATATTTCAAGCAGAGATTCACTCGATTTTATAATCTCTTCCTGACGATTTTTCCAGGTATCAGCGATTGAGAAAAGAAGGTCTCGAAATCCAGGCGCACCCCAGCGCGGCTCGGGAGGGAAATAGGTTCCCCCGTAAAAAGGTTTTTTCTCTGGCGTTAGAAAGACCGACATCGGCCAGCCGCCGCTGCCCGTGATGGCCATCACCACCGACATATAAACGCCGTCGATGTCCGGCCTTTCCTCGCGGTCCACCTTGATCGAAATGAAATGGTCATTGAGGACTTTGGCTATCTCGGGATTTTCAAACGATTCCCGTTCCATCACATGGCACCAGTGGCAGGTCGAATATCCGATGGATAAAAAGAGGGGTTTGTTATCCGCCTTTGCTTTCTGGAAGGCTTCCTTGCCCCAAGCAAACCAATCCACCGGATTATGGGCGTGTTGAAGAAGATAGGGGCTTTTTTCTTTGGCAAGACGGTTGGTATATAAATAATTCACGGATTCTTCTTTCTTGTAAGCCAAGAGATCACTGGATAAGAAAATAATCAGAAACCCCACTGCTAAACACAACCGAAGGTTTTTCCCGACAACCAAGGGGTTGACCTGCTTTCATCAATCTTTTAATTATTTGTCTTTTTTTTGGAATCTTCGGGAGGAACAATAAAAGATTGCTCGGCAATGCCACCTTCTTTTGAATAAGCTTTAACTTGGATTGTATCTCCCGGTTTGGCGGTTAAAGAAACATCTTCAACTAAGTTATGCGGAGTTGTTTGGCGCGGCAAAGTCATAGTGACGGGGACATCTTGATTCTTGACTATCTCAAGCCTGCGGATATAGTGCTTGACGATATTGCTGGTGACGTGCGTCATTTCGATATGCAGTGTTTTGGCGGAATAATCATAACTTAACTTGATATCCGTGGGAGGATGGGCCCAGAGCACCGGTGTGAACACGAAGAGGCACAGGCCCGACAGCCAAGTATATCTCAGATGCTTTTTCATAATGTCATGAACCTTTATCCCAGAAATGGGATTTGAATTTAATATACTGCGAAACATCTTCGTCTTCAACGGAAATCTTACGGGAACCCATCTCATAAATACCTTTTTTGTCACCCCCGAATGTTTTAATCGGGGGTCTTGTTTTAAGATTCCCATTTAAAGATTGTGGGAATGACATTTATGAGATACCTTCGGGTTATTTTTAGAAAAGCGGTGAAGACACAACGCAGCGATCGGAGTTTATGGATTGCTTTGAAGGGCTTTCACGTGCTTATTAAAATTATCGGCAGAATAGGCCAAGGGCAGCCACCCGCCGATAGATATACCGCCCAAATCCCCCGGTGGTTTGGGGCCCGTCGCATATTGAGGTTCCCACTGCATGGTAGAACTCCCGCCACTCGGCCCGATATTCATAGGAATTGTCCCCGTCCCGCCTTTACACCATTCGTTTCCCGCATTGCAACGCGAAGAATTTCCGCGGCAACTGGGCCACCCCGCCGGTGTTGAATGATCATCATTGCACCGCCGGGACATCCCCCACCCGATATAGCCATAGTTATATCGTGTGACAAAGCTATTTTGGGGAAGAATAAGGAAAGTTCCGTTTATCGCTCGGTTATAAGAAGCTACTACAGGGTTAGTGTTGGTCCAATCTCCATCTTGCGGATAGGCATATAATTCAAGATAAGTAGTACCCCAATTCAATACTTCCCACATCGGCGCAACTTCACCGATCACCGATACATTGTAAATATGGTTCTTCATGACCTTATTGGGCAATTTCCCTTCATTATACTTGGTTTGTTGCCATTGCCGATTTTCAGTATCGGTTACAAAATTCTGATTGGTGATATTAGGATAGCCCCATCCAGCATCGGGATCGTTGGTTAACTCCGGCAATGTTTGAGGAAAATTAAAATTCTCAGAAAGCGGATAAAAGACGCGCTTGGTAATAATAGAAGCCGGCTGATAATTCACGGTATTGACATCACCGATGGCATAGGCATCACCTTCCGTTGTAACGGTCAGGCCGTTTGTGGGAAGCTCTGCGGCATTCTTTAACCCTACACCCCAATCGGAATAAACCAGGTTCATTTGTAAATTTGGAAAACTATTATTTTGAATAAGTGTCTTAAGGTTTCCGACATCAACCAAAACCATCTGGCTCCAAAAAGTGTTTTGATAATTATAAAATCCTTGTTTTTTAAATACCGGAAGGCCGCCGATTGTAATTTCACCATTTCCATCGGGCGTATATATTCTCTCTCCAATTTGGACTTCATAATTACCGCCATTTTCCAAAGTCTTTGCCGGCGTAGTGAGCCAGGTATTGACGTAATTACCCCTGAACCATTCAAAATGGTCCGTATTGTTAAACTCATTTTCAGCGATCGTATTGCGGATATAGATCCCCTTATTGATGGCGGTATTCCGGTAATTCGACGCGTTTATAGTGGGATTGGTGATGGTGGTACCGCCCGTGCTGGCTTCCTTAACGATGCCTTTGAGCGCACTTCCCGCATTGTCAAGAAAATTGATCCAATCATTGGGCTGAAATTTGGTATCCGTAAACGTCGCCTGCCGGCAAACTCTCGGATCGCAATTTTGCCGGTCATTGGGATCGAACATCGATTGGGGATAGCCGTATTTTTTATAGCCGTTGTTATTGTAGTTCCACCAGTAAGGACCCGAGTACCATTTTTCCGTTTCTCTCGCGCAGGCCGTTCTATACGGCATCCATGTATACTCGGTTTGCATACGAGACGGGATGGGGACGTCAGACCCTCCGTTCGGTTTGATAATGGCAGGAGATTCTAATTCTGACGAAGCCCCAAAATTTTTATACTTATAGGTATTGTCATTAGCCGGATCAATCGGATCGATATACTCCCAATCGGTAGGAACATAAGTACCAGGCGGGAAATTTCCTGGTTTCAAATTATAACAATCTCGTTTCTCGCCTGTATCTTTTTTCCTACAAATCAGAGACCAGTATCCCCCTCCCGTGAAACCGTTCAGGAGCTTCAGATTATTATAAGACTTGTAGGGTTCATTGACGGCTTCATCATACCAACAGTCTGTTCGGACTGAGAGACTGTAGCACTGGCCAAACTTCCAGTTGGTTGGCATGTTCAAGTTCATCCCCTGGGGATCATTCATGATATCCACCCACGTGGGAAGATTAGTATCGCTTGGATCATCGCAATTGACCGGTTTTGTCAAATAGTTGGGCGCGCCGGTTGTTTGCAATCCCGATGTGCCAGCCGGATCGGTAAAAGGCGGCCACAGTCCGCCGTTTTCGGTGTAGATGTGGCCCGCGGCGGAAAGTGACGAAACATTTTTATATTTCTTACCCCAGCCCAAAACGAAGTCTTTGTTGGTATGTATCTTCCCTCCTGTTGCATCCAGCTCATTGCCCTGATATCTAAAATTTTGTTCCGGGAAAAACATGAAATATTCATAAAGTGAACCTAAACCGATTTTTTGAGCAATTAACTTCCGCTCACCGCCGCTGACACCGCGACATAAGACGATTTTACCGGAAATAACCGTTTCCGAAGGATCATTGTAAGCTTTACAAGCAAATTGCACAGCTGACCCCGATTTGGAAGCGTATCCATCGGAAGTCGACTCATTGATGCTTGAGAGTTGTATGGTAAAAGAGCTGCCATCATTTCGAACCAAGTCCTGCCCATTAACCGTGTGCGTAAACCAGTTGGTCGTATCAGGAGAAGCATTGATGAGTTCATAATAAATATATTCTATGCCGGCCTCAGCTCCATATTGCGCCTGAAGGGAGGCGATCTCATGATTGATGGCAGAATTCTCACTGATTGTCCGCGTAAAAAGAATGGCAGAAAAAACAAGCAGGGTCGTGAGGATGCCTAGCATAGAAGAAAAAACCGCAAATCCACTATTATTTAATTTTTTCATATTGGCCATAATTCACCCTGGCATTATCATTTTTACGATATCAAGAAAAAACCCATTCTTTCTAAAAGAATGGGTTAAAATATTTCCACAACATTGCACTTAAGGCTGGCAACTGGTTCCCCATTCTTTTAAAAGGGCCTTCTAGTTTTGCTGCCCGCCGTTACACGGCAAGCAACCTTTTTCAACCTCTGAGTTAAGTATACCATTTTCTATGTGTTCTGCCGAATTTACTTTTAAGGTAAATTATTTAAGAGGCAATACTTTAATTACTAATATTGCGTATCGTCACGGATGAAGATAAATATCCTTGATTACTTCCTGAAAGCAGGTCGTTCTTTTCAGCAAATAAATAGATCTGAATGAAAGTCGGTTTTGTCGAAGCGTTTCCTCCTCTTCCCGGCCCCGGTGTTCCCAAGAAATAGATGCCTTGAACGTTCTCCGCGATGATTTGAACGTCATAATAGCTGTTATCCCCCGTTAAACTATACACATTATAACCGCTGATATCAGGCGGGGTTGGAATAGTTTGGGCATAAGCAAAACCAACCCCCCATGCATCATCAAGGATATCCATAATAGAAATTCTTTCGTAAGGATCAATCGAGAGGTCGTTATCGTCGTCCTCATTAAAAGCACTGCAGAATTGCCTATCTTGCAAGATAGGCATCAGGAAGGCTCCGCCGCAATCCGCGGGGCATAGCTGAATTGTCATTTCACCCTTATCGCAAGTGCCATTACCACAAAAACAATCTCGTGAACAGTTTGCGACATCTTCTCCTACTCCGCAGAAACCATTGCCACAGTCTGCGCTCGCATAGCAATCTTGAGGGCAATTCCAGGATCCCTCATCGATATCGCAGGTTCCATTATTACAGAAACAGTCGCTGGGGCATGTGACATTATCTTCCGGTGCAACACAGGTTCCATCGCCACAAACGGCCGGCATCGCAAAGATTTTTTTCGTGGTCAAACGGATCAATTTATTAGCATAGCTGCCAAAATAGCTCGTAGACTTGGGGACCATGTAAATAATCTTCTCGGTTGTTTCGAGCCCACCATACCCCCATTTGATCGGTTTTTCTGCCAGGGTCGATGGCTTATAAATACTCCCGGCAATCGGATTATTAGTCACAACCGGCACCTGAAAAGCAATGACGCTTCCCTGACATAAATTAGCCGGGCATTTGTAAATGTTAATCTTTCCAGAGGCGGATTGAGAAAGTTCTAAAGCGATTTTGTCGACAGACATGCGGGATTGCTGCCCTAAGGCCATGCTTGTCACTATTTTAAAGTAGGTATTCTTGACGGCCATGAATGTCCCCAAGACACCAATCACAATAATGCTGCTCCATAAAGTCGTTGATAAGACCTCAAACAAAGAAAAACCATGACGATTCATTCTTAACATAAATGACCCCTTCGGTTGAACGTACTTTGAAACCAACCTTTCGTATACTATTTAGGACTTTCGCGATTGCTCCAATTGTGTCTTTGCGCCCGCCCCGCCGCTTCGCGGCTAAAGCCGCGGGCCGGGGAGGCCGCTTTTTTGGCCGAAGTCCATCTTCGCCCCGCCGTATTTTGGCGGGGCTTAGCCGAGATCTCGCCGAAGTCAAACACGTTAAGTATTTGACGAAGGCGGACAATCTATTTAAAAGATTGCTTCACCCCTACTGCTGTCTTGCGACAGCAAGACGTAGGGGTTCGCAATGACACAAACGCATAACTCCTACTATTAATAAAAGTTTACTATGGCGGAAATAATCTTTAACAAGCTTTTTAATGTATTTTATCTCTATCGAAAACGCTTTCTGGAATAACATACCCCACTTGCTCATTGCCCCCTTGAGAGCAAAATGCTTTGACCATGATCACATCGCCTTCTTTAGCTGAAATAGCATAATCTTCTTGAAGGCCTTAGGGGAACGAAACATATCCATGGTGTTTTTTTAAAACCTATTGTTATGGGTGAGGTTTTTATTTTAATTGTGAATGTTCTTTATGGCTACTATATCTCTTACGGCTCAATCTCTCAACTTTTTTCATAGATTTATTCCATCAGGTGCTCCATGATGGCGAATTATAGAAAACATTTATTATCCTTACAAACTTCATTGGAGTGAAACAGGTACCGGTTTTTAGCGATCCAACGGTAAACTAGCGGTCCCAGCAAGTTTGACCCTGGAAAATAAAATACCGGAATGAGAGAAAATAGCATCGGAAATCTCCAGCAAATCCTCCGGAAGATAAAAAATCCACCCGATAATCTGCCATCCGGCTCGATTAAATGGAGCTGGCTGTGACAGGCTTCTTTTGTTAAAGCCGGATGAAGGGTAGACATATCAGCCGAGGTTTGATAATCAACGGTTTTTAAATAATTAAAAAGATCCATGGTCTTTAAAATATCCAGGCTCTTTCGACAAAAGCCACAATGGCCGTCATAGATGATCTTGGCCTGCCCGGTGGTTTCATGCTGACGGCGTTTGCGATCAATCCAGCGGATTATTCCATCAGGATCGATAAACAAAAGAAGCTGCGGTGGAAAGAGAAAGAAAAAGATTGTTGGCACATGAAGGGTTAAAACGAGAAGAATGTGAAAAATAAATCCGACAATAATCGCGGCTATTCGTGTCCGCGGGATAAAAAGAAGAAATCCAAGCGCCAGTTCCGTGACAACAATGGCAACGGCGATCACGTGGCACAACTCTGGCCTCGCCGCGAAAAATTCCCGGAACAAAAACTGTTTTGTTACGCCTTCCGGCGGATAATTCCAAAGATAATACAATGGGTTGTCCGTAAGCCAATTTCCAGAAGCCGTAATCTTGTAAAGAGCGGTATAAAAGTAAGTCGAAGCAATCTGCATTTGCAAAAGCCTTTGGATAAAAAACGGCCGTTGCGTTTTATAAGCGTCAGTATTTCCGCGCCGCAAACAATCGACCGAGAAATAATCGCCGTGAACATTCGTCAGGCACATTAAAAAGAGTGTCACCAGCAGAATATCCCAGGACAGCGTTCCAATGTGAAAGCAATTTAACGCATAAAAGTAATAACAGGCCATGGTCATCACGATACAACTGATCTGCGCAAAAAAACCGATCAAAAAGAAAAAGCAGGACAGGCCAAAAACTCCAACAAACGCCATCACCACAGCATCAGGGCTTTTTTGGACGAGTTCAATCACCTCCGGAGTAAAGAAATGGAGATTATAATTTTTAAACGCCGTTGAAAGATAATTATCATCGAGATGAAAAAACGACGGCAGGACATGCAGCCCCACCGTTAAGGCGACAAAGATTCTAAAAAAAGATAAGCCAATCGATGGCCGCTCTTCTAAAAAAAGTCGATTCCAAATTTTTGAAACGCTTATGGACATGTGTATTGAACTCGCGATAATTTTCGGCCCGGTTCTTTAATAACCGATGGATAATAACTTCCAATAATGAGAAACTCATCATATTGAGGAAATTTACGGTTTAAAAATTTGCAAAATGCGGGCTTTTGAAATGAGTCCAAAATACCGCTTAAGACATTGCGATGAATATTGTCATAGAGGACGGCTTTCGTTTCAAAGATGCGATGCGGATCAATTTCTTCGACGTGATGATTTTTGACCCCGTAGACTTGAGCCAGCCCGTACGATTCACCAACGTTAAAAAACATGATCCATCCGGCGGGCGGGAAAAGAAACTTCATTTGGGGGAGATTGCGATGAAACAGAGGGTTTAAATAAAAATAACGGATGGACTCGTAATGAAAAAGCAGCGTCCAAAGAATAACGAAGATTGAGATCCAGGTATTACGATTTTTCATTTTCCTTCAGAAAAAACCTGGGCTGTGAAGATCTCAATGGAGGTTTGTGGATCTTTCCAGGCATCACGTGCGAGTCCGGCTTTTTGAGAGCAAAGCTCGGATAAAAATTCTTCCCTGCTCCACCCTGTTTCTGTCGCGACCTGAGGCAAGAAAACTCCGTGGCGAGCACCACGGCTTACGATCACCCCATGCTTTCCCATCTCAATTTCTTTGACATCGGTAATACGTTTTGGTTCGGATAAGACAGAGACCTCGATCTCAAGCCCATCAAGTTCCTCTTTCGCAACCGGAGAAAAACGTGGGTCTTCCGTTGCGGCGGCAATCGCCATATCACGCACGGTTTGATAAAGCGGCCCCTGTCCGATGATATTGCCGATACAGCCTCTTAACTGGCCATGTTTATGAATGGTCACAAAAGCCCCTTCCGCCCGCGCCAGCCGCGGATCCTGTTCTCGCACCTCAAGAGTTTTTTTGTTTAAGATATAGTTTTCGATTGTTTTGCGAGCGATATCGATGAGACGTTTCTTTTGAGATACTGACAATTCCTGCGCGGCATTTCCTGACTTATTTTGTGCTTCCCTATTTTTCATATCAGCTCCTTGTGTTTTCAGGAACGCAACAGCCCCGTAACCAACCACGCGATGATACTCGCCGGTCGCATCACCCGAATTCCCATGCTTTAAAATACGCACATCTGTCAGTCCTTTAAGTTCGGCGTATTGTAAAGCGACGGTTGTTCCGACAAACCCGCACATCTCCATTTTTTGATGAAGAAGCGATTGTGCAAAATAATTGTTCACATCCAGATCTTTTATCGTGCTCAGAGACGCAGCGTCCATCGCATCGGCTGTGGCCCCATCATAATAGTGGGACATATCGGAACTGATCACAATTAAAATATCATCACGGCCGCCGATGATCTTCTTAAGGCTTTCCGCCAATTGCTGGCAGTCTTTTAAGTTGGGACGGCCCGTCAACAAAGGGACAATCTTGAAATTCTTAAATGTTTTTTGTAAAAATGGCAACTGAACTTCCAGGGCGTGTTCTTTATCAAAAGCTTCTCTAAGGGGTTGAACGTTCTTATCGGCAGCTTGAAGCAACTGACAAAATTTATTATTAACCTCAACCGCCCCCAGAGGAGTTAAGAAGCTCCCCTCCGGCCAAATCGCAAATCCTTCAAAGTCGGCATAATGGCTGGGGGCGATAATCACCACCGTGGAAATTTTTTGCCGGCTGATCGCTTTGTAACCATAGGCCGCGACCGGCCCGGAGTAAATATAACCGGCATGAGGTACAATTAAGAGCTCCACCTTTTCTTTAAAAGATGTTATCTCTGCCGCGCTTACGTAACGGTCAACCGTATTGGAAAGCTCTTTGGGATCAGCACTGTAAAACTGTCCGCTGACATTGGCTGTTTTTAAAGGAAGGTTTGCCGCATAAGACCAAGAAGACAGAAAAAGTATTAAGGAGGAGATACTGAGAATTTTTTTCATGACCGCTGGAAATTTATAAATAGGAGTTTCATAGTTGAATACTATCCCCGTGTCTTTGCGAGCCATGAACCATCATGGTTCACGGCGAGGAGGACTCCGCCGAAGGCGGTGGACGACGTGGCAATCTTTTAAAAAGATTGCCTGCCTGACGGCAGTCAGGCTTCACAAAAAACGTTCGCAATGACACAAAACGCTAAAATCCGGGTTATTTCTGAAAATAACGGTCGAGACTAAAAAACCGGGTACATTCAATCATACGTCTTAACAGTGTCATGATGACTATTAAGCTGCTGTCAAAAATCAAGATGACGGGAATAGGAATGGATAAGAGTTCGCCGAAACAACCGCATTCATGGATAGGAAGATTGCGGAAAACAGCCTGGGAAACAACGATAAGGAAAATGACCGTCAAGCACCATACAACCCTTAACGACACGGATAACCATAATCCGAATAGGACGAAGCTCCCCGCAATAAATTCAATCCAGGGGAAAAAGGCCGCCGTCAGCTCGTCAATATTCTTATCGAGGACATCATAACTTTGAATAACGTAGAGAAAATTCTCATAGGGGTGAACGAGTTTTTCAAAACCCGAAACGATAAAAATACCCCCGATCAAAATCCTCAAGATTAAAAAAAGTCGGTTTTTAATGTTGCCCTCCCGGTAACATTTTCTCAAGTTCAGCTATCAGTGTTTTATGGCCGACAACCATTTTGCCGTTTAAGAAATATGTCGGGGTGGATTCAATGCCAAGAGATTTTCCATCCGCTCTGTCGCGATTGATCGCCGCTGTGACATTTTCATCTGCGAGGCAAACATCCAACCGGGGCATATCCAAACCCACTTGCCTGGCAATATCCTGAAAGATAAATTTAGGCTTAAGGGCCTTGGCCCAATCCTTCTGCCTTTCCAGTAAAGGATATTGATAATCCCAAAACTTATTTTGGCGGGCCGCACATTCCACATAACTGGTGGCCTGCATCGTATTCTCATGGATGGAAGCAATCGGAAAATATTTAACTTCGAGATAAAGTTCGGAGGGGTATTTATGAAGGGCATCACGGATGAGAAGAGCCCCTTTTGCGCAGGCCGGGCATTGAAAATCCAAATACTCCGTAATCTTGATCCTTGCTTTAGGATTGCCTTTCGTCCGGCTCGCAACAACACCGGCATCAACACGCATCTTTTTAAGGGCCAGCCGCGTCGCATAAACAGAACCGACACATAACGCCAGGATCAGGATCGTCGCTTGAAGTTTGGTGATTTTTGGGGAAGGCCTTTTGTCTTTGTGTCCCATAACATTAAAATCAAACCTGAAAACTATTTCGTTTTTTCCGGAGCCATTGGTTCTGGGGATTTTACGGGCTGATTCGGCGCCTCATCCGCCCGCCCCACAACCCCTGTCACTGCGTCTGAAAGCTTATCCGAAATTCCGTTAATAGCCTTTGTATCACTGACATCCTTCATGCCGGCTTCAGATTCCTCTATGATAGGGATGCGGTTATTATCCTTGCCATAAGCAAATCGCGGAATACCATTCACCTTGTGAATACGAACATCAACGATTTCCAATTGTCCCTCGTAGGATTCAACATCAAAGTCCAAATCGATCTTATCCCCGGTCGCTTGATCCGTAAAATCGGCACAGGAAAAATAATAGTCTTGTGACTTGCCGATATCGGCATGAACTTTTTCAAATTTCAATTCCCGCGTCTCTTCCTTGTCGGGATCATAAACATCAAACACCCCGGCTTCCGCCATCTCTCCTTTTATATATTCTTCAATGGCGGCCTTAACTTGATCCTCTGTAGGTCCACCCTCGGGAAGAGCAACAACGGCATCAGAATTCATCGTTGCCCCTGTCGGATCCTGTGTGAAACCCGGTTTTACCCCGCATAAAAAAAACACGGCTATCAACAATCCATAAATCATGATCTTCATAACAACCCTCCTCTAATTTTTATTGGTTCTGTCAAAAGTTTTTTTCTATAAATGACGCTATCTTTCAAAGGTATCAAGGGTTACTTCAATTCAGCTTCCCTCCCCCTTTTGGGGAGGGGAATCTCACCCTATTTGCTTTTCATAGAACTTTTGACACTATCTTTTTATTTTGATCCGCCATATGAAAACAGCCAGAAAAAAGTTATTCTTAAACTTTTTTCTGGCCTTAGAACATAATAACCCTTTGTGATAACGCTTAAAACTCAATAAACCACGTTACTTTTACTGCTTGAATTTCAATTCCGTGCCATCTTTTGGACAATATTTAACATCACTTTGGTAGACTGCGCCGCAGGCCGGACAAAATTTCTTATCCATATGTTCTCCAACGAGAGCTCCCCCCAAACCACCCACCGCAGCGCCGATTGCCGCACCCGCCGGACCGCTGCCCGATTGATGGCCGATGATCCCACCGACCACAGACCCGCCCGCCACGCCAATCGCCGCGCCTTTTTGAGTCGTTGTACAACCGATCAAAAAAGCCATTGTGACCGCTGAAAAAAGGAATGATTTTTTCATAGAATAACCTCTAGAGATGCTCGCTTAACTTTGCCCAGGTTTGCTGGCCGACTTTTCCGTCGTCTTTAAGATTATTGGCCTTTTGAAATTCTTTGACTGCCGTTGTGGTCAGCTGTCCAAACTTTCCATCAACAGGGCCATTGTAGAAGCCGGCATTTTTAAGCGCAGCCTGGATTTGTTTCTTGGTCGCCTTAGAAACATTTGTGACCTTTTTAGACGTTGCATCGGCATCCGATTTTTCTAAACGGTCATTGCGATTCGAATCATATCGATCGTGTTCTGTTCTGCGCGCATTATCCAATTGCTCTTCAAGACCGCGAATGGTCGTATCTTTATCTTGAACGGCCTTTTCAAGATCGCTCACTCGCGTTTCTTGCTGTTGAGCATTGCTGACAGCTGTCCCCGTCCCCTGGCCTCCCCTTGTTGTCACACAACCAACAAGTCCCAACGCGACTACGATCGCTAAAACAGCATTCCTGATCATCCCATAACCTCCTTTAAGATTAAGATAAATAGAAATGAAGACTCGCTTTTATAAAATCATTGTGATTATACAACAAAAAAATACAAATCAAGCGAATTCTCTAAGGATTTTTATCCCTTAACATTTAATGTTCTAGAAAAATTAAAAGCGACATCAATCCAACGCCTAAAATAATACAGGAAAATTGCCAGAGAGATGTTGATAATTTAACATCGCTTCCGTGATGAAGCTCAGGAATTAAATCAGATCCGGCGATATAAAGAAATCCTCCGGCTGTCATCGGAAGAAGGTAGACACTGTAACCCTGAAGATAGGGTCCGACCAACAAGGAAAGAATTCCACCCGCAATGGATGTTAACGCCGTTAAGAAATTGAAGAAAAGTGCCTTCTTGACCGAATATCCGCCGTAGACCAGGATGCCAAAATTTCCGATCTCCTGGGGAATTTCATGCAAAATAACCGCCAGAGTCGTCGTAATACCGATGGGAATGCTAACCATAAAACTTGCCCCGATGATCAGGCCATCAAAAAAATTATGAACAGCATCGCCGACCAAACTTAAGGTCGCCACAGGGTGAATGTGCTCGCTGGACGCCGGAACATGGCAGTGCTGCCAGCGCAAGAATCGCTCCAGAGCAAAGAAAAATAAAATTCCCGCAATAATACAAAGTGATGTCGCAAGGGTGAAGCCAAGCCTTTCGAATGACTGGGGAATCAAATGGATCAGGGCATCGCCAAAGAGCCCTCCGACGGCAAAGCTGACAAGAAATAAAACAATCTTTTTTAATTTTTCAGGTTTTAGGGCAAGCGTGATGATCCCAATGAACGAAATCAGGCTCACAATCATGACGCTGGCCATCGTATAAATCCAAATTTGCATATGACCCTTTTTAGAAATTATGCGGAATCCCTGCCTGCTATGTCTGCCAATAGCAAGCGGCCGGCAGGCGGCGTAGCCGAAGAATCATTTTCGCCTTCCTCCCCGGGCACAGCCCGGAGTCTCCGATGAAGATGGATGAGCTGCAAGTTACCGTTAAATTTGAAAAATAAAATATTTGCTAATCTGGTTTTTGCCTGACCATTTTTCATCATCATCTTTGCCTGGTGCAATTATACTAAAAATCAGGCGTGATAAGAATCATTAACTTCGATATTCCGCAAACAAATCCGTGCTCAAATAACGCTCTCCGGTGCTCGGCAAAATCACAACAATCATCTTACCCTTATTCTCAGGCCGCTTGGCAACCTGTAAAGCGGCAACAACCGCCGCTCCCGATGAAATGCCGCAGAGAATTCCTTCTTCTTTAATGAGCCGTTTCGCCATCGCAAAAGATTCGTCATTATCAACCTGGATAATTTCATCGATAATTTTCATATTAAGGATTCCGGGGACGAAACCGGCGCCTATGCCTTGAATTTTATGGGGCCCCGGTTTTCCACCAGAAAGGACCGGAGAACCTGTGGGTTCAATCGCGATAGCTTTAAAAGAAGGTTTGCGCTCCTTAATGACCTCTGCGACACCGGTAATGGTGCCGCCCGTTCCGACGCCGGAAATGAGGATATCAACCTTTCCATCCGTGTCTTTCCAAATTTCTTCAGCGGTTGTTTTACGGTGAATTTCAGGATTGGCCGGATTATCAAATTGTTGAGGGACGAAATATTTTGAATCGCTTTCCGCAAGTTCTTTGGCTTTGGCAATTGCTCCTTTCATTCCTTCTGTGCCCGGCGTTAAAATAATCGTCGCCCCCAATGACCTGAGTAACGCGCGACGTTCTAAACTCATCGTCTCCGGCATGGTTAAAGTGATCTTATAACCTTTGACGGCACAAACAAAAGCCAGCGCTATTCCGGTATTGCCCGATGTGGGCTCCAGAATAATCGTGTCTTTTTTGATCTTTCCGGCTTTTTCGGCCGCTTCGATCATCGCTAAACCAATACGATCCTTGACGGAACCCAGCGGATTGAAAAATTCGAGTTTCGCCACAACCTCAGCCACACAACCCTCCGTGACCTTATTTAACCGCACCAACGGCGTATGGCCTATGGTTTCGATAATGTCCTTGTAGATTCTACCCATGATGCACTCCTTTCATTAAGTTAATAGAAGATTGAGGACTTTCACGTTTGGCAACCCTCTGGTATCCTTGCAAGCCATGAACCATGATGGTTCATGGCTTGCAAGGACACAGGGATGGTATTTAACCCCAAAACTCCTATGATTGATAAAATTCTTTCAGATCTCATATTCCGAAAAAGTAATATCTTTCAGGCTGACATACACCTGTTCGTTCTTTCTTATTTTAATCTTACTGAATTCTTCCTGGCTGATTTCGGCTTGAATGGAGTGCCCGGCTTCCGTCACTAAATCGATCTTAACGATAGGCCCTGCGGGATTAATAAATCGAACGGCCGCTTTCATGGATGATGCTTGCTTGGGCTGACGGGTAATCTCAAACTGATGAGGCCGGACATAGACATTGGCGGATTTCACGTTGCCGGCTTTCAGTCCGGGAATTTCGAGGGACGTATTGCCCATAAATACTTTTCCGCCTTCCACACGGGCATGAAAGAGGTTCACGTTGCCTAAGAAATTCAATACAAAAACATTGGCCGGGTTATGATAAACCTCCTCGGGCGTCCCCACCTGCTCGACCTTGCCCTTATTCATAACAACAACACGATCAGCCACCTCAAGGGCTTCTTCCTGATCATGGGTCACAAATAAACTCGTGATATGCAAATCGTCATGAAAACGGCGAAGCCATTGGCGCAACTCTTTTCTAACTCGCGCGTCAAGCGATCCAAAAGGCTCATCCAGCAAAAGGACTTTCGGTTTAACCGCCAGGGCTCGTGCCAGCGCAATCCTTTGCCTTTGTCCTCCGGAAAGCTGCCAGGGAAAACGGCCCGCCACCCATTCGAGTTGAACTAACTTTAACAATTCCATGACGCGGTTTTTGATTTCTTTTTCTGACGGCCTGATATTTTTGGGCTGAACTCTCAATCCAAAAGCCACATTATCAAAAACTTTCATATGACGGAAAAGCGCGTAATGCTGAAAGACAAAACCGACATTGCGGTCCTTGGCTTTTTGTTCTTTGGCATCTTTTCCTTCAAATAAGATGTCACCCGCATCAGTGACTTCCAGTCCGGCGATAATTCGTAAAAGTGTTGTTTTCCCCGAACCCGAAGGCCCCAGCAGGGCAACGAGCTCGCCCGTTTCGACTTTCATGGAAATATCATCAAGGGCTTTAAAATTTCCGAAAATCTTCGTGACATTCTTGACTTCAATACTCATCAAACTTTCTCCTCGGGCCCAGTCCATGTCAGTTGAAGATTTCTTTTAATCCCCGCGTCAATAAACGATTTCACAACCAGGGTCACAATTGCAAGCATGGCCAAAAGCGAAGCGGCGGCAAAAGCGGCGGCAAAATGATATTCGTTGTAAAGAATTTCGATATGCAAAGGGAGTGTGTTGGTCAATCCGCGAATATGCCCCGAAACAACCGAAACCGCTCCAAATTCCCCCATGGCCCTGGCATTGCAAAGAATAATCCCATAAAGCAATCCCCATTTAATATTGGGCAAAGTCACGCGCCAGAAGGTTTGAAATCCGCTCGCGCCCAATGTCATGGCCGCTTCTTCTTCGTCATTTCCTTGCGCTTTCATGACGGGAATAAGTTCCCGCGCGACCATCGGAAATGTTACAAAGATTGTTGTCAGAATAATTGCGGCCGGCGTAAACATCATTCTGATCCCATGGCCGATCAGCCATGGGCCGAAAAATCCCTGCGACCCAAAAAGCAAAACAAAAATTAAACCGGAAATGACCGGCGAAACGGACAGGGGAAGATCGATGAAGGTGAGAAGAATACTTTTTCCTTTAAAGTTGAATTTCGCAATCGCCCAGGACGCCGCGATTCCAAAAATCATATTAAGCGGGACAGCGATCACCGCCGTAATAAGAGTCAATCGAATGGCCGCCAGGGCATCCGGTTCGGAAATAGCTTTCACATATGTCCCCAGGCCTTTACTGAAGGCCGTCATAAAAACACAGGCTAAAGGCATGATAAGAAATATCGCAATGTAGCCCAGGGCCAGGCCGATCAGAAGCCATTTCACAAGCTTTGATTCACTTTGGATTTTATGAGGCCCTGGATTCTCCGACCCTGAATTTCTTTTTAAAGGGGGAAACATGTTACTCCATTCCAATCCGTTTGGAGCTTAACCATTGCAAGTAATTTGTCCCGGCCAGAAGTAAAAATGAAAATGAAAGCATGACAACGGCAATGGCTGTCGCTCCGGTATAATCATATTGTTCCAACTTTGTGATGATCAGAAGCGGCGCGATTTCCGTTTTCATCGGCATATTGCCGGCGATAAAAATAACCGAACCATATTCTCCGATGGCCCTGGCAAACGCCATGGTAAATCCTGTCAAAAGCGGCGGCAATAACAACGGAAAAATGACTTTTATAAAAGTTTGTAAACGATTGGCTCCCAAACAGGCTGCCGCCTCCTCAATTTCCACATCGAGATCTTGCAAGACAGGCTCAACGGTTCTCACAACAAAAGGAAGCCCGATGAAGGTCAGCGCGATGACAATCCCGAAGGGGCTGAATGCGCCTTTGATTCCAACTTTTTCGAGATACTGTCCGATCCAACCGTCAGGAGAATAAATTGCCGTTAAAGCAATACCGGCAACCGCCGTCGGTAAAGCAAAAGGGAAATCAATCAAGGCATCAACAATCCTTTTTCCTGGAAATGAATAACGGGCTAAAACCCAGGCGATGAGAAAACCAAAAACCGCGTTAATGCAGGCGCTGATAAAGGACGTGCCAAAACTTAGCCGATAGGCCGCTAAAGTCCGCGCCTCGGTGACAACATTTAAGAATTCTTTAAAACTTAAGGACGATGTTTTTATAAAAAGCATGGAAAGCGGAATCAGGACGATGAGCCCCAGATAAAAAATCGTGTAGCCTATCGATAAGTGAAAACCGGGAAGCGTTTGTCGTTTGTGTTTGGCCATGGTTTTGGATTTGTTGAATTTATCCCGGATTTTGCGCTCACACAGAAATCATGCACAAATTCGTGCGCGCAAAATTCCGGGATTACCCCGCCTGAAACGCAAAATCTCTTTGAGATTTTGCCCGGCGGCCCTACGGGCGAATTTTGCTTTGCAAAATTCGGGTTTATTCTTCAGGGGCCAGCCCCGGCTACGTCACATCGCCGGGGCTGGCCCCATCGCATTTAATCAATTCTGATAAATCTGATCAAAAGTCCCTTGATCCGCAAAATGCTTCTTTTGTGCCTTCTGCCATCCTCCGAAAACTTCATCGATGGTAAAAAGATTCACCGGCGCAAACTTATCGGCATATTTCTTTACGATCGCCTCTGACCGCGGCCGGTAATAATGTTTCGCCGCTATCTCCTGGCCTTCCTCAGAATAAAGATACTGGAGATAGGCTCCCGCTACTTTTCTTGTTTCTTTACGGTCAACATTACGATCAATCATGGAAACCGGCGGTTCGGCTAAGATACTCACAGATGGAATAATCATTTCAAATTCATCTTTTCCTATTTCATGGACGGCTAAATAGGCTTCGTTTTCCCATGATATCAAGACATCACCGATCTTGCGCTCGATAAAAGTCGTCGTTGAACCTCTCGCACCGGAATCCAGAACCGGAACATTTTTAAAGATCGCTTTGACAAATTCTTTCGCTTTTCCTTCATCGTTATCCCATTTCCTTAATGCATAACCCCAGGCGGCCAAATAATTCCAGCGGGCGCCGCCGGACGTCTTCGGATTAGGTGTAATGACGGCTACTCCCGGCTTAGCAAGATCATCCCAATCTTTGATATTTTTGGGATTTCCTTTTCGGACCAAAAAAACGATCGTCGATGTATAAGGAGTGCTGTTATGGAGCAAACGTGCTTGCCAATTCTTTGGAAGTAAATTTGATTTCTCAGCAATCGCATCAATGTCATAAGCCAACGCTAAGGTCACCACATCCGCATCCAGGCCGTCAATAACAGACCGGGCCTGCTTACCGCTTCCCCCGTGTGATTGATTGATGACAATCCTCTCGCCTGTTTTTTCTTTCCAATATTTTGCAAAAGCCTGATTGAAGTCCTGATAAAATTCACGTGTTGGATCGTAAGAAACGTTCAGCAATGTCATTTTCTTCTCTGCGGCAAAGACTGGCATACTGAGCAGTAATATTCCCCAGATCGCATAACTAAATATTTTTCTGATTTTTATCATGCCATCCTCTTAGTATCATTTCAATTAACTACCTACTCTATGGTTTCAGTAGACTTTTGTTTAAAAAAATTATTACCTATATCGAATAACTTAATACTCCTCGTTCAGTGATTGTGCTGATCCTTTGGATAACATCAGATAGCGTCGTATGGTCAAGGATGTTGACCATGGCATCTCGGACTTCCTTCATAACAATCTTTATCCCGCAAACGGATTCATCCTGACACTCTTCACATTTGCGATAAGCGCTATGGCTGACGCATGAGACTGGAGCCAGCGGCCCCTCCAGAATCCGAACAATTTCCCCCATCGTGATTTCCTTTGGCGAGCGGTTGAGAGAATAGCCGCCGCCTTTTCCTCTCTTACTTTGCAATAACCCTTTATTTTTTAGGTTCAATAAAATGGTTTCAAGGAATTTCTTTGAAATACCTTCCTCGCTGGCTAAATCCGCGATGAGGACAGAGCCATGGCCATATTTTTTTGCCAGATGAAGCATCGCTTGAAGTCCGTATTTTGTTTTCTTTGATAACATATTTATTTCCTATTTGTCTATGGAGTATGTAGAGTATATATTTGAATGACATTTTGTCAAGAAATATTTTTGAGAGAAGATTTTTGTTTTAATGCGGCTTCAATCTTATCCAGGCGGGCGGTAATGTTTCTCAAATAAGTAATGATAATGGCATGGGTATATTGCGCGTCAATGCCAACCGGAGAATTGGCAACACTGATACGATCAACAATTTCATGATAATTTTTTTTTGAAATATACAAGGGTTCCGGTTTATTCATAAGTTTTTCTCCTAATACCCCAATTGTGCACAAATATCTAGTATTCCTGGAACGCAGCCTATAACCCCACTCTCAGAAATATTTAATTTGTATTGTGCAGGAATCCTTTGAACTTGGGCTAAAAAACCCGGATCATTACTAATAGAGGGGGCATCAAAGATCGTTGACACGGGGATATCAACATCCAGGGAACAACTCACCCCATTACAATAGGCCCCTTCATTCTCCATGGCATAACGTTTTTGAGCCGCCAAAAGCGTCATCAATGTATTCACGCCTTCCGCAGCCCTCATCTTTTCAACCGTAACCATATAACGGGGATACGCTAAACCGGCGATGACACCGATAACGATGACGGTAATAACAATTTCCAAAAGGGTGAAGCCACGAAATGAAGATTGTTTCGTCATGTCATTACTCCGATTTTCATCATCTCTTTTTTTATCCCAGATTTTGCCCCGCTGTTGGCGGGGCAAAATACCGGGATTACCCTGCCTACTACGCAAAATCTCCAAAGAAAGAGATTTTGCGCGGCGGCCCTTCGGGCGCCCGCCTGCCGGACGGGCAGGGATTTTGCTTTGCAAAATCCGGGTTTATGAAAATCTTAGGCGCCCCGTCCCGCTATAAGCGGGACAGGGCGCGGAAGGAATTCAGCGTCTTATTTTTGCATCTGCATGGGGCCGCTTAAAGGGCACATCTTCCCCCCCTGCATTGCGCACCTGCTCATCGAACAAATACCGAAAGCAGCGGCAACCAATAATGCGCCGAGCAGAAGTCCAATTATGAATTTGCTTCCACCACAACAACTCGACCCATGAGACGAACAGCATTCATCACTCTTTTTTTCCTCTGACATCATCTTCCTCCTTTCCTACGGTTACTGTTTAAATGGACGCCCCCCGCCAACAGACTGGGTCAAATAGATTTGTCATTCCCGCGAAGAGACTGTGCCAAATGGGCATTCGA
>Ga0209515_10000496_pt1 | contig 70742 bp, 71 predicted proteins | sample Subgroupgradi54m_FD_187454 | JGI IMG/M metagenome (GOLD analysis project Ga0209515, IMG submission 187454) | Subsurface groundwater microbial communities from S. Glens Falls, New York, USA - GMW60B uncontaminated upgradient, 5.4 m (SPAdes)... ...
AGAGCTTCAACTTTGATATAATTCCAACCAATGACTACTCCTTTGAACCATGTTGCCATCATTATGGATGGCAACCGCCGCTGGGCCACCAATCAAGGGTTGGACCCGGTCAAAGGTCACGAGGCCGCCGTCAAGAACGCCATTGAACCTATCATTACCTACCTTGCCGATCGCAAAATCCCCTACGTTACCTTCTGGGCCTTCAGTACCGAAAACTGGAAACGCGACGAGGAGGAAATCAAGGCTATTTTTGATATCTTCAGGATGGGTCTGAACACCCTCGCCATTAACCTCATCAAAAAAGGCGCCAAGTTCAGACTGCTTGGAGACATCAACAAATTTCCCAAAGACATCGCTCAAAAATCCCTCGACCTGATCACCAAGTCCAAAGGCAACTCGACCATCACCACTACTTTTGCCCTTAACTATGGTGGCCGTGATGAGATCCTCCGCGCCGTCAAAAAAATCGTCAAAGCCAAACTCAAACCGGAGGAAATCACCGAGGAGGTCTTTAGTTCCTACCTCGACACCGCGGGTGTCCCCGATCCCGACCTTATCATCAGAACCGGTGGCGAAAAACGCCTCTCCGGCTATCTCCCCTGGCAATCCGTTTATGCTGAACTTTACTTCACTCCAACTCTTTTTCCCGACTTCGGTCCGGAAGAACTAGACAAAGCTCTCGACGAGTTCGGTAAGCGCGACCGGCGCTTCGGTGGCAACTCGAAAACCAAATAAATTTCCGACTATCTCAGCCGTAATTTCCTCATTACATCCTATCTGCTTCAACCGACTCTCGAGCTGCTCCGGGCTGACCACCGGAATACTTCTTCCAAACAAAACCAATTCCCCCAGTAGGGTTCCCCCGCGTTTCGTCGGTTCGAACCTCACCTCAGGCATATGGATCCCCCGACGGTGCTGCCTAATATCAGCAACATTGAATTCGCAATGTGACATAGACTCCTCATTCTAAGAAAGAAATTCTCTCACCCACTCTCAAACTTTTCTGGTGACCATGTACTCCGCTATTCCTTGAATGTAATCGATGGCCTCACCATTCAGGTTAAACTTCCGCAGTCCGCCCGCCGTCGCCGCCGCTTTTCTGGCGTATTCCCTTGCCAGGCGTCGGTTGTACTCTAGTGATCCGCTCTCCCTAATCGCCTCCTTGGCCAAGGTCAACTCAGTCCTTCCCGCTTCCATTTTTCCCCAAACAGTCTCGATCGCTTGCTTCTGTTCGCTGTTACCCAACTCCAAAGTCTTCAACACCAATAATGTGCATTTCCCCTGCAACAGGTCCGAGTCAGCCGACTTGCCAGTATCCTCTTCAGTTCCAAAAACCCCCAAAATATCATCCTGCAGCTGAAAGGCGACTCCACCGTCAGCCGCATACTCAGACAATATTTTCTTTGCCCCCTCATCCAAGCCTCCCAGAATCGCACCAATAAGCAATGGGTTCTCATATGTATAAACTCCCGTTTTCGCTTTATGTAAAGAAATTACATCGTCCTCCGACCAATTCTTTTCCACTTCCAAAGTCACGTCATATGCTTGGCCGTAACCAGTGATCGCAATCCCCCGGAGCATTTTCTTCATCGCCGCCATCACCTTTTCATCCTCAAAGCCACAGCTTTGGAGCAACTCAAAACCAAGACATAAAACGGCGTCACCCACCCCTACTGCCATTGCCTCACCGTAATGCCGGTCTCCATTCGCTCTCGCCTCATAAAATTTATGTGTCGTTGGCCCACCCCGGCGAACTGCATCCCGGTCCATGAAATCGTCATGCATCAGCAAAGCCGTATGTACTAGCTCTACTGCCATTGCCGCCCGCCAAACCTTATCGTCAATCGGCCGACCACTCAGTTGGTAGGCATAATTTACAAACGAACCCCTCAGTCGTTTTGCTGGCCGCAAATTGTGTTCTTTGGAGTGCATGAGCAAAGTCGCGATTACCTCCTTTTGTCTCTGATTGAAGCCGAATCTCTTTACTAGTTCGCTATCCCAATATGCCGGTAGTCTGGTATCAATTTCTGCGACGTACTTGATGAGAAGGGCTTTGGCCTTCTTACTGATTTGTTTTGTTTCTTCCACAAAGGCTAATTCTACCAGGTGCTAAAATAAACTTATGATCAAGGCTGTTTATGCCGCTACTGAGGATTTGTCGACCTTCTACCAACCAGGTCAGCCTCTCGGCGGCCAAGGTGCTACTCTCGGCAAACTTCTTTCCCCCCTCATCCAAAACGCCCTTATCTTCACCGCTCTCGCTGCTTTCGTCGCGACTATTTTTGCTGGCTTTCAATACATCACCAGTCAGGGTGACAAGGCCAAGGTCCAGCAAGCTACCAATATGCTAAACTATGCCTTAATAGGCCTCGTTTTAGCCGTCGCCGCCTTCGTCATCACTCAGATCATCGGCAAGATCGGCGGCTTTGATTTTTTAAATCCAGGCATATGAAAAAACTTCTTGCCATTCCCGCTTACCTCCTCTCGGCTTTTTCCGTTTATGCCGCTGATGACATCGTTGGCACCATCAATCCTCCCGGCACCGTCATTCAAAACATCGGTCAGACTGGTAGCTTCATTACTGCTATCGTCCGTTTTATCACTGTCATCGCCGGTCTCTATGCTCTCTGGCAATTCGTTACCGGTGGTTTGGGTTACATCACCAGTGGTGGCGACAAAGGCAAGATTCAACAGGCTTCTCAGCAAATTATGATGTCTATTCTCGGTCTCGCCGTCATTGGCGCCAGTTTCATCCTCGCCGCCATTATTGGTCGCCTCCTCTTTGGTGCCGGCTTCAATCTTCTTAATCCTACCCTGCAACAAGTCAAATGAAAAAACTAAATCTTTCTCTTATCACCGTTCCAGTTTTTCTTTTTCTTGCCGCCCCGTACGCCTTTGCCCAAGATATTACCCTCGGCCCCATCTCCGGTACCGGCCAATTCCAGACCAGTAATCCGGAAACCCAACTTGGCAAATTCATCAGTACCATCATCAACACCATCACCGTCATCGCCGGTCTCGCCTTCATCCTTTACTTCGTCATCGCCGGTCTTAAGTGGATTACCAGTAGTGGCGACAAAGCCCGCGCCGAGGAAGCCAAGACCGAACTTACCCAAACCGCTATTGGTCTCATCATCGTGGCTGTCAGTTACTTTATCGTTGGTATCGTCGGTGGCGTCGTCGGCATCAATATCTTGAATCCCTCCTGTTTATTAGATCCCACTGGAGCCTTAGGTATATGCAAATAATCAAAGCCGCCTACGCCGCCGCTAACGAAATCACCAATCCCGCCCTCGGCAAAGATATTGTCGGTCTTTCTGCCGGTCAGGGCATGGCCTTTTACATCGCCCAACTCTGGAAAACCGTCGTCATTGTCGGTGGTCTCGCCGTCATGCTTTACCTTATCTGGGGTGGTCTCGAGTGGCTCATCGCTGGCGGTGACAAAGCCAAAATCGAGAACGCTACTCACAAAATCACCAACTCCCTCATTGGTCTGGGTATTCTCGTCGTCTCCTACGCCGTCATCTACTTCGTCGGTGCCGTCCTGAAAATCGACCTATTAAAACCAGTCTTCCCTCAAAACTACTAATATGAAAAAACTTCTCTCCATCCCCATACTTTCTACTAGCTACTTGTTACTTTCTACTGCCACCGCCTTCGCCCAAGCCACCGAAGAAGTTAATATCGGCGACAAAGTTCAGTCCTTTTTCGGCTTCAAATGCATCCAGCACTTTATTTTCCGCATTGTTGATATTGGCCTGATCCTGGCCGGCCTTCTCCTTTTTATCTACCTCGTCTGGGGTGGTATCGAATGGCTTACCTCTGGCGGTGACAAGGGCAAGATTGAAAACGCCAGAAACAAGATCACCAACGCCCTCATTGGTGTTGCCATCATCGCCGCCTCTTATGCAGTCTGGACCCTCGCCCTCACCTTCTTTGGCATTGATCTTTCTAATATTTGTAGTGCCAACCCCATCCCGGGATAAGTCATTTGACAGACGCCGCTTCTACTCTATAATTACTAATTAGTCATTATCAAAAACATATTCATGAAAAAACTCGCTGCACTAATTAATTCAGCTCTTCTCACACTAACGCTCGCGACCCCGGCTTTTGCCCAGGGCACCGTTGGTTTTGAGAAACCCGCTGAAGCCAAGATCACCGACCTCGGTCGTTTGATCTCCACTGGTATCTCCGTCGTCATCATCGTTTCCGGTATTCTGGTCTTCGTCTACCTCGTCTGGGGTGGTATCGAATGGCTTACTTCCGGTGGCGATAAGGGCAAGGTCGAAGCCGCCAGGAACCGCATCGTTAACGCACTCGTCGGCCTGGCGATCATCGCCGCCTCTTGGGCGTTGGTCCGCATCATCGCCTACTTCTTCGGCGTTGAGGCTGGTCTTTCTACTTTCACTATCCCCAAGCCCTACTAAGCTTTTAGTTTGAATTTGAAACCCCGCCACCCGGCGGGGTTTTTGGTTATAATAGGTTTAAATGAAAAAATATCTTCCGGTTATTCTTTTGTTAATGATTTCCCTTTTCATTGTTCGGCCTGTCTATGCGGCCGCCGACTTCTCTGGACCCTGCCAAGAACAAGGTGTTGCCACCATCGTCGGTATCACCTGTGTTATTAAAAATATCCTAAATCCTCTTCCGGCCATTATTGCTTTGGCTGCTCTTGCCATGGTTATCTGGGCGGGTATCCAAATCATCAACTCCGGCGCCGACCCAAAGGCCTATGCCTCCGCCATGGCCACTATGCAGTACGCTATCATCGGCATCATTCTCCTCTCCAGCGCTTGGCTGATTCTCGTCCTCATCGAACGTTTCACTGGCGCTCCGGTCACTCAGTTCGGTATCCCGACACCCTAATATATTCTCGCCAGGCTTGCCTGCCGGCAGGCAGGTATAATTCATCTTGTGAAGAAATTTTCCTTATTTCTATTGTCCACCCTTGTCTTTTTTTGGCTCGCCAGTCCGATTCACGCCGAAGCTAATCCTCTTGATCCTTGCCCAACTGGAGAATCCCGGTATCGTCCCGGGGGTGTCTGTGAACGACTTACTCCCGAAGTTTACGTCCATTTAGATCAATATCCTCTCACTTGCCAAGATATTCCCATTGCCACTCTCAATGGTAGTGGTATTTTCCCTCCAGCTCTATCCTATCAACGGAATTTGACCTCTGATATCAGCCAAGCAGAGTTAGGTGGTCTTGGCCCGAATCAGACTGCTATTAACGGCCACTCGTCTGACGCCCTCGCCCAGATCTATATGTTCAATGGCCTTTTTGATAAACCGATCTCGATGAAGAATGAACCACGCGAGGCGGCCAGAACCTACTGGCGTCTGATGAGTGCTTATGATCAAGCCAACGCTAAAGCCTCCTACTTTATTACCGTAAAAAAAAGTGGCTACGTCAATAACACTACTATCGAATTTTATAACCCAGACAAACCATTACCCGGGGTTACTCCCGGTCAGACACCGGGGTCGTCTATAGTACCCAGCAACCCTAAACTTGGTTTTAATATTGGCTATGGTTCAATCGACCCCAAATATTGTGATGACGCTGCTGGTAGACCGGTTACCTTTCTAGTTGATCTCCACTCCACTAATCTTTCCGATTTTGCCAACTGTTACTCCAGGGCCTCACTTAGGATTGTCAGAATTACCGGTCTGAAAGCCGATACTCCTCCGGCTGACTTCGCTGCAGCTGGAGCGAACTTTAATTCAGTCTTTGGCAATGATTATGTTGAACTTGGTAACGAACTTAACTCGATTGACACTGAGTACCCTTGTTCAACTGATTTAGCTGGCTGTGGTTCCGCCTACGCTGCTCAATTTGCTGCCTTCAGAAGTACCTTTACCGGACCCCATATTTCTGCCGCCGCCCTGAACGTTGGTAATGGTATTTACGATCCGGTTATTTTTCTCCAAGGTGCCAAACCCGCCTATACTGCCTCCACCTTCCTCGCCAACAACGCTTATTCAAACTCGGCCGGCTGTGTCTTTGAACCTATCCGCTGTAGTAAAGATTCGTATAAATGGTTCTCCCAATTCCTCGGCTCCTCCGCCCCAGTCATCTTGACCGAATATGGTCTTGCCCCTCCTAACGACGATAAAAACCTAAACAACGTTCTCGCTTTCTATAAAGACCTACCCACCGATGTCCTCGCTATAACTCCCCTTATCAGAAACGTCTGTCCCAAAGCCTCAGGCGATTGGCTTCATTTCAACCACAGTAATAATCTCCTTGATGCCAAAGACAATCTCGTCGATCCAACCACTTGTTCTTCAGCGTCCTCTCCCGATAATCCCACCAACGACAAAATTCTAGTTTTGGATCTAAAGAAACTTCTTCCGGTTTGTCTTACCACCTATCCAGTTTGTAAAGATTTTGCCGACGTCTACTTGAAGCTGCCCGTTAAAGATCGAAATGCTTACGACTCCCTCTTACCTTTCAATTTCGATAATGTTCGGGGTTATGAGGTCTTAAATAACATCGTTTATAAAGAAAATCTCCCTTATGTTAAAGCAATCGAAGAGGCTCTGAACAGTCCTCGAACCGGCTTATTAAGTATGCTTTCACCCCAGTGGATTAACGACCTTCGCCGAAAAAATATCTTGACTCAGTCGGACGAAACAGGGGTGAAAGACCCGAATACTCCGGATCCCCAGGACTACTTATACCATATCAATTCTGATCAAGAATCTGGGTATCAAAACGATGGTCATTCTTGGGCTGACCTTATTGTTGCCCGATCCCGAGCTCTGAATCCCAACGACTGTCTCATCCACGCCAACGCCACTTACCTTCCAGCCCCTCTAACTTTTCCAGTCAACCTCGACAAAAATAATCTTAATATCAAACTTAATCAGAACGTCAATATTCCCATCACCTCAGTTTCCAACGACCCGAGTTTCGATCCATTGACCGGCCTTACCATAAATCACTATTCTTGGTCAGGTTCCGTCGAAGGAGCTCCCGTCGCTGTCCTTAACAGTCCCAAACTCCAGGACCTAAGTACCTCCATCAAAGGTCCTCAATCATTAACTGCCATCTTCCTTCCTGCAGCCGGTTACAACCCTAACCGCGACATGGTTGCCCCTATTGGCGTGCTAACTACCTCCAATCCGGACACCAAAGTTCAGGGCAAGACCTATTCGCAAGGCCAAGCCCGTATTGGCCGTACTGCCGGTGAATCTCAAACCACCATTTGTGAACTTCGTAATAAATGGTTACTTCCCCAAGGTCTTCAGAAAAATAACGTCAACTGCGTTGACCCATATCAAACTCTGATTACCTCGGTCCAAGGCCCCGGTATCTCCACCACTAATATTCCCAAAGAAGCCAACTGCGACAAAAATGCTCCGGCGGGTAATCCCAGCAATCTCGTTCCCGTTGATACCCTCCTTAACATCGGTTTCCCCAGTGGCGCCGACAAAAACAACGTCAAGAATTGCTACAACGACCTCGTCAATCAGAGCAATGCCGCCGGCTACGATCCCGCCTTTGTCATGGCCATTTGGCTCGAGGAATCCGCCGCCTCTTGGTATTCTAGCTACCCCGATGTCGCCGACTTCGGCTGCGCCGTCAACACCCCTCGCATGGACTTTAAGTCCCAACTCGCCTGTTTCTTAAACCTCAAGAGCGCTTACTCCAATCGACCCCTTTGCAAAGCCGGCAGTTCTCTTTCCTACGAAGACTTCCTCTTGGTCTTCTCTGAAGGTTTCGCCGCCTGTAGAAACACCGACGGTAGTATTCCCGAACCAGACGGTAAGTGTTTTGATAAAGGCGATAATCCTGTCTCCCACTACCGCCGCTTCTGTAGTAACGTCCAGTTCCCCGACCGCATCAAGAACTATTACCAACTCGTCACCGGCGGTAAATCTCTTGACTTCTCCTCCACTCTCTAGCTGTTTTATGCTGATATAATCAAATCATGCGCAAGTCGCTCCTTTTTGGCCTGTTTTCATTTCTAATTCTAGCTTTATTCTCTTTTGCCAAACCACAGTTGGCCAAAGCCGCTTGTCCCGCTGATGATCCTGTTTGTAAACAGTTAGAAATGTTTAATCAACGTCGTTCGGGTGATCAAATGAACCTCGAGACCTGGTATTCTGGAAAATCTGGGGCTGACTCCAGCGATCCATCTAGTATTGGCTTTTCCCAAATAGTCCTTCTTGACCTTTATAGCCGAATTAACGGTAAATCAATCAACTGGAGCGACCCAGCAGATGTCATTAAAAAACTAGTTGGTAATAAAGATATTTTTTCCAATCTGACTCAGGCCCCGCCCAAAAACGACGGGGTAATTAACCAACTTGGGAGTATTATGGGTGCAGCCATAAAGTCTCCTCCAGTCTCCCTCACAAACTATCTTGCCGATGTCCGTCAAAATATCAGCAAACATGGAATTATCCAGCCTGCGTATGCCCAGGGGGCCGGTTTTGGTTTTCAAAACCTTCTTCCCATTCTTCCCATCTGGAAGGCCTTCAGAAACGTCGCATATTTTGCCTTTATTTTGGTTTTTGTTCTTTACGGTTTCATGATCATGTTTCGAATGAAGATCAACGCGCAAAATGTTGCCACCTTTCAGACCGCCATCCCTAAAGTCGTCATTACCTTGATCATTATCACTTTTGCTTATGCTATAGCAGGTTTCATGATTGATCTTATGTTCGTCGTCTTCAACCTAATTCTAAGTATATTTCAAACCTCAGGTCTAATTACTGACGTAAACAACAAATTTGTTCAAGCGGGCTCGGGACAATTCGGAATCTTACCATCCCTCATTCTGTCATTATTCGCCTCCTTTGCTTATGTCCCCTCTAGGTTGATTTCTGTCTTATCTAATCTTCCTACCTGGGTCGGTTTTATCACCGATCTCATTCTCACCGCTACCGGCCTTGGCATTATTCTTAGGATCATCATTATCATCGCCATCATTTATTCTTACGTCAAACTTATTTTCAAGCTCTTTGAGGCCTACATTACGGTTATCCTTCAAGTAATCTTTTCTCCAATCATTCTCCTACAAGATGTTCTCCCCGGCTCACAAGCGTTCGGTAACTGGCTTAGAAATATCACGGCCCACCTTTCGGTCTTTCCTGTTACCATGATCATGTTTCTCCTTTCCTATATTTTCATGATTCAACCTCTGGCAAATACACCTCTGATCGGGGGAACTTTTGGCGTCCAAAATTTACAGTCTTCATCAACAGGATTGAAACTTCCACTAATAGGGATGGGGGGCGTCTTTGGAGGTACCGATAGCTCAGCTATTCTTGTTGTCGTTGGTTTCTTTATCATTCTTATGGCCAGTAAATATGTCGATATGGTCCGCGACGCCCTCAAGGTGCCTCCCTTCAAGTACGGAGGAGCTCTCGGGGAAGCACTTCTTTTTGGCTATGGTAGAGCAGACACGATGGCAACCAAGGGTCTTCCGGGACTGCCGGACAGAACTCAGGCAGTCATTCGCTCAAGATGGGCTGGTGTAAGAGAACCGGTTGGTGCAGTCATAAAAGAGGGACTCCCCAAAGAACCATCGTTCAAACCCACTGAAACCAAAACCTAATAAACTACTTCGCTTTCAACCACCATCTCCGCTCATAGCCAAAAAATGCTGGTCTTGTAGAATCCCAGTAACTTGGATCAAACTTTCCAAGGTCGATCATGTCCTGATTTTGTCTTGACTTCGTCATGAACGGTCGACGTGTTTTGTCCTTCCCACGTAAAATATTGGTGTGTTTATAAAAATTACCCTCAAACCATTTCTCAAAATTTCTTGCTGCAGCCGCGGCGGCTGGTGTGGGATAACTCCTTGTCTTAGTTACGACAGTCTTATCTCGTGCCTGCTTCTCATTTAGCACAGCCAGATTTGTTCTTTCGTTTATTTCACCCATTCCAAATCCGATAAATTCTCCCCACTCCTTATCACCATCGTATGCCGTCATTACCGACTGGAAAAGTTCAAACCAAGTTGCCGTTGACATTACTGTACTTTCATCAGTATGGGCCGGATTGTCCCATGAGGGTAACCACAACAAGGTTTTTGACCACTCGACTAACCTAGCGCCAGTCTCAACCCTGGCAGCAGCCATTCTCTCCGGAACCCCCCTTCCTTCCTTAAAGCGAAGTAGTGCCAACACCATGCTATCACGAACCGATCGTAAAGATTTTGGAGAAAGCTGCTTGGGATCTGCTTTCCCCACTTCTTCAATTGAGTTAAATACTGCCGATCCCTTAACTAAGCTAGTCATTACTTCCGTTTGAGGTAGATGAATATCGGAAAAATCGGGATTAGTTGTCATCAGGGTATAAAGAGTGCTTAAATACTGTCCTCCCTCAACAGCTGCCTTCCCACCTTGTAGATCTGGCATTATGAACACCTTCCGTTTTCCGGCATCATCTAAGGCTGGAGTTCCATCGTCGTTTGTACCAGGAACAAACTTAAACCATGACTCATGGCCCACTTTAGAGAACTGTTCTCCCTCAGGGTTATAAACCGATGAGTCGGGAAGTCCTGAAGATTTTCCTCTTTTTTCAACCCAAAGCCTCATTCCACCGGGTACAGGCATGTTTTGTGCAGACCTAAAGCCTCTGTACTCAGCGAATCGAACTAACCTAAAGGCTGGATGCTGAAGAAAAGGATTGTTCTTTGTTGCAACCCAACACTCTGCTTCGGCAAGCTGCCAAGCCAATCGCACAGCGTCTTCGTTTAGATGAACTTCCTTAGCCAATTCCTCAATTTTGTTGATTCTATCTTGTCCTCTGGTTGTCCAGAGATTTATGTCCCCCGAATTAATCCTGTCAAACAATACCTTCGCAGACTGATCAATCTGAGAACGAAAATCGTCAACCTCTTTGATTTCTCCACTTTTATATTTCATTTCCCTTTTGGGTTTAGCCAACCACATATAGGTATCACGAGACAGTTTTCGACAATTATCGATCCTTCCAGCCGTCATCTCTTTATATGGATCGACATCCGGGTTTAGTGAACCGGCAATCCCGTCCCAAAAAGCGGTCACCGTAGCTAGTTCAGCTCTAGCCAAAAATTCTTCTTTCAATTCCGCCTCTTCTTTTTGCTCGAAATGCCGTCCGAAACCAAAACGATTCGCTTGTTCGTTCAAAAAAGATCTAAAAGACATTTCCGGTTCTGAATTAGCCGAAAGATTTCCAGTATAACTTATCATCGCCGCTCTAATTCCCAGCTTGTCTTCCTCGGTAATTTCAACTTCCGCCGCTTTCCTAGGATCAGTATTCAAGACATCTTCCACTATTTTCACCATATCCGGTGTAACTCCAGTGGCTGTCGCTGTTCTGAACTGATTTAACCAACGCTGAGCTGCTGCTCGTAGTTTCTTTGGATCGGTAAACTGTGGTGGGTTAACAATCGCCTCCATTTGCCTGTTAATTTCACTCAGACTCGCCTCACCGGGTTTTACCGCTTGGCCTTGTTTTGCCTCCATAAGACCATATACTTGATCCAGTTTCCCAGCAATCTCGGCAACTCGATTGTCGTCCCCAGCCATGGCAGCGTTGTTTAGTTCTGTGGTCAAGGCCTGCCTGGCTTGTTCATAAAGTACCTCACGGGCCTTTCCCAGCGGAAGTTTATTGGCTGCGTCGACATATTTTTGCCAGACCTCTATCTTTCCTCCCCCGCCGGCAGATGTTCCCGTCGCTGCCGCTTCTACGCCACTCATTTGTGGTTGTATCCGGGGAACCTGAATCTCATCTGACCTCCCGCTTCTTGGATGTCTCCTTTCACCACCAATCATTTCATCTCCTCTTTCGGGCATGTTTTAGGCAGAAAAATAATAACCCATATTACTAAAGCTAATTTTAACACAACCACAAATTCAGTTGCTTCAATCTTGAATCTTTTTAGCTATACTTAAGCCAGAACCAATTTCATTTTGGTTTTTTAGCTATGCCCATCGAACAGCATCCAATTCCACAGGACGTTGCCGGCTACAAATTCCGCCTTATCGGCGACATGACTGTCAAACAATTCATCTGGCTCGCCGGTGGAATTATTTTGGGTCTCATCAGCTACAGCCTGCCTTTACCTTTCTTCTTCAAATACCCATTAACCGGACTCTTTGTTGGTCTTGGTGCTGGTATCGCTTTTCTACCAATCGAGGGTCGGCCGATGGATAAATGGCTCATTGCCTTCATTAAGTCCGTCTACTCACCCACTCAATACACCTGGCAAAAAAGTACCGGTCAAACCTCACCAACAATCATGACCGCAAAAAAAATCACCCCTCCACCGATTGTCACTACTTCAATTGTGAGTCCAACTTCCACTCCGATTCCAACTCCCCAAACCCCCACCCTGGCCATCACCCCGCCAAAAACTGTTTCTATCCCGGAAACTCCCGTCATCGCTCCAGCACCTCGAAGTGCGCAGCACGTAGATCCCTCCGTAGTCTTGGTGAAGGAGGAAAAACCCGCCCCCACTCCCTCGATCCTCCGAAGCACAGCAGTGCTGAGTCCCGCACCGTCACGAACTCCGTTCTGGGAATCACATTCGGGACGACCAACCACTTCTGTGACTGCTGCCCCAGCCCCCTCCGGTAACCTCCCCGTCCCCTTCACTCCGACTAGCCCTAACACTCTCGTTGGCATGACTCTCACTCCTGATGGCAAGATCCTCGACGGCTGTCTCATCGAGATCAAGACCGGAGGCAACAGTATTCGCGCCACCAAGAGCAACCAACTCGGCCAGTTCCTTTTTGCCAAACCCCTCGAGAATGGGAACTACCATATCTTCACCGAGAAACCCGGCTTTATCTTCGACAGCTACTCACTTGCCCTGACCGGCCAAATTGTTAAACCATTACGTCTTCAAGCCAAAGCCCATGCCTAACATCAAAGCCTCTACCCAAGAACACCTCGATATCTACACCATCAAGGACCACCTTGTCTATCTCAAAGACGGTAGCGCTGCCCTCGTTCTTCAAACTACCGCCATCAACTTTGGCCTTCTCTCCGACGAGGAGCAGGACGCCACCATTTACTCCTACGCCGCCCTGATCAACTCTCTCTCCTTTCCCATTCAGATTCTCATCCGTTCCCAAAGGAAAGACGTCTCTGAGTACATCGAACTCCTCGACGACCGCATTCAGCAAGTCCAATCCCAAAAGATCAAGGAAACCATCATCAAGTATCGTCAGTTCATCAAAAGCCTGGTCAAGGATAACCGCGTTCTCGAGAAACGTTTCTATGTCATCGTTCCTTTTAGCACCGTTGAACTCGGCATCACCACCAGTACCTTCAACCCCTTCGCCCCGGTACCCCAGAAACCTCCTTTTGACCTCAGTTATATTGGTGAAAAGGCAATGCTCACCCTTTATCCTAAACGCGACCACCTCATTCGCCAATTTGCCCGCATCGGTCTTAAGGTCAGGCAACTGACCACCCCCGAACTGATCTCTCTCTTCTATGCTGAATATAATCCTGAAGCCAGTACTTACGCCTTCCAACAAGCCCAAGCGGCCGAAAGCCGGGAAAAGGCGATCATCCAACCAAAACCAGAAATTAATCTACCTAACAAATAATATGGCTTTACCTTTCTTTTCAAAAAAAACTACCGCCCCGGCTGCCCCACCGGTCAACCACAACCCTCTACCAACCACCCCGGCTGGTCAAACCGGCGTTGCCGTCCCCGCCGGACCCCTGACCAACATCCCAACAACCATTAGTAATTCCACTCCTGAACAAGTTGCCACCATCCAGGACACCATCGCCCCCCCCGCCATCGAGGTCGACTTCAGTCATCTGAAAATTGGAGACACCTATTTGAGAACCATCTTCATCGTCGGCTATCCCCGCTACGTCTCCGCCAACTGGCTCTCGCCCCTGATTAACTTCAACCACTCCCTCGATATTGCCATGTATATCTATCCTACCGACAGTAAGGGAACCCTCGATCAACTCCGACGACGCACCGCCGAAATGGAAGCCGAAATTAGTACTGATATTCAACGTGGCAGAATTCCCCAAGCAGCCACCCAAGCCGCCCTCGAAGACGTCAAATCTCTTCAGGACCAACTTGTCAAAGGCGTCGAACGCTTTTTTCAGTTCTCCCTCTATGTCACCATCGCCGCTGACTCAGTCAAGGAATTAAATACCATCACCCAACAAGTCCAAAGCACTCTCGGTTCACTCCTCATCGTCGCCAAAGTTGCTTCCCTCTCGATGGAGGACGCTTTTAAAACCACCCTTCCCTATAGCAAAGACAAATTGCTGGTGACTCGAAATATGGATACCACCGCCCTCTCCACCACCTTCCCCTTCACCTCCTCCGAACTTTCCGACAATAAAGGAGTCCTCTATGGCATCAACGCCCACAATGAATCCCTCGTCATTTTTGACCGTTTCTCCCTCGAAAACGCCAACATGCTCGTTCTCGCCACCTCTGGAGCCGGCAAGTCTTACTTCGTCAAATTAGAGATCTTACGCTCGTTGATGTTTGATACCGAAGCGATCATCCTAGACCCCGAAAACGAGTACGAAATGATTGCCAAAGCTGTTGGTGGTAATTACATCTCTTTTTCGACTTCTTCCCCCAACAAAATTAATCCTTTCCAGCTCGCCAACATCAACGACAGCTCTGAAGATGAAATGGGCTATAAATACCTCTTCCTCCAGTCACTCTTAAAGATCATGTTAGGCCAGATGTCGCCCACCGAAGACGCCACTCTCAACCGCGCTCTTGTCCTCACCTATCGCCAAAAAGGCATCACCGAAGATCCTGCCACTCACACACTCGAAGCCCCACGTATGGAAGACCTCTACCGTGCCCTCATCGGTATGGAAGATGAAGCCGCCAGAAATTTGTCAGCTCGCTTGGAAAAGTATGTCATCGGTGCCGTCAAAGGTATCTTCGACCAACAAAGCAATGTCACTCTTGATAGTAAGGTTACCGTCTTCACCCTCCGTGAACTGGCTGACGAGATTCGTCCCATCGTCATGTTCGTTATTCTCGACTATGTCTGGACCAAAATCAGAACCGACCTCAAACGCCGTCTCCTCGTGGTCGACGAGGCTTGGTATATTATGCGCTTTGAGGACTCGGCCAAGATCCTCCAAGGTTTCGTCAAACGCGCCCGCAAGTACTACCTTGGTGTCACCGTCATTTCCCAGAACGCCGATGACTTCCTTGCCTCGCCCTACGGCAAAGCCATCGTCACCAACAGTGCCCTCCAGATGCTTTTCAAACAATCCCCGGCCGCCGTCGACCAGGTAGCTGATGTTTTCTATCTTTCCCAAGGTGAAAAACACATGCTCCTTTCCGCCGGTGTTGGCGAGGGTCTCTTCTTCGCCGGTCAGAACCACGTCGCTGTCCGCGTCATTTCTTCCGCCGATGAACATGCCCTCGCCACCAGTAAACCCACCGACGTTCTCGAACGGCGTGCTGCAGAAAATCGCTGACCTGCTGTTAAACTATAGCTATGGCGTCAGCCCCTACCGATTTTCTTAGTCAGCTCCCACAAAACGAGATTTTTCAGCTTCGGACTGTCATCGCCTCGGATTTCGATCATCTTTCCAAAGATCAAAGAGATTTTCTATATCGCATTGGCCAACCGGCAGGCTACAAAACCGATCTTGAACTCTTCCTTGACCTTAAACTCCACCCCGAAAAAATCGGTCTACCTCCACTCTCCGATGACGAATTCACCAAGACTACCAACCTCCAGAAAGCCGTCGCCGCCAATCTGGCTAAGTACCTCGAAGATAAAGAGCTTCTCAACGCCCAGATAGACAAAAATTTCCAGACTCGGACCCAAAAAGATCGCGATCTCATCAAACGCCTGGTCGAAATTGCCGCCCTTCGCCGTCAAACCGAGATTCTCATCGCCAATGCCAACATCAAAACCCGCCAAACCATTGCCGATCTCAACACCAACGTCTTCTATGTTTCCCAAGGCGAAAAATACACACTCCTCTCCAAAATAGATCAGACTAGTCACGAAGTTGTCCAGGCTGCCATTAAGCAATCGGGGCTGACTCTCACCCGCAGTGAAGAAGCCCTCGCCACCACCTTGATTACTATTGCTACCATTGCTGGTGTTGTCGATCCGTCGCAGCCCGAGTTCCTCAATGAAATCGTTCAAGCTGCCATCCCCAAGTTAAATACTCCTATCTCCAAAACCTTTCAGGAAATCGAGGCCAATCTTTTGTTTACCCCAATTCCCCGCTATGACGACCCGAATCAAACTCAACTTTTTCCCAATATCTCCATCATCCTCCCCACTATTACTTTGCCAGAAGCAGAAATAGTAACCCCTATTGTCATTACTCCCTCTGCCCAAGAACAAGATCGTCTCGAAACCACAAAAGAAACCGCTGATAAATATGCTACTGCTATTCTCCTCAACCCCGCCACCGATACCATCGTCGCCGAATTGATCGGGAAGATTACTCAGGAGGAGCGCCAACAATTTATTGCGGCCATCATCGCTGACAATCTCGTCGACCGTTCCCATCCGACTCAACAAGCTTCTGCTGCTGCCACTGTCGTTGATAAACTTGGCTCGACCCGACTTGACCCCGTCGCCATCGAGGTAATTTCCATGGGTCTGACCATGCGGGCCGTCCAGGAGAAAATTGCCGCCAATCCAAACTCTTCCGTTGCTAATTTCGTTTCCGCCCACCCTAATGTTTTGCCTCGACTCGCCGCTAGTTATGGTCTTCTTGAAAATCCTAAAAACATTCTTGGCTTGGAGGTCTCTCCTCGACTCCAACGTCAAGCCGCCCAAGCAGGCACTTTGCCGCCTCAAATTTTGCCTCCGCCGCCACCCGGCCCACTTTCCAGCATCGGGCGACAATTCCAGTTACTTACCAATCGAGTTTCCGGTTTTTTGCCAGGTAGTGCCGGCCGAATCTTCAATATTGTCATCCACCCAATTCAGTCCCTCCAAAGTTACCTCGGCAATTTCATCGGCCGCCGTGTTGTTGGTCAATTCAAAGATTGGCTTGCCCAAAAGTTTGTCAGTCGAATTGCCAATGAAACTCTAAAAAAAGGTGCCGAACTCATTCTCAAGCAAGGCCTGAAGCAGGGAGTCAAGCTCCTCGCCGAACAAGGCCTTAAACGCGGCATTCAGGCCATCGCCGTTGCTCTCGGTGCCCCCACCGGGGGCGTTAGTCTCCTCATCGCTGCTGCTCTTGAGGTCGCCTTTTATGTCGGGGGCAAGGTCGTCGCCGCCGTCGGTGGGGTCGTCAACGGTATTTTCCGCGCCTTTACCGGCGAAGACTTTGATCTCCGTGCTGCCGTCGCCGCCCCGCTCCTCTTTTTTGGCGGCATTGGGGCTTTCTTGGGTAGTGCCACTGCCATCGCCGCATCATCAGCTGCCATTATTATCATGGGTTCCACTTTTGTCGGCTTTATTCTTTACATCTCCGTTATCGGGATTGCTCCGATCATTGCCGGTATCGCTCACCTCGAGTCTGGTCAAGGCGCCCCTTACTCCGTCGTTTCCGGCGGTGTCATTCCCGAAGGTTGTCCTTCCGGCTGGCCGGTCGGTAGCGGCTATATCACCGCTGGTCCCCGCACCGCCTCTCTCCACCATCACAATACCGAGGCTATCGACATCGGTGTCGGTCTGGGTACTCCCATCGTTTCCACCCACAACGGTCTAGCTATTTCCCACCAAGGCAGCAACGGCCCTTATGGCAACTTTGTCGATGTCAACGGTACTTGTAATGGCATCGCTTTTACTACTCGTTATGGCCACATGGTCAGTACTGCTTTCGAAGGTGAACGGCCCCTCAAACAAGGTGACATCATCGGTTATGTCGACAGCACTGGTAACTCCACCGGCAACCACGTACACTACGAAATTAGAGGCGGCAACCTGGGTGATATCAATCAGTTCTTACCTAAACACGTCCCCATTGGTTGCGACAGTGTCGCCGAGTGTGGCAATGTTAGCCTACCTTAACTATGAAATATCTCAATCTCCTCAAAAAATACTGGCTCCTCTTTCTAATCATTTTTGCTCTCCTTCTTGGCTACTTCCTCAACCTCCTTCCAAGACCCAAGGCCCCATCATTGGAAATCCCTAAAACAACTCCCATCCCCACCATTCCCATTACTTCTCTGCCGACTATCAACACCGGCTTTACTTCTCCCAATCAAATTACCTGGCGCCTGACCAAACTCGACCTCCCGAAAAAACTGCCAGTCCTTCATATCGCTTTACCGAAAAGCGATCCGACTGTTTATTTCCCGGCCGCCAAGGCCTTTGGTCTAACTAGCAATCCTACTAAGATTCCCAACCTCCCTATCATCGTCTTTAACTCCCCCGACAACTCCGGTGATTTTTACGTCAACCTTAAGGATCGTCTGGCCAAGTTCCAAATAAACCTTGATGTCAAACCCCTGCCTCAAACCGGCACCAAACGCACCCCCGACGATTTTCTCAACCAACTCACTACCACTCTCACTCCAATTCTCAACCTGCCCACCGCTTTTTCCCTAAGAAGTAATGGTTTTGAATATGAAACGATTAACGGCGAAGGTTTTACTGCCGCTGACCAGACCCAGGCCAATCTGATTCAAATCACCCTCAACTACGAGTACAACCATCTCCCCATCAAATACCGTGGTCTCCCCACCGTCACCGCTAAATACAGTCTCTATGGCCCTCTGATTAGTCTTTCCTATGCCCTACCGCCATCTGACATTCAACCCAGCCCCGACTACTCCCTCAAAACCTTCAATGAGATCAAACAAACGCCCGCCAACCAGTTCGAGATCGTCAATATCTCAGGCAACCTTAACTTCACTCTCTCCGACCAAAACGAAATCATCAAGTCCACCACCATTACTGACGGTTATCTAGGCTACCTCATGTCCCCAAACTCCACCACCATCACCCCCTATGTTTTCTTCACCGGCACCAGCCAATCCAAAATCTACGGCCCCCTGACGGTAACCCTCGCCACCCCCACCCTCAAACTTCCAAATCAAAACCCCTGAAGAGAGCGTTAATAAATGCGTCGTTAGTGCGCGAGACCAATGTCCGTTCAGGAAACATTACGTCAGGCAAAAAAGCATGGTTCCTGATTATTCATCAGGATTTTTTGCCGCGTTAGAGGCCGCTTCCACCGCTGGGTGGAAGACGTTGCCGTTTTCCGGAACGGATATGGTCAAGCCTTACATCCCGAGTCGGCAAAGAACGAGCAAAGAATGAACAAAAATCCTAATTCTGCGTCCTCACCGGCATAATTACATGGAGAAACTCGCTTTCAGGGATTCGAAATACCGCTGCCTTCAACTCCCCTTCCGTTTCCATCATCACTTTTTCCCCTTTGACTACCCCAAGGTAATCCAGGAGATATCGAGCATTAAAAGCGATCTTCACTTCTTCTCCTTCTACCTCCGCCTCTAGACTCGACTGACTTCCACCCACCTGGTCACTTTGGGCCGTCACGGTAATGCCATCCTGGTTGACCATCAACTTGACCACATTGGCACTATCTCTGGCAAAAAGCGATGCCCGCTTCACTGCCTCGATCAATGTCTCCTTATCAAATATCACCGTGATTCTTTTCTCCGCTGGAATCACTTTGGTATAGGGTGGAAACTCACCGGCAATCAACCGGCTACTCATTTCCAAGTCATCCGCCGCAAAGATCACCTGCTGTTTTTCCTTATCAAACTCCACCATTACTGTCTTCATTGCCGGCTCCAGAACCCGAGTTAACTCCATCAGTGCTCTGACCGGCAAGACGAACTTCTCGCCCTCTCCTGTCGACCCAGAGACCCCTTTCTCCATCACATCGACCCCCAGTCGGTATCCATCGGTTGCCACCAAGGTCAGTCTCTTTTCCGATAGAACCCACAGTACTCCCGCCAAGATCGGCCGGGAATCGTCTTTGGCCGCCGCCACACCCACTCTCTCGACCTTTTCCACCAACTCCTCAATTGATATGGTTAGCCCTTTCCCCTTCGCACTCGGTAAACTCGGGAACTCCTCACTCCCCTGACCAATTACCTCCGCCTTGACTTTTTCGCTGCTAATTTTTAAGGTCTGTTTTTCCCCGGTCAACTCAACCACCCCGGCTGGCAAAGTTGCCACCAGATCGAAGAAAAGTTTTGCCGGCACTGCCATCTCTCCCTCTTCCTCGACTTTTGCCCTTACCTTGACTCGGAACGATAGCTCCAAGTCAGTTGCAGATAGCACCAAGCCTTCCTTTCCCGCCTTTAGTAAGATTGTTGACAAGATTGGTAGTTGCACCCGACTCGACACCCCACGCATACAGATTGATAACCCTTTCTTTAAGTTTTCCGCCAAGATTGAGGCCTTCATTTGATTGCTACTTTATATAAAAATTAGTTGTACTTAATAATAGGGCCTGTTGATATGTTAACAACCTGCCTGGCTCTTGCCTACCGGCAATGTGTTTAAGTCATTTTTAATTGGTTTTTCCATCTTTTCTTTCACTTTATCCTTAACCCTTGACGTTAATTCTTGTGTATTTCCTCAACAAATTGTGGATTGGGTTGTGAATTAGTTTTTGTAACTTTTGTCCTTTCCTCATGTTTATCCCCATCGTTTCATAAATACATATCCTGGCGCAACTTCATAATTTTTTCCCGAACGGCTTGATTGGACTCAAACTCTCCCCTGATCTTTTCTTCGGCGTGCATGATTGTGGTATGATCCCGCCCTCCCATTAGCTCACCGATCTTGGTTAGCTGTAAACCTAACTCGTCCCTCAGTAAGTAAATTGCCACGTGTCTTGCCTCGACTAACTCCGCTTTCCGACTTTTTCCGACGATGTCTTTATTTTTGAATTCATAGTGCTTTGCGACCAAACTGATTAACTGGATTGGTCGAATTCTCCGGTTCTCTTTCTCTTGCTTTACCCCGACAATTTTTTCGACCAGGGCCTGATTTACCACGCCTCCGGATAAACTCGCTTCGTTAATAATTCGGACAAACACTCCTTCCAGCTCACGCGCGTTCGTCATCACATTGCTCGCGATCAGATTAATGATCTCCGGTGAAGCGTTAGCGTGAATCTCAACTGCTTTCTGGCGCAGGATGGCTACTCTCATTTCGTAGTCCGGCAAGCCAATGTCTACCGTCAACCCACCCAGGAATCGGCTCACCAACCTTTCCTCCAACCTGTCGATCTCTTGTGGTTTCCGATCTGAGGTCATCACGATCTGGACCCCGTTCATGTAGAGCTGATTGAAAGTGTGAAAAAATTCTTCTTGACTCGCTTCCTTACCGGCAAAGAACTGAACATCGTCGATCAGAAGTGCCCCAACTTCCCGGTACTTCTTCTTAAAAGCATCCACCGTTCGGCTCCGCAGCGAGTTGATCAGGTCGTTGGTGAACTGTTCACTCGTCACACAAGTTACCCTGCGGACCCCTTTTATCACCAAAGCATGCCCGACCGCCTGCATTAAATGAGTCTTCCCTACTCCGACTCCGCCCCAGATAAAGAGAGGATTGTGTCTGATGCCTGGATACTCGACCACTGCTTTTGCCGCCGCATAGGCTAAATTATTTGACCTTCCCACCACAAATGACTCAAACGTGAATCTCGGAAAAAGTCCTTTTGTTTCCGGTGTTTCAACTTTTTTCTCCTCAAACAGTCCCGTTCTGATCACCCCGTCTTCCTTTGATTTGTCGCTGATGTTCGTTGTTCTTAGCTCATCCGAACCCCGAGCTGACCTTTGCCCCACCACTAAGGCCAACTCGACCTTCTTCTCTAACTGTTTTTCCAAAGCCTGCTTGATCTGACCGTAGTACCTGGCATCAATTTGTTGTAAATGAAATGCTGACGGACTCGCCAATTCAACGATCACTCTCTCAGCATCGATCTCGGTCACGCCTTTAATAAAGCAAGGCCTGATCCAATAAGAGAAAGTCGCCTCAGACATCGAGACCTCGAGCTCCCCACAGACACTTGTCCAGATTACAGCTTCGTTGACTTGCATAACTACCCACGTTTTTACAAGTTTTCCACATTTTGTCCACCCCCAATATACCCGAACAAAAACAGGTTATTGCGCCGTCGGCTCTCGTAAATATCTCTGATTGGATACTAAAATACTCCCTACTTTTTCAAGTCTTCATCCTTTACCTCAACCTTGAGGATCTTCTCCCATGGAATAATCATCAGACAAAAGACTCCCAAGACCCCTACTACCTCAGCGATCAATGCTGTCGGATTTCTCCAACCAGTCGCCACGAGTGCCCCAAAATTATCCGCTAAGTGGTCGGCTAACTTGACCCAAAAAGCATAACTGATCAATCTCCCCGCAAAAAAAGATCCGGCCATTAAATTAAAATCAACCCCAGAAAGTCCCAAGGCAATAAAAACCTGATTACTCGGAATCGGTAAAAAGGCATAACCGACTAACAGCGGGATTGATAATTTTTTGTTTGTCGTCAGGAACTTACCCAAAGCAGTTAGATTCTTTCTCTGTTTGTGCGGTAAGTATGGTCGGACATACTTCTTCGACAAGTTCGCCAGTACCACCCTCCCGGTCGTCGCCGCTATTGCCCCAAAGATAACCGTCGGTAAAATTGATAAGTCATATTTAATGACAAAGAAGGAGATCACCATCCAGGTTGCCGGCATCAAACCTGGCATCGCATTAATTGCGACGATCAAAGCGACCAAAAACAAATAGATCCAAACCTCCCCAAACATACCTTATATTCTACTCGCTTTACGTCAGGCAGGTTCGAGTGTAAAATATCCTCTGTTATGACCAAGAGATCTTATCAACCAAAAAAACTGAAACGTGCCCGTAAGCACGGTTTCCGCGAAAGAATGGCAACCCGCACCGGCCGTCAGGTTCTCCAACGCCGCCGCCTGCGTGGCCGTCATAAGCTTGCCGCCTAACGTGCTTTCAAAACCAAATCGCCTTAGTCTCAAAACCGACCGCTTCCGTATTGAACGAGAAGGCAAGACTCTTTCCTCCGCTTTGTTTACCTATCTTGTCGCGACCCGAAAGGACACGACTCTTTCCACTAGATTTGCCGTTCTTGTCAGTAAAAAAGGCCTCCCCCTCTCAGTCGATCGTCATCAACTTAAACGCCGACTTACCGAGATTATTCGCCACCACCTGGTTGATCTTTCTACCGGACTTGACATTATTCTCATTCCCAAAAGACCTGTCTCCAACGCCACCGATGAGGAAGTTCTTTCAGACCTCCTCCAAACGCTTAAATCCTAAGACCCACCATGTTTTTGAAAATTTATCAACGTCATCTCTCTCCAATTAGTCACTTTCTCGGACAATCCTTTTTTGGTTCATCCTACGCCTGCCGTTTTAGCCCCACCTGTAGTCAGTATTATGCCACTGCGGTAGCTAAATATGGTATCATTCACGGCAGTATCCTGGGTCTAAAACGAATCTTTCGTTGCCATCCATACTCAAAGACGCCCCACCTTGACCCGGTGCCCTGAATAAAATGCTTAACTTTTTAACCATACCCATCAATGCCCTTCTCATCTTTCTCTATGGCATCTCCGGTCAAAATCTAGGTTTTGCCATTATTCTCCTGACCTTAATTATCCGCGGCGTTCTTGTCCCAGTGACCATTCCCTCTCTCCGATCCGCCAAGAAACTTCAAGGACTTAAACCCCAACTAGACAAACTCAAAGAAAAGCATCAAGACAAACAGAAGCTTCAACTCGCTACCCTCGAGCTCTACAAACAAAATGGCATCAACCCTGCCGCTGGTTGTCTCCCTCAAATTGCCCAACTTCTCGTCCTGATTGCCCTCTATCAGGTCTTCATCAAATTCATCAACACTGGTCACTTCAACGGTCAATCCTTAAATCTCGGTTTCTTCTGGCTCAACCTCGGTAAACCTGATCCCTTCTTCGTTCTCCCGGTTCTCGCTGGTCTCTCCCAGTTGATCTTCTCCTTTATGATGACCTCCGGTCTTGAGGCCCACGTTAAGGCCCCAAAAAATAAAGATGCTAAACAAAAAGAAGAAGACAGTCTCGAGATGGCCCAAAGTATGCAGCAGCAAATGCTCTATATTATGCCGGCCATGACCGTTCTCATCGCCCTCAAGTTCCCCTCTGGTCTCGCTCTTTATTGGGTTGTTACCACTCTCTTCTCGCTTGTCCAACAATATCTCGTCTCGGGGCTCGGCGGTCTCAAACCGGTCCTAGCCAAACTTCGTATTATCAAATCAATATAAATCTATGGCCGACCAAAAAGTTCAAAAACTTGTCGAAAACGTTCTTTCTCTTCTCGATCTTGCCACCGATCAATTTAGTGTTGAGGTTGAAGGAGAAGAAGCTGTCAAAATTCACATTCAGCTCCCCGAGGACCAAACCGGTATCTACATTGGCCACCATGGTGAAGGCCTGACCGCCCTCCAACTTCTTCTCTCTCTCATGATCAGTCAGCGAACTGGAATCTGGTACCGCGTTTCCGTCAATATCAACGATTATCAGGAGCGTCGTGAAGACTCCCTCCGTCATCTGGCCGAATCAGCCGCCGAAAAAGCACTCTCCCTAAATCAGGAAGTTGTTCTAGGTAACCTCTCCTCCTACGAGCGTCGCCTCGTTCATCTCCACCTGGAAACTAACCCTAATGTCACTACCGAGTCTCGTGGCGAACCGCCATTGCGCCAACTCCTGGTGATTCCAAAGACGAAATAACCTTTCTCTAGTACAATTCAGGCAGTGACGAAACGCCTTATCTTATTTGGATTGATTTTTTGTCTCCCCTTTCAACTTGGCTATCACTTTTGGCTGCCCCAGTCTTTTGTCGCCAGCTTTCGCCTTGATTATCTCTCCCCCACTCTTTACTTCGTCGATCTGCTGATTCTTGTTTACCTACTCCTTAGCCATCAAACGATAAAGTTAAGTTTACTTTTTCTCGCCCTAGCGACACTTAATTTCTTTGTTGCCTCAGGAAATCCAGTTACTCTCTTTGCTTGGCTTCGCCTCCTGGAGTACTATCTTCTCTTCCAAGTTCTTCGGTCCGAGGAAAACCTGGTCACCAAAATAAAAACTCCTTTTCTTCTTTCCTTGACCACCATTCTTTTCATTGCTCTACTTCAGTTTATCACTCAAGCATCTCTTGGCGGACTCTTTTATTTACTAGGCGAACGGCCCCTTTCCGTTCTAGGATCGAACATTGCCAAAATTAACTTCTCCTTTCTTCATTACACCTTCCAGATTCTTCGCCCCTACTCCACCTTCAGCCACCCAAACTCGCTCGCCGGTTATCTTCTCATAGTCCTGGTTCTTCTGCCTCTGTTTACTCGCTCGAAAGGTTTTATCATCGTCACCGCGATCGTTACCATCCTCACTTTCTCCAAGGCCGCCATCCTGACACTTTTTCTCATTGGAATTTTAAACATCAGTTTTCTCTGGAGTCTGAGTCTCAGTTTTCTCGTTAGTCTTACCCCGGTCCTTATCTCGGTAGCGAACCTTCCCTCTTGGCTCCAGCTCTCTTTTGCTTCCCGTCATTATCTTCTCCTTCCCTCACTTCAAATCATTCAGGAACACTGGCTAACTGGCGTTGGCCTGCGCCAATTCATTCCCAACCTCGCCAAACTCCTCCCTGGCAACCAACTTTCATATCAAACTCTCCAACCGGTCCACAACACCTTTCTTCTGATTGTTTCAGAGATTGGAACCCTCGGGGCCTTGGTCCTAATTAGACTAATGCTAGGTTTTGTTCACCCCCTTGTTAAGGATCAGGAAACTAGGCGGTACCTAAGTCAAACCGCCGGTATTGTTCTTCTGACCGGTTCCCTCGATCATTACTGGTGGACGCTCCCCCAAAATCAACTTATAATCGTTCTCGCGTTTGCTCTGATCATCAATACCTATGAACAACGAAGAAATCATCATTAACACCGACGGTGGCGCCCGAGGCAATCCTGGCCCAGCCGCCATTGGCATCACCGCCAAAACAACCACCGAAGAAATCCTCTTTGAGATCTCCGAGTATCTTGGCGAAACCACCAATAACGTCGCCGAATATACCGCTGTTGTTCATGCCTTAATTCATCTCAAAGAACATGATCTCCATCCCGCGAAGATTACCTTTGTTCTTGACTCAGAACTAATCGTTAGACAAATCACTGGTCAATACCGCGTTAAGGAACCGCATCTTCAAGTTCTTAACCAAAAGGTTAAAGAATTAATCCAAGACCTAAAATCAAATCACGGACTAATAAGCATCAATTTTAAAAATGTTCTCCGTGTCCAAAACAAACGTGCCGATCAACTGGTCAACCAGGCGTTGGACTCTCACCTCTAAGTTTTAACTTCTCCAAACTCTTTCCTGAATTCCAAAAACTGTTTTATGTCGTAGTCTAACCATGTGGATAACCAACCTAATAATCAAACGTGCCGTTTTCATGTGGGACGTACATACAGAAATCAAGTAAAAAGATAACAAGATAGCCATGAAAATTAGAAAAAGAACGACAAGAAAAAAAGTAAGAACAGTAATACTAATGGCCTACAAAAAATATCTCGGGGTGAATTCGCTATACTAAAAAAAGAATGCCCGCCTCTCTTGCTAGGATCTATCTTGGTGGAAATAACGATCTTCTCAATGAAGAACTAAAAAAATGTCTCAAAAAAAGTAATCTAGAGCCAGAAACCAAGAAAGAAAGGGAAACCGACTATCGTCTCCTTGTCTATGACCTTGGAAACAGTGTGGAAAACCCTATCGAGTCATTCCTAAACGATCTTGACTGGGTCTCAAACTTTTTTGGAAAAACCTGTGTCGTCCTAATTAGTGGCGGTCAACAAGATGACCACATTTTAGAACAGTACCAGTCAAGTCTTCAACCCTATCTCAATGATCGGAAAAACAATCTTCGATTAATCATTACTCGAGATTTATATCACCTTGGCAAAGAAAACAATATCACCAAGTTTGAAAACTACGTTTGTCAAAGTATTTCCGAAAAAAAAATCGAAGTTACTTCAGATGGTTCCGAGAAACTCTACCCCACCAGCCTTGAGGACATCTGTGAATTGATTATCAAAAGTCTCTTTATTACCAACACCTCTGGTCGTAGTTTTACCGCCCTGACCGAGGAAATCACCGACCTGGAACTCGCCTACCTCCTGAAAAAAACCTGCGAAAAAAAAGATCTAGAGATTGATCTTGATTTAAGTAAAAAATCTAAAAAGGAAACCGAGAGTCTCATGGAACTTTCAATTCAAACCCAAGCCCTTCTTAACTGGATTCCCAAAATAAATTTCTCAGACGCCGTCTCAATAATTCTCGAACGCTGCCAGGTTGAGTCAACACCTGAGGCTGCGCCATATGAACCAAGCAAACCAAGAATTGAAGATAAACCAATTCTACAAAAATTACCCACAGTAAAAGCAAAGCCAAAAGCCTTCCTCAAAAAACTGACCGAAAAATTCGCCAAAAGCATCCCAATCAAAACTCAAACCCAACCCGAAATAGACTTTCACGTCAGAGAAGAAAGGGGAGTCCTAAAAATAATTGCGTTTGCCGCCACGGTTATCCTTATCCTAGCGGCGATTCCGCTCGTTGTTAGTCTGACCAGCCTTTACCTTTCCACCAAATTGACCTACCAGGCCTTTCAAGAAATCAGAGTTGGCCAAGTCAGACCCTCCCAAAATCACCTCAACCAAGCTCAACTGCTCCATCAACTCTCAGCCACCACCTTCCAAACTCTCGTCCCTTTGGGAAACATTGTTTCAAAAGAAAACGTCACCTCGACAAATAACTATCTTCTCGTTCTTGGACATGGCCAATCACTCCTCAGTTCGATCATTGATACCTACTCGATGGCAGATAAACTTTACCTTGGCCTCCTGGGAAAAGAACCGGCCGACGTCAAAGTAATCACCTCCGCCTTAAGGGTTAACTTGGTCTCAGTCTCAGAAAAACTATCCCAGATTCAACTTTTGTTCGGCCAGATCAGCCTGCCTTTTGGCTACTCCGACCGACTCAGTAATACCGATGTTAACCAGTCCATCAACCTTCTCAAATCTCAGATCAATCTTGCCCTGCCTCTCCTTGATCTTGTCGAAAAGGTTGGTTCAAATCAAAGCCTCCAACGCTATCTAGTCGTTGTCCAAGACATCAATGAACTCCGCGGCAGTGGGGGATTTATTAGTACCTATGGAGTGCTTACCTTCGATCAGGGTAAAATCATTGATTTTCAGATTGATTCTTCGCTCTCGCTCGATCGCCTCATCGAAGGTAAGATCGAACCACCAAGCATTGTCAAACAATTACTTGGCCAATCTAACTGGAGCTTTCACGACAGCAATCTTGATGCCGACTTTCCTGGGAGCGCCAAACAAATGTCCTGGTTTTATCAGCGCTTCAAAAGTAGCTCCCTCGATGGCGTCATCGGCCTGAATACCAATCTTCTCCGCTTTGTCCTGGAACAGATCGGACCAATCACCCTCGCCGACGGTCAATCTGTTAGTCAAGACAATCTCATCTCGCTTTCCAGTAACCCCACGGCCAGTAAAGGCCTTGACGTGGTCACCGCCCTTACCCAATCTCTAGGAAAAAAATTTGTCTCAGGCGAGATTCCTTTTGCCAAACTGGCTCGGGCTCTCCTCAAGGCCGTCGCTTACGACGAAGTTGATCTGTGGTTTAACACCCCCTCTCTCGAGTCCTTGGCCGAAGCCAGCAACCTCGCCGGAAATGTTAAATCTGGAAGTTGTCACCCTCAGCTTTCGGCACTAAACTGTCGAGCTGACACGCTTTATCTCAACGAGAGCAATATGAGTGTCAACAAACTGAACTACTATCTCAAACGGAACCAAAATCTAAGTGTAGAAATCACCGACTCCGGCTTCGTCAACTACACTGCTAGTTACGATTACTCCTACCCGGTTCCAGCCCCCACAGACCTTGGCGGCCTCTATAAGGCCTATTACCAACTCTATCTACCCGCCTCATCCCAAAATGTCGTCATTACCTTGGATACCCAACCACTCGATCTCAAATCCCTCGTCCAAACCAGTTTTGGGGCCCTGACCAAGATAGAGTTCTCCGCCGGTGAGTCTCTGAACCAACCACACCACCTCGAGGTTCGCTTCACCTCGCCGACGCAGTTAGATTTCAAGAAGCCGCTTCTTGCCTATTCCCTGAGTCTTCTCAAACAACCAGGAACCCTTAATGACTCCCTCACTATCAAACTCCACTACCCGGCTAGCTTATTGGCTCGGAACCTGACCACCCCACTCAAACAAACCGGCGCCAACGAATTGACATTTCAAACCAATCAAACCAGCCGGGAAAATATTGGCATAATCTTTAAGAATCAATCACTCTAGTCAGATTTCCATCCAGCCTTAATTCGTGTTAAAATAGCGCTCATGACGAAAATCACCTTATCAGTCGAACCACGCAAAATTTTTGGCAAGAAAGTCAAAACACTTCGAAAACAGGGGATCCTTCCCGCCAATGTTTTTGGCAATAAAGTCGCTAGTACTGCTGTTCAGGTCAAGTCCACCGCCTTTCGTCCGGTTTATGAACACGCCGGTGAAACCCAGATCGTCTACGTTAAAGTTGAAGGGGAGACCGATGAACGACCTATCCTCGTCACTAATGTTTCCTATGACCCAATGTCCGGTGATGTTCTTCACATCGACCTCCGTCAAGTCAACCTTAAGGAAAAAGTCACTGCCAACATCCCTGTCGAGATAATTGGTGAAGCTCCCGCCGTCAAGGATCTTCAGGCCTCCCTCATCACCAGTCTCGACGAAATCGAGGTTGAAGCCCTCCCGACTGACCTGCCTGAAAACATTACCATCGACGTCTCCGGTCTTAAAAACATCGGCGACAGCATTAAAGTGGCCGACCTGAACATCGATCGCACCAAGATCGAAGTGCTCGACGACCCTGAGACCGTCGTCATTACTGTTGCCCAGCAACAGAAAGAAGAAGTTATCGCCGCCCCAGTTGTCACTGAAATCATTGGTGAGGCTCCTGCCGAAGGTGAAGCTCCTGCCGACGAAGGTGGAGCCAAGCCAGAAGAAGCCAAGAAAGGGGAAACCCCGGCCAAAGCTCCTGCTAAGGAGAAATAACTATTTCGTCAATTCTTGTTGTGCTCGCGTGATTGCCTCGGACTTAACTTTACTTGCCACACCCGAAAGTTCCTTTATCCTATCCTCGATCGTTAGTGTTCGTATCTGGGGCATACCCGTTTGTACTCCCAGGACTGTCTTCTTTTCTCCAAACCCCAAACTCAGAACCGCCACCACGATCATCCCGATCAGTAATATCGATGGCAGGAAATGAAGCAAGGAAAGTGAAATTGGGGAGGTGTCCTTCTTCGTTGTTGCAGGCATCAATTCATATTAGCACCTGGCCACCGCCCTGCAACTAACAACTCTTTGTTGCCAAGCATCTCCGCCCAGATTGCTTCCGTCACAAATGGTACAAATGGGTGCAATAATCTCAGGAAAACGATGAGTCCGTGATTCAAAGCTCTCCAGGAAAGATCGTCTTTTTTTGCTCGTTCTATGCAGATATCACAAAACCAGTGCCAAAATGAGTTGTAAACGACCTCAGCAGCAAGACCAATCTTTAAATTATCAAGTAAGTCGGTGACGTCGACCACCACCTTATCAAGCTCTCTACTAAATGCTTGGTCTTGAACACTTGGTGCATAATCACCCTCTTTTGGTTCCTCATAATTTAGTTTTACAAACCTTGCCGCATTCCAGATCTTATTCGCTAAATTCCTCATGCCGCGCACCTTTGCCTCGCCTACATTACTGTCACCCCCCGGGGTTGTGCTCATTACCAAGGCCATCCGAAGAGCATCTGCGCCGTACTTCTCAACCAAATCCAGGGGATTGACCACGTTCCCAATACTCTTACTCATTTTTCGTCCCTGTTCATCCCGAACCAAGCCGTGGAGGTAGACCCACTTAAACGGTGTTTCACCGGTCAGGTAGATCGACAATAGCATCATCCTCATCACCCAGCGGGTCAGAATGTCGTAAGCCGTCTCCATCACGCTGGTGGGGTAGTAGTAGGACAGGTCATCGGGATGGTTCGTCGCGAGGGTCGCTACCGGCCACTGTCCGGAGGAAAACCAAGTGTCAAAAGTGTCTGTCTCCTGAAAATAATTCTCACCTGGTTTTGTCTTGGATACCACAAACTCCGCGTTGACAGGCGGTCGGAGAGTTTGCAGTCCCGACTCGATCTCTGCGAGAGTATGTCCGCGCTCCGTCATCTCTTTGACTGTTCCCTTTACGAATTCTTTTTTTTGGTTTAAAAAACCCACCTCGATCAGGGGATTGGCGGTCACGTCGTACCAGACCGGGATTCTTATTCCCCAAACGATCTGCCGGCTGATGTTCCAGTCTTTGATGTTCGTCAGCCAGTCTGCCAAGATCTTATCCCTTCCTGGCCCCAGAACCACTGTTTCGCTTGCGTCTAACGCCGCCAACGCCTTTTCCGCCAAGGGTTTTGCCTTCACAAAAAACTGGGCCAAAGGTAATGGTTCGATCACGCTGTGGCAGCGATAGCAGGTGCCGACGTTATGGACGTGCTCTTTAATTTGTTCGATTAGCCCCAAAACATTCAGTTTCTCGACTACTGCCGCTCGCGCTGGTTCGACTTTCATCCCAGCAAACTCTCCTGCTGCCTCCGTCATCCGGCCGCCAAAATCGATCACCTGAATTAAAGCCGGGTTGTGCCGTTTTCCCGTTTCATAGTCAGCCATATCGTGGGCCGGCGTGATTTTCACTGCCCCGGTCCCAAACTCTTTTTCAACCATCGGGTCAGCGATAATCGGGATCAGTCGGTTCGTCAGTGGTAAAGCGACCATCTTACCGACCAAGTGCTTGTATCGCCCGTCTTCTGGATTGACTGCTACGGCGGTGTCTCCGAGCATTGTCTCCGGCCGGGTAGTCGCCACTACGATCTCTCCGCCATCCACCAGGGGATACTTAATAAAATATAGTTTTCCCGTTTTTTCCTCATACTCGACTTCCAGTTCAGAATAACTGGTGCCGCACTTGACACAGTAATTCACCAGTCGCTCACCCCGATAGACTAGACCGTCATGATGTAATTTTTCGAAGGTAGTCAAGACAAATGCGACGATGTCATCATCAAGGGTGAACTTGAATCTACCCCAATCTGCACTTGCCCCTAGTTTTTTCATTTGTTGGACCGCCACGCCGGAGTTTTCGTTTACATACTCAGCAATCATTTGGTAAAGCGTCGCTCGATCGTAGTCGTACCGGCTTTTGCCTTGCTTCGCCAACTTCTTTTCAAAAACAAACTGGGTCTCTATCCCAGCGTGATCCGTTCCGGGGAGCCACAGCGTCGCCTCGCCCCTCATTCGATGGTAACGAATCAAGATATCCTCGATCGTCACAAACATCGCGTGTCCCACATGCAGGGGATCGTTGGCATTCGGTGGCGGCATAATGATCGTGAACGGCTTCTTCCCATCTTTCTTGGCCTCACTTGCCTCCGGTGCTGCAAACACGCCACTCTTCTCCCACGCTGAGATTATTCTGTCCTCGTGTAATTTATGGTCGTAGTTTTTATCCATCTCTCTTTATTCTACTAACAATCGACCATTCCCTAAAGTAGCATCGCCGGCTGGTCGTAATAGGCTGGGTTGAGCATGGCAATCACTCCGCTGACATCAGTCACCACCAAGGTTCGACCATCAGCCTCAAACTTGGCATTATTAAAGTCAACCCTGACGGCTGGTTCCTCGGTTGCGTTTTGTAAGAAATCATTTAGTCGTGCAAATCTGGCGATCATCACCGTCCGTTCTTCGCCCTGGAGTCCCAGCTGATTTACGTTTTTTCCTCCAATAAATTCACTCACCGCGCAAAGATAGCTTCTTCTTGTGACTACCCCGACCCTCTCAATTAGTACCACTCTAACCGGACATCCAAAAATCTCCTCAATCTGTGGATTGTTAGTTACTAGTCTACCGACTGTTTTTGTCAATTGAGTATATCTGCACAACACAAACCAATCGATCAAGTAAGATCTGAAGCCGTCGTAGACCTTCACCACCTTACCCGTTCCGGCGTAAATGCTGGCTTCCGCCACATCAATTGGCTTGTCCCTCACCAGATCCACCCCATATTCCTTTGGGTCGATCTCGGTCGGTATCTGTAAACCTTGAAAAACCTCTGTCCAGTTTGCCATCCTAGGCCGGTATTTTACTCTATTCCAAGGCTAGCATCTGGTTTTAACTTCACCGGATCAATGTAATCCGGTCTCATCAGGGCGCAGGCAGCGATCATCGCCGCATTATCGGTGCAATAAGCCAGATTGGGTAGAAAGAACTCTTTCCCGGATTCGTGCACCGCCTTCTTGAGTCCATCTCTCAGCGTCACGTTGGCCGCCACTCCTCCCGCCAAGAGCACTGATTTCGGCTGAAACTTCTCGACCGCCATCATCGTCTTTTTGATCAGCACTTCTGCCACCGCCTCATTGAACTCTCGTGCCAAAACGTTGACTAAGCCCGGTTCCTCTTCCAACTTTTGCTTGTTAGTCTTCATTACCTCAACGAGTGCCGTTTTTAGGCCCGAAAAACTCATTTCTAGATTCGCTTCATGGATCATCGGTCGAGGTAATTTCAGTTCAGATGGTAAATCACCAGTTGCCTCCGCTGCCGCCCTGGCTACCATTGGTCCGCCCGGATAGGGGAACCCCATTGCCCTGGCCGCCTTATCAAACGCCTCTCCTGCCGCGTCGTCACGAGTTCCGCCGACCCATTGCCACTTGGTCAAGCTGGGGAGATACATTAAGTCAGTATGACCACCGGAAACAATTAGCGCGATTGCCGGAAGTTCGGGTGTTGCTTTGCCGTTTTCGACGATCCAGTTAGCAAAGACATGTGCCACCATATGATTGACCTTGATCAGTGGCTTTCCCCAAGCCAACGCCAATGCCTTAGCCGTCTCAACGCCGATCAGTAGGCTTCCGATCAACCCCGGCCCCTGCGTTACTGCCACTGCCTCCAGTTCCTCTGCCTTGATACCGGACTTTTGAAGCGCAGTCTCAATCACCGGTATTATCGCCGCCACCTGTTCTCTTGCCGCCACTTCAGGCACCACCCCCCCGTACTTGGACAAGACCTCGGCACTACTCGCCTTGATATCCGACAGAATCTCTATCCCCCCCTGGTTAACCCCACCCTCAACTAGAGGCAGCCTTCGTGCCACCGCCGCTCCTGTTTCATCGCAAGTTGACTCAATTCCCAAGACGATCATCCCTCCATTTTACCCCCAAACTTGAGAATATAGCCTATAAGACTTATAATACGAGCACGCAGGTTCACAACTAGACCGATTAAGGAGGCCCTCGATGGGAATCAGGATTGGCATGCTCTGGTACGACGATACGCTCGCTCGTTCACTGGAGGAAAAGATTAGCCGGGCGATTGTCCGATACCGACTCAAGTACGGTGTGGCGCCAACCCTCTGCTATGTCAATCCGGCTACCGAAGGACTCGGGGACGGCGAGAAAATCATTGAAGGTGTCACCCTTCACCCTGCCCGAACCGTGATGGTCAATCATTTCTGGATCGGCGATGAAGCTCGCGCTGATGGCCAAAAAAATCCAGTTATGGCTGCGGCCCCGCGCCGTCGCTAATCTGCCACTGGCCCCCACCTCCGGGTGGGGGCCACCACCCCTATCTACTGGCTAACTGCTCGGTTCCCACCAAATAGATTGCCGCCCAAGGCTGATAGGTTGAGTAAAACGTTCGATCTTGCAACACTTCATTTCCTCGGGTCACTTTATAGTCAAATGACACTTTTGCCCCCCAGGCACTCCAGTCTACCTGTTTCTTTGTGCCGGCTGGTAACGTCGGATCATCTTGATATATCGTTGGCAGGGGAGGGGTCTGAGAATAGATCTTCGCTTGTGATATTGCCGCCACTCTGCCATCACTTGTCCCGTAGATTTCATACCTCATCGAGAAGTTCTTAGGATCGACCTTCGTCTGGATCAGGATATGCCCCGGCGTATCGTTAATGAATCTCAGATCCGCACTCGGCAGGAACACTGTTGCATCATAGCCCGGACCCAGATCTTCTTCGTAATAATGTACCCGATAGGCATGTGCCTTCCGCTCGATGATTGGTAGTCCTGCGTTTAAAGCCGCCCGGAATAACGTCGTCGAGACCTGACAAACACCACCGCCATCTCCCAGCACCGTTCGTCCTTGCGAAATTACGTAAGCCTCGAGGTAACCTGTCGCTTTCGAAACGTCACCGATTTGTTGCCCCAGCGAAAAAGTTTCCCCAGGAGCCACAATCGCCCCATTCAGTCTGCTTGAAGCTAAGGTTAAGTTGTGGATTCTATTGGGGATCGAGTTGTGGAATTTAGACGTTCCTACCCCGATCAAGGTTTTTATCCCGAGACTATTAATGTCGCCCGCCTTGATCCTTGGCTCAGTCACATTCACCGGCACCTCCACCTCCGTCGTCTTGATATCGGTCACCACCTGGGTCAATTTTTCCTTAAATTTATTGTCATCAACCCTTACTCCCGGTACCTCCGCTGAGAACTCGACTACTTTACCATTATCAAAATTAAAGACCGCGTTTTTTGCCTCGATCTCGACGCCCGTCTTCACTTGTGTCAGTAACCGATCCACCTCGTCATTATTGACTGCCGCATTAGATAAGCCGATCAACTTAAATACCTCCTCTGTCTTTAAAAACAAATTGTAGTCGTTTCGAAAAATTCGGAGGCTCTTACCCTTCCATTTGTTTGCGATTGCCAATGCCTCGTTCACTCTCGAGTTATCGATCGCCGCCGTATCCACCTTTGTTGGTGTCTCCACCAGGTGGTTCCCCGGTAATCCTAGGTCTGTCACAATTTCTTTTCGGAGTTCTTCTTCGTCCACCCTCAACCCATCGGTTCCCGGCTCGATCTTAATCTCTCCGGCATTATCTACCTTGATCTTGGCCTGCACGCCATCCTGGTTTATTCTTGCTACTACCTTCGAGATCATCCCATCCAAGGCATCGGTATCATAGTTAATCGGCAGATCGACCGATCTTGGTTTAAAGAACATATTCACCCTCTCGCTAATTTTGGTCAGTAAGTTTCCACTCCGCCCCAAACCCCAAGCCTGTTCTACCGCCCACCCAAAGTCATAACTCTTAGTCAAGGAAATTGTCTCAGCCAAAACTTGTCCCCGATACTTAATTTGGACGATATTTGGATTCCCATTAAACTCGATCTCCAGTCTCTTTTTAGCACCCTCCTTATCCATATTGGAGATCTCGACCCCGGCTACCAAGACTCGGGGTAAGATCATCTTTCCGTAGGCCAACTGGTACGCCGCCACCACAATCGTCGCCATTATTACCGCCGCCGAAAACAACAACCCGACTGACAAAGCCACATGGTGGCCGGCCTTCACTAGGGGATGATATGCCATGAACTCCATCTTATCTCAAAGAGTCATTCTCTTGTATACTTAAATTAGTCGGTTTACTACCGCTTATTTCTATGGCAAACGAATTTCCCTTACCCAGTCCACTTCCAGGTCGAGAGGAAGTGATCGGAGACGCCAGTACCCTGCCTCCTCCTGAAGAGAACCCGGCCGTCCCGCCAGCCTACCAACCACCTCAGCCGGTCACCGCCCCGCCCATTAAAGGCTCACCCTTTAAATTCATCGCTCCTGTTGTCGGAGTTTTGGCCGTCCTCGGTTTGATTATTTTTGTCGTCAGTCGGATCTTCTCTGGCCTCAAACCGGCTACTAAAAGCACCACTAAATCGCAAGCCATTACCATTAACTACTGGGGGCTCTGGGAAACCGGGAAGATCATGACCCCCGTCATTGCCGCCTTTGAAGCCGCCAACCCTGGTATTAAAGTTAATTACCAGCTTCAATCACAGCAAGACTATCAAGATCGACTCCAGACCGCCATTGCCGGTTCCTCCTCTCCCGATATCGCTCGCATCCACTCCACCTGGTTGCCCTTGTTTATCAAAAACCTGCTCCCGGCACCGGCCAACACCGTTTCCACTACTGAGATCCAGACTAATTTCTATCCTGTCGTTGCCAACTCGGTTGTCGTCAACGGCCAAGTCTTCGGTGTCCCCATGAATCTTGATGGTCTGGTTCTCTTTATGAACTCGAACATGCTTAAACAAGCCAATCTCCAGGCCCCAGTCGGTTGGACCGACTTAAGCAATCTCGCCAAGACCCTAACTATCCGTGATCAGGTTACCGGTAAAATCACCCGTGCCGGTGTCGCCCTTGGTAATACCACTAATGTTCGTTTCTGGCCTGACATTCTTTCCCTCATGCTTTTCCAAGCCGGCGCCAACCCTCTCAATCCGACCGGCAAGGAAGTCACCACTTCACTCACTTTTTATACCTCTTTTGCCGCGCCGGGGCAGTTCTGGGATGACACCCTACCCGACTCTGTCGTCGCCTTTGCCAACGAAAAAGTTGCCGTGATCTTGGCTCCGCTTTGGGTTGTTCCGGAGATTCAGGCGATCAACCCCGCCCTCACCTGGCAAACCGCCGCCGTCCCCCAACTCCCTCAAACCGATTCAGTAAACTGGGCCTCGATGTGGATCGAGACCGTTCCCAAGAATGCCCCTCACCCCCAGGAAGCCTGGAAGTTTGTCAGTTTCTTAGCTTCTGCTAAAGCTCAACAGATCCTTTTTGAGTCCGCTATCAAAGAGCGAAATCTGGCGGAGGTTCCGGCCAACAAAGCCGTCGCCCAGATTGCTTCCCAAAATCCGGTCGATGCCGCCCTCGTTACCGAACTTGGCAACGCCAAAACCTTTTATACCGCGAGCCTGACTCACGACAATGACACCGCCTTGAACGCTCGCCTAATTAAGTATCTTGAAGACGCCGTTAACTCCACCACCAAAAGACAAGACCCCAGTAAAACCCTTGATACCCTGAATCTCGGCTTCAACCAAGTTCTTTCCCAGTATCGCCTCGTTAATCCACTGCCCACTCCCACTGGTCAGTAGCATGGCTAATCTCAGAAGCACCATTCGTCAAACTACTAAGTATGCCGCTTTTTTCCACACCGTTCTGGACGATCAAGGTCTCCATCGCTGGTTGATCTGTGAAAAAGTAATTTCAAAAAACAAACTCAAGCCCTTCACCCAAAAACTGACCACTAGCCAAGTGGGGGAGATAAACAAAAAAAGAATCATTTCCGAAAGCAAGGTCATCAAAGCTAACCAAGTCGCCCGTTTCCTCTCCTTTTTTCAGACCGTCTCTCTGGTTGCTATTACCGGCTCGCTTGCCGTTGGTAATGCCAGTAAAAACGACGATATCGATCTCATGATTGTCACTAAGAACCACACTCTCTGGTTGACCCGTCTTTTTGTCATTCCCTTCATTTCTTTATTTTTTCCCCGCCGCCATCCCGCCACCAAATCATTTCTGCCTGACGCAGTTTGCCTGAATCTCTGGCTCGATGAATCAGTCCTGGCCGTTCCGGAAAATAAACGAAATCTTTATACGGCTCATGAGGTGCTTCAGGCCCTGCCACTTCTTGATCGGGGAGAAGTCTATCGCCGTTTTCTTATCGCCAACCGCTGGAGTTCTCGCTATCTCGCTAACGCTTTTTCTTTGACGACAAAAAAACCCTCATCCCAAGATACGGTAAAACCAGGCTTCCTGACTTACTTGCTTATTCCCATCAATTTTCTTGCCTACTTTCTTCAATACCTCTATATGAAACACCGCATTACCCACGAGACGATCTCCCTTCACGCCGCCTACTTTCACCCCCGCGACCTCTCAGAAAGACTTAATCGCCACCTTGGTCTATACTAAATCAGATGCATCCTTCGCTATTTGTCACCTACATCTACCAACCTTTTTTTAACATCCTCGTCTTCATCTACTGGGCTCTTGGCCAGGCCGGTATTCCGGATATGGGCATCGCTGTGATCATTTTTGCCCTCGTCGTCCAGATCATCCTTCTCCCTTTGAGCCTTTCCTCGGACCGCTCCGAGAAAGAGAAAGCCGCCATTGCCGCCAGGATCAAAGAAATCGAAAAGAAATACAAATCCGATCCGGTCAGACTCCGAGCTGAAAGTAAAGCGATCATGCGCAGCAACCCCGGCGCGGTCATCGGCGAAACCATCAATATTACTATCCAGGTGATCATTATTCTGATGCTCTATCGTATCTTCAAGACCGGTCTTGAAGGGGCCGATCTGCCTTTGCTTTACTCCTTCATGCCTGAGATCAAGACCCCCATCAACCTTATGTTCTTGGGCCAGTTCGACCTCTCCCGCACCAACGGCACCCTGAACCTGATCCAATCAGGACTCATCCTCGCCATCGAGGCTCTTCACATGCTTTTCTCTCCTGACGCCACCAGTCGCCGCGAGTTCCTTTCTCTGGCTATTTTTCTCCCCATTACCGCCTTTATCATCTTTATTTTCCTTCCCGCTGGCAAAAAACTCTTCATTATTACCTCACTTCTCTTCTCCATCTTCGTTTTGTTGATTAAGCAAGCGCTGTTTTGGTATCATACCCTTACAGGAGAGATCTCACCTCATTTAGAAGAGCAAAAGACACTAACCTCCTAAAATATGGCTGATTTTGACAAACTAGTAGTTGGCTTTCTCGTGGACGAGGTTGTTGGCGGGTTTTTCATCTCTGTTCCCCCCGGACACGTCGCTTGCGTTTACGACCGTGGCTACGGCGTACTGAAAAAGGTCTGGGGACCCGGGCTTCATCTGAAGATCCCTTTTTGGCAGATTGCCAAACTTTTCAACGCCCAAATTCTCGAGTACACCATCCGTCATGGCTTCGATATCAACAACAAAGAAGCCCTCGGTGACGAACCCATTCTCACCACCACCAAAGATAACAAGAGTATCAGTATTGAAGGCTCGATCCTTTTCCGGATCGATAAGGCTAACGCCCCTGAGCTCTGGGAGAATATCGGTGACAATTTTGTCAGTAAGGTCGTCCGCCCTTATAGCCGCTCCCGTATCAGCCACGTCCTCTCCGAAACCAATAGTAAAGATATTCCCCACACCCGTTCTCAAATTGAGGAACTCCTCAAAAACGAACTCAATCAACTTTTCTCTGATAAAGGGATTATTGTCGAAGGTGTCTTGCTTTCCGAGGTCAAGATTCTTGAGAATCATCCCGAGAACGAACATATCGTCTTTGCCCAACCTGCCGCCCACTAACTTGTCTTTTTTCGTAGATTATCCTATAATTCTAGATAGTAATCGTCTGATTACCTCGCACCTTTCAAGGAGATTCTATGCGACCTACACAATTTACGGCCATGGCTCGTCTTTGCGGCCTATTTCACGCCAACGGCATCAGCGCCATTTGCTCCACTGATGACGAGGAAGACGCCTGGGCTTGGCTGAAGCTCAAGGACGTGGGTGGCGAACTGGGGACATACGAGGTCGCCGTCATGGACGTTGACGCCGATCTCACCTTGCTTCTCGCCCGCAACCCTCGCTGGAGCAAGCTAATCGCGCAAAAAGCAACGATCAAAACTGCCAACGAGCGTCTGCACAAACGCCTCCCCGTCAACATCTGGGAGTACAACGAAGAAGTCGTCACTGTGACGATCGGGGAGAACGTCTTTTTCCTCATCGTCGCCAATGCCTGCGTCCCGTGACGAGTCAGCCTGCAATTCCATATGCCCCCGGCCCACACCGCCGGGGGTTTTCATTTATACTTAACCTATGCCCGCCACGACCCCCCGCGCGGTTCTTGAAATCCGCCCTGCCAAAGACTCCCTCGTCACCTACGAGAATTTTGTCCATGTCCTCGCCTCACTTCGGAACATCCTCAAAACCTCCCTCGTCCTTCGTCTTTTTGGCAAACTCGATACCATCACTCTCGAAATGGCCAGCCTCAACCAAACCATCTTTTTTGTCGTCACTTGCCCCGAGAAAATTGCCCCCCTCGTCAAAGCCCAAGTTGCCGCCCAATACCCCGACGCCATTATCACCCACATGGTTGACTACATGGAACCTTGGCTAACCCACGGTTCCCAAGCCCTCGCCCAACTCACCCTCGCCGCGCCTTACTACCTGCCGCTTAATACCATCCAGGGCAAAGCCCCCGATCCCATGGCCTCGATCCTAGGTGTTCTCAGTAAATTGCCACCTAACCAAGCCGGCATCGTCCAATTCTGTCTCTCGGCCGCTCCCGGCGGCTGGGCCAACTACCCCCGCGCCCTCGTTCATCAGGGGATTCAGGTCTCTCCCGAAAAAAGTGAAGCCCATCCTCAAAAAGCGCTCATCGAGCAAAAGATCGCCCTGCCCGCTTTTGACGTCGATATTCGGGTTGCCGGCATCGCCCCCGATCAGCCGCAAGCCGACCTGATCCTCACTCAAGTCGCCACTTCCTTTGGCGTCTATGCCCTGGCCGAGGGTAACTCACTTAAGGTGAAGGGTAAAAAACTCTCCTCCATCCAAAAACAAAAACTAGCCATGACCATGATTAGCCGCAGCGCCGACTTCACCCCGCCGCACCAACAACTTAATCTTCTTGAGATTGCCTCGCTTTATCATTTTCCCAATCTTGCCCTGACTGGACTGCGCAACATTGCCTGGGGTAAAACCCTAAAAGGGGAGCCTCCCGCTAATCTGCCTGTCGCCGAAGGACTCACCGATGAGGAGAAAAGCAAAATCAACTTCTTCGCCCGAACCGAGTTCAAAAACCGGATGGCCATCTTCGGTATCAAGAATGGCGAGGATCGCCGTCGCCACGTCTACATCCTCGGTAAGTCCGGCACCGGTAAAACGACTCTTATCTCCAATATGGCCATCGCCGACATTCGAAACCGTGCCGGTGTCGCCGTCATCGACCCCCACGGCGACCTTTCCGATATTCTTCTCGACTTTATCCCGAGCTACCGCGTCAATGACGTCGCCTACCTTGACCCGAGTAACAAAGAATCTTCTTTCCATTTAAACCCGCTCTTTGTCAAAAATCCCGAACACCGCGAGTTGGTCGCTTCCGGTATCGTCGGCATTTTTTACAAGCTCTACGGCAACTCCTGGGGCCCCCGCCTTGAATATTTACTTAGGAATGCTGTCCTGACCCTGGTTCAGAAACAAGGCTCGACCCTCGCCGACATCATCCGCCTTCTCACCGATAAGAAGTTCCGCGATAAATTTCTTGAGTCTGTCGATGACCAAATTATGAAAGACTTCTGGACTCTCGAGTACGACTCTTATACCGAAAAGTTCCGAAACGAAGCCATCTCGCCGATTCTTAATAAAGTTGGTCAGTTCGTCACCAGTCCGACTATCAGAAATATCATCAACCACCCGACCAACTCCGTCGACCTCGAGGAAATGATGAACCAGGGCAAAATCATTATTTTGAATTTGGCCCAGGGCAAGATCGGGGAGGACAACGCCGCTCTCCTCGGTGCCATGGTCATCAGTCAACTCCAGATCGCCGCCATGAATCGCGTCAATATTGCCAAGGAAGAACGCCGTGATTTCTTCCTTTATGTCGATGAGTTTCAGAACTTTGCCACCACTTCCTTCGTCAAAATCCTCTCTGAAGCCAGGAAGTTCCGCCTCAATCTCATCCTCACCAACCAATATACCGCCCAGCTTCCCGAGGAGATCCAAAAAGCCATCTTCGGTAATGCCGGCACCATTGTTAGTTTTGTGGTTGGTGCCGATGACGCCACCCGTCTCATCGCCGAAACCGGCGCCACCTATACCCAGGACGACCTGGTCAGCCTTGTCCGCTACCAGATCATCCTAAAGCTTGCCATCGACGAAACCATTTCTCACCCTTTCGCGGCCTACACCCTGCCTTTGCCCTTTAGTAAAAATCAAAACAAGGAAAAAGTTCTCCGTGCTTCGTATGAGCGTTACTACCGCAAAAAATCTCCCGAAGACATCACTCCCACCTCCTACTCACCGCCTCCGCCCGAGCCGAAACCGATTGTCGCCCCCACCCAGCCCACCCGAAGCACAGCAGTGCTGAGTCCCGAATCACATTCAGGAAAACCCACCGGCCCGCTAACCTTACCGACCCTCGCCGAAATCGATCAAAATCGTATCTCCGGCTTTCGCCCCGACGTTGTTGGTTGTTTTCTAAATGATCAAAAAATTCTTTTTGTCTATCAAAAAAAACATAATCTTTGGGTGTTACCTCAGGGAGGTGTCGAGGACAAGGAAGACCTTTTGGCCGCCGTTAACCGCGAAATGGGGGAGGAACTGGGCGAAGACTTCATGCACACTGTCGACGTCAACTTTACCTACCTTGTCACCGACAAGGTCGAGTTCCCCAAAGACAAACAAAAAGACGGTATGAAGGGCAAGAAGTATTACTTCATGGTCACTCAAGCCGGGAGCCAACAACTCAACCTTAAGTCCACCCAGTTCGACGACTTTCACTGGCTTACTTACGACGAAGCCATCAAACTGGTCAAAGAAAACAATACCGGCGGTCGTCTCCGGATCACCACCAAAGCCCTTAATACCCTCGAGAGTCACAAACTCCTTACCTAGCTTGTGTTAAAGTTTACTTAATGCCCCGCGCGAAGAAAGTTGAGAGCCAGCCCTGGCTCCGCTATATCGTTCTGCCCTTCCTCTTGATCCTCTTTGGTCTGGAGACGAGTTACGTTTATCTTTCCCGTACCAAACTCCCGCCTTTACCAAACCTTGAAGCCCCCATCACCGCTGTCTTGACCCCAACTCCAACCCCTCCAAACTCAGTTTTCTGCGGTGGTATCGCCGCCTACCCTTGTCCTCAAGGGGCCAAATGCGTCCTCACCGATAACCACCCTGACGCTAGCGGTATTTGTGTCGGCAACATCGCTTGTCCTAAGACGAACTGGGTCAATTGCTTACCCAGTCCAGGATCAATGAGGGCTGAGTGTACCCCGGGTTACCTTCGCTGGGCCAAGACTAGCTGTCCGGGCTTTCAAGGAGCGGCTTATTAGTTGTATTATTAAATCATGCCTGCCAAAAGAAAAACCGCTCAAAACATTCCGCCTCGTTACCTCACCATCTTGCTTGCTATCCTCACTATTATTCTTGCCTTGTTACTTTGGCTAGTCGCCGCTAAGAGTACTGTTGGCAGTGGCCTTTACCTCAGACCATGATTCCATCCTGGTTGATTTATGCCTTCCTATCCGCCTTTTTTGCCGCTATTGTCTCCATTTTAGCCAAAGTCGGTCTCGTCGGCATCGACAGCAACCTCGCCACTGCTATCCGCACCGTCGTTATTATCCTTTTTGCCTGGGGGATAGTTCTTTTTCAAGGCACTCTCCCTCAACTTAAATCTCTGAACCGCACCGATGTCATTTTTCTTGTTCTTTCCGGTCTTGCCACCGGCCTCTCTTGGCTTTTCTACTTCAAGGCCCTCCAAATAGGGGAGGTGAACAAGATCGTCCCCATCGACCGTTTCAGTTTAGTCCTGGCAGTTCTGCTCGCCGTCATCTTCTTACGCGAAAAAGTCACCGGGGCCGGCTGGTTTGGTATCTTCCTCATCTTCATCGGCACCCTCGTGGTCAGTTTCGCTAAATAGTCTTCCCTGGACTCTCATCGCGCCTTTGTGTTATATTATCGGCCATGTCAGCCGTCGAAAGGCGTGATCGGATAAATATCACCGTTTCTCCTAAAAACTCTTTTGATCTTACGATGCTTACTGAAGGTAGGAAATTCGGCTTGGCCATAATCGAACCAAATGACTATGGCCACGACACCTCGGAGGCTGCCCAAGACCTACTGCGGACCGTTATGGTCGCCCACCTTATCGCCCCATATTTTCCTAGGGTTATTGAAACAAATTTTGACATCTCTTTGGATCGCTTTTTAGCGGAACTCTACCGGCACTACGGTTACCAACCTCCAAGGATCAAAAGGGGGAGCGGTCAAATTACTCTCGCTTATGCCCAACCGACCGAGACTGAGTTTGCCCAAATCCCCAACGCCAGCGCCCACTCCGGTGGCCTCGATTCCGTCTACCGTTTGATGCACTTTCTGCAAAACGGAGAGAATGTCTTAGCAGTTCATCTCAGAAACTTAAACTCCAAAGGTAATTTTGCTGAAGCTAAAGCCAGTCAGGCTCAGTGTCTGGACTGGGGTCTCCCGTATCAGCAAGTCAGACTCAAAAACAGTTCCGGCAACACCAATTTCGACACCATGAGAACCAGAGACCTTTTGCTCGCCCTGGTCGTGGCGCTTTCCGCCAAACCCCACCGTGTCAGTAAACTAGTCATCGAAGGCGGTATGTCTTCCGACCCGACCCAGTCACACTTTAGTGAGTATTCTGGCGCCTGGGAAATGTTTAACCAAATGTTACTTGAGGTCGGGCTTGACCTGACTGTTGAGGGCGTCGACCCCGGCGACATCGAAACCGTCGGTGAAATCATTAAATTGGAAAAAGAACTCGGTCTGGAAATCTTACCCCTCGTTCAAAACTGTTTTTCCGCCCCTTTCCAGGTTCCAAACAACCGGGGGAAATGGGAGAGAGTCGCCCCTTTTCTGGCCGCCAAAAGTCCTGACCACTGGTGTGGCAGCTGTCATAAGTGCCGCCGGATGACCCTGGGAAGAATCTTCTACCAAGACCCCAGACTCTCCCACCTACCCAAAAAGGAAATCGACGTTTTTGTCGCCGATACCTACGAGTGGTTGAAAAAATACCCTCACAACCGTGATCTAGTCTCAGAAAGCTTCCTTACCCATCTAAACGAGCTTCGACATTAACTCTTGACATTAAACGTGTCTCTCGGTATAAAATAGCACTCGAACCATTTAAGTGCTATTATTAGCCAATTAATTTAAAGAAACCTATGACCAACGTCTTCTCCGCCAAATCTCTAAATCCCGCTCCGGGATATTTATTAGTCGAACCAGCCAAACAGGATAAAAAAACCGACTCCGGTATTTATCTACCTGACAGCCACGAAGACAAACCCCAGTACGGCACCGTCCTCGCGGTCGGGGATGACCTCACCACCACCGAGGGCACCAAACTCAAGTCTCCCGCCAAGAAAGGTGACACCGTTATCTACAAGAAATGGGGTGGCAATGAAGTCGTCATTGACCGCATCGAGTACCAATTCCTCAAATTCGACGACATATTAGCAATCGTTACCAAATAACAAATATAAAATGGCAAAACAAATTGTTTTCTCTGATGAGGCCCGTCAGAAACTAATCAGCGGTGTTAATAAATTAGCTAAAGCTGTCGTTACCACCCTCGGTCCCAAAGGCCGCAATGTCGCCATCGACAAAAAATGGGGTGCCCCCACCGTCCTTCACGATGGTGTTTCCGTCGCCAAGGAGATCGAACTTCAGGATCCGTTCGAAAATATGGGTGCCCAGCTCGTCAAAGAAGCTGCCAGTAAGACCAATGACATTGCCGGAGACGGTACTACCACCGCCACCTTGCTCGCCCAGCAGATCGTCGTCGCTGGTATGAAAAATATTACTGCCGGGGCTAACCCAATGCAGATGAAGACCGGTATCGACAAGGCGGTTGCCGCCGTCGTCAAGGAACTAGGGAAACTCAAGAAAGATCTCAAAGAAACCGATTGGCAATCAGTCGCCACCATCAGTGCTCAAAACGAAAAAATTGGTGCCAAAATTGCTGAAGCCCTCAAGCTCGTCGGTCGCGACGGTGTCGTCGAAGTCGAGGAGAGTCAGGGTCTCGACTTTGAAATTGAACACAAAGAAGGTATGGCCTTCGACAAGGGTTATGCTTCCGCCTACTTCGTCACCGATCCGGGCAAGATGGAAGCCACCATTGAGAATCCCCACATCCTGATCACTGACCAGAAAATTAGCGCTGTCAACGACTTCCTTCCGGTTTTGGAAAAAGTCATCAAGATCAGCAAGAACTTCGTTATCATTGCCGATGATATCGATGGTGAAGCCCTCGCCACCTTAGTGGTGAACAAAATGCGCGGTGCCTTCAATGTTCTTGCCGTCAAAGCCCCTGCTTTCGGTGATCGCCGCAAGGCCATGCTCGAGGATATCGCCATTCTTACCGGTGGCTCGGTCATCTCCGAGGACACCGGCCGCAAACTCGACTCCGTCACTCTCGAAGACCTCGGTCATGCCGATCGCGTCTGGTCTGACAAGGACAATACTCGGGTTGTCGGTGGCAAGGGGGATCCTAAGGCCATTAAGGCCCGCGTCGCTCAATTGAAAACCGAAGCAAGTAACACTAAGTCCGACTTCGACCGCGAAAAACTCGAAGAAAGACTGGCTAAACTCGCTGGTGGTGTCGCCGTCATCAAGGTTGGTGCTCCCACGGAAGTTGAACTGAATGAACTCAAAGAAAGAGTTAAGGACGCTGTTGGTGCGACCAAAGCCGCCATTGAAGAGGGTATCGTCCCGGGTGGTGGCGTCGCTCTCCTGCGAACCGCCAAAGTTCTCGACACTCTCAAAGCAGCTAACTCCGACGAGCAGGTTGGTATCGACATTGTCCGCGAGGCCTTATCGATGCCTCTGCGTTGGTTGGCCAAAAACTCTGGTGCCGACGATGGTTGGGTCGTCCGGAAAGTCGAAGAGAGTGAAGACAAGAACTTTGGCTTCAACGCCCTCACCCTCGAGTTTGAGGACATGCTCAAAGCCGGCATTCTCGATCCAGTCAAGGTGACCCGAAGTGCGCTTCAAAATGCCGCTTCTGTCGCCAGCATGATCCTCACCACCGAGTGTCTCGTCACCGATCTTCCCGAGAAAAAGGAAGAAGATCACGGTCACGGCGGCATGGGTGATATGGGCATGTAATCTGTTGATTAGTAATCAACTTTCAAAAAGACCCCTTCACCGGGGTCTTTTTGGTTTCTGAGTTTTCCTTTCCCATCTCTTATCGTCGCGTTGGGCCAACTTTTTCATCACACTCTCGAATGATTTGTCCAAGTCAATCTTCAGCGAGTTGGCCAGACAGGCGATCGTAAAAATAACGTCAGCCATTTCCTCGCCAATCTCTTTCTTTTCTTCCGTCGCCTTTTTCTTTTTTGGTCCATACCGATGGTTTATCTCTCGGGCTAGCTCTCCCACTTCCTCAGTCAAGCGCACCATTATCTCCATCGGCTTGAAATATCCCTCCTTATATTGTTTTATCCAACCGTCAACTTTCTTTTGAATTTTCTTCATAAGTTTAAAATAGAGCAATGACTTCCAAGTTACAACCTCTCTACGCTGATCCAGTCATGCAACAGCTCGTGACCAAATACCAGATCAAAGAATACTGGGGCGGTCGGGGAGACTATTTTCTCGATCTAGTCGAAATTATCACCGGTCAACAGCTCTCCATCAAAGCTGCCAAAAGTATTTTTGATCGTTTTCTTGCCCTATTTCCGGAAGTACCCACCCCCATCGCTTTTCTTGCCCTGCCCGCTGAGAAACTTCGTGCTATTGGTTTTTCCACCCCCAAAGCTAAATACGTCAAAAATCTCGCCGAAGCAATCTCCTCCGGTGATCTTCTCCTCAACCAGTTTGAAAAAATGGTCGATGAAGAAATCAAAAAGGAATTAATCAAAATCAAAGGCATCGGCCCCTGGTCCGCTGAGATGTTCCTGATTTTTTCCCTGAAGCGACCCGATGTCTTCTCAGTAGGGGACCTTGGTCTGCGCACCGCCATCGAAAGGCTCTATGGCATCAAACGGGACAATCTCAAAAAAATCGAAAAGTTAAGCCAATCCTGGCGCCCTCATCGTACCCTGGCGAGTCGTTTGCTTTGGGCTAGCCTCGAAAAGGTATAATTCAGCCATGATCGATCTTCACCAAGTCCTCCAAGATAAACTGGCGTCACTCGATCGGCAATTGACCGAAGAGAAATTCACCCGGGACCACGCTGCCACCCCGACCGAAAGTCACTCGGACAAAACTCGCCAGAACGCGGAACAAATGATGGACTCCATCAATGATGCCAAGAAAAAAATCAGACTCCTCGAAATTGAACTAAACCGACTTCTTCCCTTTAACTCTCTCGCCGTCGTCAACACTCTCGTCACCTTAAGAACTCCCCTGGGCACCAAGAATTTCCTTCTCGTCCCTGATGGCCTCGGTGGCCAAACCATTGGCGATACCTTTCTTCTTTCGATTGCCACACCCCTCGCCAAATCCTTTCTGAACCAAAAAACTGGTTATACCTTCACCTTTAATGGGGGAACCTATCAGATTGTCTTCACGAATTCAAATTCCTAAATACCGTTTCAATTTTTCTTTTTGGATCAAAGCCAAATGAGTATATCCACAAAAAGAGCCACTTATCCACAGGGCATAATTAATTGGCGAATCAATCAAAAAAGCCGTGATTTTGTCGACAACTTTTTAGGAAAGTCGGATAAAATCAAGTTATGTTTTCCTTTCTGACAAAGATCAAGAAAACCGGTAGCAGTCTCGGCCCCGGCATCATTACCGGGGCCGCTGATGACGATCCTTCTGGCATCGCCACATACTCCCAAACTGGCGCCCAGTTCGGCTATGGCCAGCTCTGGACTGCCATCTTCCTCCTTCCCCTCATGATTGCCGTCCAGGAAGCCTCCGCCCGCATTGGTGCGGTTAAGGGCAAGGGTATTGCCGCCGTCGTCAAAGAGTATTTCGGCAAACCGGTCCTTTTTCTTGTCATTGGCCTCATTCTCGTTGCCAACATCATTAACCTGGGTGTCGATCTTGGCGCCATGGCCGCCGCCGCCAACCTCCTTATCCCGGTCCCTTTTGTCCTCTTGACCATCATCTTTACCGTCATCATTCTGCTTATCGAGATCTACACCAGCTACCGCCCCTTCGCCCGGGCCCTCAAGTGGCTCAGCTTATCTCTTTTGGCCTACCCTCTCACCGTCCTCTTCGTCCGTCAACCTTGGCTGCAAATCTTGAAGGCCACCTTTCTACCGCACCTCGAATTTAATCTTGCCTTTCTCTTTATCATTACTGGTGTCGTCGGTACGACAATTTCTCCCTATATGTTTTTTTGGCAAGCTTCCGAGGAGATTGAAGAGGCGAGGGAAGAACATCTTATCCGCGAAGACGGCACCGTCTTTATGAATCATCATTTTATGAAACGGCTTCGCCTGGATAATCTCATTGGTATGGTTGCCAGCCAAATTGCTACTTGGTCCATCATCGTCACCACCGCCACCGTCCTTCATGGTAATGGCATTTTGGATATCAAAACCGCCGCTGATGCCGCCCGCGCCCTTGAACCCCTGGTGAGTAGCTTCCCCAATGCCGGTCTGATTGCCAAGTCCATCTTCGCTATTGGCGTGATTGGTCTCGGTTTGTTGGCCGTCCCGGTCCTGGCCGGTTCGGCTGCCTACGCCTTATCAGAAGCTCTCGGTTGGAAGTATGGTCTCGACCGGAAATTAAAAGAAGCCCCGGGTTTTTACGCCATTATCATCACCGCCACCCTTGTTGGTCTCGGTCTCAACTTCCTCGGTATTAATCCCATCCAAGCCCTGGTCTACACCGCCGTCCTGAACGGCATTGTTTGTGTTCCGCTTCTTTTTATCATTGGCAAGATCGCCGGTAGCAAAAAGATCATGGGCAACTACGCCAGTGGTCTATCCAGTAAAATCTTCGTTTGGCTTGCTTTTGGAGTCACGCTTGTCGCCGCCGTCAGCCTTTTGTTTGCCCGTTAATGAAGATAGGCGAGTGGGTTGAGGGGGACACCATTTCTCCTGATTTCCAAGTGTAAGTGGGGTCCGGTGGTGTGTCCGGTGACACCCACCTCACCGACCTCAGTCTTCGCGTCAACCTCATCACCCTCCTGGACCATGATCTTGCCCATGTGGGCATATCGCGAGGTTAAGTTGTCGCCATGATCGATGACTACGCTTCTTCCGTAGTTGAATCTCGAGATTGAAACCTCAATCACTCTACCTGGCTTGATCGGGTAGATCGCTGAACCAAGAGAGGCAGTAATGTCGACGCCGGGATGCTCAGACCAAAATCCTTGTGAAATTCCAGTCATCTGGGGTAGTGGGATCGATGGACCAGAACCGGCAGTCGTTATCTCAACCGGAAGCTTGGTTGGTTCTAAGGCCGAAACTGGAGTTTGTTTTAAAATCGGATAAACTCCCACGGCTAGCACAAAACTAGCCACCGAAAGAAAGCCTCCGGCGGCCGCTCTGGCCTTCCTGGCTTCAAATAAAGGGCGCAATAGTTTGGAAACAGGGTTGCTAACCCTGGTCTTGGGCAGCCAATGTTTTATCTCAATCATATTCACGGGTATCCCCGTGAGATTGTGTTTTTAGGCTGGCCCTCCTAGAGAAAAACCGGCTACGGTAAGCTCTCTTAAGATAGGTCTTGCCTAATAAAAAAGCCTGCAAGGTTATTAAATTGATAATTACCCGACAGACCGCGTAAATCCTACCAAATTACCCTATAAATGTCAAGTTTTGGGGTTGTCCTCCGTGCCTATCTGCTATCATGATTTTGTGCTTAACCCCAACCTCCTCAGAGGCAAAAATATCCTTCTCCGCGCCGACCTTGACGTCCCAGTCGAGCAGGGAAAGGTAGCTAATGACTACCGTCTCCAGGCCCTTCTACCTACCCTCAAATTGTGCCTGGAGAATGCCCAAAGCACCCTCATTATCGGGCATCTCGGCCGCCCTGAAGCTAAAACCGCCAAGTTTAGCCCAAGCGAACTGGTTGAGCGCGGTGCCGAATCCCGATTCAGCCTCAAACCAATCCAAGAGTGGCTAGAAAGTGCCCTACATCAATCCATTTTCTTCATTGATTCGGGTTTTTCTCCAGGGGAGTGGGCAAGGGGAGAGTTTCCTCTCGCCATGTTCGACAACTTACGCTTTGACCCTGGTGAACAAAGTAATAGTAGGGAATTCGGAAAACAATTATCACAAGGCAGCGATATTTATGTCTATGAGGCGTTTGCGGCTTACAATAGTGCCACTAGCCTCCGAATAATACCCGAAATTATCCCCACCTATACCGGAATCCAGTTCGATCGTGAGGTAGAGGAGTTGAGTAAAATCGTGAAAAGTCGCGTCTCACCAAGCCTTTTAGTCATCTCTGGTGTCAAGGATGACAAGAGGAAATATGTGGATAACTTTGTGGATAAGTTTGATGAGATTCTGATTGGCGGTCGACTTGCCAATCTCATTCAGCCTCGACCAGGCGTGATTCCGGCTACTCTCACCCCCGACGGGTTGGATATTGACGAGGCCTCCTCCCGTCTCTTCTCCGAAAAAATCCAGTCCGCCAACTCCGTCGTCATCAACGGTCCCTTGGGCAGATTTGAAGATAATCTTCACGCCGCTGGTACCCGAAACATTCTTACCGCGGCAGTCTCCTCCCCCGCCAGAGTCGTTATCGGTGGTGGTGACACCCTTTCGGCCATCTCAGCCCTTGGCTTTTCCTATACTGACTTTGACTTCGTCAGTACTGGTGGTGGTGCCATGCTCGAGTTTCTGGCTACCGGCACCCATCCCCTCCTCGAGATCATTCGGGCCAAAAACTATGCCCATCCTTGAATGGCCAGTTGATCCAGCCAAGCACCCGATCACTCACGGTTTTTGGCTCGATGAAACCAACAATCCCAGTTACCGAAACTTCTATACCGTTTTTGACGGTCACCATCCCGGCGTCGACTTCAGCCTTCCTGAAGGAACCCCGCTTCGTGCCGCCATTCCCGGTGTTGTCGTCAGGAAGGAGTTTCACCCCGGTATGGGCAATACTCTCGCCATTAGAAATGGCAATATTTACGTTCTGTATGCCCACTTGACTTCCTTTTGTGTTGATCTCGGTCAGAAAATTCGCGCCAAGCAACTCGTTGCCTACTCTGGCAACACAGGCACGGCTACGACCACACCCCACCTTCATTTTGAACTTCGCGATCTTACCAAGTCCACCCTCAAAGACTCAGTTTTTGAACCAATCTTTGGTCAAAAGCCAAAAAACTACGTCCCTGAATTTAATTACCTTATTAACAACACCAACACCGAAAAAACTTTTGAAAGCCTTGCTCTTCGTTACTTCGGCCTCGCTTCCTACGCCTCGGCCATTCGCCATCACAACCCCAGCCTCCAGAAATTCGATCTCAACACCACCCTCCCCCAAGGCGCATCAATCATTATTCCCAACTATCAAAAATGACTAACGGAATAAATAACTCCGAAATTGTCGCCGCTAAACAATCTGAGTGGTCAACTCCATCAGGTACCATTATTGATCATGTTTCAAGGATAATCGGCCACACGGCGGTTATCGAAAAACGTATTCAACAAGGTGCCTGGAACGAAGTTTACGAAATCGGTGTTGGAGAAAATCGCTATATCTTACGAATATCCAGGGACGCGACTTTAATCGCCAAAGAAAAAAGAGCCAAGGATCTAGCTAAAACGGCAGGAGTCCCGGTCCCAAAAACAATTGATATTTCACCCCTCACAGTTGGTAGTCAGTCTCTAACATTTGAACTTACCGAATTTATCGTTGGACCAGCGCTCCATGAAGTACGCGATCCAATTGTCAGAAAAGTTCTTCTCACCCACGCCGGGTTAGTCCTTTCCAGACTTCACACTATCTATTGCGATTCATATGGTCAATTCCCATCAGTCGAAAGTGGCCCCAAAATATTGAGTATTTTTCGAAAAGGACAATTCTCTTTTATAAATCAATCACTAACTCAAATTTCAGAAATTTTATCAATACCACCCTCTGAAATCGAACAAATGGCAAAGTTAAGCGAAAGTCTCAATCAACAACACGACGAACATCAACCAGTTTTAGTTCATATGGATTTTCTCCCCCGCCATTTAATCTGTTCCCTAGAAAAACGAGAAGTTATTGGCGTCCTTGATTTTGGGAATTGTCGTTCCGCCTCACCCTTCGATGATTTTGCCAATTGGATTGATGGGGAGTTTGCACTTTCAGATTTGCTTTCTGGTTATTCTAACTATGATTTAGTAAACTCCTCTGATTTTGCGGTTAGGCTGGCGTTGGCTAGGTTACAGGGAAATATCATGCAACTCCCTTTTGCCTTAAAGTTCAATCTCAAAGACAAAATACCCCTAATCTGGGGAAGAATAAATCAGCAAATCGAAATTCTAAAAAAAGGGCAATAAGTCCAAAGAAATGCTAAATTATTAGTAATGCCCAATTTTGCTATTAATGGCTTCGGTCGTATCGGTCGTTCTGCCGCCCGCGTCTGGCTCAAAAAACACACGGGGAATATCAACCTGACCGCCATCAACACCTCCGGCTCCCTTCCCGCCTCCGGCTGGGCCCTTCTTCTGAAGTATGATACCGCCTATGGACCGCTTCATTATCAGATCGAGGGGGAAGATCTTAAAAATCCCAAAGAAGCTACCGACGGCGACCCACTCATTGGCTATCTCAAAATTCAAACCGACTCTAATAACTTCAAAATCCCCGTTCTCGCCCAACGCGACCCGAGCAAGATTCCCTGGACCCAATACCAAGTTGACGTGGTTGCTGAGTGTACCGGCCTCTTCACCACCCAAGAACTTGCCGGAGGCCACCTCAAAGCGGGTGCTAAAAGTGTCGTTATCTCCGCCCCGGTCAAGGGTAGCGGCGTCCCCACCGTCGTCCTCGGGGTTAACGAGGCGGTTCTGAAGGAACACCCCAATATGATTTCCGTCTTAAGTAACGCCTCCTGCACCACCAATAGTGTCGCCCCTGTTGCTGCCATTATGCACGCCAAGATCGGGATCAAAAAAGCCATGCTTATGACCGTTCATGGTTACACCGACGACCAAAATCTTCAGGATAACAGCCACCGCGACCCCCGCCGTTCCCGCGCCGCCGCCGCCAACATTGTCCCGACTAGTACCGGTGCCGCCATCGCCGCCACTCAAGCCGTTCCCGAACTCAAAGGTTTGTTTGATGGACTTGCCCTTCGCGTGCCCGTCATCACCGGCTCGATCTCAGACTTCACTTTTGTCACCGCCCGGGCAACCTCTGTTGAGGAAATCAACGAAATGTTTATCGACGCCGCTCGCACCCCACCCTTCCAAGGTATTCTGGCCGTTACCAACGAACCATTGGTTTCTTCAGACATCATCGGCCGTGACGAGTCCGCCATCGTCGATCTTGGTCTTACTCGCGTTGTCGATGGTGACCTCGTCAAAGTCATGGCTTGGTACGACAACGAATGGGGCTATAGCAACCGTCTTGTTGAGCAAATTATCAAAGTCACCGAGAATTTTTCTTAAGATTTCCTTAGTTTGTCAGTTTAGATTATTGAGGCCAGGACGGGAATCGAACCCGTGAATGGCGGTTTTGCAGACCGCTGCGTTACCACTTCGCCACCTGGCCAATCAAACCTTCATATTTTACCATCTATCTGCTAAACTGAACCCAACCATGAAAGCAAAGCAGCTCATAGTTCTACTCACCTCCTCGTTTTTTTTCGCTGGCTGCTCCCTGCCTTTTACTGGTCGGAAAGCCGGTCTTCAAGTGACCGCCAATCCGCAAGCCACCGTCTTTCTCGATAATAAGTCGCTCGGTCAGACACCCGTCGTTCAGGGTGATCAAAAGCCTGGTACCTATAACGTCAAAATTTCTGCCTCTGACACGACCATTGTCCCCTGGGAGGGCAAGGTCACTCTCACTTCAGGCAACGAAACCTTTATCGACCGTCAACTGGCAGCGGACCCATCCAAGGCTCATGGTTACACCCTTTCCTTCGAAAAACTAACCAGTAAGACCGCCACTGAAGTTAATTTGATTAGCTTTCCGGATACCGTCTCTGTCTCAATTGACGGCGCTCCGGCCGGTTTCACCCCGATAAAAAGCGACTCCATCGCCAGTGGTCCCCACTCTTTTACGCTAACCTCACCGGGTTATCAAGATCTGGTTATCAAAGCCCAGGTGGTCGCTGGTCAGCGCCTCATCATCAGTGCCCAGCTTGGCGCTTCTGATGTTACCGTCCCCCCCCCCCCCGAAGCCACTCCCTCAGTCACCCCTACCGTCACCCCCACCCCCAAAAATAAACCTCAAGTCGATATCACCCCAATGCCAAAGCAGGCCAGTGACTCATCTGTTCTCAAGCCGTTTGTCCAGATTCTTGCTACCCCGGATAGTAATCACCTCAAAGTTAGGTCCGACGCCGTAATCAGCCCCAACAACATCCTTGCCATCGTAAATACTGGCGATAAGTTCCATTATCTTCAGACCAGTGGTGCTTGGTATCAAATTCAATATTTGCCAAGCAAAAAAGGTTGGGTCAGTACTACCTACGCCAAATTGAGCCAATAATGACGAAATCCAGAATTCCATCGGGACTAATTCCTTTGTCTTAATTTGCTCCGACGTAATAGAGTAAGCCAACAACCAGCGTTCCCCAAATCGCTGCTGTTAGGATGATTGGTTTGTCAGATAGGATAATTCTTTCAGGACTTTCTCCCTCATTTCGTTCATAAATTAACTGCAGGTATCTCATTACCCCGTAGATGACAAATGGGGTTGTGATCATCATCAACTTGGCTGAGATCAGGGTCCGCGGTAGGTCCGCCATGATTGTCAGCACCTTACCTCGGGGAATTATCGCCGGGTGATTGAAAGAGAATAAGGCGTAGGTCAACCAGGTTGCCGTTGCGAACATACTTGTATAAATGTCCAGTAACGACTCAGTGTAGTGTTTCAACGTTGCCCTTACCTGTGTTCCAGCAGCAGAGGCCTTTAGTAGTGTTAGTTCGCTTCGTCTCTTTCCGACCGCTAGAAATAACGATGCTGAAACTACCGTCAGGAGAAACCAGACGTCCATATGAGCTCCGATCGCCAAGCCACCGGCATATACCCGCAAAATATATCCAGAAGCAATCGTGATCACGTCAATGATTGTTATTTTCTTTAACCAAACCGTGTAAAGGATCTGGATGACCAGGTAGGTCAGACACGCCCAGAAGAAAAACATGTTGATCTTCGTCGCCCAATAAAGCGCCACGACCAACCCTGTCACTAGGGCAAAAATCGCCACCGGAACCGGCAGCTTTCCGGACGCAATCGGCCGCTTTTTCTTAAATGGATGCAGTCTGTCAGCCGAGAGGTCCAGTAGATCATTAAAAATATAAACGCTGGACGCCAACACCGTGAAGATCACGGCCGCCTCAACTACGACCCAGAAAAAACCATCATTAAAAAGTAAACCCGAGAAAGTTATCGGCGCAAATAAGGCAATATTCTTCAGCCACTGTCGTGGTCTGGTTGTTTTGAAGAGCTGCCAAAGTATATCCATAAAAGTAAGCCGGCGACGCCGACAGCTAAGCCTACTATAGCAAATAATTTCATTCTTGCCGTCAGGTTTAACGCCAGTACCCCAAAAAGCGCCGTGACTAACCAGTAAAAAATCGCTACTCGTCTCTTTCCCCAGCCCAGATCCAAGAGTTTGTGGTGCAGGTGTCCCCGGTCTCCAAAAAACGGCGATTTTCCCGCCGCCAGTCTCCTGACAATGGTGTAACTCGCATCGATCAGAGGTAAACTAAGCACCATGATCGCCGTTCCGACTTTAGTCGTCGAAAGAATCGACAACACCGCTAGAAGTAAGCCAGCCAAAGTCGTTGCTGAGTATCCGGGCATTATTTTCTGAGGATAAAAATGAAATACGGCCAGCCCCACAAATGCCCCCGCCAAGGCAAAAGCCAGTATTGCCACCGGCCACTGGGTAATGTCTGCCGAGTAAGTCAAGGAAAGCACCCCGATCACCAAGGCGGCGATGGCGATCATTCCACTCGCCTGTCCATCAACCCCACTTGACCAGTTAATTGCGTTCATCAGGAACGGTATCCAAATTAAGGCAAATAAATCAGACAAAAGCCAGATCTCTCTCCTTTGACCTAACAGCCAAAAAGAGAGTCTCGGTTGAGACAGATCAAGGATGCCGTGACTGATTGGGTTGGTGATATAGGCGATCCCGATCCCAGCCCCGACCACGATCAGAGCTGACAAGAAGTTAAAACCCAACCTCGGCAGCGGCATCATCCCTCTGACATCATCAATCAGGCCGATGATTACCGTTACCGCCATCGCCAGTAAGATCGCCCATAAATGTTGGTCCGGCGGCAGCAACATCAGTGCGGTTATCGCCACTCCAAAAAAAATCGGGATTCCTCCCCCTTTTGGTACCGGTATCTTATGGATGTGTGCCGGGTGAGGTGACTTTTTTGGATCGATTACAAAACCAAGCTTCGTAAAAACAAAGATGGTTAAGGGAGTGACTACGAGGGAAACAATTAACGCGATCAGAAAAGGAACAACCGTCAGATTTATTCTATTCATAACATAATTGAAATCACCCTAAAAAACGAGGCCAGATACAGGCAAACTAGAACTAAGCCGGCACTCTCGACGACCAAAGCTACCACGCGATCACTTTTATCCAACTTTCTCGCCACTAGGTAGTTAAGCACACAGATCAAGGCTAATATCGCTAAACCTATTCCATGCCAAAGTTTTGGAATTAGTTGGTCTTCGCCCCAGGGGAGGCTGTAAAACCAGGGCATTTGCGCTGGTAACTTTTGCCAAAAAAACCCAAGCCCCAGACCGGCGGCCGTGATCAGTGTTAGTTCTCCCATAAACATCCAAATCAGCATCACCATATCTTAAGCCTATTTTAATCTTAGGTAAACCAAAGCATCTCCAAACGACCCCGTCACTACATAACTGTCATTTAAGATTCCCGCCAACTGCGAAAATCTACCCTTTTCGCTTTTTATCACCACGACTACCGGCGGCCGATCTTTGAATAGAGCCCGGCCAACTTCTTCTTGTGCCGAAAAGTCTAGGATGTGGTACGAAACGGTGTACTTTGTCGCCGGTAAGCGATTACTGATTGCGTAGATTGCCGGCTCAGTCCCCCAGACAAATATCTTGTCATCTTTATTAGTGACGTTGTCTATATACGTCGCCAGTTCATAATCGCGTGTCACATTACTCCCCCAGAACTTATAAAACTGTTCCTTAGATTTGCTGCCAAAAATATAAGCTACGAAGTTCTGATAATAAGGTAAACTTTTGTAATACCAAAACTGATAACGAACTACTCCAGCTGCCACCAACAAACTGATCAATACTCCAAAACCAACCGCAAAAACAGTTGGCTGAGTTAGTAAGAAACCGACTAGTAATGCCAGTGGTCCAACCATTTCGATTAAATAATGCGGGTAGGGACGTCCGGAAAGAAATGCTCCGAAAACAGCCGTGACCGCCCAGATACTGATTAGACCAAAGTGATTACCCAACTTTCTCCTGAAAAACCAAATTAGGGTGAGTCCTCCAAACATAACCAGCGCCCTCGTGGTTAATCCACCTGAAAGCAGCGCCAATTTTCCACTACCACCGCCCCCCGAAGATATATAAGCAAAATTTTGTAACAAAGCTGACTGTAGATAGACCCTTCCGATACCCCTCAGAAAGAAATAGAAAACGCTTGTCAGCACTGGTATCAAGAAACCAAATGCCAAGAGCCACAGTCTTTTATCCAAAATTTTTTTTCCTAGATCACGCCAAGAACTTGACAAATAAATCGTCATAAAAAAGAACAATCCGAACAGTTCCACCAAAGGCGGTGATTTAAATAAGAATGCCACTGACCACAACATCCCCGACCATAGATATACCATCCCTTTCTCGACTAACTGCCCGGTTTTTGAAAGGACTAGATAGAGTGCTGCCGCCACCGGCATTATCATAAAAATTTCACCGTTAGCGATTTCCCCCTCGAGTAACGGTAGTGTCGAAAAAACTGCAAACAACACGGTCGCGATCGTTACCCCCCACTTATTTGCCAGTAGTTTCTTCGCCAGGCCCCAAATAACCGTTATATTGATCAGATTCCAGATCATCAATATAAACCGAAACCACATCACGTTTCCTGCGATCATCGCCACGACATAAATGAGTGGCGTTTTGTTGTCGTAGACGTCTCGATAAAGCAGGAGTCCTTTACGCAGCGCCTGACCGATCGTTAAATAAATATCCTCGTCTGCATAACGGTTCGGTTCGAATAAACCGGGCAATCTCATTAAGGCAACTACACATAGGATTACCAGCAAAACTTCATGTTTCTCAATAAAAGATAAAACTTTCTTCATCATTTTGTTTTACTCCACCACATGAACCGTAACTCCGCAAACTGCTTCACAAAAGTCATTTTATATCCTGGCAAGTTAATCTCTTTCGGATCCTCACTTGCGATCAAGCCAATTCTTGGTTTACTTGGTAATTTATCAACCGTGTCGTTTGGGATCATTTGGGCTGTTCCGACGTAAAGCGGTAACGGGCCGTTCGGCGTATAGATTGGTGCCGGAATACCGTAATACTTTGTTTCCCAGATATGGTGAGCTCGACCATTCCAATTCAACAAGTAGTCGTCCGTCTTCACCTGGGTTTTAACATACGCCGCAAATTCACGAAATGGCCTTTTCCGTGGAGAATTAAATACATTCCACGACAGATATCCATAGACGGCCAGCAATATCACCACCAGCCAGACAAATTGTTTTTTTACTCCAACCACCAGCAACACACTACTCCCCACTACCGCCGACAGCAGATATCGATCATAAAAAATCGGGGTGATTATTTTTGATAAGAAATAAGACAGAAAAATTGGCGCCGAAAAAATTAACAATAATCCGACCCATCTTCCATATACCCGTTTCCATTCCTTTAACAACAAAATTGTCGCCGCCAGAATTGCCACCATTACTTGCCAACGTTTAGCCACTCCACCCGTCGCAAATCGGTAAAGCAGATCGACCAAGTCGTTTATTTTTGGCACTGATAGCCAAAAACCGCTTCCTTTTACCCGTTGGACTTGGGTATAAAACGGATACAACCAAAAAGAATATCCGAAAATGATCCATAAAAACGGCTTCAACTGACCCAGCCATTGTTTGGGTTTCCGATATGGAAACTCGGTCAACATAAACCAAACTCCTTGGGCAAATACCGTAAAAACCGCGAAGTGGTGGGTGTACATTGCTGCCAGAGCAAAAATGACATACCAAAACCATTTTTTGCTGATAAAAAAATAGGTCGAGGCAGTGACCGTAAAAGTCAGCAAGGCATACATTCGCCATTCGAACGCGAAAGGCAAAATAAACGGACTCAAAAACGCCAGCGCGCCCGCTAGGAAACCCTTCACCTTGTCCCTATCGATTTCATGGACGATCAATCCGGCAAAGGTTGCCGTCCCAACCATTAACAATAAGGTCAATGATCGCAACGCCACTTCAGAAAATCCAAACAATCTTCCCCAGCCATATCCCACCAGATAAAACAGCGGTGGAGCGGTGTCCTTCATCACGACCGAAAGCATTTCAAAAAGGTTCTTTTGGACAGCCATGGCGGAAAAAGCCTCATCCCCCCACAAACTTTCGGTCCATAGGTTCATAAATTCATCATAACATTCCAAGCACGGCTGTGCTTTAATTAAATTGTGAAGAAGCAATCGGATTTTATTCGTGTTTTTAAACTTGCCCGTCCTTTCTGGGGTCGCATTTTTGGGATCTCGCTCTTGATTTTGGTCATGTCCGGCATCAGTCAGTTTTACCCCTTAATTAACCGCTCCCTAATCGACATCATCTCCACAGGCAAAACCACCTTTTTTCTGCTTCCAGACCCGACTTTTGTCAAACTCCTTATTCTGCTCGTTTTTCTCAAAGTCACCCTCACCATTGTGAACCGCATCTCTATTTATGCCAGTTCCCTTTTGTCTAGTCGCCTCAGGCATTATCTGCGTGGTATCGGCTTCCGCCACCTTCTCACCCTTTCGATCGGCTACTATAACAAACACTCCTCGGGCAAACTCATGAGTAAGTTAAGTCGCGGCACTGACGGTATCAGAAGTATTATCAGTAATCTTGGAGTCAACTTTCTTCCCGGTGTCTTCACCGCTCTCGTCTCAGTCGTCGTCGTCACCAGTATCAACTGGAAGATCGGTCTGGCTACAGTTACCATGTTCGTCCCGTTTTTCCTTCTTCGCCTGCAAAGATATAGACAATTAAGTGGCCTAGAAAAGAAACAAAACCGGATCTGGGATAGGGAATACAGTCACTTCTGGGAAGTCATTAGCAATATCCGCCTGGTCAAAACCTTCGCCACTGAAAGATTTGAGATTTCTAAATTTCACCAGGTTTCAACCCGCCTCTATAAAAACAACGTCAAGATGGAAAAAATTAACAACGAAGGGACCTCAGCGGAGTTACTCGTCGATCTTTGGACTATGAGCATCTACGCTTATGTTTTTTACCTTGGGTTAATTCATCAGTTTAGTATCGGTACCGTTATCCTTATGACCCAATATGTCGATATGATCAAGCAACCACTCTGGAACCTGAGTTGGATCTTTTGGGAAGTCAAGTACGCCATGATCGGCATCCGAGACTACTTAAAAATTCTTGATGCCAAACCCGGCCTGGTTGAGATCAACCAACCCATTACCCCCGTTGTTACCCGCGGCAAAGTCGAGCTTGAAAACGTTTGGTTCAAGTACCCCGAGAAAAGTGGTCAGGACGTCTTTCATGGCGTTAGTTTTACTGTCGAACCAGGTAAAACCCTCGCCCTGGTCGGCAAGTCTGGCGTCGGTAAAACGACCCTTGCCCATCTGCTTGTCCGTTTCTTCGACCCGGATCGAGGTCGTATCTTGATCGATGGCGTCGACATTCGCGACCTCTCCTTCGACTACCTCCACCGCACTACCGGCTTGGTCATGCAGGAAAGTCATCTTTTTGACGAGACTATCGCCGAGAACCTCCGCTATGGCAAACCAAATGCCACCCGAGAAGAAATGGAAATCGCCTGCAGGGTCGCCCACGCCGATGAATTTATTAAGAAATTACCTAAAGGTATCGACACCGTTATTGGTGAACGAGGAATTCGTCTTTCCGGAGGGCAGCGGCAACGCCTTTCGATCGCCCGTACCATTCTGAAAAATCCCCGAGTTTTAATTCTCGACGAAGCCACCAGTGCTCTCGACTCTCACTCGGAAATGTTGGTTCAGGATGCTCTCTGGAAACTGATCCAAGGACGGACCACCATCATCATCGCCCACCGGTTGTCGACCGTCCAAAAGGCAAACGAAATTATTGTTCTGGACAAAAAGAGGATTGTCGAACAGGGTGATCACGAACAACTAATCAAAAAGAAGGGGATTTACGCTTCGCTTCATTTGATCCAATCAGGCCAGATGGAGAAGCTTAAGCGCTGGGACCTCATTTCTTAAACCTTTTCCGTGATTCGGTACTCAATATATCGACCCATCATCAGTCGGGTGTGAGCATCCAGTCCTGGCAATGCCGTAAAGAAGAACCCCACCACCGGTAATAGGATGAACTCGAACGGTGAAACGATTTTTTTCCACAAAGGTTCACCCACCATTTTTGGTTTTGTTCTCCAGTCCACAAAAATGACGACCAACAAACTCACCATCGAAACCGTCAAGATCGCCGAGGAAACCTGAGGCAGGGTCTTACCGATGACCGTCCGACTGAAGTTTTCATTAAGTAACGGTGGTAGTGTTGCCCCCAGTGTCAAAATAAACCAGTTAACCGGCCACAGAAAATGATCCTCCAAAACCTTAAAAACCCTAATCGATTTATCCCAGAACGGTGCCCTGTTGTCCAACAAGTACTGTTTAATAATGTACGCGTCGTCACTTGCCCCCCAGGCCCAGCGTTTTACCTGTTCATAAGTATTAACGAAAGTTTTCCAAAAGCCAATTGACTCTGCCGCATCTGCCAAAATCGGTAAAAATATCGGTTCTACCTCCACCTCACCCCCAGTCGCAAAATAAGCCTTAAAGAAAATTCGATAGTCTTCCGGAATTACATCAGTGTCCCAACTTCCGACCTCAGTAAGCAATTTCCAACTCATGGTATAAGTGGAGAAGTTGATCAGGCGGTCCGGCCGCATCAGTAGCCCCATATAGACCACACTCGCTACTCGGTTAAAGACCCGCATCGGCCAAGCGATCTTGTCGATGTTGTTGTAGAACATGATCGACCCCTGCCAAATTCTCCGATACCGGGCTGGATTATCCAAAAAACTGTATGTCACCGCCGCAAAGTGATTCGGATGAAATACCACGTCAGCATCTGCCGAAGAAACCGTCATCATGTCCGGGTTCCAGTTCTTATGTTTTTTGATTTCCTTGGCCAACTCACTTGCCCCCCAGGCCGAGTTAGCCGACTTACCGATTACTTCTCCTGGAGTCGCCGCTGGATGGTAGGTGAACATTAATTTAGCAAACACCCCCTCGAACTCGCCCCTCAGTAGTTCTTCCCTTTCCCGGTTTATTTCCTCCCCAGCCCTTGCCTCAAAAGCGACCACGGGTATGATCTGCTTTGCCGGTACTGTCTGGTTGGCAAGCGACCTTAAAGTTCGCCCCAGGGTTTTACCTGGTTCCTTATAGTTCGGAATGATCACCGCGTGGTGTACCTTTTCCCAGTCCGGAAACCCCGCCACGTCACCCATCCAGTCATAGGTCTCGTTGGCTCGGATCCGGAAATGGGCTAGTAGTGCCAAACCCGCCAGCATTAAAGATCGGTATAGCCAATAAACGTCAAAGGCGATGATGTAATAGGCTACCGCCAGCGGTGTCAGGAATGAACCCCAAACCGGAAATAAGATCATGCTCCAACTCACGAAACCAGGCAGGATCTCCAAAACTCGTTGGGAACCCCTGGGGTAGCGTTTGATTAACCAGGAAAATAGAGGCATTCTGCGTTTTTTGTTGTTTGATTAATTAAAGTCTCGGTTGGTAAACCTATTAAATTCGCGATGTATTCGGCCATTATTGTAACATTTATAGGCTCATTTAAGCTACTTCGGACAGGTTCAGGAGCCAAGTAAGGGGAGTCGGTTTCCAACAGCAGTCGGTCGAGAGGCACTTTTTTAACCAATTCCATAAGGTTTTCGGCAGATTTATAGGTGATATTTCCACAGAAACTTACGTAAAAACCCCTTTGTAATACCCGCTCTAATAATTCTTCACTCCCGGCCCAACAATGAAATTGTCCTGCCGGTAATATTGTTATTTTTTGTAAAATTTCCTTCATCTCCTCTTCTGCATCCCGCATATGAATTACTACCGGTAAGTTCAGATTGACCGCCAGCTCCAGCTGTTTCGAAAATATCTCCAATTGCAGCTCTCGACTTCGCTTCTGAACGTCGTAATGAAAATCCAGGCCAATCTCCCCGACCCCGACCACTCGTGTCGAAGATCTCGCCAAAACCGCCAATTTTTCAATCCAGTTACCCTCTGATGCTAACCACTCGTCCCGGTTTGCCAGTTTGTTCTCATCCTCCAGAACCTCCGGATGTACCCCGACCATCGCCCAAACCTGACGATGTTTTTCTGACAGTTCTACTGCCTTTTTCCCATCAATGATCCCTGTACTAGGGACAATTATTTTGTCGATTCCATTAGCGGAAGCCCGCGCCAACACCCCCTCGATTTGCGAACTCAATCTCTCGTCTGTTAAATGGCAGTGCGTGTCGACCAACATAGTTAATATAAGTATAATCTGCTTATGTCCAAAGTTGTCCTGATCACAGGTTGTTCCTCCGGCTTCGGCTTCGTCACCGCAAAATACCTCCTGGAAAGAGGCTATACCGTTATTCCGACGGTCAGGAAGAAAGCCGACCTTCCCCTTCTGCCAAATTCGGTTCAATTGGACGTCACTTGGGAACAGGCGAAGATCAACCAAGTCATCAACGACGTGATCGAAAAGCACGGCCATCTCGACGTTCTGGTCAACAACGCCGGCTATGGCCACCTCGGCCGGGTGGAGGATTTTAATGGTGATGCAATACGCGCTCAAATGGAAACAAACTTCATTGGTGCTTTCAAGATGATCAAAGCAGTTCTACCTCAAATGAAAGAACAAAAAGAAGGTCTGATCATCAATGTGAGTTCGATCCTGGGTCTCTTTGCAATTCCAGAATATGGTATTTATGCGGCCAGCAAACACGCCCTCGAGGCCCTCTCACAAGCCTTTCGTCTCGAGTCCCAAAAGGATCACCTCAAGGTTGTAGTGGTGAATCCCGGCGCTTTCAAAACCAGATTTTATGCCAATTCCAAAGATCTATCCAAAGAAAAGTTTGCCTCTGAAGATTATGGCCCTGACCCCATCCTGGTAGCGCTATTAATTGAAAGGATTATCAACACCAAAAATCCCAGACCAAATTATCTTATTGGCAAAGAAGCCATGACAATCAGGCTTCTCCTAAAATTTCCTTCACTGTTCAGAGAATTTATTTTGAAAAGATACTTCACTTAAGTCGGGGGAAAAGAATTTTACCCTTTCTTACTGTTCCACTGAATCTTCTTAATATCTCTTCTGCGGTATCCGGTAAATATGGTCGTAGAGAAGACGCAATTTCTTTTATCGATTTAACCCCTTCGGCTCCTTTAATAATAGCCAATAATGTTTGTTTCGACTCACTTGCGCTTTTCTCCCACGGTCTTTCTTGGTTTAGATACTTATCAAGTCCTGAAATCCAAAGTCTAATAAAATCCAGACCTTTATCCAGCTCATATCTTTCTATTGCACCCGCAACGTCCGTATTTATTCCTGGTATTTCACTATCGGCCTCGATGCCTATTTTTTCCGCAAGTGTTTCGACACGGGCAACTAAGTTTCCTAGTCCATTTGCCAAATCAGCTTGAAATTTTTCATCAAACTCCCCTTCATCAATATTACGATCTTCACCAAAGGTAGCAGCGGAAGCCAATAGGTATCTCGTACCATCTAGGCCGTATTGATCAATCAATTCTTTTGGTGAAATTACGTTACCTAAAGACTTTGATATCTTCTGTCCCTTAAGTGTTAAAAAACCATGCCCAAAAACAGTCTTTGGTAAAGAAATCTCAGCCGCCATCAGTAAGGCACACCAAATAACAGTATGAAACCAGATAATGTCCTTTCCAACTATATGCACATCAGCTGGCCAGAATCTTCCCCAATCCTCTCTGGTTTTGGTGGCCGTATAATAATTTAGAAGCGCCTCTACCCAAACATAGATCGTATGGGATTTGTCCCATGGCACGGGAACACCCCAACTTACTCCCTCTCGGGATACCGATATGTCCTCCAAGCCCTCTTTAATCCGATTCAGAACTTCCCTTTTTCGATATTTTGGTAGAATCTCCACCTTGTCATTCTCAAAAAGTTCTATCAATTTATTCTGGAAGTCCTTCAGCTTAAAAAAATAATTTCTTTCTTTCTGGTAGACGGGTTCCCTATTGGGGTGAAGCGGACATTTTCCGTTAACGAGATCTTTCTCAGTCAGAAATTTCTCACATCCAACACAATACAACCCCTCATATGTCCCTGAATATATATAGCCTTTATCGTATATCTTTTGAATCACTCTACTTGCTTCGTTTTCGTGCGAGGGGTCAGTTGTTCTCATGAAGACATCGAAGTCAATATTTAAAGATTTCCAAGCGTCCTTGAACGTTGGCACTAAAGAGTCGACGTACAATTTCGGCTCAACGCCTTTTTTATTCGCTTCTTCAGCTATTTTTTGTCCGTGCTCATCAGTACCCACCAAAGAAAGTACGTTTTCATTGCCGTACTTTATGCGGTAGTATCGTGCGATTATATCCGCGGAAAGAGTCGCATAAGCGGATCCGATGTGCGGCTCGGCATTAGCATAGTAAATTGGTGTGGTAACGTAGAACTTTTTCGTCACAGGCTATTTTAACATCTGTTCATCATCCCCTTCCCCATCTACCCAGTCTGGACTTAATATTAAAAAGTACTTTCGTTGCATCACTCCTCTTCCTGAGATATTTCAAGTACCCCAGCATGATTATGATGAATCTTTCCAGATCTTTTTTCCGGCCGACTTCTAAAATCCAGTAATTCCCATTTCGAACATATCCGTTTTTGTCTTGGTATCCCTTTCTCGTCCCCAAGAAGAGTCTGTGTTTGATTTCCATTTTTTTCAGCCATCGAACGATTTGTTTTAAGATGTTCAAATTGTAGTTTCCCAAACTGAACTTACCCTGATTGTTATTACCCACGAAAAAACTTCCCTCGGCGTCGATAAATCCAGCCAACGCAGACAAGAAAACCTCTTCATTTTTTGTAACATTATCTGGAAATCGGCAATATTTTCTCAGAAGAAATTTGAATGAAAAGTCAACGCAGCACTCTATTTGTACCTTTCCAGAGCTCGTTGGTTTACTTATCCAAATTTTTCCGTACGGTCTAAATAACGATTCAATATGTTCGATTTGATCATATCTGGTCGATCCGCAATCAATTTTGAGTGTCTCGCTGTTTCGATAGAACTTTCTTACCCTCAAATCACCGATCCTAAAACCCACCAAGTAGGCTCTCTCGGTTAAGTCACCAGAAAAGTTTTTCCGAAAACTTTTTATGTGCGCCGCAGCCAATGTTTTTATAGGAAATCCGAACTTTCTTATTTTTCTATCTACCGTTGAGTATGCACAGCCGTAGATTTTCGCAATTTTCCTACTCGAGTTTCCATCGAGCAAGTACAATCTACGCAAATCATCGAACGGGATGACTACGGTCTTGGGCATTACATCCATTTACCCAAAAATAACCCGAAAAGTCAAGCTTACATTGAACACTCGATTTGTAATCTCTCTTCGTCTACCTGTACTTTCTTGAGTTGGTTTTCGACATTCCGCAACGCGACATCAAGATACGGCTTTTTCGAAAAGTCGGGTTGATTCACGATCTCTGCCCAGTTTCTATTCAGCAGTTTCCTCCAGGTCTTCAAGGCATCGTAGATCATCTGCCATTGGCATGTTCCGGCTCATTTCGTGCCACTCGGCAAAGGTTGCCAGATAACTCGGGTCGTATTCCCCCATATCAATCGCTCTTTGTAAAGTAATCCCGGAAGTTGCTTTTGTCGGTGCCCCTCCGGGTTGACTAGCCTCCAGGTCTTCAAATCCCATGCTGTAATTGTACCTTAAACCGGTAAAATCCTACGTATACTCCGACTGATTCTATCCGTCCAGTTGCTAGCCCACTCCTCTGCCTTGATTCGCTTAATTACCTCAATAGTTCCTGGGTTTCCCATTGACTCTGCTACGGTTGCGATCGTTGCTGAACTTACCTTTAGATTATTTTTGATATCTTCATAACTTCTGCTTTTGTCCAGATAAAGGGCGATTCCCATCCGCTTCATCATTGCTACCCTCTCAGTCTCTGTCAAAAGATCAGCGAGAATCTCTTCCATCAACCTCGGGTTATTAACTTCGCACAGGACTCCAATCAGCATTTGCTGAATTTGGTTTTCTAAGGTCTTATTTAGTTTTTTGGTTGAAACCTGCATGCTTCAGAGTATACCCCATCTTGTCTACCCGAAAATAAAGTTCACCGCAGACTAACACTCCAAGTAACAGCACTCCATTCAGCCAATTTCCCAAACCATTAACCTTTAGATAAAAAAATATGATTATTCCAATAGTCCACCAGAGTGCTCTCTTGGTCGACATAAAGATAATTGTTAATAATAAAAACACTGCTATTGAAAACAGACTGGTGAATAATAAATAGCCTCCCGGCAAGATCAGGTTTTTCAAATTTTCTGGGTCGGTAGAATAAACGAGCGCTCCCACGCCAATCCAGGCAGCGGCCAACATAAAAACCAGCCAGCCATATCGTTTTCTTCTTTCGCTGATCGTTCTCCTCCGCTCCATGCCTCCACTATATAATGAGATCATGTCCCCGGAAATACTCCTCGTCCTCGCCTTCGTCGCCGTTTGCTTCTTTTTGCTTTATCTAGCCTTAGCTAAAAAACTAGACCAACCCAAAAACGACCAGACTCTGACCAAGTGGCTTTCCTCACTGCAAAACTCCTTTAACCTTAATAACCAGCACCTCACCAGTACCCTCCAAACGAGCTACAAAGAACTTCATGAAAGATTGGATCGCGCTACTGCCGTTATCGGCGACCTAAAAAAAGAAGCCGGCGTCTTCTCCGAAGTTGGTCGTTCAATGAAAGATCTTCAGGACTACCTCAAGAGCCCCAAGCTTCGCGGCAATATTGGCGAGCAAGTCCTGAAGGACCTCATCGGCCAGATGTTTCCCAAGAAGTCATTTTTTCTCCAACACGCTTTTAAGTCCGGGCAGATCGTCGACGCCGCGATTCAAACCGATGCTGGACTACTGCCCATTGATTCGAAATTCCCCTTGGAGAACTTCCAAAAAATGCTTCGTGCCGAAGGCGAGAACGAGAAAGAAGCTTTCAAAAATGTCTTCATCCGGGACGTAAAAAAACACATCAAAGATATTAGCAGTAAATATATTCTCCCCCAGGAGGGCACTGTCGACTTTGCCCTAATGTATCTTCCATCGGAAACTGTTTATTACGAAGTCGTCAGCTTGCCAGACCTGATTGACTATGCTCGTGATTTGCGCGTTTACCCGGTCTCTCCAACCACGCTTTACGCCCACCTTCAAACCATTCTTCTTTCTTTTGAAGGCAAAAAAATTGAAAGCAAGTCCAAAGAAGTTTTCGCCCTTCTTCGCGCAATCGCCAAGGACTACGAACGACTCGAGGGCAACCTGGGCACTCTTAATCGTCATATCACCAACGCCGCCAACCAAATGACCACCACCACCCAGTCCTTCCAATCCCTTGGACAAAAGATTTCAAGCACAAAAAACCTCGGCGAGGGTGACGTATACTAGCCTCATGCCGGTGACCCCCTTTCAAAAAGCTTACTCTTCATTAAACGCCAACCAAAAAAAAGCCGTCGATACTATCGATGGTCCGGTCATGGTTATGGCGGGACCAGGAACGGGGAAAACCCAGGTTCTGACAGTTCGTATCGCCAACATCCTCACCCAAACT